>Ga0209640_10001375_pt1 | contig 20540 bp, 17 predicted proteins | sample RifCSP10_1_FD_184018 | JGI IMG/M metagenome (GOLD analysis project Ga0209640, IMG submission 184018) | Soil microbial communities from Rifle, Colorado - Rifle CSP2_sed 10_1 (SPAdes) (version 2) | ecosystem: Environmental > Terrestrial > Deep subsurface > Rock core/Sediment | place: Rifle...
TGTCTTTGGCGATTGGAAAAGAAGGCCAAAATGTTCGCCTTGCTGCCAAATTGACCGGTTTAAAAATCGATATTAAAGGTCAAACTGAAGCTAAAACGAAGGAAGCAGAAATCCCTGCCGAGGTCGTAGCAAAAGAAGCTAAAGGTGTCGGGGAAGCCAAAAAAACTGCAGGGCTCTCAAAGAAAACAATTGAAAAAAAGGTCACAAAGAAAGCGCCGGCTAAAAAAGTTGCAAAGTCCAAAACCAAAAAAGCTAAATCTAAAGAAGATGAAAGCAAGAATGAACCGGCAGCTTAACGATCAATGAGAAAAGCAAATTTTTTAGAAATGTCTTTCTTTGGGCTGTCTAACTATTTAAATAACAATGGCAAAAATCTTAAGACCACCTATTGTAACCGTGCTTGGCCACGTCGATCACGGGAAAACCTCTTTACTTGACGCAATCCGCAAAACGAATGTTGCCGCGCGTGAGCACGGCGGAATTACCCAGAAAATTGGTGCTTATCAAATAGAGTTTAAGGGCAAGAAAATTACGTTTATTGATACTCCAGGCCACGCTGCTTTTGAGAAAATGCGCTCAAGAGGGGCGAGCGTTGCCGACATTGCAATATTGGTCATCGCAGCGGAAGAAGGCTTAAAACCCCAGACCAACGAGGCCATAAAACACATTAAAAACGCAAACATTCCCATGATTGTGGCAATTAACAAAATTGATTTAGAAGGCGCAAATCCGGCTAAAGTCAAAGAACAACTGGCTGCCGGGGAGGTTTTGGTAGAAGGTTATGGGGGAGATGTTCCTGTTGTTGAAGTGTCTGCAAAGACAGGGAAGAACTTAGATGAACTATTGGAAATGATCAATCTGCTTTCCGATGTGAGTGAAATCAAAGCAGATCCTCAAGGGAATTTAGAAGCTGTGGTAATTGAGTCAGCTCTTGATAAAAGCCGCGGACCTGTGGCAACGCTGGTTGTTAAAAACGGGACTTTAAAAGTTGGTGACGAAATATATTCTGGAGCCGAAAAATCAAAAATAAGAGCCTTAATTTCTGATAATGGTAAAAATTTACAAACAGCAGAGCCCTCGGTTCCTGTCGAAATATTGGGATTTAAAACAGTACCGGCAGTCGGAGCTATTATTTCAACAAGTCCTCAAGTTGCAGGTCAGGCAACTTCAAAAACGACTTCTGCGCTGGAAGTTTTGCAGGAAAGAGAATTGGGTAAAAATAAATTAAGACTGATTATCAAAGCTGATACTGCCGGAACTCTGGAAGCTATTGAAGTAAATTTGCCAAAAGATGAAGTAATGATAATTAAGTCTCAAACTGGTGAAGTTGGAGTTGAAGATGTTCAGCTTGCAAAAACTACTGATTCTAAAATTTATGCCTTTAATGTAAAGATTCCTCCTCAAGTATTAAAACTGGCTGATAACGAAAAAGTAGCTTTGCATTCTTTTCGTTTAATATACGATTTGTTTGATCAATTAGATAAAGATTTAGAAAATCAATTCAATAAAAAAATTGAATCAATGATTTTGGCGGAAGCCAAAGTTGTAGCCAGCTTTGACATCAACGGTCAAAGAATTGCGGGTTGCAAAGTAATAAAAGGCGAGATCAATAAAGGTTCAAAAGTTCGTTTAACAAGAGGCAAACAGGAGATTGGCTGGGCAGAGGTTTCAAGTTTAAAACGCAAAGCAAGCGATGTTAGCTCTGTTTCGATCAATACGGAGTGCGGTATTGGCTTATCTCCCAATCTTGACTTTCAAGTTGGGGATAAGATAGAATTGGTCGCGTTAAATTGATATATATTTAATTCTCTAGGATACAATGGTTATCGAAGACAAAAATCGAATTAAACAAATCGTCGATCAGTCAAAGAATATTTTGGTGGCTTTACCATCAAACCCAAACACTGATTTAACGGCCTCAGCGTTAGCTCTATATTTGTCATTGGGAAAAAATAAATCAATTACTGTTGCCAGTCCGACATTGCCTGTTGTTGAACACTCAACACTTGTCGGAGTCGATCAAATCATTCAGGAGCTTGGACCCAGAAAATTTATAATTACTCTTTCTGATGTTTTGGGAAGCGTTGACAAAGTAACGCATTATCTTGAGGACGATAAATTAAATGTTGTGGTTCACCCGTTACCGAATTCTAAAGGATTTTCCGCAGATCAGGTTCAATTTTCGCAAACGGAACCTGACTTTGATTTAATTTTGACTATTGGAGTAAGTAATTTGAATCAACTGGAAAAATTATATACTCAAGAACAAAGTTTGTACTCAAATAAGACTATTATCTCGATATTAGCGGGTAACCAGGATCAGGATTTTGCAACAGTAAGCTTGGCAAACCCTAATGCCGGTTCCAACAGTGAAATAACTGCCTTATTCTTGAAAGAGTTAGGATTACCGTTTGATGAGGACATTGCCGCAAATCTTTATCAAGGATTAGAATTTGCAACTAGTCATTTTAATATTGAGAGAACAACGACTGAAACTTTTGAAGCGGCTGCTCTTTGCGTTAAGTTTAAACCAAGAGTTTCCGGTCAGGTGCGTCAAAGGGAAGTTCCAAGACAATCTCCGCAAAGACCGGTAAACGCTGATCAAAGTGCCGGTCAGAAGCAGCCGGGTGTCTCGCAATCTATAAATGAAACCCAAAATAATGATGAAGAAATTCAACCTGAACCTGATTGGTTTGAACCAAAGATTTTCAAAAGCTCCGGAGGGAGCAGTCAAAAATAAGACAGGAAATTAGCATTTCTTGATATAATAAGTTAAATTAAATAAAACTGATGCCAAAAAAAACTATTAAAAAAACAACTAAAACAGTCAAAAAAGCACCGGTTGCAAAAATAAGCAAATCTGCTGCTTTGCTGAAAAAAGCTGATGTTAAAAAAGCGGTAAAAGAAACCCAAAAACAAGACCAGGTTCAGGCTCCGGTGAGTAGTGGAAAGCAGCAAATAATTGATCAATTTAAAACTCACGAAGGTGATACTGGATCACCGGAAGTTCAAATTGCTCTTTTATCCCAAAGAATTAATAACGTCGTTAATCATTTAAAAGCCCACTCGCAGGATGCACATTCCAGACGAGGTCTTTTATCGATGGTAAACAAAAGGCGTCGCCTTTTGAATTACTTAATGAAAAAAGAATCTGATCGATATAGATCAGTGATTGAAAAATTAGGTCTTTCAAAATGAAATTTTGCTTTTTAGGCAAGATTAGGTTAAAATAAATTTAATTAGGAAAACGGAGTTGGAGATTCGAGAACTGGGAAACAAATTTTTTTGTTTTCAATTCCCGATTTCTAACTCCTAAGCTTCCTTTTCGTTTTTAATGAAAGTTACAAAAGAATTAGATATTTCTGGTCAAAAATTAGTTTTTGAAACTGGCGAGCTTGCAGGTCATGCGAGCGGTTCGGTATTGGTCAGATATGGAGAAACCGTCGTTTTGGCAACAGCTGTTTCTCAAAAAGCTCCTGAAGGAACCGATTTTTTTCCTTTGACTGTCGATTACGAAGAACGATTATATGCAGGCGGCAGAATTTCGACTTCCAGGTTTATAAAAAGAGAAGGCAGGCCAAGCGAAGAATCAATTCTCACTTCCCGTTTAATTGATCGTGCTATTCGTCCTCTTTTCCCGAAAGACTATCAGGCTTCAGTTCAGATAATAGTGACCGTACTTTCAATTGATCAGGAAAACGATCCGGATATTATTTCCTTAATAGGCGCTTCAGCTGCTTTGGCTATTTCAGATATTCCTTGGAATGGCCCATTAGCCGGAGTTAGAGTAGCTTCGCAAAACGGAGGTTTTATATTAAATCCTCAAGAAGATATCAGGCAATTTTCAGATTTGGACCTGGTTTTAGCAACTACCAAGGACGAAGTAGTAATGATTGAGGCCGGAGCAAAACAAGTCCCGGAAGAAAAAGTTGTTGAAGCTTTGAAATTTGGTCTTAAAGAAGCTGCGAAAATTGTCGGGTTTATTAACGATTTTGTCAAAGAGGTTGGGAAGCCTAAGCAAGAATACAAGTCTACAAATGCTGATCCAAAACTGGAAAAACTAGTTATTAGTTTTATTCAAAATAATTTGATGAAAAATTTTGACAAAGATTCTCAGGATGAAGGCTGGTTTGATAAAGCTCTCGAACAGTTGGCTGAAGAGTTTATCAAAGAAGACGATGAATCAAAAGTTAAACCAACTAAAAAGATGTTGTCTACTATTTTAGAAGAAGAAGTGGCAAATCGTTTAAGAACCGAAATCTTAGTTAACAAAAAAAGACCTGATGGAAGATCGCCGGACGAAATTAGACCGCTTAACATTTCTGTTGGTGTTTTGCCAAGAACACACGGATCTGCAATTTTTCAAAGAGGTGAAACCCAAGTTCTTTCAATCGTAACTCTTGGTTCGCCGTCACTTGGGCAATTAATTGAAGGAATGGAAGGGGAACAAACTAAGCGTTATATGCATCATTATAATTTCCCCCCTTTCTCTTCAGGTGAAGTTAGAAGAGCAGGTTCCCCCGGAAGAAGAGAGATTGGTCACGGGGCATTGGCTGAAAAAGCCTTAAGAGCTGTTGTTCCTCCAACGGAACAATTTCCATACACGATTCGGGTTGTTTCGGAGGTTTTATCTTCAGCAGGTTCAACATCAATGGCCTCAACCTGCGGATCAACACTTGCCTTAATGGATGCCGGAGTTCCTTTAATTGAACCCGTAGCCGGAATTTCAATTGGGTTAATAACTGACAAGAAAGACAAAAAGAATTATGTGACGATTTGTGACATTGCTTATCAGGAAGATTCCCAGGGAGACATGGATTTCAAGGTAACCGGAACTAAAAACGGAATAACGGCGATTCAAATGGATATCAAACTTGATGGGGTGGGAGTTAATGTCTTAAAAGAGGCTTTTGAAAAGGCAAGAAAATCCAGGCTATTTATTTTGGATAAAATGCTTGAGGTTCTTCCCCAACACCGGGGCGGCGTTTCAAAGCACGCGCCGACGGTTCTTCAGGTAAAAATTGCTCCTTCAAAAATTGGAGAAGTAATTGGTTCCGGAGGCAGAGTAATTAATAACATTATTGCAACAACAGGGTGTGCGGTTGATATTGATGACTCCGGAACGGTTACGATCACAGGAACAGACGTAGCAGCGGCCCAAAAAGCCGCAGAGTGGGTAGAAGGAATTGTTAAAGAAGCTCAAGTTGGTGAAATTTATGAAGGTACAGTTAAGAGAATTTTGCCGTTTGGAGCAATGATAGAAATTTTACCGGGCAAAGAAGGGCTGGTTCATATTTCTAAACTTGCCCCGCACAGAGTAGAAAGAGTTGAAGACGTTGTCAAAATCGGTCAGGAAGTAAAAGTGCGGGTTGTTGAAATCGACGATCAGCACAGAGTAAATTTGTCTATGAATTTCGGCAATGATCAGGAACAAGTCGGCCAGGCACAAGATCGGGGCCAAAGGCAAGGCGGCGGCCGCCAATATGATAGAAATCCAAGAGGTAACTGGTCCAGAGATAGACGTGATCGAAAGGGACCCCGACGTTAATAATGACAAGTTCTGCCCTTAAAGAATTAGTTTCTTCCAAAAAGACTATTTTTCTCACACTTGTTTTGAGGTAGAATTTAAGCAATGCCCAAATCTTTAACAGAGGAAGTTGTAAAACTTGAAAAGAAAGTTCTTGATGCCAGCCTTCCGGAGGATTTAAAAAACAAACTTAAATCACTGATTGAAATACTTTCCCGGATGGCAAGTTCAGGGAGTTACTCAAGTGAATATGAAGGTACAAGCCGTTATGTCGACTGGATCGTTAATTTGCCTTGGAAAAAAAGAAGTAAAGACATTCTTGATTTGAAAAATGCCAAAAGCATCCTGGATAAAAATCATTACGGTCTTACCCAGCTAAAGGATCGTATTTTAGAATACTTGGCCGTCCTTTCGTTAAGAGAAAAAGAAGGCGAAGTTTCCAGAGCGCCGATTCTTTGTTTGGTAGGTCTTGTCGGAACGGGTAAAACGACGTTAGCCTATTCAATTGCCGAATCGATGGGAAGAAGTTTTGCCAGAATTCCGTTTGGGGGAATGGGAGACGCTTTGCAATTGCGCGGTCAATCCAGAGCTTTTGGAGATGCCGAGCCGGGTCAAATAATTAAAGCCCTAAGAAGGGGAGGAAGTAAAAACCCGGTTATTTTACTTGACGAAATTGATCGTGTTGCAGAAAGTACGAGATCAGATATCATGGGAGTTTTGATTGAACTTTTAGATCCCGAGCAAAATAGTCGTTTTACTGATCATTATATCGATTACCCTTTTGATTTATCGGAAGTTTTGTTTATTGCAACTGCAAACAATACGACCAATATTTCAACGGCTGTTTTGGACAGACTTGAACCAATTTCGATGCCGTCTTATACAGATGAAGAAAAAATTACAATTGGTAAAGATTATTTACTGCCAAAAGCTCTCAAAGAATCGGGCTTAACTGGCGAGTTGTTAAAAATTGATCCTGATGTTTGGCCCAAAATTGTAAGACCGCTTGGGTTTGACGCCGGCATGAGATCTCTGGAAAGGACCATTCAAGGAATGTGCCGACTTGTGGCAAGAAAAATCGTTGAAGAAGGCAATAAACAATTTCTTGTAAATGCTCAAAACGTAAAAGATTTTCTGCCTACGTGGTAAAAGATGCCAAATGCAAAAAAGTTATCGGAAATTGCCCAACAAGTTAAGAATTGTCAAAGATGTCCTTTATATAAGAACGCTACTAATGGTGTTCCTGGTGAAGGTAATCCGAATGCTCAAATACTTTTTATCGGTGAGGGACCGGGATATTATGAGGATCAGGAAGGCAGACCATTTGTGGGAAGGGCAGGTAAATTACTTACCCGCTCAATCGAGTCAATCGGTTTAAAAAGAGAAGAAGTTTTTATAACAAACGTTGTAAAGCACAGGCCGCCTGAAAATAGAGATCCCACGCCTGGAGAAATTGACGCTTGTAATGTTTGGCTTGATAAACAGATTGAAATTTTAAAACCAAAATTAATAGTGACTTTAGGAAGATATTCTTTAGGAAAATTTATTCCTAATAGATCAATTTCCCAAATTCACGGAAAAGTTCAAAATATTGAGGACCAGTTAATTTTGCCGATGTATCACCCGGCCGCAGCTTTAAGAAACGGCAATATTATGGACCTTTTTGAACAGGATTTTAAATTAATTACGAAAATAATGGATCTATCAAATAATAAAATTGACGAAGATAATGGCGAAGATGAGAAGAATTCAAATAATGGAAGTCAGCAGTTAAATTTTTTCTAAAAACTTTTAAATGAGTATCTTTAAACAAAATTCAAAAAACCTGAAAATTCTTCCGCTTGGAGGAATTGGTACCGTTACGAAAAACATGTATGTTTATCAATACGGCAATGAAGCGATTATTGTCGAGTGCGGGGTTGGGTTTCCGGAGGTTGAGATGTTGGGAGTCGATTTTGTTATTCCTGATATTTCCTATTTGCGAAGTAATCCAAATCTTAAACTGCACGGAATTTTTATAACCCACGGTCACGATGATCATTTAGGGGCGTTGCCGTATATTTTGCCGGAATTAAAATTGCCTGTTTTTGCAACCCCAATTACCTGTGCTTTAATTGAAGCAAGACTTGATCAAACTCAGAAACAAAATAAATTTGAGATTAATCGTGTTGAAACCGGAAAGACAATCCAAAGGGGTTCTTTTTCGGTTGAATTTGTAAGAATAACTCACTCTGTTCCGCAATCTGCAAACTTTGCAATCAGAACCCCTGCAGCTACGGTTTATCACGCCTCAGATTTTAAATTCGATTTTACTCCGGTTGACGGTTCACCTCCCGATATTGCCCGAATTGCCCAAATCGGCGAAGAAGGCGTTGATCTTTTAATGTCGGATTGTTTAAGAGCTGAAAAACCGGGATATACGTTAACCGAAAAAACTTTGGATGATATGTTTGAAAGAGAATTTCAAAAGTCACCAAAGAAAATTTTTGTAACTACTACTTCATCAAACCTTTCAAGAGTTAAGCAAGCAATAGAAATTGGCGCTAAATTTAACCGAAAACCGGTTCTGGTCGGAAGAAGTATGGAAAAAGCGGTTAACGCGGGTATAAAAATTGGATATTTTAAAGATTTAAAAATAATTCCGGTAGATAAAACCCGGGGGATTCCTCCAAATCAATTATTGTTTTTAGTTGCAGGCAGCCAAGGTCAAGTTGGTTCCTCGTTGTCGCAAATTGCCAACGTGGAACACCAAGTCAGTGTTGAAAAAGATGATACTGTTATTTTTTCGGCCGATCCGATACCGGGAAATTTTGATGCGGTTCACAACGTCATCGACAGCTTAACTCAACTTGGAGCCAGAGTTTTATATTCGGATATTTTGGATGACTTGCACGTTTCCGGCCACGCCGCCGCAAACGAACTCTTAATGATGATGGGTCTATTAAAACCGAATTATGTAATGCCGATTTCCGGCACGCCAAGGCACATGAAAGCGTATTCAAATCTGGCAAAAAGTATGGGTTATCCGGAAAACAGGATTATTTTATTAGAAGAAGGACAAACGATTGAAGTTTCCAGGGACCGTGTAACTTTAGGAGAAAGAGTTGAATCGAAAAATATCATGGTGGACGGTATTGGCGTTGGAGATGTCGGAAATGTTGTTTTAAGGGACCGGAAAATTTTGTCTGCTGATGGAATTGTCGTTGTCATTGTCCCAATAGATCATCAAACAGGACAGGTAGTGGGTGAGCCGGACGTAGTTTCAAGAGGTTTCGTTTATGTTAATGAATCAAAAAAATTAATGCACGATACTAAGCAGGTTGTTAAAAACTGCTTAACTCAACACCAAGGCAACGTAACCGATTGGAGATTTTTAAGAGGCAAAATCGAAGATAACTTAGAAAGGTTTTTGTATAATGAAACCAAACGTCACCCAATGATTCTTCCGGTTATTATTGAAGTTTAAGTTATAGAAGGATTTTCTGCCGATGGCAAGATATAAACGTTATAGATCGCCGTTCAAGTTAAAGTTAAAAAAACAAACTTTGGCCAACATTACCGGCTTGGTTTTAATTTTGTCATCGTTTTTGCTTTTTTTATCGTTTTTGGTTTCTACCGAAGTTTTAAATTTATATCGATCAGGTTTCACATCACTTTTTGGCTGGACCGCTCTTTTCTTTGGAGTAATCGGACTTCTGGCAGGCTTTACCGTTTTGGGAACTAAGTGGAAATACGTTCAGTTTAATGTAATTCTTGGAGCAATCATAGTTTTTGGGTCACTGGCCGCTTTAACTAATATTTTTTCCCAGGAAAGCGGAGGGTCAATCGGTAATCTTGTTTGGGGTACAATCGCTTCGATTTTTACCGTTGTGGGAGCAGCCTTAATATTATTCGTTTCGATTTTGGTCGGGATGATTATTTTGTTTAATACTTCTTTGGACCAGGCATTTTCCTACCTTACCTCGGCTTTAAATTTTTTGAAAAAATATCTCTATGACCCTTTATTTAAAAGGAAGCACCAACCTTCGTTCTCACGGGAACCAATTGTTAATAATAAGACACGACAGGAAATTAAAGGTGAACCTAAACAGGCGATTGCAGTAGATTCTAAAGAGGTAGTAATTCCGCCGGTAACTAACCTTCCAACTGAAGGAAAGATTTGGCAATATCCCCCGCTTTCTCTTTTGTCAGACAAAGTAGCCACAAAAGCAGATCGGGGAGATCCTAAAGCCAACGCTCAAACAATTGAACGGACCTTGGAAGGGTTTGGAATTCACGCAAAAGTTGTCGAAGTTAACTTCGGACCGGCCGTTACGCAATATGCTTTGGAAATTCCAACGGGTACCAAAATTTCCAAAATTACCGCGCTTCAAAACGATTTGGCTTTGGCACTTGCCGCGCCTACCGGCACCGTCAGAATAGAAGCCCCTATTCCCGGTAAGTCACTTGTCGGCGTAGAGGTTCCAAATAGAAGTTTGGAAATTGTTTCCTTGAAAGCGATTCTTGCCTCGGATTTAATGCAAAAGGAGAAATCAAAGCTTGCAGTGGCTTTAGGCCTTAACGTTTCCGGGGATGCAGTAATCGGGGATATTGGCAGGATGCCGCACATTTTAATGGCAGGAACAACAGGTTCAGGTAAATCAATTGCAATTAATGCTTTTATCTCCTCATTACTTTTTAGAAATTCTCCTAATGAATTGAAGTTGGTTTTGGTTGATCCTAAAAGAGTAGAAATGACCGATTATAACGGTATTCCTCACCTATTAACTCCGGTTATTGTTGATGCTGAAAAAATAGTTTCGGCTCTAAAGTGGGCGCTGACCGAAATGGATAGAAGATATAAGTCATTTGCCGAAGCATCGGTTAGAAATATTACAGGTTATAATGAACTTTCAGGTTTCCAGGCTTTGCCTTATATAGTTATCGTAGTGGACGAGTTGGCTGACTTGATGGCTTTTGCACCTTCCGAAGTTGAGGATTCAGTTATTCGTTTAGCCCAAATGGCCAGGGCAACTGGCATCCATCTTGTGATTGCCACCCAACGGCCGTCGGTTGATGTTATCACTGGACTGATCAAGGCTAATATTCCGTCCAGAGTCGCCTTTAACGTTTCTTCGATGATTGATTCAAGAGTAATTTTGGATCAGCCGGGAGCCGAGAAATTACTAGGGAGGGGAGACATGCTATATATGCCTCCGGATGCATCAAAACCTCAAAGACTCCAGGGAGTTTTTGTTTCCGATTCGGAAATTAGAAACTTGATCAATTTCCTGAAATCTTCCGGAGTTGAACCTCAATACACCGAGGAAGTAACCGAGATGATTGTGGCAAGAGCCGGTTCAAGAGGCGGGGGAAGCGGATCAGAGGATGAGCTATTTGAAGAGGCGGTCAGAACGATCTGTCAATACGATCGGGCAAGTGCGTCGCTACTTCAGAGAAGGCTCAGAGTTGGATATGCAAGAGCCGCAAGGCTTCTTGATGAACTTGAAGCGGCCGGAATTGTCGGCGCCGGGGAAGGTTCAAAGCCGCGGGATGTTCTAGTTCGAAACGCCGAAGAATACTTGCAGGCCAGAGCCGGTGGCGGAACTCAACAAACTTCTTAAACTGTCAGTCTTGTGCAGGTTTAGTGATAGGTAGCTCGTTTGTTAAATGCCTAATTTCTTCAAGACCTCTATAAGTTCTACCATTATAACGAAATTCCGGACTGGTAATAGAATGGCCGTCCTCGCTGATAACAGGAATAAGTAAAACATTAAAACCAACACCACTTAATAATCCAACTGCTTCGTCAATTTCTTCTTTTGATCCTGCTGCTGCAAGACCGACTAATTTGGAAGGTTTTTGTTCTTGTTCTTGAGTCATTTTTTAATTGACTTACTTTTACTACTTCTTTTGGACAATTTCAACCAGGTCCTTAACTTTACCGGGATCAAATTCTTCTGCATTAGGTTTTAATAGACTGGTTGCGACCAGAAAGCAATCTGCGTGATCCAAAAATTGTTCTACGTTTTGAGGCGAAACACCGCTGGCTATTGCCAGAGGAAAATCGCCCATTGCTTTTTTCATCGACTTAATTTTTTGAATGTCAGGTGCGATACCGGTCATTGTTCCGCTGGTTGTTACAACGTCTACATATTTAGTGGCAATTTTTGCAGCCAGTGCGGGGTCTTTTGCCAGATATTGATATTTGAATGCCACCCCTCCAAAATATAATCCCGGCCATCCGCTTTTTTCCCGGGCAATATTTATTTGGTCCGCTTCAATTTGTTTGTCGGACCATTCATATATTCGGGCGTTATCTGTCCATAATCCGGAAACTCCGGCATCAACATTTTTAAAGGCTGAAATTGTGGAGAGGTCCAAATAATTTATGCCAATCCACCAAGTTGAAAATTCTTGTCTTGTTTGTTTTTGAATCTGGAGTAAATCATAATGATTCATTCCATTCATGCTTATCAAGAAGACGCCGTCGGCTCCCGCTTTGAAAGCAATATGAGCATTCTTTAAAGTTTGTATCCCGGTTTCAACGTGAACAACCGGCAGGACGACGTGTTTGTTTTGGAACACCTCTTTAAAGTTAGTCATTTGTGAGTAACTTATACCTGAAAAATATTAGGTTTGCAAATGTATATATCAGCAGGTCGCCTTCTGCATTCCAGAATGGCGCTTGGTCTGATATATTAGATGATTTATTAATCGTGCTGATATATAATCCAATTCATGAAACGTGTCGGGCAAATCCTAAAAGAGGAAAGGCTAAGGAGAAAATTAACTTTAGACGATATTGAAAAATACACCAAAATTAGAAGAAAAGTTTTAGAAGCTTTGGAGGAAGGAGATTATTCCAAATTGCCGGCCGAAACTTTTGTAAAAGGCTTTATTAAAAACTACGGGGAATTTTTGAATCTTCCGACAAGTTCCTTATTGGCAGTATTTCGCAGGGAATTTACAAAGCAGGCCAATATTGAAAAACGACAACCTCCAAGACTTAAACTCTCTTTAAGTCTTACTCCCAATTTAACAATTGCCTCGATTTTCTCCGTCGGGATTGTAGTTTTGTTGATCTACTTAATTTTCCAGTACGTTTCTTTAGCTGCTGCTCCCCAGCTTGTTATAGATTCTCCCCAAAATAATCAAAAAGTAACCCAAAACGAAGTTGAGGTTGTTGGTAAAACCGATCCCGATGCTAATTTGGAGATAAATGATGAAAGAGTACCTTTGGATCAGGAAGGTAATTTTAAAATTTTAATTAAATTATCAAGCGGAGAAAATAAAATAAACATTAGTTCGACTTCGAAATACGGTAAAGGTAAAAGTGAAGAAATTAAAGTAGTAAAAGTTGCTGAGTGATACATTTGGAGAGGGTTGACACCGAACTTATCCGTCTTTAAAATGAATTGACCAAAGTAAGGTTTCTGCCTATGGACATCAATCAATTTCTTCTTATTTTAGTAATAGTAGTTTTAACGGTTTTTCTTGTTGTTATTGGCATTCAGGTATTTTTTGTTCTCCAGGACCTGCGCAAAACTTTAGATAAATTGAGTAAAGTTCTAACAGATGCAGGCTCAATTACCGAAAAGATTAAAGAACCGGTTAATTCTCTCTCGTCATTTTCCTCAGGATTTAAGGCGATAGTCGGAGTCGTGGACTCTTTGAAATCGAGAAACGAGAAAGGGGAAAAAAAAGATAATGGCAAATGATAATAAAGGATCAAGTCTCGGAGCGTTTTTGTTAGGAGCGGTAGTTGGAGCGGCGATCATTGCCCTGTCACAAACAGAAAAAGGCAAGCAGGTAGTTGAAGTTGTAAAAAAGGAAGGCTTAAAAACGGCCAAAGATATTTTGGATAAATTAAAGGAACTGGAAGTTGCCGCAGAAAAAGACGTTGAAGAGCAAATTACAGAAGCAATTGACGAATCTCCAGAGCAGGCAACCTCGGCTGATTCAGATTCTGAAGGTCCGATTGAACAGGTTTCCGAAGCGGTTGCTGACGCAAAAGATGAGGTGGCAAAGCAAATTGCAGAACTTCAAAACCGGGGCCGGACAATTGGCCGCAAATTCTTCAAAAGACACTGAAAATTTTTCTGATATAATTCCTTCATGAATTCAGCTGAAACTTATCGAGGAAGAACGATTTGGGAGTTAACTCGTCAGGAAGAATTTAAAGGATTGGAACAGACTAATTGGTGGGTTGTAACTGGGGGGCCATCCACTGGCAAAACCACCCTTCTTGAATATCTAACAGAAATAGGTTACAAAACAATGCCTGAAGCAGCGCGGGTTTACATTGACAAGGAAAGGAGTAAAGGGATAACTACGGAACAAATTAGAGCGCTAGAATCTGATTTTCAGGAAAAAGTGCTTGAGATGAAAAATCGCATTGAAGTTGAAACACCCTCAGATGAACTAATATTTTGGGATAGGGGAAATATGGGAGATTCGATAGCCTATATGACAACAACTCACGTTGTTAGTTCAGGCAGGGTGAATGATGCCGGCTTGTATTTATATGATTATCAATCAGGAGATACAATCATGATTGCACACAAGAAACGATATAAGGGAGTTTTTCTTCTAGACAGGTTACCTTCCTATAAAATTGATTACGCAAGAGTCGAGAATGAAGCAAAGGCCGAGGAAATTCATGCAAGAATTGATAAAAAATATCGATGGTTAGGGTAAAAGCCGATAAAAGTTCCAGTTTTTTCTTCAGATCGTTGGGTATCTATTCAAAGAAGAGCTCAATTTGTTATAGATCACATAAGAAGTATTGACTCAAATTTGCCATTACTAACAAGGGAATAGTTCCACACAAGTGAAAAATTAGAGTTTCAAGATTTATTTAAAGGTTTTCAACCGAGGGAAGCAGCGTCGTCTCTCAATTTGCGTCTAAACTTTCTGTGAGTTACTACAATTTCTTGTACTTTCTCATCTGTTGCATCAACAATCCAGTCGAAATTAGTATCAAATTCCTCTTGAGGATTTGGATAGCTATTGACCCATTCTCTTAATCCGGCTCTACCATTTCCTCGCCAAACATCAAGGGCCGGTTTTAAATGATTCATATTAACCGTTCCAAAACCAATTGTTGCAAACGGAATTACAAAATCATTACCATTAAACGCAGTCATCAATCCTCGTGTTGCCTCAACGACTTTTGCAGCTTGAGAATCCGTAATAGAGTCTCCAACAAATGCCATTTGTTCAATAAAAGCGTTTGCATCTCTTGCAACTCTTTCAACAGCCCAGGCCTTTCTTGCACCACCCATGACCGTGACACCCTCTGTTATTTCTCCAAGCTTTGTCCTTGGTAACTCTTCCCAATAAAACTTATCCAGAACTGCCTTCAGTTCGAGATCTTTTGCAGTGCCGAAGTCATTTGGAGAAAAACCTTTGAGCTTTCTTTCGAATTCATTTAGTAAAGTCGCAGCATCTCTTGAGTAGCTACCTTGCATTCTATCAAGAGGCATTTGCGTGCAATATATATCCTTTGGAGCAAGTCCAAGTTGACCACCAATATTATAGGCATGTTGAGAATAGGAAGTTGAAACAATATTTCTTCTCCAGCCTTCGTTTTCGAGTTCTCCGAAAAGTTCCTTGACTCCAGGGACGAGAGAAGCTTTAGATGAAACATCTCTAATATCGTTCTCGCTAATACCGTGGTGAATGAGTTGTGGAATAATTAATTTTAAAGTATCGCCTGCTTCATAATTTTCTCTTCTCCATTCCCTCCTCCCTGGGATTAAGCCACAAACCATATCATCGTAATAACTAATCACTCTGAACATTTGTTCTCCATCCGAAACTAGCTTAAAAACTTCATATGCACAATCAAGTCCCGAGAGTGGACCTTCGAGATCAAAACAGATGATGCTTCGTGTTTCCGGGTCAACGTGTAATGTAAGGAAACTTTGACCGCGTCTTGTAAACGGCAAAATTACTGCCAGCGAATTCCTCACCCTTCCTGCGGTTTTCCATAAAACAGCAGTTCGTGCTTCATCTAATGTATTGATGGCACCGTTTCTAGGAATTCTGAATTCAAGTGCGTCATCATCCATCCATTCACTGTTTCCTATTTCAAGTTTTGCCAAATTTTGATTGATAAGCGGTATTAGTTTTGCTACTTGAGGTGAATCTATTTCGGATGCCGCATAAGCAGCTCCACTTATCATTACTTGTAAAGTCTTACCTTTAGATCCAGTCCTGAGAATTTTTTCAATAACCGGTATTGATTTTTGTGTTGCAATCATTGGCAACAATTGAAGAGCTTGTCGCGTTTCGTCTGTATAAACAACATCCCCATAGTTGCGTAAACTATTATGATTGTATTGAGGATCTCCTATAAGATCTACCAGTTGCTGTTGAGCATTTTCTTTTCCACTCAGAAGTCCTTTATAAATATCTTTTAGTCTTCTGGTATGAAATAAATCAGGATTGAGCGGAGCAGTTTCGAGTTCTTTTACCGAAACCATAATATACAAAATATAATAAACGAATGTTTTTTTAAATTCAAGAACTAAGAGCCAGATTCTCCCAGCAGTATTTCATTTTCAACTTGTCTTTAACGAATCTAAATACACTGGTATAATTGCTTCACGATGACTTCACAAGAAATTCGAAAAAAGTATTTGGATTTTTTTGCTAAAAAGGGGCATAAGATCATTCCTTCTGCTTCTCTGGTGCCAAGTGAGAGTGTCGATTTGGCCGGAACTCAAAGAGTGATGTTTACAACTGCCGGGATGCACCCCCTGGTGCCCTATCTGCTTGGTGAAGAACATCCGGAAGGCAAACGTTTGGTTAATGTTCAAAAATGTCTTCGGACTGATGATATCGATGATGTCGGTGATAATACCCACAATACTTTTTTTGAAATGCTGGGTAACTGGTCTTTGGGAGATCCTGCCTCGCCTGATGGCATAGGCCTTGGCGGGTATTGGAAAGAGGAAGCGATTTCTTGGTCATTTGAATTTTTAACTAAGGTTTTAAAATTAAATAAAACCAGGCTTTATGTTTCGGTTTTTGCTGGAGACGATGACGCGCCTTTTGACAAAGAATCCTTTGAAATTTGGCAAAGATTGGGAATTGAAGAAAATCGCATTTTTAAATACTCCAAATTAGATAATTGGTGGGGACCGGTAGGGCAAGTTGGACCGTGTGGTCCTGACACCGAAATGTTTTACGACACGGATCCTAAAAGTAAAAGTCCGATAGACCCATCGTCCAATCCCCGTTTTGTTGAAATTTGGAACGATGTTTTTATGCAATATGACAAGCAGGATGACGGGAGTTTTAAACCTCTTAAACAAAAAAATGTTGATACGGGAATGGGGTTGGAGAGAATTTTGGCTGTTATTAACAATGTGGACGATGTTTTCCAAACAGACTTGTTCTCTAATTCTATTCGAACTTTGGAAGCAATAAAAAAGGCAGGGAAGAGTTATAAAGAAGACCCAATTCCCTATCGAGTAATTGTAGATCATCTCAGATCGGCAATTTTTTTGATTGGAGATGGTGTAAAGCCGTCAAACAAAGAAAGAGGATATGTATTACGTCGAATTATTCGAAGATCAATGGTTTACTCGAGAAGACTTGGAATGCAGGGTGATGAATGGTTATCGAATTGTCTTCCGGAACTGGTTAGACCGTATATAAAAGTTTATCCTAATCTTAAAAAAAACATTCCAGAAATTAGTCAAATTATTACCCAAGAGGTAGATAAATTCAGGACGACACTTGAAGCTGGTATTAAAGCATTGAAGAAAATCTTTTCTAGAGCTATAAGTGGAATTGATCCGGAAAATTTACCTCCTGGGATGAAATTAGAAAATAACGTGATTAGAGTTGATGGATATGAAGTTTTTAAAATATATGAAACTTTTGGTTTACCACCAGAGATCTCACAGGAGATAATGACTGGCTGGGGTTTAGCTTTTGATGACCGCACGATGGAGGAGTGTTATCAAGCTATGAAGAAGCATCAAGAACTTTCTAGGGAAATGGGAGAAAAAACCAAAGGGGGACTTGCGGTTCAATCGGACACGGCGGCTAAATATCACACTGCCACTCACCTGCTTCATCAGGCACTTAGGGAGGTTTTGGGCAACCACGTTTATCAAACCGGTTCGCACATAACTAATGAAAGATTAAGATTTGATTTCTCACATGGCGATAAACTGACCGGCGAACAACTCAAAAAAGTTGAAGATTTGGTTAACGGGAAAATTAAAGAAAATCTTAAAGTTGAAAAAGAATTGATGAGTCAGGAAGAAGCTGATAAATTAGGAGCGATCGGCCTGTTTAAAGAAAAATATGGCGAGAAGGTTTCAATTTATAAAATAGACGATTTTTCGATTGAATATTGCGGCGGTCCTCACGCTACTACAACTGGGGATCTTGGAAGATTTAAAATATTAAAAGAGGAAAGTTTGGGAACAGGCAAAAGAAGAGTGTACGCAATCCTTGGTTAAAAATAAATTACTGTCCATGAATTTTTTAAAATTATTTTCCGGAAATTCCAATAACCCCGCGGTTAAACAGAATGAAATCTCAAAAACGACCTCCAACAATAAATCTGGAAAAATATCCAATGGTGATAAAAATACCCAAAATTCACAAATAAACGATTTTTCCTGGGAGGAAAGCCTTCCCGGTCAGGATGTATCCGAAAGTATCGGGGCTTTGGATGTCGGCCCTAATTTAGGCGAAGGAAAGCCTCAAGCGATTATGGGAAAGTTACCCAAAAGGAGTTTTTGGGATTTGATTTTTAGTTTGAAACCAAAAAAGAAAGTTGAAAAACATCAGGAAATACAAGCAGATCCAATAGTAAAAAAACAAGTCGCCCCGCTTACCTTGCCCAAATCAACCGCTCCGCAGTTTGATGTTAAAAAACCGATTAAAAATCCAATAGTTCCAAAATCAGTAGCCATAATAATATCCTCCATTATTATTTTGTCCGTTGTTTTTATTGCAGGAGGTTCGTATTTATATGAACCTCTAAGAGGTAAAAATAATTTATTGCCAATTCCGGATTTTATTAAAAATTCAACCAATACTTCAAATTCTGAAATTACCATTACACCTACTCCGGCTCCTTTCCAATTGATCGACAGGCGAACGGTTAGCTGGTTTGTGCCGATTCCTCCGTCACAGGATCAGGTTTCGCAAACCCAATTTTGGACAACTTTGACTTTGGAATTTTTTGAGGTTCGCTATCCAAAAGAATGGGTTGTTGAAGATGTGAACGATCCCCAATCAGAAATTCCTCAAATTAAAGTATTCGGACCCGGTCTTTTTACTGAAAGACCAATATCAATTAGGATGATCGATTTTAAAGGAGTTGATGCTCAAAGTTTTATAAGATCTAATTTTGAAAATCCTCAAATTCAGAAAATTACATTGGATAATAGGGAGGCTTTTCACTTGTCATTTAATGAACCGTATAAACAAGTGGTAATTTTGCCAATGGGAGGCGGTGCTGTTAGAATTGACTTACAACAAGTCGCACAGGAAGATACTCAAATCTTCAATTTTCTAGTAGCAAGCATCAAGGTTAAAACATGAGTTTTTTGGATAAATTTACCAGCAAGTTTGCTTCCCAAAAGGAGGTACCTGAATATTTTTTAGCCCTAAATCTTGGACCTAATTCGATTGAAGCGGCAATTTTCGGGCAAGTAATGGGAAAGGTCAAAGTTTTAGGTGAAGCCCAAAAAAATTATAATTCTCAACTTGACTTAACGCAAAAAGCAGCAGAAACCATCGACCAAGCTGCCGGTCTTTCAGGAGTTGATTTTTCAAAAGTAGTCTTTGGTCTCCCAAGCGACTGGATTGAAGATGAAAAAGTTATATCCCCTTACGGACAACTCATAAAAAAATTAGCAAAAGATTTGGATTTGGAACCTTTAGCATTTGTTTCCACTCAAGCTGCTATTGCACATTTAATTGAAGTAGAAGAGTTTTCGCCTCCAACTTGTATTTTGGTCGGCTGTTTTAATAAACAATTATCCGTTTCTTTTGTTAAAGCCGGCAAAATTGCAGCCAGTAAGACAATTGCCAGGCTTAGCCAAAATATCGGTTCAGAAATTACGGATGCAGTCACTTCTTTAAAAGATTTAGCACCAATGCCCGCCCGGATAATTATTTTTGGCTCGGAAGATTTGGAAAAAATAAATAGTGAAATAAATTCCTTAGATTGGACAAAACTTCCTTCCGACAGACCGGATATGCCGCTTTTTTTACACGTTCCAAAAGTTGAAGTTAAAGCTTTGGGGACTTGCGCCATAGCGGTCGTTTTTGCCGGGGCAACAGATTTAGGGTTGGTAACCCAAACAAGGCAGGCCGAAAATCAAATAATAACTCCTAACGTTGTTCACAAGGAAAATGAGAATTTACAAGCTGTTGAAAATAATTTGGATTCTGATGATTTTGGTTTTGTTGAAGGTGAGGACGTTTCCAAAAAGGAGGAAACTAAAGCAGTTACCGGGGAAACAAAAGCTCCCGAGGTTCCTGTCTTTGCCAAGGAAGATATAAAAGAAGAAACTGCTTTTGAGAATAACAATGAAGACGGGGTAACGGTTGAGAATAGTTTTCTTGGTTGGACCGAAAAAATTAAAGATTTTTTCTCCGGAAGAAATCTTGCAATGCTTATTCCTCTTTTTGCAATTATTTTAATTTTTACCGGAATTATTTTAGTCTATTGGTTTTTACCAAAAGCCGACGTTGCCATAAAAGTCAGATCTCAAACACTAGATAAAGAAACGGAAATTGTTGCCAGCCAGGACGTAAGCGATGTTGGAACAAATCAAATACCTGCAACAACATTTGATATTGAACAAAGCGGGAGCCAAAAAGCGGTTGCCACCGGTAAAAAAACCGTCGGCGATAAAGCTAAGGGAGACGTTACCGTTTTCAATAAAACCACAGCTCCCAAAAGTTTTGAGGCGGGTACAATTTTAAGCGCTCCGGGAGGCATTAAATTTTCAATTGATAGTTCTATTACAATCGCTTCCCGATCATCAAC
>Ga0209640_10001376_pt1 | contig 20534 bp, 21 predicted proteins | sample RifCSP10_1_FD_184018 | JGI IMG/M metagenome (GOLD analysis project Ga0209640, IMG submission 184018) | Soil microbial communities from Rifle, Colorado - Rifle CSP2_sed 10_1 (SPAdes) (version 2) | ecosystem: Environmental > Terrestrial > Deep subsurface > Rock core/Sediment | place: Rifle...
AATTCGTGATTCACTTCTCTTTGCAGACTGAAGTCAAAATCCTGGATCGATCGAAGCGATGCTGCGGCATGGATTGGCGATGACGAGCTTTTCGAGCGTCGATTGTGCGCGCGCCTGGGCAGCAAAGGCAATCGATAGGGAATGACAAAGAACAAAGTGGCGCCGTTCATAAATGTCTACAGCGATCAATAGATGCACGCTTGCTGTATGTCAAGCAACCAGAAAGGCCAAGCGCGGCTGACGCTTGACGGTCAAATTTCGCTGCCATATATTTCGGAGGGACAAATCTAAGGGCGCATTGTTGAGTGAAATCCAACGATCGTTCAGAGGTTTGGAAAAAAAATTTTGCAAAATAAGGAGCGAACATGGGACGACCACCAGCGATAGAATGGCCCGACAAGGCGAAGATCTGCGTGACTTTCATCGTGCCCTGGGAAGTCTGGCCGGAGAATTTCGCGACCCACGAATCCTTGCAACGGCAGGGCGGCGCCACGATTCCACCGGCAAAGGCCGTGCACAAGCAGAACATGGCACTGGTCACCGAGCGAGAATACGGCGACCGGGTCGGCATCTGGCGCCTCGCGGATCTCTTCGAGCGTCACAATCTCAAGGTGACCTTTTTAATGAATGGGCTAAAAGTCGAGCAGTTCGCCGACGCCTGCCGGGAATTCAATGCCAAGGGACATGAGTTTTCGTCCGAAAGCTATGAACACGAATATTCATTTATGTACACGAGGGAGCAGGAGCGCGAGTCGATTCAAAAGACCGTCGCGGCGTTTGAAAAAGTGCTCGGGCAAAAGCCCACAGGATATCTATCGCCCGGGCATGCTTCGACGCCGAATACTTTGGAGTTGGTCGCCGAAGCTGGCTTTGTTTGGTGGGCCGATCCGCTCAACAGCGACAATCCCTACGTTGTCGAGGCGCGCGGTCGCAAAGTGGTTGTCGTGCCGTACAATGTGCCGGGATGCAATGACTACTCCACCTACGGCACCGGGCGAACACCGCGGGATTTGTTGCAGATCATGAAGGACCACTTTGACTACCTCTATTGGGAAGGGGAGCAGGGCGCGCCGAAATATTTTGCTTTCAATATGCACCCGTTCGTTTCGGGCGTGCCGTATCGGACGAGGATCATCGACGAGTTCATTCATTATGCCAAAGGTTTTCCCAAGGTGTGGTTCGCGCGCCGAATCGAAATCGCTGAATGGTGGCTGCAAAAGGGCTATTCGTGATAGTTCAGGGGGCTCGGGGAATGTCTTTTTCCCCGTCCGCCAAGCGGCGCGCGGACGTGAGAAAGCCGGTGTGCGCGACCATGCGGTGTTGTGGGCGCGCGCTCATGCCTTTGAAGTGCCAAAAGCGCATCAAGTTTTCCGACGTTTCTATGCAGGCGAAGCGCTTGTCGTTGCGTAGCGCGTCGATCAAGCTCTTCACTTGCAACACCGTAGGCAAGTAGCAGAGTAGGAAACCGCCCGGTCTTAGCGCGTTCCAAGCGCGTTCGATGACCTGCCAAGGTTCGGGCAAATCGAGAATCAAACAGTCGATGTCGCGTTCGTCGAGTTCCATCGCGACGTCGCCCATTCTCACCGTCCAGTTGGGCGCGGGACCGAAATATCGCTCGACATTTTTTTTGGCGAGCTCGGCAAAGTCTTCGCGAATCTCATAGGAAATCAACTGACCGGTATCGCCGATCGCGCGCAAGAGTGCCATGCTCAAGGCCCCGGCGCCGACGCCGGCTTCAAGCACGCGCGCGCCGGGAAAAAGATCGGCCCAAAGTAAAATAGGCCCGATGTCTTTCGGGTAAATCACCTGCGCGCTACGCGGCAAATTGGGAATCAGCTGCGGCAGGCTGGGGCGAAAAACCAGGAAAGGCTCATTGACAGAAGAGCGCACCACGATGCCTTCGTCACGTCCGATAATTTCATCGACGGCAATTTTGCCGCCGCGGATTGAAATTCCGCGGCGCGGGTCAAGGCGCGCGAGATATTCGCGGTCCTTGCGGTCGAGCAAGATAACCGCCTCGCCGGGCTGAAACGGACCTTTGGGGTATCGTGTATTCACAGTTCGGCGAAGCTAACGCGCGGGGAACGATCAAATTGTGTACGAGCTGAGACCTTTGCGATTCAATTTCTCGACAAGCTCGCGCACTTCTTGGGAGCGCTTGAGATCGCCGACCAACAACGCGTCGGGTGTGTCGACAATGACGGTATTTTCCATTCCGATCAGCGTCACGAGGCGATCCGGCGCGTGGATGAGACAATTCTTTGCGCCGACACCCAACCAGCGTCCCTGACTTGCGTTGCCGTTGCCATCCTTCCGCAGCAGTCGATGGACCGCCGACCAGCTGCCGACGTCGCTCCAGTCAAAGTCCGCTTCCAAAGTCAAAACCTTGCCTGCGGAGCCGGCTTTTTCCATCACGCCATAATCGATCGAAAGACTCGGCATCTTTCTATATTCGCGCGCAATGATTGCGCGCAGTTTGGTCCCGGGTTCGGCCAGCGATTGGCCCGATGCGGCGCGCTTGATTGATTCCAGGCCCTTGGCGATGGCCGGCTGATAGCGCGCGAGGAGTTCAAGCAGTAGCGATGCCTTCCAAACAAAGATTCCGCTGTTCCACAAAGAACGCCCGCGGATCAGCCGCTGTGCCGCAGCATACGTCGGTTTTTCGGTGAAACGTTTTACCCGAAACGGCGCAGAGGAATTATTCCCGGCGACTGCCTTGCCTTTCACGATGTAACCGTATCCGGTTTCCGGGTAGTTGGGGCGAATGCCGATCGTGATCAATTGCTCGTGCCGTTGTGCCAGGACGGCGGCCGCTTTGAGAGTACGGCGAAACGCCGCGCCATCGCCAACCCAATGGTCCGCTGGCAGCACGATCATGACCGCGTCGGGACGCCGATTGATCACTTCCAGCGCCGCCAGACCGATGCAAGGAGCGGTGTTTTTGCCCTGCGGTTCGGCGAGAAAATTATGTTTCGACAAATTACTCAGCTCGCGCCGCAGTGCATTGACTTGATCCGCAATCGTGACGACCAACGTCTGGTTGCGACCGCTGACAGGATAGACGCGCTCGGCGGTTTCTTCGATCAGACTTTTTCGGCCGATAATTTTGAGTAGCTGCTTGGGCCGCCGGCCTCGACTGAGCGGCCAAAAACGGGTGCCTTTGCCGCCAGCGATAATCACGCTAAAACAATTTGTCGACATTCAGAAGCCTCGTTGATGAGATCGCGAAGTATAGTACGGTAGCCGATATGGCGGATCAAGCGATCAAGATCGCGACAAAAACCTGGACATTACCGGCGGAGCACGGAGAGATTCGCCTCGATGCCTTTGTGCGCCAGTGTCTGCCTCATCTGCCGCGCCGAGAAATCGAGAACGCCATCCGCGCCAAATTATTTTTCGCCGCCGGCAAAACGAGCAAAAAAGGCGACCGCTTGCGGGGTGGCGACGAGTTGGTTTTCCACGGTCCGGCAAGTTGGTTGGCGGCCAATCCGCTACCCGAGTCCGCGCTGGAGGTGCCGATTGTCTATGAAGATGCTTCGATTTTGTTCGTCAATAAACCCGCCGGCATGCCGACCCATGGGTTCTCTGCACGTGACAGCGGTACGCTGGCGAACTTTCTTCTGGCGCGCCGGCCCGCGCTAGCGAACATCGGCACAAGCCGGTGGGAACCGGGACTGGTTCACCGGATCGACCGCGAAACCTCCGGGCTGGTTCTGGTCGCCAAGACCGAGGCGGCGTTCGCCAATCTTAAGTCCCAGTTTCGCCGCAGACGGGTCAAGAAAATTTACCTGGCACTGGTGTGGGGCGTCACGTGTGGCAACGGCGTCATCGACCTCCCGCTCGCCCATGAAAGTCGCGATCGCACGCGCATGCGGCCGGTCACTCGACCGGCACAAGCGAGCGGACGAACCTGGAACGCATTAACGCGTTATCGGAAGCTAGGGCAATCCCGCGGCTTGAGCTTGCTCGAGGTCGAGATGGAAACCGGCGTGACGCACCAGATCCGGGCCCATTTGGCCGCCATCGGCCATCCGATTGTCGCCGACGCGCTCTATGGGGCCAGCCGATCGGACTTGGGATTGAAGCGCCATTTCTTGCACGCGCGCAGCTTGACGATTTTTCACCCCGATGGCGGTAGGCGGCTGACGGTTGAAGCCGAGTTACCGAAAGAGCTCGGCGAACTATTAACCCGGCTTAAGATCAAAATCTAAGCGGCGCTGCTGCGGATGCCTTTAGCCTTGGCGCAGGCGCCGCAATAATTGCTGAGAGTGCCGGCTTCTTCAATCCAGCCTTCGTCTAGGTTGTGGCAGATTCTTCGGCACTCGTGACAGATGAAATACAGGCCGTCGATGCTCTTGTTGATTTTCTCCCGATTGAGCACGCGGCCTCTGAGCTTCTCAATGCGGATGCCGAGCAGCTCTTCGTAGTTCTTCTTGATCTTGCGCCGTCCCGCTTCATCACTTGGAAGATCTTCATCTTCCAACTCATCATGCGTGCCGTCGTCGATATAATCATGCGTACGGTCTTTGGCGACGCGTCCGGCGCTTTTTTTCTTTGTCCGTGGCATTTTGATGGTTTGGCGCTCCCTGATTTCGATTGGACCGTGAAGTCTACAGTCGCGAGGACAGACTTGTTTCATAATGAACGGTGCACGGCTTGTCAATAGCGATTGCCGCAACGCCAAGCCCCAGTTGCTGTTGCTTCAACGAATCTTGCACGAATTCAAAAACAGAATGAGCTGGCCGTGGCGTGCCGCTGTCGAGACGATTCGCCGAATGGCACGCTGCTGAAAGCTGCGGCCCTGAAAGTTGCGAGAGCTAAGTAAGGGTCGGCCCTGTTGTAGGCACGATTCTCACCGGTTTTGAGGCGGGATTTCACCTCGCAAAACAACCCGGGAAGCTGCTCGACAACGGCTTCCCGCGTTGAAGTGTCAGTACGACTTGCGCACGCTTCGTTTATTGTTTGATCGCTGCGGCGCGCCTTTGTAGGTAACCGTTGCGTACGGCGCCGTAAAGGTCGACCGTGCTTTCGGCGACTCGTTCGAAACGATCCAGGTTCAACGATCTTTCGTTCACCGTATTCGTCGCCGTGCCCGCGGCCGAGCCCCACCACGGAATGAAGTAGGTATAAGGTGTCATCGCCGCATCAAAGGCATAGCCGACGCCATCGCGAACGTTAAGCGGCGGCAGGAATGGTAGAACCAGATATGGGCCGGGTCCCATGCCCCAGGTGCCGAAGGTCTGACCCGTGTCCTCGTCTCTCTGCTCGATGCCAAAAGCATCTTTGGCAACGTCAAAAAATCCGACGAAACCGACGGTGCTGTTGATCGTAAACCGCGCTAGTTCGGTGGCGGCACCGTTAAACTTAAGCTGCAGACTGTTGTTAACCACGCGCCGAACCACGGAGAGGTTATCAAAAAAGTTGTGCACGCCGCGCTGCACCGGATCGGGGAAGATGAAATCCCACCCCGTAGCGAGCGGCTTTAGGAGAAAACGATCGACCACTTCGCGGTTGAACCAGAACATTTTTTCGTTGAAGCTTTCCCAAGGATCTTCATCAAAGTCCTCACCGGGAGAGGCTGCCATCGGTGCTGCATCGCCGCTGGTCATCGCCCCGCTCGCGTCGGCCTGGCTAAGCGCGATGAACGGCTGGACGGTGTCGGTGCCGTCGAGTAGCGCAGGAGTTTCTTCTGCCTGGCCAGTTCTCGTTACCGATAACAACGAGCCGAGCGCCGCTGCGAATAGTGCGGCGGTGACGAATCGCCGAATCCAATGCCCGAAATCTCTATGCATTCGCTCTCTCCTTCTCCGCTGAATTACATGAACTGGGTATAATGGTCAAGCCGCTCGTGGGCTGAGAAACTACTGTAATGCGGAGCTTTAAGCCAAAACTATGCCACCAACGGTCGACCACGGAGTTCTTGCCGGAAGAGCGGCAATTCAAAGCAGTTAGCGATGGTTAGCTGCGATCTTCGGCCACTTTGTTGGTCAGTGCAATAGACAAAAATCGCACGGGCGTCCATTTAACGACAAAATAAGACCCCTTTGTCATTGCGCAGCTGAAGTTTGCACGCCCTCGGAAGATCGGCTATTTTTACAGGGTGTCGAGCGCGTCCAGAGATCGCATGATCGTCCTTGGCGTGACCGGCGGAATCGCCTGTTACAAAGCGGTCGAGCTAGTGAGGCTGCTAGTCAAGAACGGGTTCAAAGTGCAGGTGATTATGAGCCGGGGCGCGATGGAGTTCGTCACGCCCCTGACTTTTCAGACCCTGTCCGGCAATCCCGTCGCAACCGAAACTTTTAATCTTACGCAAGAATCTGAAATCGGCCATATGAAGCTCGCCGATAGCGCCGATCTTTTTGTTGTTGCGCCGGCTACCGCCAACGTGATCGGCAAAATGGCCGGCGGGATCGCCGACGATCTGCTAACAACCGTGCTCATGGCCACCCAGGCGCCTGTGTTGATTGCGCCGGCTATGAACATCCACATGTACGAGAATCCGATAGTGCAGGAGAATCTGCGCAAGCTCAGACGGATCGGTTATCACCTTATGGAACCGGCCGAGGGCTATCTTGCTTGCGGCTACGAGGGCAAGGGGCGGCTGCCCGATGCGGAGAAGATTGCCGAGACGATCGAGCGCTTGCTGAGAACTAAAGATTTAACCGGAGAGCGGCTGCTGATCACCGCCGGCCCGAGCCGGGAGCCGATCGATCCGGTGCGCTATCTGTCCAACCGCTCATCGGGAAAAATGGGCTATGCGCTGGCGCGCGCGGGCCTGCGCCGGGGCGCCGAAGTCGCGCTGGTCAGTGGGCCGACAGCGCTCGATCCGCCTGTGGGAGCGCGGGTGATTGGGGTGACGACGGCGGCGGAGATGCGCGAGGCCATTTTGAAAGAGTATGCACGCTGCACGGCAGTCATTATGGCGGCGGCCGTTGCCGATTACCACGCCGCTTCGGTGGCCGAGAAGAAAATCAAGCGCGGTCAAGGCACCCTCGAGATCTGCCTTGAGGCGAACCCGGACATTCTCAAAGAACTCGGCGAAAACAAGGAGAGTAGGTGGCTCATCGGCTTTGCCGCCGAAACTGAAGAGTTGACTGTCAACGCGAAAAAGAAAATGCGCGAGAAGAACCTCGATATGGTGGTCGCCAATAACGTCGCCGAGGCCGGCAGCGGTTTCGACGGCGATACCAATATCGCGACCATCGTCGACCGCACCGGCGCAATTCGCGCGCTACCGCTGATGAGCAAAGACGATTTGGCCGATCAGATCTACGATCATTTTCTCGCCTTAAAGAGCCGCCGCTGATATGGGAATTCCGCGGGAGCCCAAGGCGGCGAAGTATTTCGTCGCAGTGCTCTTGTCTGACACCGAGCTTCTCACTAGCGTCGAGAACGATCTGTCGAGCGCCTTGAGCGAAATCGATAATCGAAGCGACGTGATGCCGTGGAGGGCGTCGAATTTTTACGAAAAGGAAATGGGAGCCGGGCTCTTGCGGCGTTTCCTTTCGCTAAAGGCTTTGGAATCGCCTGAACGTCTCGCCGCCGTCAAGCTCAAGACCCAAGAAATCGAGGATCGATATCGGTCTCCGCGGACTCATGGACGAAGTGTGAATCTCGATCCCGGCTACATCGACACTTTGAAAGTCGTGCTCGCTTCGACCAAAAACGCCGGTCAGCGCATCTATTTGCATTTGGGTATCTACGGCGAAGTGACGCTGCTTTATCACAATGCCGGTTTTCATGGCCTCGATTATACCTATTCTGACTATCTATGGCCTGCAAGCCTCGGGTTCTTCACTCAGTTGCGCGCGCGATATCTGACCCAATTGAGGCAACTCGGCTGAATGTTCGGGCACAAATATCTCCCTACAATAGCGATGTTGCTCCGCATCACGCTCCAGTGCTAAGATTCCGGGCTGAAGGGGATTGATCTGCAGTGTCCGAATCTAGCGAAGTCGAGGGAGTCGGCTCCTTGGTGGAGTCCTTGCGACGCCACTTGCAGCGGCGCCAGCGGGCGGGGATTCGCCTTTTAGCGCGTGAGGAACCGCGCCCCCCTATGGAATCTAGCACCGATGAAAACGAAAATTTTGCTGACGGCGATCTGTTTCTGGACCGGTCGCCGGCGCAGAACGTTAAGAGTCTTGAAGAATTGCGCGCGGAGATCGGCGATTGCCGGCTTTGCAAACTGTGCTCTGGACGCACCCACGTGGTCTTCGGCGTCGGCAATCCGAACGCTCGCTTGATGTTCGTCGGCGAAGGGCCCGGGCGGGACGAAGATCTTCAGGGCGAGCCGTTCGTCGGCCGCGCGGGTCAGCTCTTGACCGATATCATCACCAAAGGTATGGGGCTCATGCGGGAGGATGTTTATATTGCCAACGTGGTGAAATGCCGGCCGCCGGATAATCGCAATCCCGAACCCGACGAAGTGGCGGCCTGCGAGCCTTTTCTCAAGAGGCAGATCGATCTCGTGCGCCCGGAGATCATTGTTGCTCTGGGCAAATTCGCCGTCCAGACCCTGCTGCAAAACAAGGCCCCGATTTCCAGGCTGCGCGGCAACTGGCACCGCTATCACGGCATCAAGCTAATGCCGACCTTTCATCCGGCTTATCTCCTGCGCAATCCGGCGGATAAAAGATTGGTTTGGCAAGACATCCAGAAAGTGATCCAAGAGCTGCGCAGTGAAAACGGTTAAATTGTTATTGCTGATTGCGCTGTTCGCGTTCGCCGGCTCGGCGTGGGCTCAATCCAAAGCCGCGCCAGAGCCGCATGTCGATCTGATCGTCATCGACGGGACGATTAACCCCGCGGTGGATGATTTTATCCGCGAAAGTATCGGTCGAGCCAAAACCAACGGCGCGCGCGCGTTGATGATCCAACTGGATACGCCCGGCGGCCTGGTTGACTCCACCCGCACGATCGTCAAGGAGATGCTGGCCGCGCCGGTGCCGATCATCGTGTACGTTGCTCCGAGCGGCGCCCGCGCAGGTTCAGCCGGAGTATTTATCACGTTGGCTGCTCACGTCGCTGCGATGGCGCAGGCGACCAATATCGGCGCCGCACACCCCGTCGCCGGCACAGGAGAAGAAGTAAAAGGAGCGATGGGTGAAAAGATCGTGAACGATATGGCCGCCTTCAGTGAAGCCATCGCGCAAAGGCGCGGTCGAAATGCAGAATGGGCCATTGAGGCGGTGCGCAAGAGCGTTTCCATCACGGCCACCGAGGCGCTCAAGAAAAACGTTATCGATATCATCGCCAAGGACGTCAACGACTTGCTCGCCCAGGCGCACGGCCGCGAGGTGGATCTCAATGGCCAAAAGCATGAGCTTTCGCTCATGAATGCGCGGATCGTGCAACATGAAATGAGCCTCAAGCAAAAAGTACTGAACAGCATCGCCCATCCGAACATTGCTTATCTGTTGATGATGGCCGGGATCCTCGGCTTGTACATGGAGTTTTCCCACCCGGGAACGATTTTTCCGGGCGTGACGGGAGCGATTTGCCTGTTGCTCTCTTTCGCGTCGCTGCAGTTGCTGCCGCTTAACTACACCGGGCTTGCGTTGATGTTCTTGGGTGTAGCGCTGCTCATCGCAGAGGCGTTTCTTCCAAGCTTCGGTGTATTGGGTATCGGCGGCATCATCTCGCTCGCGCTCGGCTCGCTATTACTGTTCGATACCCCGACGTCAGACTTCGCCGTCGATCGCTCCATCGTGTTCACCGCGGTCGCTACTTTAGGTATTTTCGTGTTCGCGATCAGTTATCTTGTCGTTCGCTCTCAAACGGCCGCTCCGACGCTCGGCATGGAAGGCCTGATCGGCAAGATCGGTGAGGCTCGCAGCAAGCTTTCGCCCGACGGTAAGGTTTTTGTGCATGGCGAATATTGGAATGCTCAAGGGGACGGCGAGATCGAAGCCGGCGATAGAGTCAAAGTAGTCGGGTACGATGGTATGCGTCTTAAGGTCATTCGCTTGTCCGAGGGGCATACGAAGAGCTAGGAGGAGGAGCAGACATGTTTGGAATTACCCCAATTGCGACGTTCTTGGTGATTGTCGTCGTGCTGCTGATCAGCGGCATAAAAATCTTAAAGGAATATGAACGGGCGGTAGTGTTTCGGCTAGGGCGGATGGTCGGGGCGCGCGGACCAGGAATTACTTACGTCATTCCGGGCATCGAAAAAATGGTTAAGATGGACTTACGCACAGTGACCATGGACATCCCGCCGCAGGATGTGATCACGCGCGACAACGTTTCGGTGAAAGTAAACGCAGTACTCTATTTTCGCGTCTTGGAGCCTAACCGGGCGGTCCTCGAAGTGGAGAATTATTTATTCGCGACGTCACAACTCGCTCAGGTGACGCTGCGCAGCGTATGCGGCCAGGCGGAGCTCGATGAGCTGCTGGCCGAACGCGACCGGATCAACAGCCGGATTCAGGAAATTCTCGACCAGCAGACCGATCCGTGGGGCATCAAAGTCGTTCTGGTCGAATTGAAGCATATTGACTTGCCGCAGGAAATGCAGCGGGCGATGGCGAAACAGGCCGAAGCCGAGCGCGAGCGGCGCGCCAAAATCATTCACGCAGAGGGCGAGTTTCAGGCCTCGCAGAAGCTGGCCGACGCAGCCGAAGTCATCAGCAAGCAGCCAATGGCATTGCAGCTTCGATTCCTACAGAGTTTGGTCGAAGTGGCTTCCGAAAAAAATTCGACGACGATTTTTCCGGTGCCGATCGATTTGCTGGCGCCGTTCATCAAGAAAGACAATTAAACGTAGGCCGCCCACCAATTCGCTCGTCTCTTTCTCCGCGCATCACCGTCAGAAAACAGGTAGGGGCACGGCATGCCGCGCCCTCTACGGCTTTTTTGCGATGAAACTAGAAGCGTTCAATTACGAACTGCCGCGATCGCTGATCGCGGCGTTCCCGACGCGCGAGCGCGAAGGCTCGCGTTTGCTGGTGCTGCGGCGCCAAACCGGCGAGATCGTTCATAGCGTATTTGCCAAGCTCGGTGATTTTCTCGAGCGCGGCGATTTGCTGGTGCTCAACGATACCAAAGTGTTTCCCGCGCGTTTGAACGGCACAAAATCGAGCGGCGGGCGGGTCAAGGTGTTGTTGCTGGAGAGTTTTTCTGAAGCAGGCCGAAGCTTGTGGATCGCCCTGGTCGAGGGCGGTAAGAAACCGGGTATTGGCAGTTGGATTCGTTTCGGAGCTACGATGAGCGCCGAGGTGATCGGCGATTTGCGAGGCGGCCGCTTCGCCCTCGAGTTTCATCACGAGGGCGATTTCAGCACGCAGCTCGAGGCGCTCGGCGAGCCGCCGTTGCCGCCTTACGTGCGGCGGCAACGCGGTGCCCAAGATTTGGACCGCGAACGTTATCAGACGGTTTACGCGGCGCAGTCGGGGGCGATTGCGGCGCCCACTGCGGGTTTCCATTTCACCCCGGAGCTGTTTGCCAAACTTTCGGCGCAAGGGATTGAGCGCACACTGTTGACCCTGCATGTCGGGCCGGGTACGTTTCAGCCTGTACGCGCGAGCGCCATCGAAAACCATCGCATGGAAGGCGAGCGTTATAGGCTCGGCGCCGAAAGCGCGGCAAAAATCAATCGTGCAAAGCAGGCCGGCCATCGGGTTGTGGCTGTCGGATCCACCAGCACGCGCACTCTGGAGTGGATCGCGCTAAAAAAACCTGAGATTGCCGCCGATGAGGGGATCGCGCGTCTATACATCCGTCCCGGCGATCCTTTTCGTGTGCTGGATGCACTGATCACGAATTTTCATCTACCGGCCTCGACGCCGCTGATTCTCGTCGCTGCCTTTGCCGGCTTGGATCTTGTCCGGCGCGCCTACCGAGAGGCGATTGAGCAAGAGTATCGGTTTTATAGTTACGGCGACGCGATGCTGATCCTATAAATTTTGGATTTTGGATAGCCGATTTTGGATTCAAGAATAGCAATGCGGGTCTCCTGCCTTGGCAAGCTTGTTCCGACAATCGAAAATCCAAAATCGAAAATCGAAAATTGAGTCATGCCCAGCCATTTCACGGTTGTCCAGAAAGATTCCGCGACTAAGGCGCGGCTTGGCCGCTTGATCACTGCGCACGGCGAGGTGGAGACGCCCTGTTTTATGCCGGTTGGGACGCAGGGAACGGTGAAGGCGATCTTGCCGCGCGATTTGAAAGAAATAGGTTGCCAAATTTTGCTCGCCAACACCTATCATCTTTATCTGCGGCCGGGCCATGATCTGATCCGCGAAATGGGCGGCTTACATCGCTTTATGGGCTGGGACCGGCCGATTCTGACCGACAGCGGCGGTTATCAGGTGTTCAGCTTAGCGACGATGCGGAAAATCACCGATGACGGGGCGCAATTTCAGTCGCACTTGGACGGCTCGTCTCATCTGCTCACACCGGAGAAGGCGGTGGCGATCCAAGAAGCGCTGGGCAGCGATATCGCCATGGTGCTCGATGAGTGCATCCCGGCCGAGGCGGCGCGCGCCTACGTTCAGGTCTCGACTGAACGGACGGTGCGTTGGGCTCAACGCAGTTTGCGCGCGCGCGGCAAATCGGATCAATTGATGTTCGGCATTATCCAAGGCGGCCTATTCGAGGATCTGCGACGGCGCTGCGTCGAGGACATGGCGCAGCTGCCGTTTGACGGATTCGCCGTCGGCGGCCTGGGTGTCGGCGAAAGCGAGGCGCAGCTAAACGCCATTGGCAGCTTCACGGCCGGTTTATTGCCGGCCGATCGTCCGCGCTACTTGATGGGCGTCGGGCGGCCTCAGGACGTCCTAGCCGCCGTGCGCGCTGGTTTCGACATGTTCGACTGCGTCATTCCGACCCGCAACGCGCGCAACGGCACGCTGTACACATCAACGGGCAAGTTGAACATCAAGCGCGCCGAGTTCGCCGCCGATCGGCGTCCGCTCGACGAGGCTTGCGATTGTTATTGCTGCGTCAATTTTTCGCGCGCCTACTTGCGCCATTTGTACATGGCGGGCGAGATTCTGTCGTCGCAGCTCAATAGCTTGCATAATCTTTACTTTTACCACCGGCTCATGGATAAGTGTCGGGAAGCGATTCGCGCCGGCGGCGCCGGGCGCTGGTCACAAATCTACGCCAGCCTCGACGCCGGGTGAGTCGACAAATTTAGGAGGATCTATGGTCGATATTGCTTACGCGCAAGCGGCGCCGGGAGCCGGCGGGCCGGGACCGCTCGTCACGATACTGCCGTTCATTCTGATCTTCGTGATTATGTATTTCATGGTGATCCGCCCGCAGCAGAAAAAGGCGCGCGAGCACCAAGACATGCTACGCAAGCTAAAGCGTAACGACGAGGTGATGACCTCGGGCGGAATTTACGGTAAGGTAATCGATTTGAAGGAAACGGTCGTGACGGTGGAGGTTGCGCCGAACGTGAGAATTCGCGTGCACCGGCCTCAGATCGCGGCCGTTCTCACCGCTGAAAAAGCAGCAGCCAAGGAAGGAAAGGATTAGCTGAATGCGGCAAAACGTTCGGGCGCGACTCGTTCTGTTCACGGTTCTGACCATCGCGGCACTGGTTTACCTGGCTCCCACTTTCGTTGACCCTCTGACAGAGTGGTGGAATAAGTTCCTGCCGGCGAATAAGATCCAACTCGGGCTGGATCTTCAAGGCGGCACCCATCTCGTTCTCGAAGTTAAGGTCGATAAGGCGCTTGAAAACAATGTGGAACGGCTACGCGCGGATCTAACCCGAATTTTGCGCGAAAAGGGTGTTTCCGGCGTCACGGTAGAAAGAGAGGCCCTCCAGTTGTACGTCAGGGCGCCGGCGGCAAGCACCGAACCGGTGCGGGGAATTCTCAACAGCGAATTCGGCAACTTGGTTGAAGCCAAGACGCCGCAGACTGGCGCCGGCGCCACGGAATTCTACCGCACATTGAGCAAAGAAGAGATTCGCTCGCTACGGGACTACGCAGTGGATCAGACCTTGGAGACGATTCGTAACCGGATCGATCAATTCGGCGTCAGTGAGCCGATTATCCAGCGTCACGGCGAGAATAACATTCTGGTTCAGTTGCCGGGCATTCAAGACCCGGAACGTGCCAAGGAAATCATCGGCAAGACCGCGCTTTTGGAATTCAAGCTGGTCGACGAGAGCGCCAGCGTTGAGGATGCGATTAAAAGCGGTCCGCCGCCGGGTCGTCAGGTGCTCTACGGCCAGCCGGTAAGAGGAGAGGGAATCGCAGCTGAAAAGGAAGCCTACGTGCTCGAGTCGCGCGCGCTGTTGACCGGCGAATATATTCAGGACGCGCGGGTACGGCCGGCAGAGCAGCTGCAGGGAGCCTCGGTGGAGTTGGTTCTGAACACAACCGGAGCCCGGTTGTTCGAACAAATCACGGCGGCGAACGTCAAGCGGCGCCTGGCCATCGTCCTCGATGACCGCGTCTATTCCGCGCCTGTGATTCAGGAGCGCATCGCCGGCGGGAGGGCGTCGATCACGGGAAATTTTGATCTTAAAGAGGCGCGCGATCTGGCGATTGTGTTGCGCGCGGGCGCTTTGCCGGCGCCGGTCGAGATCGTCGAAGAGCGAACCGTCGGACCGTCGCTCGGTAAAGATTCGATCCGACAAGGAGTCACCTCCTTCATCGTTGGGGGCGTGCTCGTAATCGTATTCATGATCGCCTACTACAAGCAAGCGGGACTAGTCGCGGTCGTGGCGGTGGTGCTCAATGTCCTTTACATGCTGGCTACGCTTGCCGGGTTTCAGGCCGTTTTGACGTTGCCGGGCATAGCCGGCATCGTGCTCACCGTGGGCATGGCCGTCGATGCCAATGTTTTGATCAATGAACGGATCCGCGAAGAGTTGCGAGCGGGGCGGGCCGTGCGCTCGGCGATCGAAGCGGGCTACAAGAATGCCTTGCCGGCGATCTTGGACTCCAACATCACGACGTTTCTTTCCGGTGTCATTCTCTTTCAATTCGGCACCGGGCCGATCAAGGGTTTCGCGGTAACGCTTTGCATCGGCATTTTGACGACGATCATTACCGCGGTTTACCTGACGCGCGTCTATTACGATTATCGAATCGCCTCCCGGAAACTTGAGCGCATCAGCATCTGAGAGGAAATGATGGAACTGATCAAGCCGGGAACAAAGTTTCAATTCACGCGCTATCGCAAGATTGCGTTTGTACTTTCAACGGTCCTCAATGTCGCGGTGCTGCTGGCGCTGTTCATCAAAGGACCCAATCTTGGGGTCGACTTCGCAGGCGGCACGATGGTTCATCTAAAATTCGCCCAGGCCGTGACCATCGCGGAGATCCGCCGGGCTCTCGACCGGGTTAACCTCGCCGGCGGTGTGGTGCAGGATTTTGGTGAACCGGGCCAGAATGAATTTCTCATTCGTTTGGACAAGACCTCCGTCGAGCTGGGCGCGCTCGGCGAACAAGTGCGCAAAGGACTTGTTGAGCAGTTCGGCACGGAGAAGTTCGAGGTGCGCCGGATCGAGTCGGTGGGGCCGCAGATCGGCGAAGAGTTGCGCTTCCGCGGCACCATGTCCGTCATCGTCGCAACGATCATGATGGGAATTTATATATGGATTCGCTTTGGCTCAGCCTTCGGGGCAAAGTTTGGTCTTCTTTTCGGCACGGGCGCCGTAGTTGCCTTGATCCACGATGTTTTGATCACCGTCGGCGCGCTGATGCTGGCAAACTATGAGTTCGATCTCACCGTTGTCGCGGCGCTTTTGACCATCGTTGGGTTTTCGGTTAATGACACTGTGGTCATCTGCGACCGCATCCGTGAAAATCTCCGCAAGATCAAGCGCGAAACTCTCGAGAGCATTATCAATATCAGCATTAACGAGACGTTGAGCCGAACCCTTCTCACGACCAGCACCGCGTTAATGGTGCTCGCCTCGCTGTATTTTTTAGGCGGCCATGTCATCAAACCGTTCGCATTTTCATTACTGGTGGGATTCATCTCCGGTGTCTATTCGACGATCTTTATCGCTAGTCCGGTTATCCTGCTATGGGAAAAAAGAGCGTTTAAGAAATAGCCTCAGGTCAGCGCCGAACGCAACTTCTAAAGTGCTCATGCGCGAGAGCGTGAGCTTAAGTCCGTGGTTCCTTCTTCGCTATAGCTTCAATGCCGACCGCTCTGCAAAAACGCTGGGTTGTCAAACAAGCCGATTCACAATCCGTCCTTCGTCAATCAGAGCAGCTCGCGATCTCGCCCCTGCTAGCGCGTATTTTAATTTTGCGCGGCTTCACTGATGAGCATGCCGCCCGACGCTATCTTTCCTCGAGTTTGCGCGCCGACCTGCCATCGCCGTTCGAGATGGCCGGCATGGAACCGGCGGTGCGGCGGGTGGTGGAGGCGATCAGAAATCAGGAGCAGATCGCCATCTGGGGTGACTACGACGTAGACGGCACGACCGGCGCATCCGTTCTGGTGTCCTTTCTTCGCGAGATTGGCGCCGAGCCGATTTACTACGTGCCGCACCGCATCGAGGAAGGCTATGGCCTCAACGTCGACGGATTGCGCCGGCTCCGAGCACGCGGCGTGGGTCTGGTCGTTACCGTCGATTGCGGCATATCCAACGCGGAAGAAGTGAGGGCGGCGAGTGAAATGGGACTCGACCTCGTCGTCGTCGATCATCACCAGCCGCCCGACGAGTTGCCCCCGGCCGTGGCCGTGATCAATCCCCATCGAAAGGACTGTCTCTTCCCGGATAAGGGACTGTGCGCGGCGGGATTAGCCTTTTACCTGGTGATCGGATTACGCGCCAAACTGCGCGACGAGGGCTGGTTCGAGCGCTCGGCTATCCCCGACATCCGCCGCTATCTGGATATCGTGACTCTCGGCACGATTGCCGACATGGTGCCGCTCAAAGGCGTCAATCGTACGTTAATTCGACGGGGGCTGAGTCAGCTGGGCGTCTCCACCCGGCCAGGTGTCGTGGCGCTCAAACAAGTTTCGAGCATTCCCGCCGGCGAAGTCAGCGCAGGCCAAGTCGGGTTTCGCTTGGGGCCGCGTATCAATGCCGCAGGACGGGTCGACTACGGCATCAAAGTTGTCGAGCTATTAACGACGGATTCGCCGGACGTCGCGCTGCGCATCGCCCACGAGCTCGATGCCCACAACAGCGAACGACGCGCCATCGAGGCAGTCGTGCTCGAGCAAGCCATGACGCAAGCGGCCATCGCTATGGAGAGCGGCGCGCGGTATTCGCTGGTGCTTGCCGGCGCGGATTGGCATCCGGGCGTGCTCGGCATCGTCGCCTCGCGCATCGTCGAGAAATACTATCGACCCACCGTGGTCATCGGTCTTAACAACGGCGCCGGCAAGGGCTCGGCGCGTAGCATTCGCGGCTTTCACATGGTCGAGGGATTTCGCCGCTGCGCCGCCCACCTGGAAAAATTCGGCGGCCACGAATATGCCGGCGGCTTGTCGATCAACGCCGATAGGCTGGAGTTATTCGCCGAATCCTTCGAAACTTGTGCACGGCAAGCGCTCTCACAAGAAGACCTGCTGCCGCTGCTCGAAATGGATGCGCAACTAAACTTCCCTGAGATCGGCTCAGCGTTGGCACGCGAGCTCGATGTTCTCAAACCTTTCGGCGTCGGCAATCCCGAGCCGCTGTTCATTACGCTCGGGGCCGAAGTTTGCGAACGCAAAGTTTTCTCGGCCGGTGTGCGGTACCGGCTGCGCCACGCCGGCCGTGTGCTGGGCGCGGTGATCTTCGGCGTCGGTGACGATTTTCCTGGCAGAGTCGGAGAAAGCATCGACGTTGCGTATCGTTTGAGCGAAAACCAATGGAACGGCGCTACCAGCGTGGAGTTGAAAATCGTTGACGTGCGGCCGGCGAACAGCCACGAGTCCTCAGTCGCCTGCCGTATTGAATGACCGTTCTGGTCATGCGTCCGGAGGATTAGAGGTATTGTTGCGGTTGGCCAATCCGGATTTCGCATCACGGCGAGGATGAAGAGCGGCAGATCGGCACTGGAGCGCGAGGTTAAACCTCATGGGCATACAAACTCGAAGAGACATCGTTTATCTGGCGCTCGCTGGGTTTTTTGTCACGAACGCCATGCTGGGAGAGCTAATGGGCGGGAAATTATTCACCCTCGGTCCATTCACTCTGAGCATCGGCGTGATTCCATGGCCGGTGGTGTTCATCGCAACGGATCTGATTAATGAATACTTCGGCCGTGACGGCGTCAAGCGCTTGACTTTGATGACGATTGCGTTGATCGTATACGCCTTCGTCGTGCTTTTTCTCGCGATCCAGGTGCCGGCGGCATCGTTCTCACCCGTCACCGATGCGCATTTTCAAGCGGTATTCGGGCAGTCTTTATGGATCATCGTTGGCAGCGTCATCGCCTTCGGCGTGAGTCAATTGGTCGACGTCGGCATTTTCTGGCTAGTGCGACACAAGACTGGCGGCCGGTTTCTTTGGATGCGCGCCACAGGCTCGACGGTGGTATCTCAGCTCATCGACAGCATCGTGATCATCGGCATTGCATTTTGGTTGCCTGGTAAGATCCAGACATCCGAGTTCTTGACGGTGGCGGCGTCGAATTATTCCTTCAAGCTAATCGTCGCGCTCGGCATTACGCCGCTGCTTTACGTCGGGCACGCAGCTATCGATCATTTTCTCGGTATAGAGGAGGCGCATCAGCTGATCGAACAAAGCGCCAGAGCGAGCGCGGATTAAGCCGTGAATTTACGGCCGCAAGCAAGTCCAATTGGAAATAATCGGATGACATAGCGCGGCGGCTTTTTATCAGGGGTTTGTGAAATGTGGCGGCACGGCATGTGGGTAAAGCCTGAGCGGCGCGAGGCGCCAATGATGACTGCGGCGACTTCGAGCGCTTTAGCGGCGCTCACATGGTGGATGACGCGTATAAACGGAACGCACTCTGCGACGGAGTTGCCGAGTGTCTTTGGCGGCTATCGTTGTTTTCTTGGGCTCTTGCTTGATATCGTCGTTAGACTTATCATTTAAAGCAGTCTCCAGTTCCTATGGCCCTGCCCGGACAATATTTCCAGAAGCTCGTCGAGAGTTGCCCTGACATTATCATCTCGGTCGATAAGCAGGGAACCATCACGTTCTACAACGACGGCGCGCGCCAAAATCTTGGCTTCAGTTACGAAGAAGTTCTGGGAAAGAACGTATTGGAGATCTATCCGAGTCTCGAGGAAGCGCGCAGAGTCATGGCGGCAATGCGCGCCAGTAGCGGCGACGGCAGGGGGCGCCTGCGCAACTTCGAGACTGTTTTTAAAACGAGAAAGGGAGAGAAGATCCCCGTCGCGATTTCCGCATCGATCATTTATGACGATCAGGGCAACGAGGCTGGCTCTATCGGCTTCGCCAAGGACATACGTGAGATTCGCCGCCGGGATCAGCTGGTGACTCTCGCCGAGGTCGCTATCGGTGTGTCTCACGAAATCAATAACTCTTTGGAGGTTTTGATCAACCAAATCGAAATGCTGCGCAAATACGTCGAGCGCGCGGCGAACGACGACGATTATCTGGTTGAATCGGAGCGGCTCGATTCACTGGCGTCGCAGGTCGAAAAAATCCAAGACATCACTAGCCGCATAAGCCAGATGGCCGATGAAGGCGAGTATGGCACCAAAGAATACCTGAACGGCAAACTGATGACGGATCTGCACGTCGCCGACGGCAAATCCTGTGAACGGCCGAAAGCCGACGCGCGCTATCCGTTGAGCGGCTTGAGAGTGCTGATCGTCGATGACGACCCGGGAGTTTGCAACTCGCTAAAAGATTTGCTCGAAGGCGAGCGCTGTTGCATCGAGACGGCACCTTCCGGCGTCCATGCTTTGCAATGGCTGGACCGCCAACAGTTCGACGTAGTGCTGAGCGACGTCGTCATGCCCGACATGGACGGCTATGAGCTCTATCAGACTGTTAAAGCGAAGACGCCGAAGCTTCCCGTCGTATTGATGACGGCGTTTAATTACGACAAGGATCACATCATCAAACGGAGTTGCCTGGAGGGTTTGCAGGGGGTGATATTTAAGAAGCCGGTCAATCCGGCGATTCTTAAGAAAATGCTTCTGCAGCAATGTCGCGCCGAAACCGACCCAAACGCCTCTCCCAATACGCCATCCAGCGAATTCGCTGCCAAGCGAAAATCCGATTAACACCACCGTGAATAAAGAAGATCATTATAATCAGGGAATGGAACTCTTCGCTCAGGACCATCTGGACGAGGCCGTGGCCGCCTATCTGCGCGCGCTCGAGCAAGATCCCGATTACGCCGACGCGCTGCACGCTTTGGCCATGACTTACGCGCATCAGGAGAAGCTCGATCAAGCCATTGAAGCGGGCAAGCGGCTCGTTGAGGTCGCCCCCGATGACGAATTGGCTTACACGAGTCTGTCGATCTTCTATCAGCAGAAAGGCATGATCGCCGAGGCTGAACAGATTGCCGCTAAGGCTCGGACACTGAGCTGGAAGCGCGAGCTCAAGCGCGACAAAGATCCCGATAAAGATTAGCGAACGACTCCGCTCTGAGCGGCGATTGCCGGCTCAGCACTCC
>Ga0209640_10001378_pt1 | contig 20516 bp, 20 predicted proteins | sample RifCSP10_1_FD_184018 | JGI IMG/M metagenome (GOLD analysis project Ga0209640, IMG submission 184018) | Soil microbial communities from Rifle, Colorado - Rifle CSP2_sed 10_1 (SPAdes) (version 2) | ecosystem: Environmental > Terrestrial > Deep subsurface > Rock core/Sediment | place: Rifle...
TCAATCGAGGAGCGCCTCCGCCGACTGACCTTCCTCGCAATCGACCAGGATCGGGCAGAAATGGCACCAGGGCCCGCCGGTTCGAGCCAAGTCCTCGCCTGACCTCCAGGCGCCACGAATGGTGTCGACCAGATCCCCCAGCTCCTCCGCCACCCGTTGCATGTCTGCCGAGGAGGGAACGGTCCGAAAACGCTCTCCAGTCCTCACCGAAACCGCCTCGACGTACGCGGGTATCTCCCCGCCGTGCAGCAACCACAGAAAGGCATAGAACATCAGCTGGTCCTCGGGCTCGCCCAGCTCCCCGGTCTTCCAATCCACCAGTCGGTGGCCACCCAGGTCCTCTCGATACACCGCATCGACAGTCCCCACCAGGTCCACCCCCGGCGCCGGAGTGGCTTCGAGCGAGAACTCCGAGCCCTCGAAGCCGTCGTCGGGGAACTTGATGAAACGCTCATAGAGCCCGCGCACCTCTTCGATGGCGGCGGCAAGGGCCGATGGGCGCATCTCGAGGCCGGCGAGCTTGTTGTTGAGGGTGGATCCCCCGATCTCCTCTTTGCAGGCTTGGATGAACTCCTCGGACGAGATCGGGCCGGATGTCAGGTGGCGGCTGAAGATCCGATGGGCGAGGCTCCCCAGGAAGGCAGGCCGGCTGTCCGGCCCGTAGATTCCTTGGAGCCGGGCCCCGGCCTGCCCGGGGCACTTCTTGTAGGTGACAAAGGTGGTAGCCGACACCCTGATGGCGTCTCCCTCGACAACCGGGGGGAACTGGACGGTCACTTGACATCGAGCGTAGACATGAGTGCCCAAACACTTCTGATAATCACATGTAGCTCGTTACCATCCGGCGACCAGGAACCAGGTCGATTTGGGGCGGCCTTTCCATGAACAAGCATCTTTCCTCACGCAGTTTCTCGCTTAGCGCGCTCGTCGTGGTGCTGGGTGGTGTCCTGATGCTGGTGGTGGCCGGGTACGGGATGACCAGACTCGTGTCGCGAGGTGAGGTCATAGGACGGGTCGAGGTCGCCGGCACCGCCATCGGTGGGCTCGACGTGGAGCAGGCTCTCACCGCCCTCGTCGGAGTCGAAGACGAGTACCTGGGACGCCCTGCCGTGCTCAACATCGAAGGCAAATTCGTCAGTCTTGACCCTCCCGAGGCCGGGCTGGACATCGACGAGCAGGCCATCGTGGCTCAAGCCCTCCTGGTCGGTCGCGGCGGGAATGTCATCTCCGAGTTCGCCTGGTGGCTGACCCACATATTCCGCACCGTGCAGATCCCTGTCCGCGGCGCCATCGACGACCAGGCAATCGATGAGGTCTTCGACGGTTGGGACGCCGAGGTCATCGCCCTTCCCACCAATCCGGGCGGGGTGGCGCTCGAGGACGGGCAACCGGTGCCGCTCTATCCAAAAGTGGGCACCGGTGTCGATCGACCCGCAGCGGCCGCCGTCGTGGAGGCGGCACTGCTCGCACTCGATCCCGGTCAGACCACGATACCGACGACGACCATCGTCCCCAGGCTGACCGATGAGGATGTCGACCGGGCGGTGGCGCAGGCTGCGGCCATGCTCGCCGGCCCCATCCGTCTCAGCCACGAAGACACCGACGCAGTGTTCACCGTCGCCCAACTCACCGAGGCATTCCGGTCGGAGACGATCACCGACGGTGAGGCAAGGATCGTCAATTCGTTCGATACCCACACTGTCGACGATGCTCTCGCTGGGATCCGGGACCAGTTCGAGGCCGAGCCGGTGGATGCGGCTTTCGACATCTCGGGTGACAACATCTCGATCATTCCCGGGGTCAACGGAACCGAGATCGACGCTGCCGAGACCGCCACCAGGCTGGCAGAGGCCGCCAGGACGATCGAAAGAGTCGGTCAACTCCCCCTGGTCGAGGCTGCCGAGCCCAAGATCACGACGGAATACCTGGAGGGCCTGAACATCCGACACCTGGTGTCCCAGTTCACCACCTACCACGACTGTTGTCAGGACAGGGTGATCAACATCCAGACCATGGCCGAGACGGTCGACGGGACGATCGTCGCGTCCGGGGAGACCTTTAGCCTCAACGATCATGTCGGTGAGAGGACCCTGGAGAAGGGCTACCTTCCGGCAGGCACCATCATCGCAGGCGAGTTCGAAGACTCCGTGGGCGGTGGCGTGAGCCAGTTCACCACCACCCTCTACAACGCAGTCTTCTGGGGTGGCTATGAGGACGTTGAGCACAGGCCCCATTCCTACTACTTCTCCCGCTACCCCGAGGGTGTCGAGGCAACACTCAGCTGGAGATCGCCCGACCTCAAGTTTCGCAACAACACCGATAGCGCAATCCTCATCGACACCCGATTCACCGACACCTCGATCACGGTGCGAATCTTCGGGGACAACGACGGCCGAACACTCAAGGGAGAGCAATCAGGCGGCAGGAGCCGGGTGTCGGCCGACCAGGAGGGCGGGCCCGATGCGCTTCACGTCAAGAACACAGTCTCTGACCGTTACGCCTTCACCGATCCGCCCTCCCCCAGATATGTCCCAAACCCGGACCTGGCGGTGGATGAACAGAGGCAGACCCAATCCGAAGGCGGCGGCTGGAGCGTCACCGTGACCCGGATCATCCTGCGTGGTGGCAACGCCGATCAGGTTGTCGAAGAGCAGGAGTGGGTGGTCCGTTACGCCCCTCGCTTTGCCGTTTTCGAGGTCCATCCATGCGTGATCCCGGAAACCAGCACGGCCTGCCCGACTACGACCACAGCGACTGTCCCCACTACAACCACCACGGTCCCCGCCACGACGACGACCGTACCTGCAACCACCACGACGAGTTGAGCGCTACTGCATCGTCTACAGAGAGCCCGGCTCTCAGCGAGCAATCTCAGTAGAAGAGCAGGAAGTTCTCCACGACATCGGTAACGGCAGCGGTGTCCGCGTGGTCCCAGCCTCCGGCCCGTCGCACCGTAACCGTGTTCTGCAGCACATAGATGTGGTCGATGGCGGAATCGACCTCGAACAGGCCCCTTGCCAACAGACCCGGCACCGCCTCTCCAGGATTCTCGGGGGACAAGGCAACCCCATCCTGCCCGGTGAAGCTCCGGTCGGTGTCTATGACCAGGACATCGCCCATCGCGACGATGTTGTTGACGACTACTGCCTGACCCATTGCGATCGGATCGTACTCAGGACCCGAGGCCACCCGAAAGCTCGCCGATAACGTGGACCTTGACCAGGTTGGTCGAGGCGCGCTGATTGGGCGGCACTCCCGCAACCATCACCACCCGGTCTCCATTGGTGACGACACCCTCCTCCTCGAGGATGGAGGCTGCCGCAGCCAGCTCCTCATCGGTGTAGGTACGCCGTTCGAACGGATGTGGCGTCACTCCCCAATAGAGTGCCATGCGACGCAGCGTGATCTCGTTGGGCGTGAAGGCAACGATCTTGCCCGCCGGGCGGTATTTCGAGATGAGCCGGGCAGTGTTTCCCGACTCACTGAAGGCGACGATGGTCTCGGCTTCCAGATTGATGGCGATCTCGGTGGCCGCCTGGGCCACGGCCGAGGCAACCGTGTTGCCATCGCCTACGAACGGGATCGGATCGCGACCGGGGTCGGAGAGAATCCCATCTTCCATTGCGACGCAGATCGAGGCCATCGCAGCAACGGTCTCCACCGGATAGTCCCCGACTGCGGTCTCACCCGAGAGCATCACAGCATCGGTGCCGGCCATGACCGCATGTGCCACATCGGTCACCTCGGCCCGTGTCGGCCGCGGGCTCTTGGTCATCGATTCGAGCATCTCAGTGGCGGTTATCGAGATTCGCCCGGCGGCATTGGTCTTGGACAGGATTTCGGCCTGGATCAGGGGGATCCTCTCCAGTGGGAGCTGTACCCCGAGATCTCCCCGGGCCACCATCAGACCGAATGAGGGCCCGATGATGTCGTCCAGGTTCTCGTAGGCCTGAGCCAGTTCGATCTTGGCGATGATCGGGATGTCGCCGGCCAGCTCGGCCACACGGCGCACGTCATCGCCGCTGCGGACAAATGACGCCGCCACGTAGTCGACACCCAACTTTCGCCCGAAGGCGAGGTCTGCCTCATCCTTGGGGGTCACGCTCTCGAGAGAGAGCCTGCTATCGGGGAAGGCAACACCTTTGTGGTCTGAGAGGATCCCGCCCACCTTGACCTCTGCCAGAAGCCCGCCGTCGATCGACTCCATCACCTCGCAGCGGATCAGTCCGTCCGCGAGCTGAACACGGTCACCCGGGACGACATCGTCGAGAAGCGGCGCGTAGCCGACCGGGATCAGGTTGTCGATCCCGATGGACCCGTTTGGCACCAATACCACCTGTTGACCGGGCTCGAGCTTGACCGACCCGTTGGTGAACTCGCCAACCCGCAGCTTGGGGCCCTGGACATCCTGCATCAGGGCCACCGTGCGACCGGTCTCCTTGGCGGTGTCGCGGACCCAGTCGGCCAAGGCACGATGCAGGTCATGGTCCCCATGCGAGAAGTTGAGCCGGGCCACATCCATGCCGGCAAGAACCAACGCCCGGATGCGGGACTCCGATGCCACGGCCGGGCCGAGGGTGGCGATGATCTTGGTATGCCGGTGCATTTCGCCTTGAAGCTAACCGCTAATGGGTTCGGGCTCGTAAACCACTTCGTCGAACAGCTCGATGTTCGCCTCCTCGATCGCCGCTACCCCTTCGGGTGTGAGCAACCAATCGATGAGATCCACGGCCGCCTCCGAGCCCTCGGAGCCGGCAACCGCGATCGCGGTGTACTCGAGGTCGAGCCCACCCGGGTCCACCTCGAGATTCGTCAGGTCGATGGTAGGTAGGGCGATGAGAAACGCTCCGTACTCCGATAGCGTCATCGCATCCCGCTCGTCCGCGATCAGGAGGGTTTGCGCCATCGTCGTTCCGGCGTCCAGGTACCAAGGCTGTGTCGCGGGGTCGACTCCGGCTTCGAGCCATATGAGTCGCTCCAGTTCGTGAGTGCCCGACCCGTCGCCTCTGCTGACAAAGGTCAGACCGTGATCGGCAATCAAACGAAACACTTCGGGCGCCTCCGAGCCCCGGGCGAGGTCGCGCCAAGACTCGGGGCCGATCACGATAAATCGGGATCTGAATAGTGGCTGGGATGCCGCCGCCGCGCCCGAATCGATGAACTCGGCCTCAGGCACCCGGACTGAGGTGATGAGGAGATCTGCTGCCCGCTGCCGGCCGAGATCGAGGATCGTTTGACTCGGGTGGGCGGCCACCGATGCCGCCACTCCCGGATGGGCAGCTTCATAGGCCTCGATGACGCGATCGATGATGCCCGACTCGACCACCGTCATCTCTGCCGCGATGAGCAGCTGCTGAGGGCCGGTCGAGCACGCTCCGGCCGCAAGGAGCACCATCACAATGCCTGCCCGCCTCATCTGGTGGGCATCACTCCGAGAGCTTGGCGCGGAGGATCTGGTTCACCGCGCGCGGATCGGCTTTGCCCTGGGTTGCTTTCATCACTTGGCCCACCAGAAAGCCGACCACCTTCTCCTCTCCCTGGCGGAACCCCTCGACCGCGCCCGGATGGGCGGCGACTACCTGATCGACGGCAGCCTCCAGCGCGTCCCGGTCTTTCATCTGCAGGAGGTCATGGTCCTTGGCCACCACACCTGGCGCTCCCCCACCGGACAAGACGCCATCCAATACCTCTTTGGCGGCAGAGCTCGACACCAAGCCCTCGTCGACCATTTCTATCAGCTCGGCGAGGCCGGCACCGTCGAGAAGCAGGGCTGACGACTCGACCTTGTGTTTTCTCGCCCAACCGATCACCTCCCCGGTCAGCCAGGTGGCCGCGGCCTTGGCCGGCGCGCCGGAGCGGACGGCCTCCTCATAGATCGCTCTCAGCTCCGCGTCCATGCCAGACAGCACGCCGGCGCCCTGCCGGTCCAAGCCTTGTTGCTCATAGCGACGGCGTCGGTCAGCGGGAAGCTCGGGTAGCCGCCCTCTCACCTCGTCGACCCACTCCTCGTCCATGACCATCGGGACCAGATCCGGTTCGGTGAAATATCGATAATCGGAGGAACCCTCTTTGGTCCGCATGGAGTGGGTGACCCCTGCCTCCTCATCCCAGTGACGGGTCTCCTGGACCACCAGTCCACCCGACTCGACCAGGTCGATCTGACGTCCGATCTCGAAATCGACGGCTCTCTCCAACGATCGGAAGGAGTTCATGTTCTTGATCTCGACCTTGGTCCCCAACAACTCCTCTCCCTCGGGTCGGATCGACACGTTTGCGTCGAAGCGGATCGACCCTTCCTCGAGCCGGGCGTCCGACACTCCCAACTCGGCCACGACCGACCTCAGCTGCTGGGCATACGCCCTCGACTCGACTGCGCCTCTGATGTCAGGACGCGACACGATCTCCACCAAAGGCACACCGGAGCGGTTGAAGTCGAGCAACGTGCCCTCGGCGGCATGGATCCGCCCGCCGGCCCCGAGATGCATCGACTTGCCGGTGTCCTCTTCCATGTGGGCCCTCTCGATGCCGACTCTCCGCGTCTCGCCGTCAACCTCCACGTCGAGATACCCGTCGTGACACACCGGGACATCGAACTGGGAAATCTGATAGTTCTTGGGGAGGTCGGCGTAGAAGTAGTTCTTGCGATGAAAGACGGACCGAGGGGAAACCTGACAGTTCAACGCAAGGCCTATCGACATGATGGATTCGATAGCAACCTTGTTGGGCACCGGCAGGGCGCCCGGGAGCCCGAGGCACGTCGGGCAGGTTCGGGTGTTGGGCTCGGCCCCGAACGCGACGGCACAGCCACAGAACATCTTCGAGTTGGTCATCAACTCGACATGGACTTCGATCCCGATGACCGGCTCCCAGCTCACAACGCACCCTCGATGGCCGTGGGTGAGATCGAGAAGCCGGCAAGGTGCTCGACCTCGGCTGCCGCCTGGTACATGACCTCCTCACCCAGCGCCGGTGCCATCACCTGGAAGCCGATCGGCAGACCGGCATCGTCGAGCCCGATCGGGACCGATATCGCCGGGTGACCGGAGAGATTGGAGGGGATGGTGCAGATGTCGGACAGATACATGGCCAGCGGGTCCGCAGTGCGGGCACCCGCCTCGAACGCCACCGTTGGACTGGTCGGTGACACCAAAACGTCCACCTGTTGGTAGGCGCGGGCGAAGTCTTCCTGTATCGCGGCCCGCACCCTTTGCGCTTGCCCGTAGAAGGCGTCGTAGTAGCCCGCCGAGAGCGAATAGGTGCCGAGCAGGATCCGGCGAGTGACCTCAGGTCCGAAACCCTCCGCCCTGGTCCGGGACATCAGCTCCTCAGTCGTGGATCCGTCGACCCTCAGCCCGTACCGGATGCCGTCGAAACGCGCCAGGTTGGACGAAGCCTCCGCGGGGGCGATGAGGTAGTAGGCCGAGAGGGCGATGTCGAAGGTAGGCAACGACACTTCGCTCACCTCCGCTCCGGCACTCTCGAGTGAGGCCACCATTGCCCCGGTGGCGGTCTCGACTGCCGGTTCGAATCCCTCACCTGACAGTTCGCTCACCAATCCGATCCTGAGCCCTTCCACTCCTCTTCCGAGCCCGTTGGTGGGATCGGGGTAGTCACCGGCGTATGAGGTCGCGTCGTGGGGGTCGTGGCCCCAGATCGCCTGAAGGGCGAGAGCCGAGTCTTCGACGGTCCTGGTGAAAGGCCCGATCTGGTCGAGCGACGAAGCGAAGGCTATGAGCCCGTAGCGGCTGACTGTGCCGTAGGTCGGCTTCATCCCCACGACACCGCACAGCGACGCCGGTTGTCTGATCGATCCGCCGGTGTCGGAGCCGAAGGCGGCCAGGGACGAGCCCGCGGCCACAGAGGCGGCGGAGCCGCCCGAGGAGCCACCCGGGACGCGAGTCAGGTCCCATGGGTTGTAGGTGGTGCCGTATGCAGAGTTCTCCGTGGACGAGCCCATGGCGAACTCGTCGAGGTTGGTCTTGCCGACGACCACGGCTCCCCCACTCCGCAACCGGGTAACCACCGTGGCGTCGTAGGGCGGGAGGTAGCCGGCCAGGATCTGGGAAGCGGCCGTGGTCTCGACGCCACGGGTGCACATGTTGTCCTTCAGGGCGACGGGGATTCCGTGCAACGGACCGAGATCGATCCCGTCGGCGAAGTCGGCATCGGCCTGGGCCGCCGCCTGTCGCGCACCTTCGGTGTCGAGGGTGAGGAAAGCATGTAGCTGCGCCTCGGTTCGCCCCGCAGTGTCGAGGGCGGTCTTGAGCAGAGACAAAGCTGTCACCTCCCCTGAGCGCAGCCTTCGTCCCGCCTCCGAGATGCTCGAGTCGATCACTCCGACTCCAACGCTGGTGGCGCGAGGAAGTAGCCGTCGACAGCGCTGGGTGCCTGCGCCAGGACCTCGTCCCGGTCCAGAGACGGTCGCAGCACGTCCTCCCGGAAGGCATTGGCAAAGCCAAGAGGATGTGCTGCCTCCACTTCGGGCTCGATCTCCAGGGATTGGACCCTGGCAGCATGCTCGAGAATCACACCGAGCTGCGCCCGGTAGCTCTCCAGTTCACCCTCATCCAGGGCCAGACGCGCCAGACGCGCCACATGAGCGATGTCGATCTCGATAGGCATGGCTGCGGAAGTGTAGGAAGACCGCGCTGTTCTACATCCGGGCGCTGTCGCCCAGTACCGCGAGCAACGCGTCGTACGCCCATGACAGATCGGAGATGCGGACCGATTCGCCCGGCTTGTGTGCCAACCCCGGCTCGCCCGGGCCAAAGTTCACCGCGGGGATCCCGGCAGCCGACAACTGGGCGACATCGGTCCAGCCTTGCTTGGGCAAAACTTCCGCTCCCGTGGCCTCCAGCAGCGCCTGAAAGACCGGGTGATCGACGTCCACCGCGCCCGCCGGCGCCAGGTCGGTTATCTCAAAGCCGTCCGCTGCCGCACTCACCAGGCGAAGCCGTTCGACCGCCTCCTCGATTGACCGATCCGGAGCGAATCGGTAATTGAGGTTGAGGACGAAGCTGGCCGGGACCACGTTGTTGGCCACACCACCACGGGCGGTCGTAACCGAGATGACCTCCCGAAACTCGAGGCCTTTCACAACGTGCGGTTCCGGCTCCAGGCCCCTCATGGCAGTGAGGAATTCGCCTGCCTTGGTAATCGCGTTGTCCCCGAGCCAGGGTCGGGCAGAGTGTGCCGCCTCCCCTCGGAAAGTCACGTCGGCATTGATCGCACCCTGACAGCCGGCCTCGACAGCCAGGTCGGTCGGCTCCATGACGACACCGGCGGATGCCTCCGCCAGCCACGGCGCTGCTTCGAGAATCATCCCTAGCTGGTTGCCCGACAACGGGCCCTCCTCCCCGGCATAGAAGACGCAAGCCACCCGACCCGGCCCAAGATCCTCGATGAGGTGGATCATCACCGCAAGGCCACCCTTCATGTCGGTCGAACCGAGGCCGTAGACCCGGTCACCATCGGTCCTGGCACCAACGTGGCCTTGAAGCGGGACCGTGTCCAGATGGCCAACCAAGAGCACCGCCCCGGGCCTGGGCTCACCGACCACCAGCGAATCAGCAATGAGCTGTTGTGGCATCCGGTCGAGACGCTCGCCGATTGCGTCTCTGATCGCCGCTTCGGCCCCGGTGACAGACGGGATGTCGACCAACCATCTCAATGTGTCAACCGGCTCGGTCAAAGCTGCACATCCAGATCGCGCAGAAAGTCGTTCAACGCCGTCTTCTCGTCGGTGGCCGCGGTGCGACGGCCGATGATCAATGCGCAGGCCAGGTCGTAGCTGCCGCTCGGAAACTCTTTCGGTCTGGTTCCGGGGACCACGACTGATCCGGCCGGGACCCGGCCCCGATACTCGACCGGCTCCGGACCGGTCACGTCGATGATCGGGGTGGATCGGGTCAGGACGGTGTTCGCACCGAGCACTGCCTTCTCCTCGACAATGGTGCCCTCGACCACGATCGAGCGGCTCCCGATGAAAGCCCCGTCCTCGATGATCACGGGTCTGGCACCCGGCGGCTCCAGGACACCCCCGATCCCAACCCCGCCCGACAGATGGACTTCCCGCCCGATTTGTGCGCAAGAGCCCACCGTCGCCCATGTGTCGATCATTGTCCCCGATCCCACATAGGCACCGATGTTGACGTAACCCGGCATGACGATGACGCCGGGTTCACAATGAGCCCCATACCGGACTGTTCCCGGGGGGACCACCCGGACCCCCTGCTCGGCCAAACCTCGCTTCAACGGGATCTTGTCGTGATACTCGTAGGGACCGATCTCGACCGTCTCCATGGCACGGAGGCGGAAGTAGAGGAGAATTGCCTCCTTGGCCCACTCGTTGACGACCCAATCGCCCGTGGTCTTCTCGGCCACACGTATCTCTCCTCGATCCAGCCCGGCGATGGCCCACTCCACGGCATCACGTGCCGTTTCCACCTCGGTGTCTCCGGCGTAGGCCGCCCGGATCGCGTCTTGGTTCGACAAGGCTGAATCCCCTCTCGGGATGAGTTGAGCGGCAGCGTAATTGCATCCGTGCACCGCTACGGTGCCCCCCGATGTCCTACCGCCTCATCTATCTCGGTCTCGGGCTGGTGGCGATCGCGGCGATCGCCTTCGGTCTGGCGTTGGGGGGAGGCGGCGATGAGCTGACGCTGCCCGATCAGATCGAGGCGATTTCCCCCCAGCCAGGCGACCTGGTGCCGCCCCAGGCGGGCATCCTGATCGACTTGCCTGTGGCCTATGTCGCCGACATCTATGTGGACGGCTGGCTGGTCCTCGATGCCGTCCACGTGGAAGGGACCGGGGTATATCGATGGTCTCCTTCGGCCTCGAACCCGACGATCACCGAATGGGCCCCCGGGGAGCACACGATCCGGGTGGCGTGGGACACGTTGCGCGGCATCCCCGACCCCGGGGAGTTCGAGTGGAGCTTCCGGGTGGGTTGAGACATGCCCCCGGCCCTTCCCGGATATGTTCTCGACCGATCCGGAGGACCTGATGGAGAGAACAGACACCGACCCCGATCAGTTCATCGACTCGCTGGCCCCCGAAACCGGAGACGACATGCGTCGGCTCGACCACCTGATCTCCGAGGTCATGGCCGACGAGACCCGGACCCTGTGGGAAGGGGTCTTCTGGGGCGGAAGCGATCAGACGATCATCGGTTACGGGGATTTCTCCAGCACCGACTCCAAGGGCAAGACGGTGGACTGGTTCAAGGTCGGACTTGCCGCCCAAAAGCGCCATTTGAGCCTCTACGTGAACGCCGCCGATACCGACGGGTACCTGGTAACGAGGTACGCCAATCGGCTGGGAAGGGTCAAGACCGGCAGCGCCAGCATCAGCTTCAAGTCCGCGGATGACATCGACCTCGATGTGCTGCGGGAACTGATCCAGGCGGCCAAAGCGCAGATGGGCTGACGGAACCGCTCAGACCGCGAGCACTTCGGGCTCGGTGTCGAACCCGGCGCTGGCGTCCACCGACCGGGAGAGGGGGACGGGGATCGACAGGAAGAAGCAAGCACCGCCCAGGACCTCCGAACGGCGGTACCCGGCAGTCCCTCCGTGGGCGCGGGCGACCTTGGCCACGACCGCCAGACCGTTGCCTGAACCGGGGACCCTGCTATCCAGCTTGCGCGGGCCGCGCTCGAAACGATTCCATATGATCAACTCGTAGCGGGTGGGCACAGCCGGCCCGTCGTCGTGGACCTCGATGACCAGGTTCTCACCCAGCACCGCTTTTACCGCTACTCGCCCTCCCCCGTATTTCACGGCATTGGCGACCAGATTGGTCACGGCCTGCTCGAATCTGGTCTTGTCGACCCTGATGGTCCGTGACGGAACGTCGATCTCGACGAGATCATGTCCCTCCACATGGTCGACGGCTTCACGGACCAGTAGATCCAGCCGGCACGGTGTCGGGACGACATAGATGGTGTCGTCACGGTCCCGCGCCAACATGATCAGATCGGAGACGATCCGGGCCATGTGCCGCGCCTGATCGGTGGCGATCTCGATGAATTCCTTCCGCTCGTCAGGAGAGAGGTCCACCTCACCGGCTCGCACCAGCTCCAGCATCCCGAACATCGAGGTGAGCGGTGTTCGCAACTCGTGGGAGATGGACGAGACCAGGTTCTGACGATCCTCGTCGACCCGGAACCGATTCTCTCGAATCGACACCGCTTGGCGGACGAAAGTGAGGACAACCACCGTGACCGTGGCCAGGACCAGCAACCGAATGTGGGTGCCCCCGGCCCGCAAGGTGTGGGAGATCAGAGCCGCCACCATCATCGCCGCTGCTCCGTAGGGTGCGATAAGGGCGATGCGACGCGCCGGGCGATCGACGAACTCGTGCGGTGCGGGTCTTTCGTGGACGATTGATGCGGCTGCCAGCAAACAGATGCCTGCCGCGATGTGGAGCCAGTAGATCGGTTCCGCGTGCTCGAACAGCTCCCCGACACCAGTGGCCGCGAAAGTGAGGTCGCCGAGAGTCTGGAAGATCAGAGCGACCGAGAGGAGCAGGAGACGTTTGTCGAACCAGTAAGTCGATCGACGGATCGAGAGCATCAGGATGGCGATCAGCAACGCCACATCGAGGATGGGATATGCCATGGCCACCACACGCTGTCCGGGCGGCGCCGCGGCCAGGGCGTCGAGATATCCCGATAGGAACCACACCCAGGCCAGGGTGGCGACCGCCACCGCTCCAACCAGCCCGTCGACGCTGGCACACACCCGTACCGACCAGCGGCCCTCGGCGTGAGGAAGGGAGAGGATGCTGATCAGGACGAGGGCGTAGGAGGCAACGAAGAACGAATCGAGGGGCCCAAACGCAGGAACATCGGCACCGGTCGCGAAGAGCACGCTAACCACGAGGACTCCGAGCGCGCCCAGAAGCAACGCAACGCCGATTCCCCGCCAAGCGAACCGTTCCCTTCCTTCCAGACGTTTCGCCCCCCGCAAGATGACGCTCCCGGCGGCGGTCATGCCCAGGGTCACGCCGAAAGTGCCGGGGAGATCCGCCGTGTCGGGAGACACCAGTGTGGCCAGACCTGCGGCGATCAGGACGGTGTAGAGGACGGAGACAACCGGATGGGTCCGGACGTACCTCAGGAATGGGACAAACGGCCTGGCGGCCGCCGAAGATTTCACAACCAATGATCGGCAGAAACATCCCCGACCTGTATGCGCCACGGAATGACGCGAGAGGTCACTCGAGCGCAGGCAAGCCGTTCTCGAGGAGACGCCCGAAGCGCTCCCCGTCGATGATGGGGATCCCCAGTTCCTCGGCCTTCCTGGTCTTGGATGCTCCCGGGGAATCGCCCACGATCAAAGCGGTGGTCTTCGAGGAGACAGAGTTGGTCGCCTTGCCCCCGCGTTGCTCGATCGCCATCTGCGCTTCCTCGCGGCTCAGACCGTCGAGGGTGCCCGAGACGACAAAGATGGCACCGGCGAGGAGGTCGACAGAGACGCCCTCCTCGACCTCGTCCTCCAGCCGGACCCCGGCCCGGCCCAGCTTGGCGACGAGGTCGCGGTTGACCGGGTCTGCGGCCCACTCCGCCACGCCGCGGGCGATGATGGGGCCGATCCCATCGACCTCGGCGATCTCCTCCTCCGTGGCGGTCATCAGGGCGGGGAGACCTCTGAAGTGGTGGACAAGGGTGCGGGCAATGGTGCCGCCGACGTGACGGATGCCGAGTGCGGCCAGAAGCCGGGCCGCAGGGCGGTCCTTGGCCGCGTCGATCGCCCGCTTCAGGTTGCTGACCGAAATCTCCCCCCAGCCCTCCCGACCCCGAAGCCGGTCGATGTCGAAGGTGAAGATGTCGGCGGGGTCGGAGATCATTCCCTCGTTGAGCAGTAGGTCGATGGTCTTGTAGCCCAGGTGCTCGATATCCATCCCGCCACGGGAGGCAAAGTGGAACAACCACTCCCGAACCCTTGAAGGGCAGTCGAACCCGCCGGTGCATCGAGCCACTGCCTCGCCTTCGCTTCTTACGATCGGGTTGCCGCAGAAGGGGCATCTGGTGGGCATCGACCACACCTTCTCGTCGCCGCTCCGGGCGGCGACGACAGGACCGACGACTTCGGGGATGACGTCGCCCGCACGACGAACTATCACCTGATCGCCGATGCGGACATCCTTGAGCCCAACCTGATCGGCGTTGTGCAGGGTGGCCATGCCAACCGTGGCTCCGCCGACGAATACTGGCTCGAGAACAGCGAAAGGCGTGGCGGCTCCGGTGCGACCGATGTTGATTTGGATGTCCTTGAGCAGGGTCACCTGCTCCTCAGGGGGGAACTTGTAGGCGATCGCCCATCTCGGCGCTCGCGACGTGAACCCGAGAGCATCCTGCTCGGCGAGTGAGTTGACCTTGACCACCACCCCGTCGGTCTGGTAGCCCGTCTCGTGACGACCCTTCTCGGCCCTGGCCACATAGTCGAGGACCGCCTCGATCGTTGCCAGCTCTTCGCTCGCCGGATTGGTCCGAAATCCGACGTCGCGGAGGTACTGCATCGTGTCGGTGTGAGACTCGAATGCCGGCCCTCCTTCCACCAGGCCCAGCTGATAAACCCAGATGGCGAGGTTCCGGGACGCCGTGACCGCCGGGTCCTTCTGACGGACCGAGCCGGCGGCCGCGTTCCTGGGATTGGCGAAGATGCGCTCCCCTGCCTCAATCTGACGCTGATTGAGCTCATCGAAGGCAGCCTCGGGCATGTAAACCTCTCCCCGCACCTCGATGGTGCTCGGACGTCCGGAGCCGAGCAACCGGAGCGGGACCGAGTTGATGGTGCGCAGATTGGCCGTGATGTCCTCTCCGGTGATCCCGTCGCCACGGGTGGCTCCGGTCGAAAGGACCCCATCGCGATAGGTGAGAACCACCGCCAGCCCGTCGATCTTGAGCTCGGCGACGTAACCAGCCGGCGGCCGACCGAGTTGACGCTCGATCCGTTGCTGCCAGGCCAACAGGACGTCCGGCCCGTCGGCGTTGTCGAGAGAGAACATCGGTCGGAGGTGGCGCACCGGCTGGAACAGGTCGCCAACCGGCGCCCCGACCCGCTGGGTCGGGCTGTCGGGTGTCACCAGCTCGGGATGCTCCTCCTCGAGACGTCTCAACTCACCGATCAGGGCATCGAACTGGGCGTCGGAGATCGTCGGTTCGTCGAGAACGTGATATCGATAGAGATGCTCGTTGACCTGGGAGCGAAGCTCTTCGATCCGAGTGGAATCGGTGGACATCGGACTCGACGTTACCGGCCGGGTGTCACGCGAACGTCGTCGAGATCAGGGCACCCCCGAGCACCCGATCATCGTCGTAGAAAGCAATCGTCTGACCCGGTGACACCGCCTCCTGGGGTTGGGAGAAGAGCAGCCGGTCGCCATGAAGGGCGGCCGAAACCGGCTCACCGTGGACTCGAAACTGGGCGGTGACGTTTCCCGAAATGTGTCTCCCCGAAGTCCAGGTCAGGTGACGAAGCGTCACTCCGGCCACCGCCAACTCGTCTCGCCGCCCCACCACGACGGTGGAGGTGGCAGGCTCGATCCGCGTGACGTATCGGGGCTCACCGAAGGCGATGCCAAGCCCCCGACGCTGGCCCACGGTGAACCCGATGACGCCGTCATGACGACCGATCTCGCTGCCGTCGCTGGCCACCACCGGCCCGGGCACGAATGCCCCCGGTGCGGTGTCGCGAACAAAGCTCCGATAGTCCCGTTGGCCGACGAAGCAGATGTCCATCGACTCCGGCTTGTCGGCGGTTCGCAAACCACGATCGGCGGCGACCTTCCGCACCTCGGCCTTGGTCAGCTCGCCGACCGGGAACCTGGTCCGGGATAGCTGAGACTCTGAGAGCATCGAGAGGACGTAGGACTGATCCTTGGCCCGATCGGTGCCCCGCCGCAGGCTCCGCACACCTTCCTCCAACACGTTTCGTGCGTGATGGCCGGTGACGAGGACATCGCAGTCGAAGTCGGCGAGACTGGTGAGCAGACGGTCGAACTTGACGGTGCGATTGCACTCGATGCAAGGGTTCGGGGTTCGCCCCGAGGTGTAGTCGTCGATGAAACGGTCGACCACCCCCCCGCGAAACTCTTCGGTGTAGTCGAGCACGTAGTACGGGACGTCGAGCTGGGCTGCCACCCGACGAGCGTCCTCGGCATCGGAGACCGTGCAGCACCCGGCCGTAGGCGCTTCCCCGTTGGGCCCGGACCAGAGTTTGAGGGTCACTCCGATCACATCATGTCCGGCATCCTTCGTCAGAGCGGCGGCAACCGAGGAATCGACTCCGCCCGACATAGCGACGAGAGCTCTCAACGCAGCTCCTCGATCAACTCGAAGAGGATGTCGGCGGCCTCCGTGGCTTCGTCGCTGGTGCTGTTCCAGCCAAAGCTGAAACGAACGCTCTCCCTCGCCGCCCCGGCCTCGAGACCCATGCTTTCCAGGACGTGGGACACCTCCGATGCACCCGACTGACATGCTGAACCTGCAGAAGCGGCCACGCCGGCGCGATCGAGACGGAGGAGGAGGGTCTCGTTGCGGACTCCAGGAAACCTCACGTTCAGATGCTGTGGCGAACGGTTGGTCTCCGGGGTGTTGACGATCGCGTCTTCGACAGTCGTCATGATCCTCTTCTCGAAATCGTCTCGGATCTGACCGACCTGGCTCCGGAACCGCTCCCGGTCTGCCGCGGCTGCGTCCATGGCCGTGGCCAGGCCCACGGCACTGGCGACATCGTGGGTCCCGGACCGCCGCCCCAGCTCCTGGCCACCTCCATGCAGGACGGGCTCGAGTGGTGTCCCCTCCCGCACGTACAGGATCCCGGCACCTTTGGGCCCCCCGAACTTGTGCCCGGTGAGGGTGAGCAGGTCGATGCCCAGACGTTCGACATCGATCGTTTCCGACGAGAACGCCTGCACTGCATCGGAATGAACCAGCACGTCTGGCTGGTGCTCCTTCACACGCCTGGCGATCGGCGCCAGGTCATGGATGACGCCGGTCTCGTTGTTGAGCCACATGATGGAGACCACCGCGGTGTCGCCATCCACGACGGCCAGCAGAGCATCCAGGTCGACCTGACCTCTGGTGTCCACACGGACCACGTGCGTCGGGAATCCGAGACGCCGTAAGAAGTCGGTGGTCTCCAGCACCGCCTCGTGCTCGGTGGCGACCGTCACCACTCCGTGGCGCGAGCTCGGATTGAACACCGACCCTTTGAGGGCGAGATTGTCTGATTCGGTCCCGCCCGAGGTGAATACGATCTCCTGGGGACTGGCGCCGATCGTGGCCGAGATGCGCTCCCGTGCCTCCTCCAGGGCGTTCTTGGCACGCCGGGAGACACCATGGACACCCGAGGAGTTCCCGAACACCTCGTCGGCGTAGGGCTGCATCGCCTCCCAGACTGCGGGACGCATGGGCGTGGTGGCGGCGTGGTCGAGGTAGATCATCTCGGCTTGATTGTCGCAGGATGAGCGGACTGTTCTACTCCTGGGCGGCGGGACGAGAATGTCCGGGATGGAGTCGATGGATCTTCGCAGACTGCAGGCCCCGAACTGAGCACAGTCCGACTCGTAGTCGTCTTCGAGGCTCCCCCGGAGCGGGTTTGGGAGGAGCTCGCCGACCTCGGCTCCCACCCCGAGTGGATGGGCGATGCCGAAGCGGTCGAGTTTCTCACCACACAGACCAGGGGAGTGGGGACCAGGATCACGGTGCCGACGCGAATCGGCCCGGTTCGGACTACCGATGTGATGACAGTGGTCGGGTGGGAGGAGGGGCGGGGGATCACGGTGGAGCATGTGGGGACGGTTTCGGGCCGCGGCCGATTCGAGATTCAGCCATCAGGCCCGGGCACTGAATTGTCCTGGAGCGAGACGCTGACCTTCCCCTGGTGGCTCGGTGGCCCCTTGGGCGCCCGGCTGGCCCGCCCCATCTTGAGACGAATCTGGAGAGAGAACCTCGAGCGGCTGAGACGACGTCTGGCAGCTAGCGACCGGTGAATTCCGCTTTACGTTTGGCGATGAAGGCCGCCACTCCCTCCCGGGCATCCTCGGTCTTGAAAGACTCGTTGAAGGCCTCACGCTCGACGAGAAGACCCTGGTCGACTGGCAAACCTGCGCCCAGGTTCAGCGCCTTCTTGGCTGCCGCGATTGCAGCGGTCGGCGCCGTGGCCCATTCGCGGGCCGCCACCATCGCGTTGTCGAGCACGTCGCTGCCGGAAAACACCTTGTCGGCCAAGCCGATCGCCAGCGCCTCTTCAGCATCCACCTGGCGACCGCTGAAGATCAGCTCCTTGGCCCGCTGATATCCGACGAGGCGGGTGAGACGCTGAGTGCCGCCCGCCCCCGGGATGAGACCGAGGAGGATCTCCGGTTGCCCGACCTTCGCATCGTCGGCCAGGTAGCGGAAGTCGGCGCCCATGGCCAGCTCCAGTCCTCCGCCGAGGGCGAAGCCATGGACTACGGCAATGGTCGGCTTCTCCAGGGACTCCAGGGAGGCGATCGCCTCCTGGAGGGTCCAGGCGCTGCGCTCCTCCACGCCGGAGTCGAACGTGGCCTGAAACCCCCTGATGTCGGCGCCCGCGGCGAAGTGCGGCTCACCGGTCACCACCACCGACCTGATGGCGGGATCGGAGCAGCTCTCGAATGTTTGGTGCAACTCCTGGGCGACGGATTCGGTCAGGGCGTTGACCGGTGGCCGGTCGATCCTGACCAAGGCGACCGGTCCCTCGACGGTGAGCTCCACGTGTTCCATGACCTGAGGTTATCTGGCCGGATCCCTTTCCTGGTTGGAGACGGTCAGGTGTGGATCGGCTCCACCCGGTCCGCACGCCAATCCGCTGCGGGGAACGACCGAGCCCAGTAGGCGGTCTCCCGTGCGACCAGGCCATCGCGCATGCGAAAGATGAACACGGATTGATAGGGATCGCCGTCGCCATAGTCCAGGTCTGCCTCCAGGACCAAAAGGTCACCGTTCTCGACGATCCGGACATTGGTGATGGAGGGTAGGGAAGGGAACCTGGCGTAGATCTCGCGTCGGTTGGCGTTGCCCACGATCCTCTCGTTGGACTGGGGCCATTCGAGCACCACATCTTCGGTGAAGATCTCGTTCAGCGCTCCCAGATCACCTGCGTTCATGGCGGCGACGAAGGCCCTCGCCGTTCTCTCGTTGTCGGTCAATTTCACATCCTCCACCAACGGCGGCTACGGATCTATCCAGGCGAATCTAGACATAGGTGGTTCGCAGGAGGGGGCCGACAGCCCCTAAGTAGTTCGGACCAGCTCTCGGAGCCGAGGGTCGAGGGCGGGTCGTGGTGGTGGGTAGATCTGTCCGTCAGGTCTACGGAATACCGGTTTGCCATCGGGGCCGTCTTCGATGGTCCAGCCGTGTTCGTGCAAGAACCGGTGGTGGTAGCTACAGAGCAGGATCAGATTGTCCATATCGGTGAGACCGCCATCTGCCCAATGTCTCCTGTGATGTGCATGGACCCAATCGACATGTTCGCAGCCGGGGAACTGGCAGCCCCCGTCACGATGCCACAACAGACGCCGTAGCCATCCCGGGATCAGTCTGGTCCTCCGCCCAACGCCGAGAGTGCGAGCATGGTCATAGACGGTGCACTCCACCAGGGCATCACAGGCCAGCCGTCGTGCGGTCTCGTTTGCGATGACCGGGCCTGCCTCGAACTCGGCCACCCCGCCCGTCATGCTGGTTTCAGTGAGAGCCTCGAGATCGGCGTGAATCGTGACCGGGATTGGACCAGGGGAACCATCTCCGCTCGTTGCGGCCAACTCGACCAGACCATCGGCCATCCGGGCCGGATACGGGTCGAACAGGCCCGTCTCGGGATTGGGAGGAACCCGACCGGCCCCCGCCCGGATCGCCGACTCGACGATGTGCAGGTCAGAGCCGGGAAGATGGGCTGTCAGTCTCCCTTCCAACCCATCCAGACTGTGCTGGATGAACAGACAACGACGTTCCCACATCTCACGTTCGTCCTGGGTCGTCGGCGGGTTTGCTCTCCGGGCGGCACGATCCAGCGCAGCATTAGACAGCCCGAGACACTCCTCGATCAACCCCTCCTCGGTGTCGGCGGTGGCCATCTTCGAGATGGCATCCACCTGATCCAAGGACAGGTCGCCGGCGGCGAAGCGCTCCCGGAGAACGGGCAGATCCTGGAGCCGACGGGCTACGCGGACCAGGAGGCCGGCCGTTGAGTGACGAAGCCCGAACCTTGCCGACAGCCACTGGACCAGATCCGGGCTGCCATCAGCCAGGAACCGTTGTCCCCGATCCACCTCGATCAACCAGGAACAGACCACGGCGTGAAACACGGCCAACCCTGACAACAGCTGGCCAAGAACCTGGTCCACCTGATCGTTTGAGAACCTCTCCCTCTCCATACCGACAACGTACAAAGCGGGTAGGACAGAAACGGGTCAGATAGGAGAAGTTGGGAGAAAAAAATCAGAGAAGTCTCTGGGCCGGGCTCCACCCCCCCCCACCCCCCCCCCC
>Ga0209640_10001379_pt1 | contig 20509 bp, 29 predicted proteins | sample RifCSP10_1_FD_184018 | JGI IMG/M metagenome (GOLD analysis project Ga0209640, IMG submission 184018) | Soil microbial communities from Rifle, Colorado - Rifle CSP2_sed 10_1 (SPAdes) (version 2) | ecosystem: Environmental > Terrestrial > Deep subsurface > Rock core/Sediment | place: Rifle...
GCTTTGTTAATCGCCCGTAGTCGCTGAGTTTCTTGCCAACCCTCGGTTAGCTCTCCGAGTTTACGCTCTAATGTGTTGGCGCGCGCTTTCAGTAAATCTATGTGCTGTAGGTTAGCGTAGATTTCGGAATGGATTTTGCGGATCAGATAGTTAAGACGGTCGATGCTGCAATCATCGTAGTGTGGTAGTCCACAGGTGGAACATGCTACACTATTGTTGGACATAAGACTTTCCTCTAGGCGGGTCGTGTCGGCCTAGACGGTTCGGATCCATGAGGGTACTTGTACCACGTCTAGTCGGATTAGTCAAGGCCGATTTTCTCCTGTCGCCATGCGGGTTTAGCCGGGGTGGCTAGTTTCTGACCAGGGGCGAGGGTGTCATCGGCGGTTGGCTGGATAGGTAATCATTAAATTAAATTTTCCTAGTGAAAAGCCACTAGCTCCATTACCATGCCAAAATCCACGGGGCCAATTAAACTTATCTGCAAGTGGATGACGTACCCAAATATGTATCCATAATTTATGTGAGAGTCTCATTTTCATGGGTTTCTCCTGTTAGTTTATGCAAAACTTTACACAGGGACATTTACCACGGCGACACGCGCCGTATGAGTGATTGACATACTCATGACGAATACGCCAATGCCCACACGACTCGCATTCGTCTGTTTCGCGTTGGTGCTCCTCAGGAATATCTTCGCGTTCTCGGTTGTCCGCGTCGCGGGCGAATTCGTTTTCTGCCATTATTGGCTCCTATTCGGTAGGACGCGCCCACCACGTTCACAACGACGTATCATGTTATTCCTCCTACTAGGTTAATGATGCTACTATGTACGAAATCAAAGTGTAACCGAACGACTAACGCTAGGCGCACGCGAGCAAAGTTAATGGCCGTTTTTGAATGGAACGGCCAAACCATTCACACTAGCTACTCCTGCAAAGCGGTTTCGCTAGTGTTAGCCGATAACCTCCGTAGCCTTGGCAGTGGGCGAAACACCATCCACCAGCTTGTAAACGCCCTCATCCTCATTCCACGTCACTGCCTTTGCCTCGACCAGCTTACGCGCGGCAGTCTTCCATGGACCGAATCCGACGGACTTCTCAGCGCTCTTGCGCGCTTCCTCAGTGTCACCACCGGTACTTGCACGAAGATTGACGTTTGCGAGCATGCCATTGATTCCCTGCACCAACTTACGAAGTGGGAATCCGAGGACATCCACCTTTTCCTTACCGATGCTAATTTCGGTGGATTCAGCCGCGATCGACTCATACGCAGCAGCACGCAGCATCTTGTCGAGCGAATTGTTGACGATGCGATGCAGAAGTGCTCGGTTGGTCTCCTCCTTGCCTGCCTTGGGCGCATCCTCGCCGATACCGAAAATGCTGGTGAACGTGTCTAGTGCAGGACTATCGTTCATGAGTCCGTTGACAAACGAGTCGATTACTGCCGCAGTCGGGCGCTTGTACTGAAGGATCTTTTTTGCATCCTTCTCTCCACCACCCGCGGCCACTTCCACCTCGACCACTTCCATACCATTCTCGACACTGAGCACCTTCTCTACCTTTGCTCGCGGCATTGCCTTTTCTCCTGTTTTGGGTTATAAGTTAGAACAGTTTACGAAGCATCTGCCCCCACAGGATAGGACTACAGAATGCGCACACTGGCAGCGTAGCGCGATCAAGTAACCGACCGCATCGGTTGCACTTAGTGTAACGCATTGTCTATCTCCTATCCTGTGGCTATCCCGCTGGCGCCTATTCGCTAGCGGTCCTTCCGACTCCCTTACCTTATACCATGTCGGGAGACGCAAGTCAAGTGAATTGATAGGGGCCGCGCTTCCTAGTCGGCTCGGATTAGCGAGGGTTTAGCTCGTGGCGCGGTGACGCTGCCAGACTAGCCGGTTAGGGCCCGAATCTGGGAGCGTGCCGACCCTCGTGAGCCAGCGCGACCCGGTATCACCTCCGATTTGTCCCATTTTGGTTATTGGGACTAATCTAGAACGTTAACCTCAAAGTCCTCGTAGTCCCATAGGTACATGGGATTTCGACGTCGCATCAGCAACATGGCTCGTTCGACTGATCGCTCACTGTCGAATACTGCAACCACTTTGTCGGACGCATCCGGATCTATACGGATTAGTACCCATACGCGCATTTGCACTCCTGTCGACGTTCTAGCGTGTGATGCAGAACGTCAGCCGCAAACGACCGATGCGAAGGAACCAAATTCCACCATGCTTGCGCATATTGGCTATCACCTCCCCTTGTCCACAGGACATTGTACCATGACTGATAGTGTCCGTCGAGTGCTAGGTTAACTTCTAGCATTTGATTACTCCGAGGATGATAGCCACTCAGCAAAAATGTACTTTGCGAGATCTGAGCGCCTTGCGTAGCACGTTATCAGATAGTGATTGTACTCCACCTCCACCTGTACCATGACATAGAATTCACGCTCGGCCGCATCGTAGTAGTCATAGTGACTGTCCACCGTGCGAATGCTATCCATGTGTACGTACCGAATTGATTTACCAATTCTCATTGTCTTGTCTCCTCAGCGTATTCGCACTCTGCATCGGTTGTGCATGTGGACCATTGGGCGCTATCACCGTAGAGGTAGACTACCATGGCCCAGAGCAGGATTGCAAGCAATGTTGTGATCAGGCGCGACATCAGATATAGCCTAGCACGATTAGCCATGACTTGCAGCCATGTTTGCACGCTCCATCGGGCTCTACTCGACAGCCGTCGGTTGCACGTGCTACGCCGTCCATGATCCATCGCTTCATTGTATTGATGCTAGGCCGTTTCATTGTTCTATCCTCCTAGTGACACTGTCATGGTGCCGTCCGATGCGTAAGTAGCTAACTTCGCTCGCGTTTCAAGGCCCCCAATGTCGCCTGACACTGTCAACCCCGAAACGCTAGGGAAATCAATGACTTGCGAAGCACTACGCTCGCGGCCCCTGTGTGCGTGCGCGTGCGCTGGTTAGAAATCATCCAATAAGTCTTATTCTGGATTCTATAGTCGTATTCTTATCTTAGTATACTACTTCTATATACTACTAGACAACCTAGAATAAGAACAATCTGGTAAGAAAATGACCACCCACGCACACACAGTGGTCGAATCCCTGCTGTCTCCTAAGTGCTCGAAAACGTTGACCAAAGTGCTCTGACACTGTCAGGCAAGGTCAAGGGGTCAATGGGTGCGCGCTAAGCTCGCGTCAGCGTTAGCGAAAGCGCGCTACCGTGTCATCCACAGTACCATGACACTGTCACGCGCGCTTACCTAAACACTTAGCGCAAGTCACGCGGGTCCAATCTGTAGTACGATCGGCGCTTAGCCAACGACTAACAACACGCTGACACAGAATGCGCCAAAACCCATCACGATTAGTTAGATAGTGTGTTACGTGCATACACTAGCATAATGCTAATATGATACCATGATGCTGCCTGGAGCGCCCACAACCTGTTGTGGTGCGCGCCCATGCGACCACTACCCATTGTGCGCGCCCAGGCACGCGCGCACACCAATCGGGCACTATGCCCGAATGATCGGGCACTATGCCCGAACGCTAACCCATTGATATTGCGGTACAATCCTGCTATCGGGCACAATGCCCGAATGCGCCCCACCTGTCTAGACAGGCATATGCAAACATTTGCATATTTGAATAATCAAATTAATGCATTGCGTCAATGGGGGTGGGGGAGGGCTTTTCGACTACTTGGCATGAGAATTGCAGTCATTCTCCCCTAATTTTAAACATTTAAAACCTATCAGTTTTTAATATCCATTCTCGCTTTACATCTAATGTTTCATGAAGCTGGCTGACTAGGCGTGATTTTTCTTGACACGTGCGCGTACGGGCTGATAGAGTCACGCCAACGGAGGAGGTAGTCTAGGCAATGGATGTCGCTTTGCGATAAGTTAATGGACAACGATAATGGCTGAAACAGACGATAAGTCGTTAGAACAGCTCTATACATTGGAAGTGGCAGCGGAGCTCATCCCCTTTCCTTCGTACGCAGCACTAGTTCTGTGGCTTGGACGACATAAGAGTGAGTTTCCTGGACGTTACCGATTTACACATAAGCCAGGACAACGACTAGGAAGCGTGCCTCAGCGCATGTTAACGCATAGTGAGTGTGTGCGCATTCGAAAAATGACTGTGGTCGAGTTGGATCTTAGTTACAGGGGTCCGCGTCCAGGTGTGCAGCGGACAGGTAATCGTTACGAGTTCCACCGCGAATCTAGCCCCTATCGTGATAGACAGAAGACTACTGCCGCAGGACCGCTAGCAAGCATAATGCGACGTGCGATGGTGACAAGGTGAATCCTGGACCAGTACCCAAAAGGCGAACGCGCGCTTTCGACGTTCGTGCAATTCGTAATGCCGTTATCGAAAATGCAGTTGTTCCACCTGAACTCCTCCAGAAAGCATTCAAAACTCTAGACAAGCACATTAATGCTAAGAAGACTCTCTACTTTACACACCAAGGTAAAGTTGAAGAAACCGTTGACGTGGAAGATCATGAGACGCAACAACGCGCTATTGATAAAGTGTTTCGTATTGCAGACATATACAGTCATGAGCGTGATAGTGTTTCGAAGAATGCGGTAAGCGCAATTCGAATGACTATAGATCCCAAGACTGGCGTCATGTCATTAATTATCGGGGGCGAGGTTGACGAAGACCTCGACAGTGCGGGCAATCCTGAAGTTATTGACATTGACGCCAGTGTTTCTACTCCTGCTTTGGAAGCGCACATTCCAGAGTCCGATCCAGAGCCAGAAGTGGAAACAGTGAAAGTACATCGAATTAAAGGGCTTCCTGCTGACGTATATCGTACGCTTTACGAAGATCCATAATGGACATTCTACACAGCATCATAGCGCAAGCTGTTGCGAAGCGTGCAATGCTTCTAGAGGAATGGTTACAACTGCACGCTGCTCATGACGTTAAAATGATTATCCACAGTCATGATAATCTCACACTGACAGGAAAGTGCGAATGCGGTTCGCAGTGCGAAGTTACGGTAGTCATTTCGACTATCAACAACATTACTGTCCAAAGAGCTATTAATGGGGCGGGTTTACGCCACTAGTGTGGTTCGATTGGTCTGTGACGCTAGGATCTTTGGTGAACGTTCTAGCAATTCTTAGCTTCCTGTTTACTGCACATCGTCATTATAAATCCTATATTGAGAAGATGGCAGCTATGGAAGAAAAGGTTTCCAGAATGCACAAGACATTAATGGGTGGTAACGGAAACATCGAAGACACATTAGTATGGCGTATATCGAAAATCGAAAATGAATTAAATAGTTTGGATTGTAGACGAATAGGACGCGATCGCGATGGCTGAGACAATTGACGTCTTTAGATTGCGAAGTTATCAAAGGCCGATGCGGGAAGCGCGTGCCAAGGGCTGTCGTCGGTTTATCAAATTATGGCACCGACGCTGTGGTAAGGACGCGGACTTCATGGCTTTTGTAATGGAAGAGTCAATGAAGCGCATCGGCACTTATTTTCATATCTTTCCAGCATTAAATCAAGGTCGTCGTGACGTATGGAACAACACAGTCCATTTCCGGTACGATGGTAAGGAACGCGCACTCAAGTTAATTGATATGTTCCCCGAGCAGGTAATTAAGCGTAAACTCGATGATGAGATGTTAGTTGAATTTAAATGGGGAAGCGTTTATCAGATAATGGGCGCCGACAGTCGAGAAGCTGTGGATCGCCTGCGTGGACCTAACCCTATCGGAGTGGGATTCTCCGAGTGGGGTCATATGCGTGAGGACGCATGGCTAACGCTAATCCCCGTGCTCGCTGAGAATGGTGGGTGGGCAGCGTTCCTTTATACACCCAATGGAATGAATCACGGCTATACTCTATACCAAAATGCGCTCGCGGATCCGGAGAATTGGTGGGTTAGTAAACTCACAGTAGATGATACTTGTAGAGACGCGACCGGAGAAGATGGTTCCCAATTAGTCACACTAGAGGAGATTAACGCACTCCGTAAGAACGGCGTACGTGAGGAATGGATTCGTCAAGAGTTCTATGTAGACTTCACTGGATTCGAACATGGGACGATCTACGGCGATTGTATTGCGCGCGCCCGAGAAGAGTCGCGGATCGGTTCTATTCCCTATCTAGTGAACCATCCAGTAGGCGTACTATTCGACTTAGGCCATAGCGATGCAATCGCAATGTGGTTCTATCAAATCTACAATGGCGCGATTCGATTCATTGATTATCACGAGGAATGGCAAAAGGACATTAGATGGGCCGCGCGTTTCCTACGTGAGAACAGACAGTACATGTATGGCCGACTAGTCCTACCGTGGGATGGGCGCGATGCCGAGATTTACCTATCGTCAATCGGATTTCGTAATGTCCATGTAGCAGACCGACCTGTTAGTCTACAAGCTGAGATTGAACGTGTTCGTCGTTACTTTCCCCAATTCTATTTTGACGCGCAAAAATGTAGTGTAGGTCTAGATCATCTTTTGAAATATCATAGAAATTGGGATGAAGAAGCAAAAGTGTTTACAAAGCAACCTGTTCATGATCAGCATAGTCACGGAGCGGATAGTCTGCGTACTGGCGTAGCAGGTGGTTTTGAGCCACTGTTCTTCCCAAATGCTCAGTTAGCATCTGTGAAAGTGGTGACTGACTTTGAACCATTACGATAGAAGTTGGGCGCGCACGGAGTGGTTCGAACAAAAGCGATGGTTTGGTGGTAGTCCTCCAAAGCCTGAACCTGCACAACCACGTCCAACTGTGAGTAGTCCAGAGGCGCAGCGTGCAGTACAGGAAGCGGCTGAGAGGCGTGCGCGCGGACGGGGTTATCGTGCTACAGTATTAGGAAGTATGGCAAGTGGTGGGAGTCAGCGTCAACCCACCTTTGGGGCTTAGCAATGACAAAGAAGCGTGCTATGACAGCAGCACAAGAGGCTGTATTTGGAACGCCCTCTACCAAGAAATACATAGCTCCATTGTCTACCAAGGCAAAGCTTAATAAATTTATGGATGAGTATAGCCTATCGTTGTTAGAAGCGCGCAGGCGTTCTGATGATTTATTCCGTCCATATAGTGAGATGAGCAATTAATGCCTGTTAATGGTCGCGAAGTCATTAGCCGCTTCGATAAGTTAAATAACGAAGCGGGTAACCACAAAGAGCGTTGGGAGCGTATGGCACCCTATATTGCGCCATCGCGAGTGGGCATTACTACTAAGAACGCACCAGGCGTATCTCAGGTGCGCCATGTATATGATAGTACCACGATGATGGCCGCTGAGTTAATGGCTATGTTCATCGCTGGCCATATTATTAATCCTAGCCAACGATGGTTCAATTTTACAACTGAGGATCAGGTTCCTCCTGAGATCGCTGATCCAATTAACGAATGGAACGAAGAGTGTCGTGACATTACACTAAAGCGTTTGAGCAAATCATTATTCTATGCTGAAGGTCCAGAATCAATTATTGACTATGCTGGCTTTGGAACTGGTTTTCTTCTGTGTGAAGAGAATCCACAACCATCCAACCAGACACTACGTGGCTTTCGTGGATTCCATTTCACTGCTGAAAAGACTGGACGATTTCTAATAGCCGAAGGCCCAGATGGATTAGTTGATACTGCATTTAACGAATTCGAGTTAAGTGCGCGTGTGATGGTAGATCGTTGGGGCCGTGACAACGTATCAGAGGCAGTAAAGAAAGCGATCGACGAAGGTCATCAAGATCGAGCATTTCGAATTGTTCATGGAATCTATCCACGCCCGAAGGCAGAGCGAAGCTATGGTGCAAAGGGAATGCCTTGGGTGTCTTGTTGGGTAGAATACGAATCTAAGAATGTGTGCCATGAAAGTGGCTACAGAGTGTTCCCTGCTGCTGTGCCACGCTATCATCGTACACCAGGAGAAGTGTTCGGACGCGGTCGTGGAGATTTAGCATTCCCAGACACGTGGACACTTAACAATGCTAAACGTCTTGGATTCGAAGATTGGGCATTAAAGATTCGCCCACCGATTCTACACGCGAGTGATAGCGTGATTGGTACATTGAATCTAACACCTGCGGGCACTATGCAGGTTAATACGCATGGGCGCCCGGTTAAAGACGTGCTAGCGCCATTTATGACAGGCTCGAGTCCAGAAGTTTCACAGATTAAAGAGGAAGAGTTGCGGGCGAGCATTCGTCAAATCTTCTACATTGATCACATTATTAAGTTGTTAGAGACGGAAAAGAGTGAAATGACCGCGTACGAATTTGCCAAGAAGATCGAGTTATTGTTCCGTCTAATGGGTCCCGTGTATGGACGACATGAGTTAGAGTACCTACACAAGATTGTAGATATAATGTGGGATCTCCAATTCTATGCGAATGCGTTCCCACCGCCGCCTCCTGAGATATTCCAAACTTCTGGTAACATCTCGATCGAATTCCAGAATCCGATTGCGCGCGCACAGCGTTCGGGTGATGCTGAAGCATTAATGCTAGTAATGAATGATAGTGCTCCGCTAATCCAAGTGTTCGGTCCAAGTGTAATGGATCGCCTTGATCCTGAATTAGCATTTGAAGGTTTGCTTAATACTCGTGGAGTGCCTGCACGTTGGCAGCGTTCTGACGAACAGATTAGTCGTCTACGCGCAGCGCGTGCAGAGCAGAATGCTAAGGAAGTACAATTAGCAGATATGGAGCAAATGGCTAGTGCAGCGGGCGCTGCCGCTCCAATGATGAAGGTGCTCCAATCCCAGAATGGGGTTAAGAGTGCTTAAGAGCATTGCAGAGTGGATGGGTTATAAATGGCGGCGTAGCGATCAAGCCATGCTTCAACACTATCGAGCATGTTTCGCATCACAGAGTGGGCGTGTAGTGCTCCAACACCTAATGGATAATGTATACTGTGTCGTGGACCAGAGTGCTGATCCCATGCGCGCACTCGTGCATAACGCGCGCCGTTCAGTAGTTCATGAGATTCTCATGAATATTGATATGGCGGAAAATCCTCAAAAACACCTAGCACCAGTGGAGACATCCAATGGCGTGGTTTGACGAACTTCCTGAAACTATTACGTATGACAATAACGGAGCGCCTGCGCCTCTCCGTGACCATCCATTCGTCAAGGAATCTCCCGATCTTGGACATTTCGTAAATAAGGCATTCCAGTCACACAGCGAAGTGGGTCGACGTATCCCACTTCGTATAACCAACGATGCTGAGAAGGAACAATGGCGTAAGGAGCACCTTCCGAAGTTGTGGGATAGTGGAGTTATTCCACGGCCACCGTCGGATCCCAAAGAGTACGGAATTGCAAAGCCTGAGAAATTTCCTGAAGGATTAAATTGGAACGAAGAGCGTGCCGGCAAGCTAGCTACTACGCTTCATAAATATGGCGTGCCGAAAGAGGCTGCCGCTGAACTAATGCAGCTACACGAGGAAGCGGTCGTAGAGAGTCAAGAGTATTTCAAGACAAATTATGATGACGCGATAGCGGCACTAAAGCGTGAGCATGGTGATAAGTATGATGAGCGCTACGAAGATGCATCTCGCCTTGTCAAGTCAATTTTCAAACCCGAGGAGCTTACACTTCTCGAGCAAACTGGTTTAGCTAATCATCCTGCATTCCTGTCACTACTTATGAAACTCGCTCCGTTGGCGAAGCAGGATTCTTCCGTGATTCCAGGAGCGAATAGAGGAGGTACTGGTAAAATGACTCCCGAGCAACTTCAGTCCGAGATCGCAGATATCATGTCTAATCCACAGAATCCACGGCATAAGCTGTACATGCTTGGCGACAAAGCTACCATGGATTACATTGACGGGTTGTATCGTAGTGTGTATGGTGATGGAAAGGTTATTATTAGTTAGTGGGATGATGTCATGCCATTAACTAAAAAGGGCAAAACCGTGTTACAGGCCATGCAGAAGACGTATGGCACAAAGAAGGGAAAGAGTGTGCTATACGCAATGATAAACTCGGGTAAATTAAAAGGAGCACACTAATGGCCGTTGGAAATCCGCGCGCGGCGAAAGCTAATGGGGTGGATGTGGACCATCCCACAATCCGTAAGTATACTGAGAATCTTGCAAAGAAGGGAGTGAGTAAAGAGGAAGCGCAAAAGATTATTGGAATGCCGGGTGAGGTGATTGATCGGATTTATCGAGAAGTAAAGAAATGAAATGGCTTATTCCGTTGGTGCTAATTGGTACTACTGGATGTATGACATTTGGGATGGATGCGGAGCAATTGGCTGCTATGTCAAAGATTAAAGATGCGGCATGCACCAAAATAGTTGGATTGTACATGGGCGGGACCGTTACCATTATAACCGTTAGTGTAGATAAGGGAATTCCACCATACGGGGGCGCGGTCGTTATTAAGCCAGATTGTGAAACGATTATTAATGCAGAGCAAAAACCAGCGGAACCATTACGTCGTAGACTGCAACCATCATACGAACGATACGAACCAGGCCAGTGATCATAGTGCCGGCTATGACTGGTAATGGTGATCCGGACGCGTACACGCGCGTTAAACGTGAGGCGAGGTCCGCGTTGGGCGGTATCCTCACCGTTAGTCTTGCTTTCCACTTTTAGACTAACGAGGAGTTAATCTAAGATGTCGATTACAGTAGATCAGACGTGGGTTTATCGCTTCCACGATCAGCTTCTGTTGACCTATCAACAGAAAGGTTCTCTTCTCCAGAACAAGTTAGATCCTGGAATGGTCCATAAGGATGTTAATGCCCATGTGGACTTCCATGAGCGTCTTGGTCTGCTAATGGCCAATGACGTAGTTAATCCGTTCGGTCCGACTGTGATTTTGAATCCTGAGCACAGTCGGCGTGCGGTGCGCCTGATTTCATCCGATGCAGCAGTGTTAGTGTCGGATGAGCATTCGCTCCGTGCAATGGTCAATCCTCAGAATGGCTACACTAACACCATTGTGCATGCCATTGGACGACGCGTCGATAAGCACATCATTGATGCGTTAGTTGGTACGGCTGAGACTGCGGCTGTGGGTGAGGGTACGGGCACGATCACTTTCGGCACGCAGGCACTCCCGTCCGGAAATATCATCGGTGGCGCGTCCGCTTTCGATCTGGCGCGCACCATTAGCGCCAATGAGAAGCTGTCAAAGAATGGTGTGCCTACTGGTCCTGGACAGCGCAAGATGCTGTACAGTGCTGGTCAGTTACGTGACCTTCTCGCAATCACGCAGGCATCTTCCTCAGACTTCACCAAGAATCAAATCCACGATCGCGGTACCATCGATGGTATCGTGTGGGAAGGGTTTGAGTGGACTGAGATTCAGGATGTTGTTAATCCTGCTGGTACGGTAGTTCACAACATGCTACCACTCGTGTCGACCACGCGCTCGTGTATTGCGTTCGCAACATCCGCGATCGGCCTTAGCGTTGGCCGTCCGGCTGGTGCGCCGCAGATCAATCAACGACCTGACCTTCAGTCTAATCCGATCCAAGTGCGCCAGGCCATTATGATGGCTGCTGTGCGCGTTTGGGAAGCGGGTGTGATTAAGGTCAACGCGTTAGAGAACTAAGTCTAGTCTGATAGACTAGAAAGGAGAACTGGAAAAGTGACAGAGCGCAATTCGGCATTATACACGAAGTTGCACGTCAACAAGTACCTGGCGAAGAACGAAGATAGCGCACGTGTGCAGGAACTCAAAATCCAGCACACGGTTCTTTCTGGTGAGGTTGCAGGTGATGTTATCAACCTCTGCGTAATCCCGGCTGGATACTCCGTTGTAGGGCTGTTCCTGACGCATCCTGCAATGGTGACTACTGCTGCGGTACTCGGCGATGCGGGCGACGATGATCGTTACCGTACGACGATGAACCTTTCAGCGGCTGGTTCCCTTGCTGGTGTAGTGGATGCTGGTATGCTCTACAAGCCTACGGCCGACACTATTGTACAGCTCAAGTTTGTGACAGGTAACCCAACTGTGGGTTCAGTCGTGAAGGGCGCGTTGCTGGTCGTTCCGGGAACGGGTAACTAGGATGGCAATACGCCATGCAGCTTCTATGCCTCCGGTGGATGCTGCATGGCGTGTCGGCGGTTACAGCGGTATGGGCAATGTAGTGCCGTTAATCGGTACACTACAAGGCAAGACGGCTGTAATCGCCGGCAACGCGTTCACAGTATTCGATGAATTAGATTTCGTCCTCTCACACGTTTCCGATGTCACGATATTCGCAGTAAATCACATTGGATGCTATCTTCCAAAGATCCATCATTGGGCTACGCTCCACGGTGACATGCTAGATGTATGGAAAGCGGCCAGGTTTATGGAGCCGCGTGACCACAATTTCGTAACTCATACGGATGTATCCCATGTTGAATCAACTTACGTGTGGGATCAGCTATCCCCAATCTTCGCACTGTCCGGTTACTTTGCAATGCAGATTGCTTGGATTATGGGTGCTGAGCAAATCATTCTTTGTGGATGTCCAGGTTCTTCAGTGCGCCGGTTCTTTGAAGGCACACCGCCTCACGACTTCGGTTGGGGCGGTGGACCTTCGATTGGTGATAAGGGAATTCGAGACCAATTGTTTGGAGAAATGAATCGTCTCCCAGAATTCAAGCAGCGTGTGCGCAGTATGTCTGGTTTGACTAAACAGTTCTTCGGACGATGGAATCCACAAAATCCAGTTAGAAAGCGCTCAGATGGGAGTATCCACTAATGGCAAAGCATCGAAGTCCACTAAAAGCAGTTGAAGGTTATCGAACTTACATCTCCGCGTTTGTTTTAGTGATTTTATCTGGTTTATATATGCAAGGTTACATTGACGAGGATACTTATCGCGCGTTGGAAGGTATAGTCCTTGGTGGTGCGGTTACGTTTCTTCGTATGGGCATGAAGGGAGGAGGAAAGTAATGGCAGCGTTCGCAACTTTCGCAGCAGCTGAGACGCGTGCAAAAGCAAAGGTAGCTGATGGGACCTGGATTAATGCACATGCTGCGCGTCAGGTTGATGGTACGCTGTGCGTGCGCGTACAGCGGAAGATGAGTCCTACGGCGGTGGACGCGGGCGCATGGGTGGAAATCACCGACGACGCTACCGACTAATATGCTAGTATTCAATAAACCAATTCAGGAAGAAACAGACAGTTACAATAGACGTATTTCTCTCCCTGTAGTTAGTGGAATTATTGATGTTCAATGGACGCCAGGTGGCACAAGCACTCCAATGCGTCTTATGGTTAATGGGACGCCCGCGTCAAATTTCGTTACTGGTCCTTATCTAGTTAAACTAGACACACGATTGCATCCAAATGGTTCTGCATTGCTGTGGGCCGAGACCGCATCTGGTGGTATTCAACTAGACGCCTCTTCGCAGGCGGTTCAAATTGATAATACTACTGATCCATTAGATGGCCCGCAGCGCGTCTATTTAAGTATATCACGTTATGAACGTGGACAGATGGGCATCAACAGTGGCGGTGGTTCAGTTCCCTATCCTGCATTACCCCCGAGTGTGTATGTTAAGTCATCGCCTACTAAAAAGTGGATAGCTAAACCGCGTACGACGCTACCAGCATTCGCAAGTGATCTATTAGCTATCAATATTGGGCAGTGTGTCCAAGGATTCGTTCCTGAGTTCTGTTCAATGCCTAATGGCGGTATTGGCATTAACAGATGGGAGCAATACTATCACACGTATCAGCGTGAGGGTGCGCGTGGACCACTCCGTGGTGGTGAGCGCCCATTGGCATTCCCTGGTTACGTGGGCGCTGTCCGAATGTCTTCTTGGTCTTACGGTTATTACGGAATCAGTGTGAACGGCAATGCATGGTGGATGAGCGAATCTGGGCGTTTAATCAAGATCGCTGGTACATGGCTCAAAGATGATGTGTTAACTCCGTACCACGGAGCGTACGACACTGCGCCGATTTGGTATAAGAGTCATTACGAAACATTAGGAAATTTCGTTAATCCTGGTCCGCGTAACTTTAATCAACCGTGGGATATCGTATTAACACCTACGCCTGGATTGCCAACGCACGCGGACATGTGGATTACCGACACCAATAACCATCGCATCGCATTCGTATGTCATGTGCCAGCGCATAGCGGTGGACAATCAACAGTAGCGCATGTAGCTGGTGCTACAGATGGAACGCCGACACCAGAATGTAATGGTCCTTGGGGAGCAGATCGTGACAAGTTTGGAAATATTTGGTGGGTTAATTTCTTTGATGGTTCTATTGTTCGTGGTACTCCTAGCACTACTCCATTTGATCCGATGACCGAATGGCCTACATTTAGTGAAGTTAAGGTTATGTGGAAATCGCGTAGGCCTGCGACTTGGGCAGAGATGCGACGTGCAGATCAGTTCTCACTTCCAGGCTTTGGTGGTAAGCCTAGTGAGATCCGCGCACGTTTAGCGGCTACTGGACCATTAACTGGTCCGGATGGTATTCTTGCATTTCCACAAGCTGCACGCTTCCGTGCTGATGGCACTACGCTTCAAATTGCTGAGCCATATACGACTCGCGTGGTAATCTTTGATACATTACATCCTGAGGATGGCATAAGTGCGTTCGTGACAGTGCCGGATGCTGAAACTCCTCGTGACGTGGCAATGGCTATCGACGTGGAAGGTACATTCGGCCCAAAGGGCGATACCTTTGTAACATTCTGGACCAATGGATTTGATCGACGTTATAGTGCCACAGGCGCGCCACGCGCGTGGTCCGGTGGTGCTTCGCAATCATTCCTTACAGATGATGGTGGTGGAAAAGCAGCTTACGTAGATTACCCATCTGCGTTGGATGTGTGTCGTGGAGAAATGGTGATTTACGGAACTGGTAAGAATCATGACGCATTTCGTATCATAACGCGTACATCCGACTTTGCGCCTCCATCATGGACAATAGCTTCGCGCGGTTTGACTATCTACAATACAATGCGGATGCGCCCGGACGCTGATCGGCTTTCTGGACCACTTGTTATGTACTATGGTGTTAATGGAATTAACTTGCTTGGACTACCTCAGTTACGAGATATTGCGGCTTGGCCGCGTGCAGAACAAGAGGCGTGGGCACGTGGATATCTCACTGTGTCGGATGCACAGCTTAATGATCTACTAACTTATGTGGCACGAATTGGTTACTTACATGAGCCAGTTATTGTGGAACCTCCGCCTCCACCGCCACCTCCCCCTCCGCCACCACCACCGCCTGATCCAGAACCGGAGCCAGAACCGACAGTAGTATTAAGAATTAAAGTGGGAACTACGTATCGTGTAGAGGAGATCCCATGACAGAACAAGTAACGACCGCAATCCAAGCAATATCCATCTTAAAGAAGATGGAAGTCGAGCAGCGCACGCTGTCCGGGCTTTGGGGACAGTTTACAGTAGCTATCTCACAGCTATCAGAAGTTCTTACATTTTATGATGAGATTAATAAGGCTGTACCTATGTTAATTGAGCAGAAGAATTATGTAGAGCGTGAGATTGAAGGACTAACTAAGAAGTTGGAAAGTGCAAAGGTGCAGGCTACCACAGAGGAGGCAGAATTCCGTGCCAGTCTGGAAAAGGAGTTAGAGCCACTACGGAAGGCGGTCACTGAGGCTCGACAGCGTGCAGTGGATGCAGAGAATGATGCAGCTACAGCAGAAAAGAACGCCGCAGAGCGTAGAGCAACGCTGGAGAAGCAAATCAAAGGATATGAAGGGCGCTTAGAACAGGCACGCCAAGCATTGGCTGATTTTAAGAAGAAGCACGATCTGTAATAGGGGGAATGAATGGCCGACTTTGTTTTTAACAGGGCGCTCGGGCGTGTAGCAGAATATTATCAACGTGTAGACGCTGCTGATCCTGTAAATTGTGCTTTAGTTATTGTTGCACTTCTCGCAACTGGTATTGAATCGGATGCAGTTTTAAAAGATAAAGATACATTAGCAGATGTAGTAGCAGGTACGACTGATGAAGCTGCTAATGCGGGGTACGCGCGCAAGGTGTTAGTGGGTGCTGATCTAGCTGCGCTTGCGCCAGACGATACTAATGATCGAATGGACCTAGATATCGCCGATCAGACTTGGACTTCTGTCGCTGCGGCTGGTGGAGCATGGGCAGCGTTGCTTATTTGTTTTGATCCCGATACTACTGGTGGTACGGATGCGGATATTATCCCACTTACCAAACATGACTTCGCCGTTACACCTGATGGTAGCAATATTACTGCTCAGATCAACGCCGCAGGATTCTATCGCGCTTCTTAAAAATGTCGCGCCTATTCACGTGTGGATTGGAAGAACAGGCCGTTGCGGCGTGGGCTGGAAGCGCCATGTGGTCTGGCTCCTCCGATGCTGCTGGCTTTTCTGTCGTAAACTCACCTGTCCGTTCTGGCATTCGCGCTATAGAAATTACTACACATTCTGCCAATGTGCGCGGTCCTTGGAAATCCTTATCTGCTGCAGTTAACACTGGTACATTCTTTACACGATTTGCGTTTCGTAAATCTACAAACCCAAACGCTCCAAATCGTATTTTTATTATGACAAATAATGGATTTACGACAGGATTAGTACGTGTTGATTTAGATAGTGCTGGCCAAATTGTAGTGACTCCCTTAGCTGGAGGTGGTACAATATCCAGTAGTGCATTGTCAAACAACACTTACTATGTTATTGAACTCAAAGTTTTATTAAGTGCAACAGTAGGCACAGTAGAATTACGTATTGATGGGGTTAGTATTGGGTCGTTATCTTCTATAAACACATTAAATGGAACAACTCTTCAAGAATTTCGCTTTAGTGTGACCACGACCAGCGGAGTTTTTCCAACATATAACTACGATGATATTGCCATTAACGACGCTTCGGGATCTTTTCAGAATGATTGGCCTGGGCTCGGTCATATTATTATGTCTAAGCCTGGACTCGATGGCTCTATTACCTGGACGCCTAATGTTGGCTCCGATAATTTTGCTAATGTTGATGACCTTCCAGCAACTGCTGCTGATGATGATACTACATATAATAGCAGTGCCACTGCGAATGACGAGGATCGTTATGCGATAACGCCAATGCCGGCAGAAATTGGTACTGATGACATTATTGTGTTAGTCCACGTGTGGACACGTATTCGTGGTGAAGGAACGACGGCAACCCGCCAGTGTCGTTCATTGCTTTGGGACGAATCATTAAGCCAAACTGTTGGCCCCACGACTAATCAGAATGATGGTACTGCGTATACTAACTGTGCTGTTACTGCTGGTGGGAGCCAAGCGCTCCTTTATGATGCTGCCGGTAAGACGAAGGCTAACCTAGATAACTTCTCGATTGGCGCCGAGCCGGTGACAAGCCATCCAACGCGATTAACAGCGATATGGGCCAATATCGAATGGATTGAAAAGCCTCCAGCTAGTTTAGTTTGGGCACCATCACCAATGCAAGCACTACTAGTACGATAGGAGAATATAAATGGGCCGTATGTACACTGTACCAATTCCGTTCACAGCACAAACGACACAAATTGATATTTTTGAATTAACGGCTGCTGCAGAGAAACCTTGTCGTATTCATGAAATTTACGTAGGACAGACTTCAGATGCAAAGGATGCAGAAGAACAGATGTTATCTTTTAAGTTAAAGCGTGCATTTGGATCTGTGACTTCTGGAAGCGGTGGAACTGCACCAACGCCTCAGAAAGAAGATCCAGATGATGCAGCCGCGGGCGCAACCATAGAAGTTAACAATACTACGAAGCTGGCAGTTGGCACTGGTACTATTGAAGATGAGCGTCTTTATAGCTGGAATATTCGTGTACCATTCCATATGATCTTCACACCCGAAACACGTCCTCGTGTTAAAGGTGGTGAGAAGAAAGTTCTCGAGTTGACTACTACGCCTACAGGTAGCGTAACGATTGGTGGTTATATAGAGTTCTCAGAAGGCGACTAAAGCTCTGCCTATTGGCGTATTTCGTCCAGCGTTCTTTCCAAGGTTACCCGTACTTTGGATTCCTACTGCGGGAGCGGCGGGTGGTCCTTGGACAATCGCTGTTGGACAAGCACTTGAGACTGATCTTGCTCAAGCGTTCGCGCACACCAAAACCCTTGCAATTGGCCTTGTAACTGAGAGCGATATAGCGCAACCAATTAGTGTTCTTAAAACCTACGCAATAGGCCAAGCACTCGAAACGGATCTTGCACAGAGCATTGCTTGGTTTAAGGTTAAGGAAATTGGATTAGCCACTGAAATTGACTTAGCCCAGACAATTACACCCGTTTCGGCGCAAACTATTGCTGTTGGTCTAGTAACCGAGGCTGATCTCGCACAGCCAATAGTGTGGGCGCCCAAGATTCGCATTCTTGGAATTGCAACTGAGACGGATATTGCACAGAGTATGACACCAGTATTAGGTAGTGGGCCAACTTTTGAATCATTTAATGGAATAGTTCCAATTCGTTACGTAGTTGGAGTTATTCCAAATGTAGTACCTGTCGAAACTGTGACAATTAATGCTATAGGTGTGGTCCCGTGTAGAGTAGAGGTGGGACCAGCGAATGTAGTACCGGTGCGCGAGACTAACACAGAAGTTCCAAGAGTTAAAATCATCCTATCAGTTTGAGGTGAATGATGAGTGCAGAGACTGATCTTCTAAATGACGCGTTGGGACAGATCGGGGCCGCGCGCATCAGTGGCATTGACGAGAATAGCGTGAACGCGCACTGGTGCAAAACGTTCTATCCCATGTTGCGACGCAACTCACTTCGTTTACATTTTTGGAACTTTGCCGAGGAACGTGTCGAATTAGGTCAAGATGCGATTCCTCCGGTATTTGGGTGGACGTATGCCTATGGTCTACCAGGAGATTACCTTCGTCTGCGGGAGTTCAATGGAACCAGTATAATTTACTATTCTGATCCTAACAATCTAATTAGATACGAGGAAGCGTACAAAATTGAAGGATCGCGATTACTAACTAATTCTGGGCGTGCGCTCATTGTATACACTAAGGATGTTACCAATCCCGCTGAATGGGATGCACTATTCTACGAATATATCAGCACTATGTTAGCCAGTAAGCTGGCTATGGCTATCGGAAAAGATGGTTCTAAATCTGCATTTCTTGCACAGCAAGCGCTACAAGTCAAATTACCATTCTCAATGGCGGTAGACGGACAAGAGTCGCCTACGACGCGTATGCGCAGCGATGAGTTAATTAAAGGTCGCTGGTAATGGCGCTAACTAGACGAATACAGACCAACTTCTCAAAGGGGGAACTTACTCCACTACTCGAAGGCCGTCCAGATTTAGCAGCTTATTTTGAAGGCGCTAGCGAAATAACCAATTGGGTTATTTTACGCCAAGGAGGCGTGTCTCGACGAGTAGGAACAATCTTCGTTACTGAAGTTAAGAATCAAGCACAAGACACAATTCTACTTCCTATGATTCCTTCGGTAGATTTAGCCTATATTTTAGAGATTGGTCATCAGTATATTCGATTTTTCTTCGATCGCGCACCAGTGCGCGTTAATCCTACTGATCCACCGTATGAAATAGTCTCTCCTTACACAGAATCTCAATTACGTGACATTCATATTACGCAAAGCGTTGATGTTATGTGGCTATTCCACGAAGCAGTACAACAACATCGCTTGTCCCACTTAGCACCTACTAACTGGTCATTACTCCCAATTACATATGATCCGCCTGCTCTTCATGAGGAAGAGCCTACTTTCAATGCTACGCTCACATTAGCTGCTACTACCGGCTTAGGAATAGCATTTACACTATCCAATAACGTACTACTGGCAGCAGATGTTGGACGTTACATAGTATATGGAGCGTCCAAAGCCGAAATTCGTACGATTACAGCGGGTGGTGGTGCAGGAACAGTTGATATATTGGATGCGTTCCCAGATACTAACCCAATTCCTGCAGGAGATTGGCGGCTTAAGCTATCTCCACAGTCTGAATTAAATCCTACGAACGCGCATCGTGGAATTATCTCATTAACTACCAATATTGATACATTTCGCTCTACAGATGTTGGTAAATACATCATAATCTATGGTGGATTAGTCAAAATCACGAAATTTATTAGTGCGCGATCTATCCAGGGTGATGTTTTATCAGAAATGTCTGGATATGACCCAGAAGATGCAAGTAGTCCCAATGATCCCAAGAAAGCATTCCCTGGGAATTGGGAATTAGCTGTTCCGTCGTGGTCTGCTATTCTTGGCTATCCGCGCACAGGAGAATTTTTCCAAGGGCGTTTAGGCCAAGCTGCTTCTCCTCAATTTCCTACAACATTTTGGTTATCGGAATCTGACAATTACGATTCCTATACACCAGGTGTTCTTGCGAGTAACGCAGTAGAGTATGCGATTGCTAGTAGACAATTAAATCGCATCGAATGGCTCGCAGATAATGTAGATTTGTTTATTGGGACTAATGGTGATGAGCAGCGTGCGCGTGGTGGACGTGATGATGCTCCAATTGGCGGG
>Ga0209640_10001380_pt1 | contig 20503 bp, 17 predicted proteins | sample RifCSP10_1_FD_184018 | JGI IMG/M metagenome (GOLD analysis project Ga0209640, IMG submission 184018) | Soil microbial communities from Rifle, Colorado - Rifle CSP2_sed 10_1 (SPAdes) (version 2) | ecosystem: Environmental > Terrestrial > Deep subsurface > Rock core/Sediment | place: Rifle...
ATAGCGGTCCTAGGCGCGCGGAGCGCGCCAAGAAGATGCTGCCAACCAGCCAAGGGCAATCATCACCGGGATATCAAGGGCAGGCCCTTGGCTGGTTCGAGCTGTGGCGCAAGAAGTGAGGCGTTCCGCCGCACGCGTCACCTCGCGACGTTACTGGGTGGACAAACTATACGGGCTCACCAACTCGCGAGGCGACACAATTGTGGGCGTATCGCGATCATCGGCGGTGTGCTCGGGGCACGACCGGACGACGTGCAGCCGCACCGCGCCATGAGGGGCGCCAGCAAGTCTATAGGCCGCACATCCGCAGTCGCGCACGACCAGCGCACCAAAGGGAACGAAACCGATCGGGATCGTCATTCACACGACCGGCCCATGCCGGTCCGAGCGGTGAAGCGTAACATGAGGGCATGTCGATTGAATCCGCAGCGGACCTTGCCGGAATGCAGCAGGTTGGCCGGACTGTCGCGCGCGTTCTGCAAGAAATGAGCGCTTCGGTTCGTGTTGGGATGACGACTACGGAGCTGGACAACGTAGGCGCTGCGGCTATGAAGCGGGCCGGGGCTCGGTCGGCTCCGCAATTCACATATGGGTTTCCTGGATTCACCTGCATCAGTGTGAATGACGAGATTGTGCATGGTGTGCCGGGTGCTCGGCGCCTGCAGTCCGGCGATGTCGTGAAGATTGATGTCACGGCGGAGCAGGACGGCTACGTTGCGGACGCTGCCCGAACGATCGTTGTCGGCTCTGCGTCATCCCTGGCATTGCGACTGCGAGCAAGCGCAGTGGCAGCTCTCCGGTCGGCTTTGGCAGCCGCTCGCCCTGGTGAACGGGTATCGGTGATAGGGCGCGCCGTTCAGGCGCAGGCCGCGCGGGACGGCTTCTTTGTCATTCGCGAACTGTGCGGGCACGGCGTAGGCCGCGCCATTCACGAACCCCCGCAGGTGCCGAACTACGAGCACGTCTCGCTCGATATGCTCACCGACGGTCTCGTGATCGCTATCGAGCCGATGCTCGCTGTGCGACCCTCACGTGCGGTTCAGCGCCAGGATGGTTGGACCATCAGCACGCACAATGGGAGTCTGGCCGCACACGAGGAACACACGGTTGTGATTCGGCAAGGCGCTCCTATCGTCCTGACCGCTGCGTCGTCGATATCGATCCACGATTGACCGAGAACGAATGTTGAAGTCACCACAAAGTGGTTGCGGCAGCAGTCACGCCCATCGTCGGGAATTGCTATCGACTCAAGCCCGTTAGCAACTCCACATCGGGAAGGTTCTGGGAGAGCGAATCCGTCGTGACATGTGCGCGCAGCGCCTCCACTATGACGGGGAGAGGTTCGGCCCAGATCTCAGGCAGGTCGGCTTCGCCGGGCCCGCTGACGGAGAAGGCCGGCTGCTCGACGGGCGGCACGAACTGCGCGCTGATATCCGCGCGATTGCCCCGTGGGTCGATGCGGTACCAGCCGACATCCGGCAGCCACACGGCGTTCAGTCCGTGCAGACAATAGGGTGGTCCACCGCCATCCAGGCTGAGGCGCTGGTAACAGAGTCCGGCGGGCAATCCGTTCGCTCGCAGGAGCGCCGCCAACAGGTGACTCTTCGCATAACAGTAGCCGCTTCGTTCTCGCAGGACGTCTGAAGCCGAGCACGTGACGGCTTTCAAGCCGTAGTCTGCCGAGTGTTTGATCTCATCTCGCACCCACTCGAAACAGCGGCGAGCGATGACAGCAGGATCCGTCAGGTCGCCGCGCAGTGCTCGAGCCTGCGCAACCACGTCTGGATCGTGCCAGTCGATTACGTCGCTGGATTCGAGGAAGCGCGTCAACGCGCCAGCATCGTCTACCATCGCTCTACCGCGCAGATTTTATCGTGAGTGTGGGCCGGCCTGTGGCATCCGAAGCAAACAGCTCGACCTGGTCGATTCCGGACGCTCCGCTGGCCGCGGTGGTGGACTATTTCTGGTAAATGAGCGCTCCGTCACGAATCGTGTATTCCACCGCTGCAAACGCACGAACGTTCGCCGACGGGTCTTGCCGGAGGATGACGAGATCGGCGACGAGACCGGGCGCGATGCGGCCAAGCCGTGTTGATTCTCCGAATTGTTCGGAGGGCGCGGTTGTCAAAGAGGCGAGGATCTGGCGAACGCTCATACCGGCTTCTGCCATCAGCGCGTACTCTTCGCTCGGATCGTAGTCGGCCATGTAGCCAACATCGGTCCCGAACAGAATCTCTCCGCCAGACGCGAGCCACGCTTTCAATTGCGCAACGCCCATTCCCGCGAATCGCTCGAGCGCTGAGGTACGGTCGTGACGCAGTTCGTACCTCCAGAGCTTGAGCGTGGGAATGACCGCGACTCCCGCCTTCGTCATTGCCGCCAGGATGGTTTCATCCCATGGGCCCGCCTGCGGCGCCGTGTGGACCAGAATATCGACCCCCGCACCCACTGCGGCCAGCAGTCCTTGCCGATTCGACGGGTGGGCGAACGCTAGCTTCCCTCGCCGATGCGCCTCATCGACGGCAGCTCGTATGACATCTTCGGAAAGAGCCACGATGGGCGGAGCCCAGGTCGCCGCGTAGAGCTTGATTCCGTCAGTGCCGGCGTCGAGGAGCGTGCGCGAAGTGGTGGCCGCTTCGGCGGCGGACCGTACCTCTGGGAGCGGGAACTTCATCGCCCCTGTGATGTTGAACACCAGGTCGGGCGGTGTGCCGCCGGGGGGAAACAGAATCTCTCCGGTCGAGCGTATTCGCGGCCCAAGTACTTCGCCAGATTCGATCCGATCCCGCAGCCGGCGCGTGTTCTCCCACATGGAGCCCGTATCGAACACACTCGTGAATCCGTACCGGGTGAGCATGGCCTGGAGCTGCCCGGTCAGCTCCGCGGCTGGAATACTTGCAGCGTCCGCCCACTTTCGCTCAAGAAAGTGCACGTGACTGTTCCAGAAACCTGCCGCGATCGTCAGGCCGGAGCAGTCAAGGGTTTTCGTGCCTTGCGGTATCTGGACTGCGTTACGCTGACCGACCGCCGCGATCCTGCCGTCCTGGATGAGGACGACACCATTCGACATCGGAGCGTCGGCCGGACTGGTGTAAATCGTGCCGCCGACGAGAGCCAGATGTCCCCCGGTGGAGCGAGCTTGACCGAAGGCGGAGCGATCAAACGGTGACGCGAGCGCCGCTGCTGACAGAACAGCGGCGGCGAGCACTGTGTACCGCATGAGTGATAAGACGTATCTTCCTGCGATCGGGTTTCAAGAGCGACGACACGGTCCGGCTAACCTGATATGGACGCTACGTACGGAGCGAGAGTCGAATCACCAGCGCGTGACGTCTTCGCGCCGCAGCGACAGAAACGACGCAGCGCTCAATCCAAACAGGGCAAAGCACAGGATGTACAGCCCTCGCTCGCCTCGCGGGAATAGATCGATGAATCCGAACAGCGCCACGACAGCGGCCAGGAACAGGACGAGCGACGTCCACCCCACCTGCAGCCCCTGGGCCGAATATCTCGTCGTGGCGTATCCAGCGATGACGCACAAGAGCGTCGCAAGCATCGCGGCCGGCAGCGCGGTGTCCCGGACACGCTGGCTGACGGGCAGCACCTGATAGGCGCGCTCCACCCATGGCAGCCCCGCGGCAAGGAGGCTGGTTGCGGCTCTGATCTGTTCAATGATTCGCATGGACTGCTATACGGCTCCTTACGAGGATTCTGTACCGGTTAGAGATGCTGCCTACCAGCCAAGGGCGCTCGCCGTCACCCTTGGAATGGAGGGGATTTCAAGGGCGAAGCCCTTGGCTGGCTCGAACCGCATCGTACAACTGCAGCCCGGTCCGACCCGAACGAAATCTCGGCCTCAATCCTCAGGCGGCTCGCCGCTTGGCGCCATCTTCACGAGGCGCGGCTCGAACCGGGCTAGCGGCTCGACCAGGTCGCGTTGCGCGGCCATCACCTCGTCGATGTCCTTGTAGGCCATCGGCACCTCGTCGAGACCGGCCGACAGCAGGGTGACGCCACGTTCGCGCAGAAAGCGCTGAGCGACGTCCCACGTGAACATCTCCTTCGCCTTTGTCCGGCTCATTCGACGACCGGCGCCGTGCGCCGCCGAGTTCAGCGAGTTCGCGACGCCTTTACCGCGAACGACGTAACCAGATGTTCCCATCGAGCCAGGAATGATGCCGAGCACTCCCGCGCCGGCAGGTGTGGCGCCTTTCCGGTGAACGATGACCTCCGCCTCCGAACCGTCGGGGAGCCGGTGCCGCTCGCGCCAGGCGAAGTTGTGATGGTTCTCGATGTCGAGCATCACCTCGACGCTCAGCGCGCGAGCGATGTGCGCGTGAATCAGCGCGTGATTCGCGGCGGCATACCGGCCCATGAGCTCCATTGCGGCCCAGTATTCCTGACCGGCTTCGGCTGCGAGGTCGAGCCACGCAAGATGTGACAGTTCCCGAGGCAGCTCCGGATGGAGCTCCCGTGCCAGCCGACTGTAATGCTGCGCAACCTGCGCACCCGTGCCTCGACTGCCGGAATGACTGAGGAGCGCCAGGTACCTGCCGGGCGAGAGACCGACAGTGTCGTCGAGCACGGTGAGCTCGCCGAACTCCACGAAGTGGTTGCCGCTCCCGCTCGTCCCCAGTTGGGCCCAGGCGCGATCCTTCAGTCTGGACGTGACGACGGTGACGTTCCAGTCGCGGTCCATGACATCGTGCTGGCGCCGCGATCGGAACGCGGCGCCCATTCCGAACTGGGTCTCCCGCTCGATCGCTCGCGTCAAACGTGGCTTCTCGTCGGCCAGCGCGCTCACAGGCAGATCCAACACGGTCATCTTCATCCGGCATGCGATGTCGACACCGACGGCGTACGGGATGACCGCTTCGTTGGTGGCCAGGACACCGCCGATGGGCAGCCCGTAGCCGACGTGCGCATCAGGCATGAGCGCGCCCGAGACAGCCACAGGCAGTTTGCATGCGTTCTTCAGTTGCTGCACCGCATCCGGCTCGAGATTGCTGCCCCAAATCTGGTACGGAGCGTCGCTCTCTCGTGGCTGGAAGGGAGCTGCCGCGGCGGCGTGATCGAGGAGCTGCCGAGCCAGGCTGCCATACCGATCATCGTCGACAAACTTCACGGGCGACGCGGCCACACGCTTCAGATCGTCGAGCACTATCGCGATGCTGTGCTTGGCCGCGTGAGCCTGCTGCAGAATCTGTTTGGCCCTGTCGGCGCACGGGCCTGCGGGAATGCCGATGTTCACCAGCTCCCGTGTTTTCATGAAATGAGCTCAATTACAAAGCGTCCCCAACAGCGTCCTGACGGCTGAGTACTCGCAGTTTGCATCGAATCCATCGAGGAGGGAGACATGAAATTTCGGAGCGCCTTTCCACTCAGGCGCGAACTACGCTCCAGACATGAGGCGAGGGCGGGCGGGACGCGCTCTCCTCTAACGCCGCATCGCCGCGACCAGCGCGGGTTCGAGGGTAGGGTATCGAAAACGAAATCCCATCGCTTGGGACTTGGCGGGGATGACGCGCTGGGAGAAGAGCAGCACGTCTGCCATCTCGCCCAGTACGAGACGCAACGGCAGCGCTGGTGCCGGAATGAATGCCGGGCGCTTGAGGATACGTCCGAGCGTCTGTGCGAACTCGCGATTCGTGACTGGCGCGGGCGCAGCCAGATTGAGCGGTCCCGTGACGTGGTTCGCCTCCAACGCCCACCTCACTATGGCCACCCAGTCGTCGCGATGGATCCACGACCAGTACTGGTTCCCCGAGCCAACGGGTCCGCCGACGAAGAATCGGAAAGGAAGAGCGATTTTAGGAAGCACGCCCCCGTCGCGCTCGAGCACCGGCGCCGACCTCAGAAGGACTACACGGGAAACGTCGGCAGCCGCGACAGCCTCTGCTTCCCACGCACGGCAGACCATCGCGAGGAAATCCTCGCCCGGTGCTGATTCCTCCGTCAACGTCTCGTTGCCGCGCGACCCGTAGTAGCCGACGGCTGATGCGTTCAGCAACGTTGCCGTCTTTCGCGCGGCGGCATGGATTGCGGCAACGATGCTTCGCGTAGCGAGGATCCGGCTGTCGCGGATTCGAGCTTTGTGCGCTGCGGTCCATCGCCGTCCCGCGATCGATTCGCCCGCCAAGTTGATAACCGCATCGGCGCCGTAGATGGCTGTCGCCCAAGGCCCGACGGTACCGTCCGCCAACCACGTGACTTGTCCTGGTGCCGCGCGCCCGCGGGTCAGGACGACAACATCGTGGCCGGCGGTACGAAGCTGGGCAACCAGCGGCGTGCCCAGGAACCCGGTCCCGCCAGTGACGACGACCTTCATGCCTTAACGCGCGCGCTGGTAGCGACCCATGAACCGCGCCCTGGCGAGTGTGTGCCCTTTGAGCGCGTCGGGATCATCCATGATCACCGCGAAGCTCTCCGTGCCTTCGGGTGGATCGGGCACTGCGATCGGTGGCGGGGCGTCGTTGCCATCGCAGGTGAACTGCGTCGGCACTGTCTGGCCGTCCGCAAACGCGGGCTCGTAAAGGTGAATGCCATATGAACTCCTCCTCGGTCCGGCTGAAGCCGGACACTACGATGGGTTACATCGTCAATTCCGCGGGACTCGAGATTGCCAGTCTCAAATCAACCAGCGGTTCCAGCCGCCAAACTGCTCGTCGATTCGTCCGCGTCGGATGCTGAGTGCGATAAGGAGCACGCCGACGAGCAGGTCAGTCCAGCGTGAGACGTCGGTGGCTCCGGACAGCAGCCATGGCGAGATCGCGACCCACACACCCATCGGAATGTTCAGTAGCCGCACGGGACGCGCAACCTCGCCGAATGCGATGACCGCCCATGTGACAACGAGGGCACCAGCCAAGTGATTGCTGTCAGCCGCTCGTCCGCTGATGCCAAGCACGGCCGGTGCTGCCATGAGCCATATGCCGAGAGTCGCGCTGAGCAGCAGCGTCCACGGAACGTTCTTCAAATCCAGTGCAGCGATGATTCGCGCGGTGGTTGAGCGCTGCTGCCACTCGGTCGTTGCAGGTGACGCGGCGGGCCCAGTGGTCTTGTACTGCTCCAATGTGCCGCCCACCCAGAAGGTGCGCCAGAACGGCCTGCGTTCGCGCCGAGCGCCCACCAGGAACTGACCCATGGCCACGACCTCGTCGATGGCAGGCGCGATCATGATCAGCATCGCTGCGGCGGTCACGAGACAGAGCGTGCACCAGGCGCCGACGGCCACCGGCTGCAGAATCACGAGCACGATGCTGACGACGCCGAGCGGCACGACGAGCACGCCGAACATCACGACCATCCAGGGCATCGTCCGCCATCGGTTGCGGCCACCCATGAGGCCGGAGAGTGCTTCGAGCATGTAGGACACGGCACCGAGCCCGGCGTCCGAAATCGGCCAGGCCTTGGAGATCTCCGAATCGAGCACCCGTCGCGTGCCGTCACCGAAGAACGGATCCCAGGGGTACGGAATGTGCCCCAACTGGTAGGCAGCGAGATACCGGGACAAGAAGAATCCGAGGAAGGCCATCGCGATAATCGGCCCGCGCTGAATCCAGTCGGACGGGTTGTACGACCAGCCCGGTGGCGTGTCGGGTCCCGGCGTCATCATGACTTCGTGATGCGCGTGGCTCGGCATCATCGGGATGAGCACCGAGAATGCGATCACCAGCGCGCCAACGACCGTGTCGTTCGCGTAGGCGCCGGCATCCCGCGTCCAGAAAACGAGCGGTGCGAAGAGCAGCCAGATGCCGCTGACGCAGACCCCCCAACGGGCGAGATCGAAACGTGGGACAAGGGTCAGGAGGCCAAGAACAACGACCGTGATGCCGGTGGCGACATCACTCCAGATCATCGGTGTGTCGCGATACCCGAGCGTCGCGGGGCTGGCAATCAGCCAGGCGCCGAGCAGGATGTTGGCGAAGTCGCGCCAGATCCAGCGGCGGAGCATCTCGGCATGGTCGCGCCCGATATCGGCGTGCGAGGCCCGATCCTGGGGCTGTTGCTGTGGCCGGTTCGCAGCCGCTCCCGGAAACGGCGCGACAGCGGACCGCGGGTCGGCTCGTGCCACGGCTATGCCCCTCGGCGTTGCTCAGTCGCCTGGCCAGCCATCGAGGTTTCGTGGTGCGGAGGCGTTCCCTCCAACTTGTTGATCCGATAGAACCCTTCTGGGTCGGTCTTGAGCGCCGTCACCATCCTGGGCAGCGTCTCGCGCAGGCTGTGTCGCGGCGACCAGCCGAGAAGCTGACGTGCGCGCGAGATGTCGAGTGCGTAATGGTCGTCGGCCAGATCGATCATCCAGGGTTTTATGAACGGCTCTTCCACGCCGGGAATCTGGTCCTGCACCCATGCACCGGCCTTGGCCACGGCTTTGGGAATCTGTGTGGTGTCCCAATCGTCCTCACCGTGAATGTGCGCCGCAAGAGCCCGCTGCAGTTCTTCGTAGCTGAGAGGCTCCGACTCCCCGATCAAGATCGCTGTCTCTGGAGGTAGCTCATGACGCCGGGCCACGGTTGCACGGAACGCCTCCACCACATCGTCCAGGTGGACGAAGGACTGCCCCGTCGACGTGTCGCCGGGAAACACCTTGGACGTCAGCCGACGCTCGTAGATACGTTGAATCTGATGCGCCAGCGGGATGGACTGGCAGCGGTCGGTGTAAACACCGGCGATCCGCATCAGGACGACTGGCACGTCGGCATGCCCCGCGAGCAGCAACTGCTCGGTCTGCACCTTCGACTGTGGATAGCCCCATGTGGGATCGACCGGCCAGTCTTCGTTGATGTGCGCACCTGGCGCGCACGGCGCATGCACGAGCATCGTGCTGGAGAAGACGAACTGTTCGAGCTTCGTCGTCTTGAGCCATCGCAGCAGTCGCTCTGAGCCGCGTACCGTGACCTGCTCGTACAAAGGGCTGGGTTCGCCGGAGAAGTTGTAGTAGGCGGCGAGATGGATCACAGAGGCGATTGATTCTCCGAAGTCCCGTCTCACACGGTTGACCGCATCGGCCACGCTTTGTTCGGATGTTATGTCGCAGGGAATGTCCGTCACGCCGTCCGGCGGGTTCCCGCCGTCCGGCCGATCGAAGCCGGCCACGGTGTACCCGTCCTTCAGAAGAGCCGTGCACACCGCCCGACCGATAAGGCCGCTGCTCCCTGTCACGATAATGGTCGAGTTCTTGTCAGGCATCGCATTCTCCACGCCCAATCGACATGGACCTTGCTCATGCGGAAATGGGGACTCCGGTCATGGAGTGCAAGCACTGGTCCTGCCTCTCCATCGCAAACCGTTGAGTGCCGCGCCAATGGGTGCCCGCGACGCCTGAGCTGGGGCGGGTGTGAGAGTCGCGGGGTATTCATGCGCGAGAACCGACCGCGGATCCCACCGCTGCCGCGCGGAGGGCGCGCGTGGCGGCTTCGGCATCTGAGGTATCGAAAATCGCGTCACCGGCGACGAGGATGCTGGCGCCGGCCGCGACGACCTGAGCCACGTTGGAGGTGTCGATGCCGCCGTCGATCTCAATTGCGGCAGATGAACGTGCGGTCGAGAGGATCTCCCGGACGCCGCGCAGCTTCTCGATACTATGCGGGATGAACGCCTGCCCGCCGAATCCTGGGTTCACGGACATCACCACGACGTAATCGAGATCCATTGCGATGTCTTCGAGTGCGCCTGCCGGAGTGGCCGGATTGAGCACGGCGCCTGCTTTCGCGCCGAGTGTCTTGATGAGGTGAACTGTCCGGTGCAGATGGCGAACAGCCTCCACGTGGACGGAAACCATGCTTGCGCCGGCGCTCACCAGATCCTCTAATTGACGGTCCGGTTCCTCGATCATCAGGTGGAGGTCAAGGGGCCTGGTAGCGACTCGTTTGATCGCACGCACCACTACTGGCCCGATGGTGATATTCGGGACGAAGTGCCCATCCATGACGTCGATATGAATCAAGTCCGCGCCGCCGCGCTCAGCGGCGGCAATGTCGCGTTCCAGGGCCGCGAAGTCGGCGGAAAGGATCGACGGCGCGATCTGAAGGTGCGCGTATCTCGAACTCACCGAGTCCCTCATTTCTCAGCACGATGACACGACGTGCTGAGCTTGCAGCGACCGTGCCTGCACGCGGCTGCGCGCCGGGATTGCATGCCGATCACGGGCCATAGGCGTGAATTCCGCCTCAACAGACGAGAACACAGCAGTTGGGCAAGGCTGTTTCCGCCGAGTCGCGTCAGTCTCCGTGTGGCATGAGTGGTGCTCGCACTCCTCAGGCCATCATGCAACGGCATTCCCCATCCCGGATCGCCCACCTGCAATCGCTCGCCCGGTTGATTCGCTACCACAGTCTGAACGCGACGAGCAGGGCGCATTCGGGGCATCTGACCTCGTCGCTGTCGGCCGCAGACTTGATGACCGGACTGCTGTTTGGCGGCACGTTTCGTTTCAAGGTTGACGAACCCGACCATCCGAATAACGACCGGCTGATCTTCTCCAAAGGACACGCCTCGCCTCTGTTGTACGCGTTGTGGGCAGCCGCCGGGTGCATAGACGAGCAGGAGCTGTTGTCCTATCGCCAATTCGGCAGCCGGCTGGAAGGTCACCCCACGCCGCGCTTTCCTTACGCCGAGGCGGCAACGGGCTCACTCGGCCAGGGTCTCGGGATCGGCCTCGGCATGGCCCTGAACGCCAGCCGGCTCGACCACCTACCGTACCGCACGTACGTGCTGCTGGGCGACAGCGAGATGTCCGAAGGTTCGCAGTGGGAAGCGATCCAGCTCGCCGCGTACTACCAGCTCGCCAATCTGGTCGGCATCATCGACGTCAACCGGCTCGGGCAGCGCGGCCAAACGATGCTGGGGCACGACATCGAGGCGTATGCCAGGCGCGTCGCCGCATTTGGTTGGAAGACGCTCACGATCGACGGCCACGATATGCCGCAAATCCTCGACGCATTCCGCGAGTCGGCGGCGGAGCGCTCCCAGCCGGTCATGATGGTCGCGCGTACGGTGAAGGGCAAAGGCATCTCGTTTCTCGAGGATGCTGACGGCTGGCACGGCAAGGCACTCGACGACGACCAATGGAAGCAGGCGTTGGTCGAGTTTTCCGGCGTCGATCGTGAACTGCGCGGCACGATCACCGCACCGGAGGATCTGCGTCCCGAGCGCGCCACGCCGCAATCGGCCGCCGTTCCTCACTATGAGATTGGCAAGTCCGTCGCCACGCGCACGGCCTACGGCGCCGCGTTGACCCGCATCGCGCGGCAGTTCCCGCACCTCGTGAGCCTTGATGGCGAGGTGAGCAATTCGACCATGGCCGAAATATTCGCGGCACAGGTGCCGGCGCGCTTCTTCGAAATGTTCATTGCCGAGCAAAACATGGTGGAAGTGGCGCTCGGTCTGTCGCGGCGCGGCAAGATTCCCTTCGTGTCCACGTTCGCCGCGTTCCTGACCCGGGCCTTCGACCAGATCCGCATGAGTCAGTACTCGCAGGCGAATCTCAAGTTCGTGGGCTCCCACGCCGGCGTCTCCATCGGCGAGGATGGCCCCTCGCAGATGGGTCTCGAGGACCTTGCGATGTTCCGGTCCATCCTCACGTCGACCGTCCTGCATCCGTGTGATGCGGTGTCGACCGAGAAGCTCGTCGAGGCCGCGGCGGCCCACGACGGCATGGTGTATCTGCGAACACTGCGGCAGAGCACCCCGGTCATCTACGACAACGAGGAATCCTTTCGCATCGGTGGCAGCAAGGTGCTGCGGCAGACGAGCAAGGACCGGCTCACCCTCGTCGCTGCCGGCGCCACCGTGCATGAGGCCCTGAAGGCGCACGAACAGTTGCAGCGTGACGGCATTCCGGTGCGCGTCATCGACGCCTACAGCATCAAGCCGATCGATGCCACGACGCTGCGCGAGGCTGCCGACGCGACTGGCGCGATTGTCACCATCGAGGACCACTATCCGGCAGGAGGGCTCGGCGAAACGGTGCTCCACGCGCTCGCCGACCGCCCAGTACCGGTGACGATCCTTGCCGTGCAGAAGACGCCCATGAGCGGCACCGGCGAAGAACTGCGTGATTTCACGGGCATCTCGGCCGCCGCCATCGTCAAGACGGTCGGGCGGCTGGTCACGAGAGAACATGCCGGCGCGATCGCCGGCCGGGACAGGAGGCATTGACCCAGTGATCCTCGCTGGCGACGTTGGCGGGACAACGACCGACCTTGCCCTACTCGACGAGAAGCTCACCTTCCTGGAGATTCGGAGCTTCGCGAGCCGAGAGTACGCGAGCCTGAACGACATCGTCCGTGAGTTCCTTCGCGCGAAGGCGCCGCGCGTAACCCGTGCCTGTTTTGGCGTTGCCGGGCCAGTGCACGACGAATCGGTGAGGACAACAAACCTGCCGTGGATGGTCGAAGCGGCCGATCTGGCGCGTCTCATCGGTGTGGCTGATGTGCTGTTGATCAACGACATCGAAGCCATCGGTCACGGTATCGGGGCGCTCGACGACAGCGCGTTCGTGACACTGCATCGTGGTACGGAGGTGGCGTCGGGCAATGCCGCCGTGATCGCCGCCGGCACGGGACTGGGTGAGGCGGGACTGTACTGGGACGGCGCGCGACATCGACCGTTTGCCTCAGAAGGCGGGCACGCCAGCTTCGCACCGCGGGACGATCTCGAGATCGAGCTGCTGCGCTTTCTGCTGGCCGAGTACGGACACGCGAGCTGGGAGCGCGTGCTGTCTGGCCCGGGGTTGTTCAACGTGTACCGGTTTTTTCGGGAGACCGGACGGTTCGATGAACCCCAGTGGCTGGCCGAGTTGATCCGCCATGAGGATCCCGCGGCCTCGATCGCCCAGTGCGCGTTGGCACGGAACGCCCCGCTGTGTGAGCAGAGCCTCGATCTGTTCGTGTCCTTGTACGGCGCCGAGGCCGGCAATCTCGCGTTGAAAACGATGGCCGTGGCTGGGGTGTATGTGGCGGGTGGGATTGCGCCGAAGATTCTCGACTGGCTGAAGCGGCCATCGTTCCACCGCGCCTTTGTGGCGAAGGGCCGCATGCGCGGGCTGTTGGAAGCCATTCCGATCCGGGTCGTGGTGAGCGATCGGGCCGCGCTCCTGGGGGCCGCTCGTGCGGTGTTGTCGACGCAGACGACAGGACCGCAAGGTCAGCCCGTCGGTTGACATCATCTGGAGGTCAGGAAGTACGAGGGATGGCGATAACAGCACCAGCGCTGCAGACGGCGCAGTTCGGCGTCATCGGCTTGGGCATGATGGGCGAGAACCTCGCGCTGAACGTGGAGAACCACGGCTACCGTGTCGCGCTCTGGAACCACAAGCCAGAGAAGGTGGACCGCTTCCTCGACACACACGGTACAGAGGGGCAATGGGTCGGTTCGAGGACGCTGGAGGAGTTCGTCCGCGCGTTAGCGTCACCGCGCCTAATGTTGCTGATGGTCCCGGCTGGCAAGGCGGTGGACGAGATGCTCGAGAAGCTGATGCCACTCCTTTCGCCGGAAGACGTCGTGATCGATGGCGGCAATTCCTTGTTTGCGGACACGCAGCGGCGCGAGGCCGCGCTGCGCGCCCTCGGCATCCAGTTCATCGGCATGGGTGTCTCCGGGGGTGCAGAAGGTGCGCGCTTTGGCCCCTCGTTGATGCCGGGCGGTCCGCGGCCTGCCTACGACCTGGTGCGTCCGATCCTCGAAGCCATCGCAGCGAAGACCGACTCGGGACCGTGCGTCACGTACGTCGGGCCGGACGGTGCCGGCCACTTCGTGAAGATGGTCCACAACGGCATCGAATACGGCAACATGCAGCTTATTGCCGAATCGTACGACCTGCTGCGAAAGGGAACGGGGCTGTCAGCGACAGAGCTCTCGGACGTCTTTGCCGAATGGAACCGCGGGCCGTTGGCGTCGTACCTGATTGAGATCGCGTCACTGGTGCTGAAGGCGCGCGATCCAGAGACGGGCCAACCGCTGGTCGATCTGATCCTCGACCATGCCGAGCAGAAGGGCACCGGCAGGTGGACCGCGCAGGCGGCCCTCGAGCTCGGCGTCCCGATTCCCACTATCGCTGCCGCTGTCGATGCGCGCGTTCTGTCCAGCATGAAAGCCGAACGCGTGGAGGCGAGCCGGCAGCTCGCGAGACCCGGCCGGGGCGCGTCTACAGAGAATCGGAAGGCGCTGTCGGACTCGGTTCAGGCCGCACTGTCCGCTGCGACGATCTGCTCGTACGCGCAGGGCATGAACTTGCTGCGCGCAGCCTCCACCGAGTACGCCTGGCACGTGGACCGCCGCGAGATCGCGCGTATCTGGAAGGGCGGCTGCATCATTCGGGCGCGCCTGCTCGACACGATCGTGCATGCGTTCGAGCGCGCGCCCGATCTGCCCAACCTGCTGCTCGATCCCGATATTCGCCCACGCGTTCTGGAGGCGGAGCGCGGATGCCGATCGGCGGTCGAAGCAGCCACGGAGCTCGGTATTCCCATCCCGGCGACGTCGGCCTCGCTGGCGTACTTCGATGGGTATCGTTCTGCGGTACTGCCACAGAACCTGACGCAGGCCCAGCGTGACTTCTTCGGCGCCCACACCTATCAACGTATCGACCACCCTGAGGCGGGGCCGGTACATGCGGACTGGCGCCGCCTGATCGACGATACCGGCCGCCCATCTCAGGAGACGTGACGCATGGACGCCGTCTCAGTGAGGTGCGAAGCCACGCCTGAGGTCGAGAGACCGAACGTTCGCCGCGGAATCCCGGCAGATCCCTGCGTGATGGTCATCTTCGGCGCGGCTGGGGATCTCACGCGCACGGAACTGCTGCCGTCGTTGTACGAGCTCCACCGGAAACAGCTCTTGCCGGATGCGTTCGCGGTCATCGGGTTCTCGCGGCGTCAGTGGAGCGTGGAACAGTTTCGGGACGAAATGCGCGGAGCCGTCGAGAAGAGCTGCGGCAAACTGAGGAACTGGGACGAGTTCGCACGTCGTCTGAGCTTCGTGAGCGGCGATGCGACGTCTGCGCCAGGCGATGGGTATGCGGCCCTGGAAGATGAAATCGATCGCATGCGATCAGCGTTGACGATCCCGGACAACATCCTGTTTCACCTGGCGGTCCCGCCATCGCTGTTCGACGTCATCGTGGCCAGACTTGGCGCGTCCGGTCTCGCGAAGAGCGCGCATAGGTGGCGCCGGGTGGTCGTCGAGAAGCCCTTCGGCGAGAATCGTGCGAGCGCGCACGCGCTGACTCGCAAGCTGCGCGAGGTGTTCGAGGAGGATCAGATCTACCGAATCGATCACTATCTCGGCAAGGAAACCGTCCAGAACATGCTCGTGTTCCGATTTGCCAACCCGAGCTTCGAGCCCGTGTGGAATCGGAATTACATCGATCACGTGCAGATCACGGCCGCCGAAGACGTGGGCATAGGGAAACGCGCGACCTTGTACGACCGCATCGGGGTGGTGCGCGACATGATCCAAAACCACTTGCTGCAGCTCGTCTGCATGACGGCGATGGAGCCGCCGGTGAGGTTCGATGCCGGGTCGTTGCGGGACGAGACGGTCAAGGTGCTGGAGGCGGTCACGGTGGTGCCCGTCGACATCGAGTGCGGCTCGGCGCGGGGGCAGTACGGGAAAGGCACGGTGGGCGGCACACGCGTTCGCGGCTATCGAGAGGAAGAGGGGGTGCCTCGCCGTTCAAACACGGCCACCTTTGCTGCGATCAAGCTGACGCTCGACAACTGGCGCTGGGCGGACGTGCCGTTCTATCTGCGGACCGGGAAGCGGCTGACGCGGAAGCTCACGGAGGTGGCCATCCAGTTCAAGCCGACCCCGCATCTGATGTTCGCCGTCGAGGGCAGCCGTCCGCGCCACCAGAGCACGCTTGTCTTCGAGTTGCAGCTCGAGGAAGGGATCGTCCAGACGCTGGCCGCGAAACAGTTGGGACCCGAACTCACCCTGCGGCCGGTGACAATGGATTTTCGGTATGCGGAGGCCTTCGGGATCGAGGAGCCGCCGCGAGCATACGCCTGGCTGCTGCTGGACGTCATGCAAGGCAACCAGACGCTGTTCGCCCGGGCGGATTGGATCGACAAGGCGTGGGAAATCGTGGATCCGATCGTCGAGCGCTGGGAGTCCGAGCCACCGCGAGACTTCCCCAACTATGCGGCAGGCGCTGCGGGTCCAGAGGCGGCCGTCGAACTGATGCGACGGGACGGCCGTCAATGGAGAGCCCTCTGATCGCATCGGCCGCCCATGAGCTGATGAAGCTACGCCTGCTTCAACGAAAGCCAGGATCGGCACATGAGGGGCATAGCCGCTGCATGACGTTCCAATCGAGCCGGCGATGGGCCAACGGACGGCACGTCACACCGGAGCGCCTCCTAGGCTGCGGTGCGCCGCCGGCCTTTCCTCCCCTGCGTTTGCCGCGTTCGTGCCGCGCGACGCGCCGCTGCGCGGCGCATCTCTGGACCTTTCGTTCGAGCGGCCTGACGTGCGGCTGCGCTCCGGGCCGCTGCGGACCGCCGTCGTGCGGCGGTCTTGGCCTGACGCGCGAGCGCCTTCTCTGACGCTGCATTCCTCGCTTCACGCTTCAGGGCGCCACTGATTGCCCGAGAGCGACGGGCAGATGGCCGTCCCCCACGCTCGGCCGCGCGGCTCGCGTACTCCGCGCTCCGTTTAGTCTTGGCCTTCGCCGTCGCCGGTGGAGGCGGCAGCTTTACGCCGGCGCGTCGCGCTTTCGAAAGGCCAATGGCAATGGCCTGCTTCGCCGATCGGGCCCCGTGCTTTCCTTCACGGACGTGATGAATCTCCTCGCGAACGAACGGGCCGGCCTGCGTCGTCGGCGCTCGTCCGGCACGCTTGGCCCCGCGAGCGCGTTTCAATGTAGCCTTCTCGGGCATGGCAACTCCTTCCCGTCGACGACCCAGCAACCGAGGTGCCAGGCTCGTGGTGTCGGGCTCGGCCCGGACGCTGACCAGCTCGAGCGTCTCCGGCAGCGTGCAGGGTCACCGGCGCCGCGTCAGCGAGACGAGGGCCTCCTGAAGCGCCTCGATCTCGACCGGTTTAGAAACATGCGCCTGGAACCCGGCATCGATCGCGTCCTGACGATCCCGCGGTCTGGCGTACGCTGTCAGCGCCACAGCCGGAACGCGCCCGGCCGGCTCCGGCAGCTCGCGCACGCGGCGCATCAGCGTGTAGCCATCGACGTCCGGCATGACGATGTCGCTGACGAGGATGTCGGCGCCGCGCCGGCGAAGCAGCTCCAGCGCCTCGTCCGCTGATCCCGCGGGCAGTACGCTGGCGCCTGAGGCCGACAGCGCCTCCGCCAGCAGCTCTCTCGTGTCGGCATCGTCATCGACGACCAGTACCCGAACACCCTCCAACGCCGGGCCGTGCTGCTCCGGCGGATCCGTGGGACGGGACGCATCTCGAGAAGCCGTGGCGGGAAAGCGGGCTACGAAGAGGGCGCCACGGTCGCGGCCGTCGCTGTGCGCCTCAATGGTTCCACCGTGAAGCTCTACGAGATGGCGCACGATGGCCAGCCCGAGGCCCACGCCGCCCTGGGCGCGCGTCGTCGAACTGTCGCCCTGCCGGAACCGCTCGAACACGTGCGGAAGAAACTCTGGCGCAATGCCGACGCCCGTATCGCGCACCCGGAGATCTACGTAGGGACGCTGCACCTGCAGATCGAGGTATACGTCACCGCCGGGCGGAGTGAACTTGATCGCGTTCGAGAGCAGATTCCAGACGATTTGCTGCAGGCGCGCGGCATCGCCCATGACGTGTGGCAGATCCGCGGCAACGGAGGTGTGAAGGCGTACGCCTTTCGCATCGGCAGATGGCCTCAGCCCCTCGAAAGCGGCAGTCGCAATCGGTGCGAGCTGTAGCGGATGCAGATCCAAACGGACCTTTCCGGTCGTGATGCGCGACACGTCCAGCAGATCTTCAATGAGACGCGCCTGCGTGTGCGCGTTGCGCTCGATGATTTCGAGGGCATTGTCGCGGCGGTCGGGCGTCAGCTTGCCGGACCGGAACATGCTGAGCCACCCGAGCATTGCGTTGAGGGGTGTGCGCAACTCGTGCGACAGCGTGGCGAGGAATTCGTCCTTTGCCCGATTCGCCGCCTGCGCTTCGTCACGCGCGTCTCGCTCGCGTACCACGAGCTCGCGGAGCCGCGATTCGTTCCGGCGGACCATCTCCGCGGACGCACGCACCCGTGCCCACGCGCGCAACTGGACGAGGCTGACGCCGAATACCGCCAAAGAAAGTAGCGTGCCGGCAATCAGCGCCACGGGCGCCAGCCATGGGAACGAGCGACTGAACCCCGGGGCCGGGGCGAAAGCGACGGTCCACGGTCGGCCGGCGACATCGAAGTGATGCGTCACCTGGCGATCGCCATCCCCGAGAGGATCGTGCGGCCACGAAGCGTACAACCGCGACGCAGCGTCTGGCACTGGCCCGTCGTAGACCGCCAGTTCGATCGGTTCCGTCGTGCCGGCCGCGAGGATGCCATCGAGCAGGTCGTCCACCCGATATGGGCTGAAGGCGTACCCAATCAAGGCGCGCCGGCGATCCTCGACCGAACCAGTGGACCCGTCACGGCCGTATACAGGCATTACGATCACGAACCCTGGCTGACCGCCATCATCAGCCGACAGAAACGTGACTTTCCCAGACGCAGCAGGCTCGCCGGTATCGCGAGCGCGCTCCATCGCCGCGCGCCGGACCGGGTCGGTGGCCATGTCGTCCCCAAGCTCCGCGCGATTATCAGGGTCGAGCGGTTCGAGCAACAACGTCACCACGTATTCATCGCGCAGCCCTGGAGGCCGAACGCGCGCATCGGTGTTTGCGATCGCTGCCAGCTGCGATTCCACGGCTTGCAAGCGTGCGGGTCCGATCCGCACTGCGAATCCGATGGCCCGGACACCCGGATACCGCTCGCGCACGCGTAGACCTTTCACGAACGCACGAAACTCGTCGCCGGTCAGGTCGTCGCTCGCGGCGAAGAGCGCTGCGCCGGCGCGCAGCAGTTCGATATACGTGTTCAAACGAATCTCAATCAGTTGCTGCGTCTCGTCCGCAGCAGCCTGAAAGCGCAGGCGATCTCGCGCGTTGTTAGTCCGACTGACGTAGGTCGTCCCAACGATCGTGAGTGACAGCGTGATCGCGAGCACTGCATACGGCATCCAGGGGCGAAGCAAGAGTCGGCGGAAGCCTACCGGCATGCTTCCAGTATCGCTCTCGCGTTCGCCTGAGCTTCACCTGGCTCATCCGGACCGGGCCCTGAGGCAGCGCGCTTTTTGCAGAGATCCGGCAATCCCTGCGTCGATGCAGGTGCGGAGAAAGGATGCGATGACGAGGCGAGCTCGAGACGTCATGACCCCCGACCCAGCGTGCTGCACCGCGAGCACGTCAGTGGACGAGATTGCGAAGCTGATGGTGCAGAACAATTGTGGCGAGATCCCTATCGTTGATGCTGCCGATCACGTGGTTGGTGTGGTGACCGACCGCGACATCGTGTGTCGTGTCGTCGCCGAGGGCAAGAACCCGATAGGGCATACGGCGGAGGAGTGCATGTCCCAATCCGTCGTCACGGTCGATCCGGAGACACCGCTCGACGAAGTCATCACAACGATGGAGAAGCATCAGATCCGGCGAGTGCCTGTGGTCGTTGATGGCGGCTGCTGTGTCGGCATCATCTCTCAGGCGGACCTGGCGCGAACGGGGTCCGAGCACGAAGTGGCTGAGCTCGTGCGCGAAGTGTCGCGGGAGATCGGGCGGCCATCAGGCTAGGTGATGTTCACGCTTCATGCACACGGTGTATGACGCGTCGGCGGCCCCCCGTCGGGCCATTCGCTCTTCGATGCGTCCTCGAACGTCAGCTCATTCGGCAGATGCTTTGCACAACGGCGTCGAATCACCAAATGACGCGGTGACGTTCCGAGATTGATCGCTGTGACTGCGGATTGGGCGTATTGCCCGAAAATCGCTGCGCGCCATCGTTGGTCAGGGGCCCTGTATCGCAGTCCAAGGGCGAACAGAAAGGATATGCGGCCATGATCGTGAAAGACCTTGCGGCATTCGATGTGAAGTCATGCAATGCAGACACTGATCTCGCAACCGTCGCCAGGATCATGTGGGATTGTGACTGCGGGATCGTTCCCGTCGTGAATGAAGAACGAAAGGTGATCGGCGTCATCACCGACCGTGATATCTGCATCGCCGCAGCGACGCGTGCTGCGAGACCTGCGGACATTCCGGTTCGAGACGCAATGTCCGGAGACGTCGCTGCCTGTGGCATTGGGGATGACGTTCGTGTGGCGCTCAGGACGATGAAAGAACGGCGTGTCCGGCGCCTTCCGGTCCTCGACGGACAGGAACGACTTGCCGGGATCATCTCAATGAACGATCTGGTGATGCGGGCGCGGTGTCGTGCGGGGGCGGACGTATCGGGCGACGAGTTTCTGGACACGCTGAAGGCAATCTGCACACGTTCGATGGAAGCTGTGCCCGCCTGACG
>Ga0209640_10001381_pt1 | contig 20492 bp, 17 predicted proteins | sample RifCSP10_1_FD_184018 | JGI IMG/M metagenome (GOLD analysis project Ga0209640, IMG submission 184018) | Soil microbial communities from Rifle, Colorado - Rifle CSP2_sed 10_1 (SPAdes) (version 2) | ecosystem: Environmental > Terrestrial > Deep subsurface > Rock core/Sediment | place: Rifle...
TCGTCGAGCGCGTCGAACACCTTCTCGAACGCCGCCAGTTGCTCGTGCCGGCGAACCAGCACCGCCCGACAGGTGTGGAACACGTCGGCCCGCGAGCCGAGGTCGACATGCGTCAACGCCTCGGTCAGGTCCAGCAGGTTCCCGACGGGTATCTCGAAACCCGCCCGGCGCAGCAGCCGGCCGAACATGAGCAGGTTGTCTACAAAACTCAACTTCCAACTCCCAATCGATGCTTGTGCCAACTCCCAATTCGGAGCTGGTGATTCGTCTTCAGGTTCATAAGGACTTTGGGAGTGAAGCTTCTTTGGGAGTTGGGCTTCGTGGGAGTTGGGAGTTGAAGCCGGATTATCGCGTCAGCGCCCGCTCGAGCAGCGCTGTCAGCTTCTCGCCGCGCAGCGCATCGATGTCTTCCTTCGTCTTGAGGACGACGCCGATCGTCTCCTCGACGACCTGCGCGTCGATCGTCCGGCGATCCAGCGCCGCGAGGGCGGCGACCCAGTCGAGCGTCTCGGACACGCCGGGGACTTTGTATAACTCACCCCCGCGCAGGTCCTGCACCAGGGACGTGACCTGCGCCGCCAGCCGCGCCGCCGCCTGAGGCACCCGCTCGCGGACGATCGCCACCTCCTTCTCGAAGGACGGATACTCGATCCACTGATAGAGACAGCGGCGTTTGAGCGCGTCGTGCACCTCGCGCGTCCGGTTGGAGGTGAGGATGACGAGCGGCGGGTCCTTCGCGCGCACGGTCCCGAGCTCCGGGATCGTCATCTGATATTCGGCGAGCAGCTCCAGCAGGTAGCCCTCGAACTCCTCGTCCGCGCGGTCGATCTCGTCGATGAGCAGGACGGCGGGGCGTGTCCGCGCCGGGTCAATCGCCTGGAGCAGTGGGCGCTTGATCAGAAAGGCGTCGCTGTACAGCTCGCGCCGCGTCGCGGCGCGGTCCAGCCCACCCGTGGCCTCCAGGATCCGCAGCTCCAGCAGTTGCCGCGCGTAGTCCCACTCGTAGACGGCGTGGGTGACGTCCAGCCCTTCGTAGCACTGCAGGCGAATGAGGTCCGTGCCCAGCGCGGCGGCCGCGGCCGAGGCGAGCGACGTCTTGCCCACGCCGGCCTCCCCCTCGAGGAAGAGCGGGCGCCGCAGGCGAAGAGCCAGGAACACCGACACGGCCAGGCCGCGGTCCGCGACGTAGTGCTGCGCCGCCAGCCGCTGCTCGAGGTCGGCAATGGACGCGACCGCGTCCCCTGCAAGTTCTCCGAACGCCACCGTTCCAAGGATACCAGCCCGGAATGGGGCTGTTCCGGCCCATGGCCGGTATTTCCCGGAAAGGGGCTTTCACATGACTGCACGTCTCTGGCTTGCCGCGCCGGCCCTCGTTCTTGCCGGCGTCATCGCAGCGGCCGTCGATGAACCGGCTGCCATCGCGGCGGGTCCGCCCGTCCCGGCGCAGGGCTCGTCCACGCTCGACGACCAGACCGAGCTCTCCCTGACGGTCTACAACTCCAACATCGCCCTGGTTCGCGACGTCCGCACGCTGCAGGTCCCTCGCGGCACTTTCGACCTGCAGTTCATGGACATTGCGGCTACCGTGAATCCAGCCACGGTCCACTTCCGCTCCCTCAGCGAGCCGGGGCGCATCAGCGTGCTCGAGCAGAACTACGAGTACGACCTGCTCGAGCCGGACAAGCTGCTTCGGAAGTACGTCGGACGCGACGTCACGCTCGTGCGCCGGAAGCAGGACAACGGCGTGACGATCGAGGAACCGGTCACGGCTCGCCTCCTGAGTTACAACAGCGCCCCTGTCTGGCAGATCGGCAACGAGATCATCACCGGGCTCGGCGCCGACCACATCCGATTCCCCGAGCTGCCGGGCAACCTGTACTCCCGTCCGACGCTCATCTGGTCGCTCAGCAACGACGGCGCCACCCGTCACCGCGTGGAGGCCTCCTACCTCGCGACCAACCTGAAGTGGAACGCCGACTACGTGCTCACGGTCGGCCGCGACGAAAAGGCGGCCGACATCGACGGCTGGGTCACCGTCACCAACGGCAGCGGCACGGAGTTCAGGAACGCAAAGCTCCAGCTCGTGGCCGGCGAGCTGAACCGCGTGTACCAGGCCGTCGGACGCATGGAAATTGCCGACCGTGCCCAGAGGTTGCCCGCCAGTGAGGCACGGGAAATGACGCAGGAATCGTTCTCCGAGTACCACCTCTACACGCTCGAGCGGAAGACCACGGTCAACAACAACCAGACGAAGCAGGTCAGCATGCTCGGCGCCACCGGCTTTCCCGTCGTCAAGCGCTACGTGGTCGACGGGCAGGCCTTCTACTACCGCAATGCCCAGCACCCGGGCTCTCCGATCAAGGACGCCGTGCAGGTGTACTACCAGTTCAGGAACGACCAGAAGGCCGGCATGGGCATCCCGATGCCTGCTGGTGTGGTCCGCGTCTACCAGGGGGACTCGAAGGGCGGCGTACAGTTCGTCGGCGAGGACCGCATCCAGCACACGCCGAAGGACGAGACGCTCAACCTGAAGATCGGCAACGCCTTCGACGTCGTGGCCGAGCGCAAGCAGATCGACTTCGAGAAGATCACCTCGAACGTGTACGAGATGGAGTTCGAGATCGTCCTGCGGAACCACAAGACGACGGCGGTGAACGTGGAGGTCAACGAGCCGATCGGCGGGACGTGGCGGATGCTCCGGTCCAGCCACCAGTGGACGAAGACCGACGCGTGGGCGTCGCAGTTCAGCGTGCCCGTGGCAGCGGATGGATCGGCGACACTGCGGTACAGGGTCAGAGTGACGTACTGAACGGTGGAACCGGGGTGAACTGGGTTCTCGGGTGCACAGGTGCTTGGGTGCTCAGGTTCTGGTGCTCAGGTTCTCGGGTTCGGTTCGCACCCGAACCTAAGCACCCGAGCACCTGAGCACCCGAGAACCCGGGATCGCCCTGTGACTAGAGCAACCTCAGATACGCGATTACATCCGCTGCGTCTTGCGGCGTCATCCGGAATCGGGGCATCGGGTAACGCAATTGAGTTCCGTCACGTTTGATGGCGCCCTGGGTCAACAGGCGCATCGCCTCCTCGTCGCTGTAGCCGGGAAGGCCGGCGATGCGCGGGATCTGCAGCGGCCAGTCGCTTCGCCATGGTGGACGCATCGGCATCGGCCCACCCTTGAACCGCGTTCCGCTCACGATGTTGCCCTGGGGATCGCGGGTCGAATGACACTCGTAGCACATCACCACGCGCTCGACGATGTAGCGCCCATGCTCGAGACTCCCCGCGGGGGTTGCCGGGGCTGAGGCCTGTTGTCCAGACAGACGGACAGCCACCAGCAGCAGCGCACCCACCGAAACACACAGCCGCGAAACCGACATTGATTCGATTCCTCCTCTGCGCATTATGCGCCGGGCGGCGGTAATACTCGTCTCGTCTTCCGCTCGTGGTCTTGACATAGAATCGGGCCATTGCGCGCCCGATGCCACTCAGTCCTGGAACACGAATCGGCGCTTACGAGATTCTGTCCGCCCTCGGCAAGGGCGGTATGGGTGAGGTGTATCGCGCGCGAGACCTTAAACTGAAGCGCGAGGTGGCGATCAAGGTCCTCCCCGACGCCGTCGCGAAAGATGAAGAGCGCCTGTCGCGTCTCACGCGAGAGGCGCAGATCCTGGCCTCGCTCAATCACCCCCACATCGCGGGCATTCACGGGCTCGAGGAAAGCGACGATGTTCGCGCGCTCGTGCTCGAACTGGTCGAGGGTGACACGCTGGCCGACCGGATCGCGCTCGGCCCGATTCCGGTCGACGAGGCCCTGTCCTTCGCCAGGCAGATCGCCTCGGCACTCCAGGCGGCGCACGAGCAGGGGATCGTGCACCGCGATCTGAAGCCGTCCAACATCAAGCTGCGCGACGACGGCACGGTGAAGGTGCTCGACTTCGGGCTGGCCAAGGCGCTTCCCTCTGCGGGAGGCCGGCCGACCGCGACCGAGTCGCCGACGATCACGAGCCCTGCCGTGACGCAGGCGGGGACGATTCTGGGGACGGCCGCGTACATGTCCCCCGAGCAGGCCAAGGGGCGGGCCGCCGACAAGCGAAGCGACATCTGGGCCTTTGGGTGTGTGCTGTACGAGATGCTCACCGGCAGGCGCGCGTACGAGGCCGAAGACGTCGCCGAAACGCTTGCATTCGTGCTGTCGCGGGATCCCGATTGGTCGCGTCTCCCGACTCACCTCTCACCATCGATTCGCGCATTGCTGCGGCGATGCCTCTCGCGAGACGCGCGCGCCCGGGTGGCCGACGCGGCGACGGTGCTCTTCGTCCTCGAGGAGCACGGGACGCTGACGACCGGCTCGCCGCAGCCGCCACGCGCGAGCCGGTGGCGCCTGGTGGGTGTTGGAGTGTGCGGACTAGTCGCTGGATCAGGTATCGCGGCGGTCGCGATGTGGCCACGCCTCTCGTCCGATTCCTCACCGGTTACCCGCACGGCCGTCGTGGCGTCCGCGCCGGCCGTGCCGGTGTTCGAGGGGACCGACCGGAGCCTCCTCATCACACCGGACGGCAACCGCCTCGTGTACGTCGGCAACGAAGGCACGCAGGTATTCGTCCGCCCGCTCGACGCACTGGTGCCTGTGCCGATTGTCACCACCGCCGCACTCGTTCGCGGCGTCTTCTCAGCACCCGACGGCCAATCGATCGGGTATGTCGAGAACAACTTCACGGTCAAGAAGGTCTCCGTCACCGGCGGCCCCCCTGCGACGCTGATGACGATGGACGGACCGTCGCGTGGCGCGGCATGGGCGATGGATGGCAGCATCGTCTTTGCGACCGGCGCCAGCGATACGGGGCTTCAACAACTGCCTACGAATGGCGGCGCGGTGAAGGTGCTCACGCGACCCGACCGGGCCGCCGGTGAGGCTGATCACGTGTTTCCCGTCTGGCTTCCAGGGGACCGCGGCGTGCTCTTCACGATTCTCGCCATAAGGGGCGGTCTCGATGCGGCGAAGGTTGCGGTACTCGATCCGGGCACGGGCACCTCGAAGACCATCATCAACGGAGGGCACCACGCCCGGTACGTCAGCAGTGGACACATCGCCTACGCCGCCTCAGGCGCCCTTCGGACCGTCGCCTTCGATCTGTCCACACTGGAGGCACGAGGGACACCGGTCGAGGCTGTTTCCCGCATTGCGGCCGGTGGCATCGGCGGGGTGGCGGATTTCGACGTCTCGACGCGCGGCACGCTCGCCTATCTCGCTCCGACGGACAGGGGCGGACTCGAGCGGACCATCGTCTGGGTGGATCGGCGGGGGCTCGAGACGCCACTGGCTCTGGGTCCGTCCGACTACAGTCACCCGAGGCTCTCGCCAGACGGCAGGCGTCTCGTCGTTCGCGCCGAGAACGACCTGCACATGGTGGACCTCACCCGCGCATCTCCCGCGTTGACGCGCCTGACCTTCGCGCCGGAGATCGACTGGTTTCCCGTCTGGATGCCTGACAGCCGGCGACTCGTGTTCGGATCCTGGCGCGGAGGCGGCTTCAGCAACCTGTACGTGCAGTCGACTGAGGGCGGGGGGACGGCTGACCGGATCACCGAGAGCCCCGACATGCAACTGCCGACGGGCGTCACGCCCGATGGCACCAAAGTCATCTTTCACCGGGTTCCGCTCAACATGCAGGCAGTGGCGTTTTCGCCGCCGCATGAGGTCGATACGCTTGTCGACACGCCGTTCGAGGAGCGTAATGGCGTCGTGTCGCCCGACGGCCGATCGCTGGCGTACGAGGGAGAAAGCGCAGCGCGTCCGGGTCGCGTGGACATCTACGTGCGCCCATTTCCCAGCGTCGAGGAGCGGTTGATCCAGGTCTCGACCGGCGGCGGGATGCACCCCGTGTGGGCGCGCAGCGGTGATGAGCTCTTCTACCGATCTCAGGACGGCACGGTGATGGCAGTCCCGGTCGAGTCTTCTGCGACGACTGTGAGCGCCGGAACGGCCGTGAGGCTGTTTCAGGGGCCGTATGTGCTGCGAGGGGCCGACCTCGGCCGCAACTACGATGTGTCGCTCGACGGCAGGCGCTTCCTGATGATCAAGGCAGAGGAAGGCGATTCCAGGTCCCTGCCGCCACACATCGTGATCGTGCAGCGGTGGGCGGATGAACTCAGGCGCCGCCCCGTTCCTTGACGTCGACTTCGTCCGGCAGGCCGGCGACGGCCTTCATCAGGGACATCGGGTCGACACTCGTCTCGCCCAGTCGTACGGCCCAATGGAGGTGCGGTCCGGTGACCCGGCCCGTGGCGCCCGACTCGCCGAGCAGATCCCCTCGCGACACGGTGGCGCCGACTGCCACGTCGATGCGGGAGAGGTGCGCCAGGAGCGAGAAGACGCTGAGTCCGTGGTCGAGGATGACCGTATTGCCCGAGAAGTACAGCTCCTGCGCCAGCACGACGCGCCCCGCGTTCGGAGCGCGCACGGGCGTCCCGAGAGTGGCACGGAAGTCGGCGCCCTGATGGCGCCCACGAGACTCGCCGTTCATCACGGTGAGCCGTCCAAAGCTGCTCGTGGGGATGCCCGGAACCGGAGCCTCGAATGGCCCACGCCACAGGCGCTCGGGCCTCACCGCGGCAAAGGCATCAGCAACGGCCTTCGATTCCCGCGCGATGCGGGCAGCCTGATCCGCAGGCGGGTTCACCAGGGCCGGGTCGACCTTCAGGCGCCGAGTCTCGAATCGCTTCGGTTGAACACGCAAGGTGCTGCGGGCCACCCCCTTCGTGCCGTCGGCTCCCGTGGCTTGAATCACCGCGGTGTACACGCCTGATCCGACCGACAGGCCGACACCAACGAGCCCGTGCCACTCCGAAGGCGACGCGGTGGACCAGAAACGTATCGGGCGCCCGAGAACCTGACCTTCGACGCCCGCCAGACTGCTCGGCGCGGTCACGATGAGCCGGCCAACGTCGCCCGGAGACAACGGGCCCGTCGGCGTCGCGATCGACAGTACCGGTCCGGCTGGCCGCAGTTCGCCCTCCTGACCGGCGCTTGCCGGAAACGACAGCAGTCCAGCGGCAGCCACCGCCAGAACGCAGCCGCACGTGTCGAGAGCACGGAAGTGCATGGGCCTGGGTGACTTCAGGGTAAGCTCGATCGGGGTGTCGGCGAAAGAGCGCCCCGCCTTCAGTGCTGACAGGAGGATCTGTGATCATGACTCGCCTACGCTGCGTAACCGGCCTGAGCGTCGCGATCCTTGTGCTGCTGACCCCCGTCTACGGCCAGCAGGCGCCGGCTCCACAGCCCATCGAGATTCCCAAGGCCGCCACGCTCGAAGGATTACCCAGCATCCGCATCGACTCGACCGAGGCAGCCACGAGGCGGCGGGTTCTCGACGCAGCTGAGGCGGCGAAGAGTCCGCTCAAGGTGCGTGTTCGCGACGGCCGCTTCTACTGGGCAAGCCGGGACAATCGCCTGCTGCAGCTCAACTCTTCGGGCCCCTTCACGTACCTGTCGTCTGAGCCCGGCAGCTACATCAGGCTCACCCGCTTGAACGACAGGATCTCCTACGTCGAACACGTCGACATGAAGGAGCTTGGAAGCGTCACCTGGTGGGGAGAGCTTCGAATCGTCCTCGAGAAGTAGATGGCGGCGTGGTCGCCGAGACGGAGCTAGAGGGACGGCGGTAACCCAGCCTGAGCCGACGCGGCAGCCGTTCGCTCGCGGGACTGGCGTGTCCGGCGTTCGTGCCACCCGATTCCGCTCTCGAACTCAGCCACGAGGCTGTCCAGCTGACTGGCCGTGTCCGGAAACGCCTCCTCGATCGTCGGCACCGGCTCGGCGGGCGGCGTGGCCGCGACGATCGGTGGTGGAGGCACTACTGCTGGCGCCAGCATGACGTCTGGCTCCGGCGTCACATCTGGCTCCGGCGTGACGAGGCGGCGCACGACCGGTTCCCGGTCGCTCACGTCGAACGGTGCCGCTGGCCGTCGTGAACGGTCAGTCTCACCGCCGTGCGCCGCGGACCTGCGCTCATGCCGGTACCAGGCGACCTGTCCGATACCCCACGCAATCCAGACAACCCAGCCGACCTTGAGCGAGTTCGAGAACGCGTCGAGAACGTCCAGCAGTCCAGACATGTGCTACTCCACCCAGGTGAAGGCCTTGCCGGTCGCGAGTGAGTAACGCGTCAACAGCGTTTCGAAGATCGGTGCGTTGACGCTCTCGTGGGCCATCGCGGCACGCAGCGCTTCGTCCACGTTGATGCCGTCTTCCCGCTCGAGCACGAGGATGATCACGACACGGCGCTGGTCGGAGGTGTCTGTCGCGCTGCCGGTCGGCATGTGATGCCCGACGTTCAGCTTACGGACGGGAATCGGGCGGGATAACGCCCGCCGCACCCACACCTCGATACGGCCTGCACGGCGGGCCGCCCGTCTTTCCTCACGCCTGCGGCCCTCTTCGCGCGAGAGGCCAGGGACGATCTCCTCCGAGCTGGCGCCGACGACGATGATCTCCTTGGCCCGGACGAGAACGGCCTTCATCTCTGGAGTGAAAGCGGGCTCCTCGAGACTCTCGATCGTCTCGTACGAAGACAGCCTCCAGCGGAATTCGTCGGTGAACAGCAGCACTCTGAACGAGGCGCGTCGCCCGTCCTCGTCCTTCGCGTTGCGTACGATCACATCGGCGGCAACTTCGGGCGGCGTCGGCGTCCTCAGGCGTGTGAGACGATCCACTTCGCCGAAAGTGGCATACGCCAGGCACGCGCCGGCGATGACGAATGCGCAGGTCGAGAGCCCCCACGCCACGCCTGCCGAAGCCGTCCAGCGATGTCGAGACGAAACGGTGTCTGCTGCCAAGCGTCTGTCTCCCCCCGCGTCGGCTGCAGGATTGTCGCCAGGGTGCAGGCGATGTGGCAAAGGGCGCACCGCTGTGCAGAACTGGAACGACGACGCTCGTCTCGGCGCTCGCGATCTGACACAAATCGGCGGTACCAGACAAGAAGTGGCGCCGCCAAGACCTGGAGACCAGAGATGGCCGCCAGAAGCGTTGTCGACTGACGGAAGCGTGGCTAGCGGATGAAGGTGAACCGCGACTGCGCGGACGGTCCGCTGCCGAACGGCCAGAGAAACGAGCCGTTGCTCGGACGCGCGCTGGCGCTCACACGGATGTAGTACTCGCGGTTGGGCTCGAGCAGCGAAGTCCTGAACAGGGGAAACTTGTCCAGGCTCGTCATCCACACCCGAACGGCGTCCTCGTTCTGCGTCGACTGCGCTTCCTCGGTGCGCCCGTCGAGCAGGCGTACGACGTTGTGGAACCGGGTCAGATTATCGTATTCGACCCAGTTGGTAATCGTGGCCGTCGAGACCGTTCGATCCCTCCACGCCGGGACGTCGAGTCGCAACTCGATCGTGTAGGTGAACGTCGTCCGCAGGCCGCTGTAGATGGCGGCGCGCACCTCATCGGTCAACCCCCCTGCGAGCTCGAAGGAGACAAGAACGCGATCGGCACGCACGAGCGGCGTGACCCGAAGCGTCTGGTTTCCCTGGGTATGGGCGGACTGAGCGAAGGCGAGGAGTGCGACCGCACACCAGACGCCCTGCCGCCATGTTGGGGATGGTCGCCGGGCGCGAATCTCACCCTGTTGTGCAGTAACAGCTGGCATCCGGAAGATCGCCGGCTCACTGTAGCACACAGGTGCGGTCCTGGGAACCCTGAATCGTCTCCGCTGTCGAGCCGGTGCTATCATTCGGGTGGAACCCAGCTCCCGTGCGCAGGCTCAGCATCGCTACCGTCGTGCTGCTCGGTACCGTTGTCTTCGGGCAACGTACTGAGGCCCAGACCCTCACGTTCTCGCTGTTCGAGCGATACCTCGACGCGTTCCGCCTGGCGTCGGGTATTCCGGGCATGTCAGCAGCCATTCTGCAGAACGGTGTCATCGTGTGGCAGCGCGGCTTCGGGCGTCGCGACGTCGAAGGGGCACTCCCGGCCACGCCTGACACGCCGTACTTGCTTGGTGGCCTCTCGCAGGTGTTCGGGGCCACGGTATTGCTGCGGAAGTGCGTCGATCAGGGGTCTGCTGAGTTGAACGACCCGGTGCAGCTCTGGATTCCTCACTTTCCGGAACCGGACACAACTCTGCTCCAGCTGCTCAGCCACACGGTCCCGGGCGGGGGCTCCTACAAATACGCGCCGGAGAGATTTGCCGCCCTCACGGGCGTGATTGAAGCCTGCACGAAGGTACCCTATCGCGCGCTCCTCGCTTTTGAGATCTTCGATCGATTCGTGATGGCCGATTCGGCGCCGGACCACCTGGTCGCCACGCCCACACTGCAGGACGTCGACTGGTTCGATGCGCCTCACCTGGCGCACTACGCCCAGGTGGTCGGCAGACTGGCCACCCCGTACCGGGTGGTGGGCGGCCGGCCGCAACGGAACCCCACGGCGCAGCCCCGCCGGGCCGACGCAGCCGACGGCGTCATCAGCTCCGTTCGAGATCTCGCCCGGTTCGATGCCATCCTCACATCCGAGGTGCTGCTCGCGCCGGCGACGAGGGACCTCGCCTGGACGCAGGCCTTCAGCGGCGCTACGCCGCTACCGACCGGCCTGGGCTGGTTCGTGCAGCGCTACAACGGGGAGCCGATCGTCTGGCAGTTCGGCTCGATCAAGGGCGGCCATTCCTCGCTCGTCGTCAAGGTCCCCAACCGTGGATTGACCCTGATCCTTCTGGCCAACAGCGACGGCCTCACGGCGCCCTTCGCTCTCGAGTCCGGTGACGTGACGACCTCGCTCTTCGCAACGCTGTTCTTGAGGCTCTTCGTGCGTTGAAGGTGACGGCCGCTCCAGCTCGGGCGCGCATACTCCTGTTCGCGCTCGCTCTCTGCGGCGCGCCCGCCCACGCGCACGCGGACTGGATGTTGACGCCGTTTCTGGGCGGCACGTTTGCCGGATCGATGGTGCTGCCCGACCTCGAGCAGGGCGCCAGTGCGACGCAGCTCGTCTTCGGTGGCTCGGCCGGCTGGTGGAGTCGTGGCCTGCTCGGCGTCGAGACCGATGTCGCCTACGCTCCGAAGTTCTTCGAGCGCGACAACCCGTCCGGGCTCGTGACCGACAGCAACGTGCTCACGCTCGGGCTGAATATGGTCGTCGCCACTCCAGTCAGCGTGACCCGCGAATCGCTGCGGCCGTACGTGGTCGGCGGGCTTGGCTGGATGCACGCCTCCATCGACGAGAGCCAGAACCTCTTCCCGGAATTATTCGGTCGGGCGCAGAACTCGGTCGCGTGGAACGTTGGCGGCGGCGCCGTCGGGTTCTTCACGCCCCGCACGGGGGTCCGTTTCGAGCTCCGGCAGTTCCGAAGCCTCGAGCGAGGCACCGATCCGCTCACGGGAGAGCGCCGGGCGCTCCTCAGCTTCTGGCGGGCGACCGTCGGCGTCGTCATCTCGCGCTGACGAGCTGGCATTCGCGCGCCGATTGCTTTACCTTGAGGTCATGACTGCCATGACTGTCTCGCGGCGTCGCAAGCGTGTGACACGACTGCTGAGCGCGCTGGCGGTCTTCGGCGCTCTGACGTTCGCGATCGGAGCGCAGACGAAGATCACCGCTCCCAAGAACAGATTCTCTCTTGACGACGACGTCAAGCTCGGGCGGGACGCGTCGGGCCAGGTCGTCAAGGAGCTGCCACTGCTGGGCGACCAGCGGGTCGAGACCTACGTCGAAGGCGTGGGCGTCACGCTCGCGGGCGCCATCCCTCCGGAGTTCCGGCATCCGCCGTTCCGGTACACCTTCGACGTGATCAATCAGAAGGAAATCAACGCCTTCGCTCTGCCGGGCGGCCCGATGTATCTCAACCGCGGGATGATCGCGGCGTCAAAAGTCGAAGGCGAGGTCGCCGGCGTGATGGCACACGAGATCTCCCACGTGGCCCTTCGTCATGGCACCGCTCAAGCCACTGCGGCTCGGACGTTTCAGCTCATCGACCTCCTCGGACAGATCGGCGGCGCCCTCGCCGGGGGGACGCTCGGCTCCGTCATCGCGCAGGGGACGAGTTTCACCGCGGGGACTGCTTTCCTGACATACAGCCGCGAGTACGAGTCGCAGGCTGACATTCTGGGTGCGCAAATCCTGGCCCGCGCAGGCTACAACCCGCGGGACATGGCCAACATGTTCAAGACGATCGAGGCCGAAGGCGGCAGCCGCGGACCGCAGTGGCTGAGCAGCCATCCCAATCCTGGCAACCGCTACGAGGCGATCAATCGCGAGGCCGGGATGCTGCGCGTGCAGGGGAACGCCAACAGCGGCGACTTCGAATCCATTCAAGCGCGACTGCGCGGCATGAGCCCCGCCTACACCGCCGAGCAGATCGCGAAGGGACAAGCCAAGGGCGGCACACAGACCATCAGCACCGCGAGCCGAACGCCGGTTCGCGTGACGCCCCCGGCGACGCAGTATCGATCCTCGCGCCCCTTCCCGTTCCTTCGCCTCAACCTGCCATCGAACTGGATGGAGGTCGCCGGAGGCGACACCGGCGTCACCTACGCCCCCGAGGGCGGCTACCGAGCCGACCAGGGAGCGCTTCAAGGTTTCACGCACGGCGTCCAGGTCGGCGTCGCGCCGCGCGGCAGCGGGAATCTTCAGCGCGACACCGATCAGCTCGTCGTGGCGTTCGCCAAGAGCAACCCGGACCTGCGGCGGCAGGGCGGGTATTCGCGTGAGACCGTCGGCGGCCGCGCTGGGCTCCGGACGAGCCTCAGCAATCGGTCGGATATCACCGGCCAGCCCGAGGCCATCTCGCTGACGACCACGCTCCTCGGCGATGGTCGACTGCTGTTCCTGATTGGGGTCGCGCCCCAGCGTGAGGCTGAGACCTACGAGAACGCCTTCCGGCGGGTTCGTCAGTCGGTGCAGTTGAGCGACCGGTAGTACGCAACGTACTGCCTCGATCCATAGGTCTCCTTGCCGTGCGCGTGATCGGTGTCACAGCGTTGGGCTTTCAGGAGGTCGGGTGATAGGATCCGTCGCGCTCCCGGCAGAAGGGTCTCGCAGTTCACCGTGCAAGGCTCAGCTTCATCGCTCGGCGGCCATCGCCCCACGGCGTTTGGTTCGTTGACCGTACGCGCAGAGATGGGCATGGGCCGGTTCGGTCCCGTCTATCAGACGTACGATCCGGCGACGAATCAGCCGGCCGTGGTTCGAACCTTCACGCAGCCCATGGATGCGGGTGCAGAAGCCCGGCTCGTGCAGGCACTGACCCGTCTCTGTGACGCGCCGCCCAACCACACGTCCATCGCGCGTCCTCTTGCGGCCGGCACCGAGTCGGGCCACCCGTTCCTGGTGCACACGCTGCTGCCCGGCGTTCCGCTCGAGACGTTCCTGCGCCGCTACGGATCGCAGCCATTTGCCGACGTGGTTCAGCGCGTGACCCAGCTGGCGGAGGCGATCGACTTCGCGGCCGCAGCTGGCGTGCATCATGGCGCGCTCGGACCAGCCGATGTGATGCTGGCGCCTGGAAGTGCCGGCATCAGTGGATTCGGACTCGTGCAGGCGATGAACGCAGCAGGCATTGCCGTCGATGGCGATGGCCGGACATCGGCCGACGTCTCCGCACTGGCGGCGATCGCGTTCGAGCTGCTGTACGGCCAGCCGCCCAGGAACGCTGCGGCGGTCCGCGCGAATGTCAGCGGTGCGGATCCGACGCGGCTCAAACACGCATTCGATGCGGCTCTTGGCGAGGACCCCGACGGGCGGCCGGCAACGGCGCGCGAGTTCGCCGCCCGCCTGCAGGAGTCGATCGTCGACGCGTCGACTGCCCCTCCGGCGTTCGAGCTGTCCGAGGCTGACTTCAGACCCGAGATTGCACCCGCTGAGCCCGCGACACACCTGGACGAGGCGGCCTTGAGGCCCCGGCTGGCGTGGGAGGCCAAGCGTTCTCCAGATCTGTCGTTCCGGCGCGACTTCTCGGTCACGCCGGCCGATGCGGACGCGGACCTGGCGGTTCGTTCGCACGAGCTTCGTCCGGAGAGCGTCGCCACGCCACCATTGTTTGCGCCGGTTGACGTGCCCCACCCGCGGCGCGGGCGTGGTGGCCTCGTTCTCCTGGCGCTGGTGATTGGACTCGCCACTGGTTTCGCGGGTGGTTTCTTCGCAGGACAGAGCAGGGAAAGACCCGGCGTGTCCGCCGTCCCGGCCGCGGTGACGGGGCGGGTCCCGTCGCCCTCGGTCCCGCCTGCGCCGGAACTGCCGCCGTCGCAACCTCCGGCACCCGTGAATCAGCCGAGCGTCCCACGCTCGTCCACCGCCGCCTTGCGCGCGGAGCCGGCGATTCCCGAGTCACGCGAATCACGCATTCAGACCGCGCCCGATGCACCAGGGTCGATGCAGGTCCTGTCGCGTCCCGAGGGCGCGCAGGTCTATGTCGATGGCACCCTCGTCGGCCGCACGCCCCTCGTTGTGGCTGCAGTCCGCCCCGGTGCGCACGATGTGCGAATCGATCTCGCGGGCCATCGGCCTTGGACGACGAGCATCCTCGTGGAGCCAGGACAGCCCACCCGCGTAGCGGCATCACTAGAACCGTAGACGTGCGGCGCGGGCGCGCTCACCTCACCTGGAACGACGATATCTGCTCGCCCCAAGCCCATTGGACGTCTGGTGCCCGGAGTACGGTACCGACAGGAGCCACAGGTACAACCACACCTTGTAACGCGCCTTTGTCCCGGGCTTCTCATAGCGAATCGTCCCTTCGGTTGCCCCTGGCGGAAACACGGAATCGCGCACGTGCACATCGAGACCGATCGGCTTCATGACTTCGAATCCCCTCTGAATTCGCAGCGAGGAAGCCGAGGAAATTACCCATAGCATTGCCGCTCGAACGTCGACAGCCGAGGTCAACGACAACACGCCCGCACTAGCTTGGTGGCGGGCCTCACGGCGTCGCGACAGCTCCCAAGCTCAGTTGGGAGTTGGGCCCTTTTGGGAGTTGGGAATTGGCGGATTGCGGAACGCGCACCCCTCCACGTGGTCGTTGACCAGCCCCATAGCCTGCATGAAGGCGTAGATCGTCGTCGGCCCGACGAACGTCCACCCCCGCTTACGGAGATCCTTGCTGAGCGCGGTCGATTCGGGCGTCGTCGCCATGCGCATCAGCACCTCGCGCGTGATGCGACGCGGCCGCGTCGCGTCGTCCGGTTCCCACCGCCAGAAGTAGGCCGACAGCGATCCCTGCTCGTTGCGGAGCTCACGTGCGCGCCGGGCGTTGTTGATGGTCGATTCGATCTTGCCCCGGTGCCTGACGATGCCAGCGTCTCGGAGGAGCCGGTTCACGTCGCGCGCCGTGAAACGCGCCACGCGATCGACGTCGAAGTCGGCGAACGCACGCCGGAAGTTGTCACGCTTCTTCAGAATGGTCAGCCAGCTGAGGCCGGCCTGAAAGCCCTCGAGACAGATCTTCTCGAACAGCCGGCGGTCCTCCTTCACGGGCCTTCCCCATTCCTCGTCGTGGTACTGCACGTAGAGCGGATCGGTGCCGCACCACCAGCAACGCTCGAGGTCGGGCTTCACGCGTTGGGCGCCAGAGGTCCGAGCGCCGTCACCGGAAGATTTCCCGAATCTCTTCGCCGATCACTCCGAGCACCTCCCGGAGGGCACGCTCGGCACGCTGTCGCAGGCTGCCCGAGTGAAGCTCACAGAGCTGGGTCGGGACGTGGTCGCCCGGCTTGAAGTACTCGACGTAGCTCGGACAGCCATCGAGGGCGCGGTGATAGGACAGCTGGCACATGGTCTCGCGGTGCATGCGCGGCGGCGGCGCGAAGGGATCGGCCGGGAATCGCCGGGCCGTCCGTCGCATGAAATCAGCCCAGATCGGCAGAGCGACCCGCGAGCCGGAGGCGTCGCTGCGAATGGTCCGCGGCTCGTCGAACCCGAGCCAGACTCCGACCACGATGGACGAGGAGAAGCCGACGAACCACGCGTCGTGCGACTCGTTGGTGGTACCAGTCTTGCCGGCCACGGCCATGGACAGGTTGTATCGCCGAAGGCCCGCGGCGGTTCCCCGGCCGGCAACGTCCTGGAGCATCGTCACCATCTGGAACGCCACTTGAGGCGACAACACCTGCTCGCTGTCGATGCGCACGCGCTCGACGACGTCGCCGGCCGCGTCCTCGATCGTGGCGAGGCCGCGAGGCCGCACGCGGAATCCCATGCCGGGGAACACCGCGTACGCGGCCGTGAGCTCCATCGGCGTCACCAGCCCGCTGCCCAGCGCCAACGACGGCACATCGGGCTGATCGACCACGCCCAGGTCGCTCGCCAGCTGTATCACGCGGCGCGCGCCAACCTGCTGCTGCAACAGCACGGCCGCGGCGTTGCTCGACTTCAGCAGCGCTTCTCGGAGCGTCATCGTGTCGTGTGTCTTGGCGCGATCGTCGCGCGGGATCCAGACGCCCTCGGGAGCATGTACGGCGACCTGCTGGAGGCCGCTCATCGCCGACACCGGCGAGAGCCCCCTCTCGAGCGCCGTCGCGTAGACGAAGGGCTTGAACGCCGACCCAGGCTGTCGACGGCTGCGCGTTGCCCGGTTGAAGGGAGCCGACTGGAAGTCTGAGCCACCAACCATGGCGAGCAGGTTCCCCGTCTTCGGGTCCATCGCGACCAGAGCGGCCTGCAGTCCGGCAATCCCGAGGCGGCTGAGACCGGTGCGCACGGCCGCCTCCGCGGCGTCCTGGGCCTCCGGCACGAACGTCGTGTGAACTTTCCAGTCAGGAGGATTGTCACTCCCGACGAGGTCCCTGAACTGCTGGCGCAGGTACTCCTTCGCGTACCCGTGGCGGGCGTTCGAGGCCGGTGTCGCCGGCCGGATGCGAATGCGCTCGCGCCGGGCGGCGAGCTCCTGTTCGCGTGTGATCTTGCCCTCTTCCCGCATGCGCCGCAGGACGACAAGGCTTCGCTGCCGCGCCTGGCCGGGGTGATTCCACGGAGAATAGGACGCCGGCGCCCGGATCACACCAGCCAGCAGCGCCGCCTCAGCCAGCGTCAGATCGGAGGCCGGCTTGCCGAACGTCCGGCGCGACATCGCCTCGACACCGTAGACGCCTCCGCCCAGATAGATGCGGTTCATGTAGAGCTGCAGGATTTCCTTCTTGCTGAGGAACAGCTCCAGCATCAGCGACAACGCGGCTTCCTTTAGCTTGCGTCCGTAAGTCCGCTTGTTCGACAGGTAGAGCGTCCGCGCCAGCTGCTGCGTGATCGTGCTGCCTCCCTGCGTCCGGCGGTCCGAGCGGAGATTCTGGAACGCGGCGCGGGTCAGGCCAATCGGGTCGAGGCCGGGATGCAGGTAGTAACGATGGTCTTCGACCGCGATGACCGCGTCCTTGAAGGAGGTCGAGATCTGGCCGAACTGGACGTCCTGGCGCTGCTCGTCGAGACGAAACCACGGCCGCCCGCCGGCATCGTAAAACACGGTGTCCCCGACGCCTCGATTGAGCTTGTAGATGGCCCATGCGTGGCGAAGAGTCCACCACCCCGCTGACGCCGCGATCACGACCAGCGCCGCGGCCGAGAGCAGGAACAGCCAGCGTCCGACGCGCGATCCTTTCAGCTTGTGCAGCAGCACGTGGTTGAATGGTAATAAGTATCGGTCACCCATGGCCCACTCTCTTAGACGCCTCGCGCCCATGGCTGTTCTTCTCGCCACGTCCACGGCCGGGCTGGCGCAGCAGGGCAATCCGCCCCAGGAACGCGACTTCCTGAGCCGGATCAGGCGCCTGACGGTGGATGGGCGGCGCGCAGGTGAGGGCTACTGGTCCCCGGACGGCCGCCGCCTGGTCTTCCAGAGCGAACGTGAGCCGGGCAACCCGTTCTATCAGATCTATGTGATGGACATGACGACAGGCGACGTCTCCCGGCAGTCGCCTGGGATCGGCAAGACGACCTGCTCGTTCATCAACCCGGCCACGGGCGACGTACTCTTCGCCTCCACGCATCATGATGCGCGGTCGAAGCAGCTTCAGGAGGAGGAGCTGAAGTTTCGCGCCTCGGGGCAGGAGCGGCGATACTCGTGGGACTACGACCCTGAAATGGAGCTCTACGTCCGCCCGGCGCAGTCCGGCACGCTCCGCCGGCTCACCAACAGCCGCGGCTACGATGCTGAAGCCAGCTACTCCCCCGACGGTCAGTGGATTGCCTTCTCTTCGACGCGCGACGGGTACGAGCGGCAACTCTCGCCAGCCGAGCGGAAGCAGCTCGAAGCGGACCCGAGCTACTTCGGCGAGATCTACATCATGCGCGCCGACGCCACTGGCTCCGCCGTGCGGCGCCTGACGAGCGTCCCGGGGTACGACGGCGGACCGTTCTTTTCGCCGGACGGGAAACGAATCATCTGGCGTCGCTTCGACGAGCGCGGGGTCATCGCCGATGTCTGGACGATGAACCTGGACGGCACGGACCAGCGGCAGATCACCAACTTCGGCGCCATGAGCTGGGCCCCCTACATCCATCCGTCGGGCCGCTACGTGATCTTCTCGTCCAACAAGCTGGGATTCGAGAACTTCGAGCTGTTCCTGGTGGACATCGACGGCCTGAAGGAGCCGGTCCGCGTCACCTACTCTGATGGCTTCGACGGTCTGCCGGTACCGTCCCCCGATGGCGGCCGGCTGGCATGGACATCGAACCGAGGCGGCGGGCGCGAGGGACAGATCTACCTGGCACAATGGAATCATCAACAGGCGCTCGACGCGCTGGACGCCGCGCCTCCCCGCCGGAGCGCGGATCAAGGGGCTGTCCGATGAAGAAGATTCTGGGGCTGGTGGTCGGGGTTGGCCTGTGTGCCACGACCGCATCGGCTCAGGTAACCGCGCCACCGACTCGCGAATACGTCGAGACCCTCGCGTCCGAGCCTTTTGCTGGGCGAGAGGCCGGATCACCCGGCGAACGTCTCGCGGCTGACTACGTGGCCGGACAGCTCGCCCGTCTCGGCGCCAGACCCCTGCCCGGGCGATCGGACATGTTCCACTCATTCGAGTTCACGGCCGGGAGCCGCGACGGGGGCTCCAGTCTCGTCGTCGGCAACGAGCGGTTCCAGGCGCCTGGCGACCTGCTTGCGTTGTCGTTCTCCGACGACGCGACAGTGACGGCACCGGCCGTGTTCGCCGGCTACGGCATCGTCGTTCCCGAGTCGCAGAACTTCGGCTACGACAGCTACGCCACGCTCGACGTGAAGGACAAGGTCGTCGTCGTGCTCAGGTACTTCCCCGAAGATGTAGACCGGAACACCCGCGCGATCCTCGCGCGCTACTCGGACCTTCGCTACAAGGCGATGGCGGCCAGGCAGCGCGGTGCCAGCGCGCTGATCGTCGTGACGGGCCCGCGGTCGCCGAACGCCGGACAGACCGTGCCGATCACCTTCGACACGGCACTCGCGGGCTCCGGCATTCCAGCGGCGAGCGTGACCGCCAGAGTCGCCAACGCGCTGTTCGCCGGACGGTCGCTCGAGTCCGTGCAGAAGGAGCTCGACACGGGGAATCCGCACGTGGCCGGCTTCCCGCTCGAAGGCATCACCATCGAGCTGGCCACGGCGCTCGTTCGCGAAAAGCAGACGGCCCGGAACGTCGTCGCCTACCTTCCGGCCACCTCGCCGGTCGCCGGGCTCGACAAGGCGTGGGTGGCGATTGGCGCCCATTACGACCACCTTGGCCTCGGCCGGAACGGCAACTCGCTCGCCTCGGGAAGTGAGGCCGGACGGACACACGTCGGCGCCGACGACAACGCCTCCGGCACGGCAGCCGTGCTTGCGGTCGCGGAGGCGCTGGCGCGTCGGCCCGTTCGCCGCCGCCATCTGCTGGTCGCTTTGTGGTCGGCCGAGGAAATCGGCCTCGTCGGTTCGAACGCATTCGTGAGTGCGCCGCCGATTCCCGCCAGTCAACTGGCGGCGTATCTCAACTTCGACATGGTCGGGCGCATGCAGGACAACAAGCTCGCCGTTCAGGCGGCCGGTACCAGTCCTGTCTGGGCGTCGGTCGTCGAGCGAGCCAACGTGGCCGCCGGCTTCGACCTGACGCTGCAGCCCGATCCCTATCAACCCACTGACGTCGCGACGTTCAACCAGGCCTCGGTGCCCAGTCTCAATTTCACGACCGGCGCCCATCTGGACTATCACAAGCCCTCGGATACTCCCGACAAGATCAACTACGAGGATCTCGACCGGATCGCCCAGTTCGCCACGAGCATCGCCGCCAGGCTAATGGACCTGGACGAGGCACCGCAGTTCACGAAGGTCGAGCAGTCCTCCCAGACGATGGGGCGCGGTGGCGTTCGCGTCTTTACCGGCACGGTCCCCGACTACACATCCGACGCCAAGGGCCTGCTACTTGGCGGGGTCATCGGCGGCGGGCCTGCCGAGCAGGCGGGGCTTCAGAAGGGCGACGTGATCGTTGCCATTGCCGATCAGACGATCGCCAACATCTACGACTACACCTATGCCCTGGAGCTCCTGAAGATCGGGGAGCCCGTCACGGTCGTCTACATG
>Ga0209640_10001382_pt1 | contig 20475 bp, 19 predicted proteins | sample RifCSP10_1_FD_184018 | JGI IMG/M metagenome (GOLD analysis project Ga0209640, IMG submission 184018) | Soil microbial communities from Rifle, Colorado - Rifle CSP2_sed 10_1 (SPAdes) (version 2) | ecosystem: Environmental > Terrestrial > Deep subsurface > Rock core/Sediment | place: Rifle...
CGGCCATAACGGTCAAAGATTCACCGTGAACCAGCGATAACGGCGCCAGCGAGGCGCGCCACTCGTGCTCATTGAGATAAAGCGACTCCACCGGCGCCACCAGGCGGCGCTCTTCCTTGGCAATTTGATTGCGCTCCCAGGCCAGCTTGCCGAACCGTTCAGCTTCGGCTTCGACGCGGTCGGCGCCGTCAAGCCAAATCAAGCTATTCTGCGGCAGATAGGAAAACAGCGGGACGAGCGCGCCGCAAAAATAGGGCATTAGAAACTCCATGCCCGGAACAGGAATACCCGAGCGGAGCGATTCGAGCCGGCGGTTTTTTTCGCGCCGCTCGACTTCGAGTTCGATCGCGCGCTGATCCAAGCGGCGCAGCGCTTCATCCTGGCCGGCGCGCTTGAGCGAAAATTCTTTCATCGGTAGCAGCAGCATATCTTCCTGCACGCGCTCGGTTCGCTGGGTCGATGGATTGAATTCGCGAATCGATTCCAGGCGATCGCCATCGAATTCAAGCCGGAGCGGCCGTCCGTACCCGGGCGGGAACAGATCGACGATGCCGCCGCGCACGCTAAAATCGCCGCGCTCTTCGACCAGCGGCACGTTTTGAAAACCCCACTGCACCAAATGCTCGAGCAACCCATCGCGCACTAGATCCTGCCCGGCAACCAGATAAAGATAAGCGGCCTTCAGCAATTGCTTCGGGATCACCCGCTGCATCAAAGCGGCGGGGGTCGTGACCAGAATCGGCGCCGGATCTTCAACCAGTTTATAAAGCCCCTCCAGCCGGCCGGCGATGTTATCTGGATGGGGCGAGAGACTCTCGAAAGGCAGCACTTCCCAGGACGGAAAAAGATGCACCCGCTTACGGATAGGCGCCGGCGCGCGCTCCTCACCGAGAAAGAAGTTGAGATCGTCGTAAAGAGTCTCCGCTTCGCGCGCTCCGGCGGCGATAATGAGCATCGGCCGGTCGGCGCGCGCAGCGATCAAAGACAGCACATAGGCGCGTGCACCGCCCTGAAGCCCTTGAACGCGTTTGCTGCCGGTCCACGTTCCGTTGAGGAATCGCGCGAGTCGATCCGCGAGCACGATGGCCGTCATAAGAAGAAGCTGAATCGTTGGACTTTGATCTTGGGAATGTCGGCCGTGGAAGGTTTGGCGCCGTCGGCCTCCGCAGCCTTCGCCCAGGCCTCGGCGGCTCGGCAAAGCTCTTGAACGCAAACCTGCAGAAACTCCGGTTGAAAGTTTTCGAAGCGGATCAGCGCTTGGTAGATCATCCGCACCGGTCCTCGGGTCTCGCCGAAGTCGCAGAATAGGCGAAATGCCGCTGCGAGCTGGATCAAGCCTTCGAGGAAGGGTTTATTCTCTTCACCGGTTTCCTGATAAAGGTCTTCGAGAACTTCGTGGCACTCGAAGAATTTTCCTGCGTTGAACAAACCGATCCCGTGGCGCAGTCGAGCGTCCATTCGGTGAATGCCTCAGTAAATTTCGAATAAACGCTACCAGCTTCGCCGCAGACCCTCAAGCGAGGACAAGCGTCGCTCAATCTCTATCACGCCCCCAAAGCCGTTCATCATAGCCGGCGACCGCGCCGAGCGAAGCGATCCAGATACAAACATCCGAAAGCGCCAGAAGTAAGGCGGAGAGCGCAAAGGAAACTAGGTAGCTGCCGGTCCAATCATGAAAAGCGCCGCCCAAATACGAGCCGAGCGCGCCGCCGACGCCGACCGCCACGGTGGAATAGCCGAGGATCGAGCCGAAGCCCTTGCCGGAAAAAATATCGGCTGTCAGCGCGGAGAAGATCACCGCGCGCGAACCGAAACCGATACCGAAAAAAATCACGTAGACATAAAGCAGCCAGGTTTGGCTTGGATCGCGCAGAATCATCAGCGCACCGACGCCGACGACGGTCATGGCGATGTTGAGCGTATAGGCCGCCTGCTTTGAAAGCCAATCGGCGACGAAGCCGAAAATCACCCGGCCGAAACTGCTGGTGATGCCGGCCAAGCCAAAAACCGAAGCCGCCAGAAATTTGCTGAACCCGACGTCGGCCACATGGGCGACTTGGTGCGTGACAATCACCGTCGTGCCGCACGCTGCGGCGATACGTGAGATGAACAACAGCCAAAACTGTAAGCTTTGCAGCGCCAGCTTCGCGGTCCATTGCTTTTGTTCGTCGTTTTTCGCAGGACGATGGCGCAGGTGCTCTCCATGGGGCCCATGCTGGTAATAGAGCCAAACCATCGGCAGCAAGCCGGCCAAGACGAGTGCGGCAAAAACCTCGAAGGCACGCTCCCAGCCGTAACTTGAGATCAGCCACTCACTGAGCGGAGCGAGTATCATGATGCCAACCCCTGAGCCGGCGTAGACAAAACCGATTGCCGAGGCACGCTTCGTCGAAAACCATTCCGAGATCAAAAAGACGTGCGGCACCATACCGGTGAAAGTAAAACCGACCGCGAGAAGAATGCCGAAGCAAATGTACAACTGCCACAGCGCCGACACCTGGCTGCTCAGAAAGAGTCCGATTACGAGCGCAAAGCACCCGGCCATGGCGATTTTCTTGGTGCCGTAGCGATCGAGAAGATGGCCGACCAGCGGCGACAACAGAGCGTCGACGCTGAGCACAATGGAAAAAATCCCCGCCGTGGCGCCGCGGCTCCAGCCGAAAGTATCGAGCAAGGCAACGTTGAAGACACCGAAAGAAGAGTGAATCCCGCGCGAAAAGCCAAGTACAATGAAGGCGATGGCGGCGACAAACCAGGGCGTGGGTGAAAGACGCATGTTGAAAGAATCTCCGTTTCCTTAGCAGAGACCCTACGAGCGCACAACTGGCGCAACAGCGATATTCGGGTCGTGTGCGAGCGGGACTTGGCCGCGCGGGCGCGACGTCGAGAGATGGACTGGTTGCCAAGCTGCAAACTTGTGTTTTCGCCACTCCGCGCCTATCCTAGTCGCAATTCCATGAAACATTTGCGCGTGTCTTATGCGTTGGTGCTGCTGCTTAGCGGGTGTACCGCGCTGGAATCACAAAGTGAATTCTCGACGGGGCGGCAAGCGTTACTGCGCGGCGAGCCCGATAATGCCCTCGCCTACTTCGAGCGCATCGCGCGCACCGACCCCGGATTCGTGTCCGATTCAGTTTTGCCGCGAAGAAGCGTGTGGACCTACGTCGGCCGCGCTCATTACAATGCCGGCAGATACGAGGCCGCCGGGGCAGCCCTCGAGAAGGCGCTCTCTTATCTCCGAGAGGACTACGTGGCGCGAATGTATTTGGCCTTGATTTTGCTCCGTCCTGCCGCGCCGCGCGCGCCGAGCAATGCCTTCAATTTACAGGAAGTCACCTACGCGCTTCGCGAAGGCGTGGAGCCCAAGCGAGTCGCGATCCTGGCGCGTGAACGCGGCGTCGCCTTTGATCTGAGCCAAGAAACGGAAAACCAGTTGCGCACCGCCGGAGCGGACAATTTCCTAGTGAACGAGCTAAAGAAGCTTCGCCCTGAAAGCGCGCGGCGAGCGAAAACCACCGAAGCGCGCGCAGCACGAGGCAGCCAAGAGCTCACCGTCGCGCTCACCGGACTGCGCGAGTGGTTGGACGATTTCATCAGAAACGCACCGCAGGGAAAATTTTGGGACCCCGGACAAGAAATACGCCAGCAGCTTGAGCTGGTCATGAAGCAAACCGCCGCGCAGCCTTCGAATTGGGACCCGGTGATAACGAACACCGAATCGCTGGGATTTCGCTTGGAAGAGGAAAGCGATCGGGCGCGGCGTGATGAGAGCGCGGAGCGCCAGCGTCAGCACACACGATAACGCAGCGGCCGACCCGCACAGGTTAGCAATTCGGTTGGCTGCCCAAGAGTTTTTCAGCGTTACAGGCGCGCTTGGTTTGCTCGATTTGCCTGCGAATCTCGTCGTTGGCGGCGTCGAGGGTTTGGGCTTTTTCCAGCTCAGCCAGTGCCGCGGCATAGTTGCCTTGCTGGCGAAGAGATTCGGCGCGATGAATGTAGGCTGCAATTCTCGCCTTGGTTTGTTCGGTCGCCGCTGGGCGCGTGACCGGCGGCGGTTCAACGGTTTTTACAACTTTCGCCGGCGGCTCCACGATTCTGCGCGCTTCTTTGATGCTGAAAGCCAGCGGCCCGCTCGTCAACTGGCCGGCGCGCGCGACGACTTCGACTTTTCCCGACTGCAGCCCTACCAGCTCTCCGTTGGCGTTGACCGAAGCGACCGTCCGATCACTGATTTGCCATTCAATTCCCTTCGACACCGATTTTTCGCTATCGTCGGAATATTTGCCTCTGGCTCGCAGCGCGACCTTTTCATTTTCGAATAAGTCCTGTCGGCTGGCGATGATCGTTAACCCCACCAAGGTGGGCGGAGCTTCGGATCGTATGGGGGGCTTGGCGCTGGCGACGGCGAGCGGCCATTCAGAGCTTTCGAGATCGCCTAGTTTAGCCACGATTTTTGTCGTCCCGGCCCGCAACGCCTTCACCTCGCCATGCTCGTCCACGGTCGCAACCCGGGTATTGCTGCTCGACCATCGGATGCCGTCGATGACCTCAGTTTCCGATCCGTCCGAGTATTTTCCCGTGGCCGTAAGTTTAAGCCTCTCCGAAGGTTCGAGATGCTTTCGCCCGGCGCTCACCCTCAAGTTGGTCAATTGCCGCGGCTGAACCGTTTCCACACTTGGTTTTTCGATCGGCAACGGCGCAGTGACATCCGGTGATGCACTTGGCCATTTGTGCCACAGAGCGGCCAATCCGGCGATGGCAAGGACACCCAGCATTGCTTTTGGCCAAAGAGTCGAATACCACGGAGGGGAAGGTATTTTCGTTTCAAACCTCGGCGGTAATGAAATTGCGCTTTCGGCGACTCTAATATCAGGCGTACCGATCAAGGATTTGAGATCGGCAACCAGCTGCACAAGCGCGCGATCATCGGCGGAACCATCCCAGTGAGTGAGGTCGGCGGCTTGAATCGTGCGAAAACCTATCGGCGGCTCGACTCGCCGGATCAACACGGGCACGAGCGTCTTTCCTAGCCGGCGCGCTTCTTCAGCCTCTTCGGCAACCCACGGGCTCTCGACCGAATTCTCGGACCAGAGAACGATCATACAACGTGTATCGACCAACGCCTCTGCCAGCACGGCACGCCAAGTACGCCCCGCCGGAATGCGCCGGTCCCACCACACGCGCCAACCGGCGGACTCCAGATGCGCTGCGAGTCGCGCCGCGGTGTCGCGATCTTCATTGGCGTAGCTGATGAAGATATCCGCCATTTAGAGACTTGCCAGTGAAAGGAGTTTTAATCACACATCGTAACGGTGCCTAGATCGACGGCTTTTTAACTTTATCAAATATATGGGACTTTGTAATTGAATTTATCGGCATGACGAAATCGGCTGTAATCGGCTTTATGCACCAAAAGTAAATTTTACCGCTGAAGAGATCATCTAGACAACTTACAACCTTCTTTGACCCAACCGTACGCCAATCAACGCCCGTGGGACTTGCCATTCAAAACGTCGCGTTGCTGCAATTTGACCGCGCATCGAGAACGATGATAATCGTCGGCATTATTTGTTACGAAGGAGTAGACCATGCCGAATGACAGCGTAAGAACCGATGTCGCCATCATCGGCGGCGGCGGCGCGGGAATACCTGCAGCGATTGAAGTCCACCAATCGGGCGGCAGAGCCATCGTGTTGGAGGCCGCCGCCGAATGCGGCGGCACGGCGGCGATTTCCGGCGGCGGCTGTTGCATCGTCGGCACACCGCTACAAAAATCGCAGGGCATCGAAGACACACCCGACATGGCTTTCGAAGATTGGGTTAAGTGGGGCGGCGGCGCGGCTGACGAAGTCTGGGCGAGATATTATCTCGAACACACCTTGCACGATCTTTATCACTGGGCCGAGAGCTGCGGCGCCAAGTGGGTCGACATGAAGTTTCAGGAAGGCAACCGGGTGCTGCGCTGGCACCGGCCGGATAATAACGGCCTCGGCTTGATGACGGCGCTGATCAAAACCGCCCAGTCGCTGGCGAACGTTACGATCATGACTTCGACCCAAGCGGGCAAACTGTTAACCGAGAACGGCCGCGTATGCGGCGTGACGGCGAGCCGCAACGGCGAAACCATCGACATCCGTAGTAAAGCCGTCGTGGTCGCCACCGGTGGATTCAATTCGAATCTCGACATGGTATTAGAGCACCGGCCTGAGTTTAAGAAATTCAGGGTCATGGAGGGTTCCGGTTTCGGTTCCAAGGGCGAAGGCCACAAGATGATTCAAGAGCTCGGCGGCTATTTCACGCACATGGAGCATATCTGGTTCTACGTCTACGCCACGCCCGATTATCGCGACCCGCAGCAAAGACGCGGCCTAGTTTTTCGCATGGTGCCCGGCTACATCTGGTTCAACCAACAGGGACGGCGTTTTCACAACGAATCCGTCACCGGCGGCGCCTCGGCTACCCCCGCGCTGCTGGCGCAGAATCCGCCGCACGCTTGGGCGCTCGCGGATACGCCGATGCTGGCCAAGATCGACGTCGCCGATCCTTATTATCGGCGCGGCGACGTCATCGATCGCGCCAAAGTCCAAGAGCTGCTGGATCATTCGCCCTACATCAAGAAAGCCGCTACGCTCGAAGAGGTCGGTAAGAAAACCGGTGTCGAGGACCTCGAGAATTTTCTCGCCGAGATCAACGAGTATAATCGATGCTTCGATGCAGGTCTCGAAAAGGAACCCAAATTCGGCAAATCGCTCAAAGGCTCGAAGAAGTTCGATACGCCGCCCTACTACGCGATCCAAATTTTTCCACTGGCGCGGAAAAATTTCGGAGGAGTGAAGACCGATCTGCGCTGCCGGGTGTTGAATAAGTACTTCGAACCGATTCCGGGTTTATACGCCGCCGGTGAAGTGGCGGGCATGGCCGGCGGTCATATCAACGGCAAAGCCGGACTCGAAGGTACCATGCTCGGCCCGTCGGTCTTCAGCGGCCGGGTCGCAGGCGCCTGGGCCGCCAACGAAGCCGGCTTCGGTCCCGGGTTTATTGGCAAACCAAACCGACCCGAGTTAGATTAGAATCAAAACCCGTTCAAAGGTTTAAGGTTCAAAAGTTCAAGGCTTCCGGACTTCGACATTGAACCCTTGAACCTTGAACTTTGAACAGCAACTAACGGCGCTCATCTTGCAATCGCGGAACATCATGTCCATACCCGCCACGAATAGGACCGAGGTAACGACCGTGCGCGGCTATTGCGCGCTGTGCACGGCGCATTGCGCGACAATTGCGACCGTCGAACAAGGCCGGGTGACCCGGCTCGATCCCGATCACGATCATCCAAACGGCGGCGTCATGTGCATCAAGGGCAAAGCCGCTCCCGAACTCGTCTACAATTCGGATCGGTTGAATTATCCGCTCAAGCGCACGCGCCCTAAGGGGGACGTCGTTCCCGGCTGGCAGCGAGTCAGCTGGGACGAAGCGCTCGACGACATCGCACGGCGAATTTTGCAGATTCGCGATCGCCACGGCGCCAAGTCCATTGCGCTAGCCAAAGGCACCAGGAGCGGAACGTCCGTTGATGACGTGGAGCGCTGGCTCGGACGTTTGCTTTATCTCATCGGCAGCCCCAACTGGGTGTCGACCACGCACGTCTGTAATTGGCACAAAGACACCGGTTTCAGCTACACGTTTGGCTCGAATCTGCCGACACCCGATCTCGAGCACAGCAAGGCTTTTCTGCTCTGGGGTCATAACCCGAGCGCGACTTCGCTCATCCTGGCACACGATATCGTCCAGGCGCGCGCCCGCGGGATGAGAACCGTGGTCGTCGATCCGCGCCGTGTCGGCATCGGCGCGCAGGCCGACATGCTCCTGCAACCGCGTCCCGGCGCCGACGGCGCTCTGGCGCTGGCGCTCATTCACTGCTTGATGGAAGAGAGCTGGTATGACGCCGCCTTTGCACGCCGCTGGACCAATGGCACGTTTCTGTTAAATAGCGCGACAAACAGCGTCGTGACCGAAGCGGATATTTTTGCTTACGGCGCGCATAACCGATATGTCGTTTGGGATGATTCAAGTAAACAACCCGTGATTTACGATCCGGCAACCGCCAGCTACGAATGCGATGGCGTTACGGGCGCGCTTTTCGGCGCTCGCTCGATCAAAGGCAAGGATGGCGCAGCAATCTCCTGCAAGCCGGTTTTTGAGCGGCTCGGCGAAATCGCCGCCCAGTTCGCCCCTGAACGCTCGGAGAAAATTCACTGGGTGCCAGCCGACAAAGTCTGGCAGACAGCATTGCTGCTGGCGCATAACCGCCCCGTTAGCATGTATATGTGGAATGGCCTCGGCCAGCACACGAACGCGACGCAGACCAGCCGCGCCATCGCCTCGCTCTACGCGCTGATCGGCGATTTCGACCGTCCGGGCGGCAACGTCAATTTTCCTAAAGCAGCAGTCAATGATGTCGCCGGCAAAGAGTTTTTGCCCAAAGGAGCCAACGCCATCCGCATCGGCCGCGAGCGCAAGCCGCTGGGTCCGCCGGCCAGACCGGGCAACTGCGCGGCCTACGATATTTTCAATGCAGTTCTCGAGGAGCGTCCCTATCCCATCAAAGCGCTGTTGAATTTCGGCTCGAATACGATCATGTCCAACGCTGACTCAGCGCGTGGCCGTCAAGCGATGCAGGCGCTTGAATTCGGCGTTGCCGCCGATCTTTTCATGACACCCACCGCGGAGCTTTGCGACTATGTGCTGCCGGCAACCAGTTTTCTGGAGATGTCGAATCTCACGACGGCCTTCGAACACAGGCGGCAAGGCAAAACCCACATGCAGTATCGCCCGGCCGTGATCAAGCCGCTCGGCGAGCGCCGTTCCGACACGTGGATTGTTTTTGAGCTGGCGAAGCGACTCGGTTTTGCAGAACAGTTTTGGCACGGCGATGTCGAGGAGGGGTACGCTTACGAGCTTCAGCCGAGCGGCGTCACGTTGGCGCAATTAAAAAATACTCCCGGCGGTATTTCTATACCCATTGAGCCCGCGTACGAAAAGCACGCAAGGCCGAATAAAGACAGTACCCCGCGCGGTTTCGCCACCCCGTCGAAGAAAATTGAGCTCTATTGCCATCCCTTCGCCGTCAACGGCATTGCCGCTCTGCCGGAATACGTCGAACCGGCGCTCAGCCCGATCAGCCGCCCGGACATCGCAGCCGAATTTCCCCTCGTCTTGACCAACGCGAAGTTCACCACCTTCGTGCACAGCCAGCAGCGCGCGCTGCCGAGTCTGCGCAAAGCGTCGCCCGAGCCAAGCGCCGACATTCATCCCGAAACGGCGCGGCAATATGGAGTCAAGAACAAAGGATGGATGATCGTCGAAAGCCCGCGCGGCGCGATCAAGGTCAAAGCGCGGGTCACCAGCAACATCGTGCCCGGCGTGGTTTGCTGTCAGCACGGCTGGTGGCAAGACTGCAAAGATCTCGAATTAACGGGCTACAATCCTTACGCCCGCGACGGCGCCAATCCGTCGACGCTGATCGGCGCGGAGCTGGCGGACCCGGTGAGCGGCTCGCTGCCACATCGATCCTCTCTCTGCCGCATCAAAACGGCCGAATCGTTCGAGCCCGCGAATCGCCCGCGGTGAGCCGAAAATAAACGGACAATTACAATTTGCGCTGGTTGAGGTCCGTGACAAACATGGTGATGATCTCTGCCAATGCCTGGTTCCAACCCTTGACCAGCGCTTCCGGCGTTCGTTCACTCAACGGAATGGATCTTCTGTAGCGTTTTTGCATCACGATCTTATTTTGGGTCGGATCTTCGTTGTGCAGCAAAAATTCTATTTCCAAAACCGCGGCTGGCGCGCGGAGATTGCGAAAGTCGCCGTAAAGCACGTTGATCGAACCCTCGAGAACGTAGTTCGCCGGCAGCGGGTTCGACGGGCCGAGAACGACTTTAAATAGCCGCGCTGCCGCCAATGCTTGGCGCACTTCTTCGCTGATCATCGTTGCCGGCGGAGATAAAAATTGATTGTAAAAATCGGTTTCGTACTCGGTCTCCGATGTGCGGTAGATAAAGTTTCTGTCGGCGTAGCGCGGAGAGATATAAAGATTATGCACCGACAAGATGTCCGTGCCCTCGCTGCTCGGAGTCTTCCCATCCTGAGCTTCGATCATGAAGTAGCGCTGATCCGCCGGATAGCTTCGCTCCAGCGTAACGCAGCCGCCGCAAAAAACCGCCAGCAAAAGGAGGGTGGACCGCACTGAACCGGTCGATAAATTCATTTTCCCATGACTTTCGAGGGCGGCGGCGGGGCGCCAAACAGAATCTGAGAGGGATATTTTTTCGATTGGTCGGTAATCTCTTTAATGTTCTCCGAGGCGGCGCGCAAGTTTTCCACGGTTTTATCGATATCGCGATGCTGGCTCGCGATTAGCCGATTCAGCCCTTGCAAGGTTTGGCGCAACTGGGCGCTGGTCTCCGGCAGATCGTTCGACACCGAATCCAATCTGTTCGCAAACCGGCTTAGGCTCTCCGAAGCTTTAGGCAGATCGACGAGCATTTGGTTCACCGGCTTTTCCGCACGCTCGACGAGTTGCCGCGCGCGGCCGGCCATTGCCGACGCATCGGCGAGAGCGGTTTTAAGGTCGGGATTACCCACCAGGGCATTGATCTGCCGGTTGGTCTCGCGCACCTCGGATAACAGCGCGTTGGCCTGCATGCCGATCTTTTCTACATTGGCGCTGTCCGCCAGCTTGGTCATCGCGGCAAGCGATTTTTCGATGCTATCGCTGAGCTGGGAAATATTGATGTCGCCGATGTTGTTTAATATGCGCTCCACGGCCTCGCTCAGTTGCGTAATCCGGCTCCGGGTCGACGGGATATACGGGTGAACCGGCTGCCAGTCGATTTCCAGCGGTGGATTGCGCTCCGGTTCCAGGTAATCCATTTCGAGATAAGCCACGCCGGTCAAGCCTTGCGGCGCCAATCGAACGCGAAATCCGCGCTCAAGCTCGCGCGTGAGCTCCAAACTCTTGGGATCGTTCAGTGGAAACTGGAGGATGTTCGAGGATATCGATACGCGCACGAGCACATACTGAAGCCGCGTCGCGTATTCCGCGCTGGTCAACGAAATTTGTTCGACCCGGCCCACGGGCACGCCGCGAAATTTGGCTGGCGAGCCGACGTCCAAACCCTGAACGGACTCGTCGATGTAGGTTTCCACCAGAGCTTTTTTCTGCAATATCGCGCCGACGCCCAGCACGACGAGACCGATAATCCCGATCACCGTCGCGCTGATGACGAACAAGCCGATTTTGAAGTAACTGAGTTTTGCCACTGCCGCCGCGTTGCTGGATGATCGCTCCGCGCCCTGCTAAGGCGTCGAGGGCCCCTGGCGCGTAAAAAATTTCTTTACTCGCGGGTCTGGACTGTGATCGCGCAGTTCCTGCGGGTCTCCCATCGCGATGATACCCTTCTCTTGTTTATCTAACATTATCACTCGATCCGCAATCGTGAAAATGCTCGGCAGCTCGTGGGTCACGACGACGAAGGTGATCTGCAAACTTCGTGCTAAGCTCAAGACCAGCTGGTCGAGTTCTGCCGAAGTCACCGGATCGAGTCCGGCCGACAACTCGTCGAGAAACAATAGCCGCGGATCAAGCGCCATGGCCCGGGCGATCGCGCCGCGCTTCTGCATGCCGCCGCTGAGCTCCGCCGGCATGCGGTCGGCTACGCCGTCCAAGCCGACTCTCTTGAGCTTCAGGGTCGCGATCAGTCGGATCGCCTCAGGCGGCAGATCGGTGAATTCTTCCAATGGCAAAGCGATGTTCTCCAGCAGCGTCATCGAACCGAACAGCGCGCCGCTTTGATACATCACGCCGAACTTTCGCAGCATCTTCAGACGCGCCTCGCCGTCAGCCGCGGCAACATCCTGCCCGTCGATCGAGATCCGGCCCGCCGCGGGCTTATAGAGACCGATCATGTGTTTGAGCAACGTGCTCTTGCCGCATCCGGAACCGCCAAGGATCGCGAACACTTCGCCGTGGTAAACTTCGAAGTTAACGTTTTCAAGTACGACCTGCCCGTCGTAGGCGGCGCTGAAGTTCTCCACTTGAATGACCGGCGCGTGCTTTGCTTCGACGCCCATCAGACTCCCAGATAGTAGTAAACCACGGAGAAAATCCCATCGGTGAGCGCAATCAATATGATGCCGCTCACTACGGCGCTGGTGGTCGATTCGCCGACCGCCGTGGCGCCCGTCTTGGCTTGCAAGCCGCGTAGGCAACCGATGCCGGCAACGAGAATGCCGAAGACAAAAGCCTTCACCAACCCGCCCACGAGAGAGCCGTAGCTGACCGCGTACTGAACTTGATGAAAAAACGTGATCAACGGAAAACCCAAAGAGAGCATGACAACAGAACCGCCCATCAAACCGATCAAATTTGCGAAGATCGTCAGCAGCGGCGTCATGCAGACGGCGGCGATCACTCGGGGCACGATCAAGAAACGGACGGGATCCAGTCCCATGGTTTTAAGCGCATCGATTTCCTCGCGGACTTTCATCGTTCCAAGCTCAGCGGCAAAAGCAGAGCCCGAGCGGCCGGCCACGACAATTGCGGTCATCAAGGGACCCAATTCGCGCAGCATCGAAAGTCCGATCAAATTCGCAATGAACAACTCGGCGCCGAATTGGCGTAGTGGAATAGCTGCTTGAAAGGCCATGATCAGGCCCATTAAAAAGCTAATGAGGGCCACGATTGGAAGGGCATTCACGCCGACTATTTCCGCGACAGCCAGCGCATCGCGCCAGCGCACGCTGCGGGGGTGAAACAAGGCATGCACAAGCGCCACGCCAAGCTCGCCGACAAAGCTCACCAGAACCTGAATATCGCGCCAAACCTCGACCGTGGCTTCGCCAATCTCGATGGCGAACCCCGCCGGCCGAGAGAGATCTCTGTTGGCTTGGGCTGCGCGAGACGGAAAGTCGCGAATGCTATCGTCGAGCAAGTTTGCAAACTCGGGCCGCAGCCCGTCGATTCGCAGGCTCCTGCCCGCTCTGCTTTGCAGCAAGCGCAGATAGACCAGCAGGGCGATTCCCGCGCCGTCACAGTATTCGATTCCCGACGCATCGACGACGACGTCTTGCGTCCTCGCTCGGGTGACCGCGGCCGCTGCTCGGCGCCAGACTGTTCCGGTGGTACTTGAGTCAAGTCGGCCGGTAAAAATTAGCGTCAACAAACCATCGCGCGGCCCCTCGGAGCGCAGGTCAATCGCAGTTTGCGAGGACGATGCCATGTGTCAGAGCGTGAGTCGAACCTACAAGCCCATTATGCTAGCTCTTCTCATGCGGTCAACTGATGGCTAACCGCTTGCGCGGCGGGCGCACGACCAGGCTCATCAACGCGGCCATCACGAGAGCGACGACGAATGCCATGAAGGAGGACGAATAGCTGCCCGTAAGGTCATGGACGAAGCCGAAAAACGGCGCGCCGGCCGCACCGAAAGCATGCGTCACTAGAATTCCCAGGCCGCGCACAGTGCCGAGGGATACGCGACCGAAATAATGCGCCCAGACAACTTCCTGCAATACCCAACCCCCGCCCAATCCGATGCCGTAAAGAAGAAAACCGGCGTACAGCGGCGCCACGGCACTCGTGGCAATCACGACCGTCAAGCCGAACGCCTGAACCAAAAACATCAGCATGCTGGAGCGCCGGATCTCCATCCGCTCGCTGACGAAGCCCCAGATCAAGGTCGAGCCAAGTTGCGTCGAAGCGATGATACTCAGTACCGTAGCCGCGACCAGCGGTGAAAAACCAATGTCAGTCACGTAGGCAAACACGTGGAGATTGAGACCGGCGATGCCGATATTCGCCATGCCGTAGATGAAGCACACGATCCAAAAAGTGTCAGTTCCGATCACTTCGCGCCAGCTCCACGCGGTCGCGTCGGCCGCTACAGCACTCGCCGAACTGTCGCGCTTGCCCGTCGCGGTCGCACCGGCGCGCTCATCCGGCACGTCGTCGCCGTCGGGCTTGAGCCCCATGTCTTCCGGACTGCGCCGCATGAAAATCAGCGCGGGGACGACGATCAGAATTAATGTGATGAGACCAAAGATCGCCCAGGTCCAGCGCCATCCGACCCAGACGAAAAGCGTCGCCGTCACTACCGGGATGAAAACTTTGGATAATCCCTGACCCAGGCTCGCGATCGCGATGGCGCGCCCGCGCCGGCGCACGAACCAGCGCGAGATCGTGACGCTCACGACCATGTGACACATAAAAACGCCGCCGATCGTGATCAATGTCCAGCGCAGCGCCAAGAACTGCCAATAGGAACTCACCTGGCTGAGTAGAATGAATCCGGCGCCCGCGACCAGCGCCCCGCCGGCCATCAGCCAGCGACCGCCGTAGCGATCGACCAAAGGCCCGACCAACGGGGCCATGGCTGCGCCGATAAGAATTTCCCCCGAGCGCAAGAGCGAAAACAAACCACGCGACACCGCCAGGTCTTCGGTCAGCGGCTTCAGAAACACACTGAGGGTGCTCGACATGTGAAAGGCGCATGCGACATGGGAAAGAAATCCGACGGCGACTATGGACCAGCCGTAAAAAAATTTTGGTTTTTGAAACAGCGCCGGCATTGAGAGGGTCAGAAACGGCAGCAGAACCGGACAGCCATCGTCTTACCCTAGCAAGCTTCCTACTCATTGTAAAAGTGAGGAAGCGCGGCTTGGGTACGATTTCATTTAGAATCGCCAAGGATCTGACGATTGAGAAAGATTTCTCGCTGCGCTCGGAATCACAACTGGCAGGCAAGTTGTCACCTCAACGACTGAAAGACCTCGATCAACGAACCACCACCGTAGCTTGCTTGTTAAGCGGCAAGCGAGCTATAGAAACAATCAGTCAATCGTGTGTTTATCATGAGGCGTCCCGCCATGGCGGCCAAAGGCTTGAATCATATCGCATTGAAGAGCCGAGACCTTAAGAAAACCGAAGCGTTTTACACCCGAGTGCTGGGGCTAAAGATTGCGTTCCGACATCCGCCCAACATGCTCTTTCTGACCACGCCGGGCGGCACCGATCTGATCAACTTTGTAAAGAGCGCCACGCCTGCTTCAGGCACTCAGGCGTTGGAGCATATCGGTTTCAAGGTGACGCCGGCGGGGCTTAAGAAAACCGAAAAAACACTCGAAGCACACGGCATCAAAATCGACGGCCGGCGCGGCAAAGACGCGATTTATTTCTCCGACCCCAACGGCTACCAAATTGAATACTATTGTGATTGAGGCGCGGAATACGATGATAAATGAACAGCCGTTCAAAGTTCAGATGCGCCGAAGGCGCAGTTGACGGACTCGAGGCGAACCCTGAGTCTCAAAAAAGACTCAGCTGATCGATTCCCGGCCGGCGAAAATGTTCGGTGGTGAGCTTTGGCCAACGCTCGCTGATGCCTGACTTCTTCCGCGCTAGTTTGAACAATTCGGCCATCTGCTCGGCGTAAATGCCTTCGCCGCGCATGCGCGTTTTAAAATTGGGATCGTTGAGCTTACCGCCGCGAATTTCCCGAACTCGGCTGAGGATCTTACGCTTTTTGTCAGGATAGTTTTGCTCAAGCCAATCCTCGAATAAAGACTTGACGGCAAACGGCAAGCGCAAAGCAACGTAGCCGGAAAAAGTCGCGCCGGCTTTGGCCGCGGCAGCGCCGATGGCGGGCGCTTCGGCGTCGGTGAGACCCGGGATCATCGGCGCCTGGAGATAGCCGACCGGTACGCCGGCTTCGGCGAGCGCTTTAATCGCCGCCAGCCGCCGCGCCGGGCGCGAAGCGCGCGGCTCGAGCAACGATGACAATTGGTGATCCAGCGTGGTCACGGAGATGGTCACACCGACACAATCGTAACGCGCCAGTTCGGCGAGGAGGTCCACGTCGCGCGTGACCAGAAAATTTTTGGTAATGATCACGATCGGGTTGCGAAACTCGAGAAAAACCTCCAGACAGCGACGCGTCAATTGTTTTTGCTTCTCCACTGGCTGGTAGCAATCGGTGTTGCCGCTGAGCGCGACTAATTGCGGCTTCCAATTGCGCCCCGACAGCTCTTTGCGCAGGAGCTCGGGAGCGTCCTCCTTCACCATAATCTTAGTTTCGAAATCCAGTCCGGAAGAAAAGCCGAGATACTCGTGCGTGGGCCTGGCGTAGCAGTAAACACAGCCGTGCTCGCAACCGCGATACGGATTGACGCTGGCATCGAAACCCACGTCCGGGCTGTCGTTGTACGCAATAATCGATTTCGAGCGATCAGCGAAAAATTGAGTTTGCGGCGAAGAGATCTCGTCGCTGTCCTGGAGCGGCTCTGACACCCGTTCGATGGCTTCGAATCGGTTTTTCGGATTGAGCGCCGAGCCGCGGCCACGCAAGGGAGGCGGCGAGGTCATAGGTATAGCTAGGACGCAGCTGGCGGAGTTTGAGCAGGAGCGGCGGCTGCCGTGGGTTTGGCGGCAGCCGCGGCAGCCGCTGACTTCGCGTCGCGTGAGAGATGGCGCGTGACCCGCTTCAAGAACTTAACCTTGCGCCTGAGCTTTTTAATCTTCTTGCGATCGCCGTCGGACGCTAACAACTCCGCCTTTTCTTTCTGCGCCTGCCGAATATCCTGCTTGACTGAATGAATCGCGTTTACGTCCTTGTGGGTTTCGTCATAAGCAATGCCTTTGGCCGCGGCGATGGCTTTGATCAGCTCCTCTTTTTCCAGGGCCACGACATTATTGAGATCGGTTTCCTGCTTGGCGACGTCACGCAACTTGTGCATCGGAAGTTTTCTAAGCTCTCTCAGCTCCATCGTCGGTTCCTCCTTTGACAACTGAACTCCTGGTAGCATATTTAGCCTATGGAATAAAAATGGCAACGCCGCGAAAACCCAAAGCCAAAGCTTCGACATCAACCGCTCCGGTCAAGAAAATTCTCACACGGCTCGAGACAGTCCACCCCGACGCCAAGCTCGATCTCGACTTTACCAATCCACTCGAATTGTTGATCGCCTTGATCTTGGCCGCCCAAGCGCGCGATGATCTGGTGAACAAGATCACCGTTGATTTGTTCAAGACCCATCGAACTGCGGCCGATTATGCCGGCACGCCGCCGGCGTCACTTCAGAACCAGATCGGCAAGATCAATTTCTACCGCAACAAGGCTAAATCGATTCACAACTGCTGCCGGGCGCTAATCGCACGCTTCGGCGGCAAAGTGCCCGACAATCTCGAGGATCTTGTCAGCCTGCCCGGTGTCGGCCGGAAAACCGCCAATATCGTTCTCGGCAACGCGTTCGGCCGCCAGACAATCGGCGTCGATACCCACGTGATGCGGCTCTCGCAGCGCCTCGGCTTCACCAAGCAGCTCGATCCGGACAAAATCGAAGGCGACCTGCTGGCCATCGTCCCCGCGAACCAACGCGTGCGCTTCTGCCATTTGATGCAGTACCACGGCCGACGCGTGTGCCTGGCAAAAAACCCAAAGTGTCCGGAGTGTGCGATCAGAGATTTGTGCCCGTACCCGTTTAAAACCCAATAACATTGGCCAGGTAGGCTGTTACATCAGCTCTCGGGAAAATCACCGGAGCCGCGCCGATTCATCAGAGAAGTCGCTGCTGACCGGGCATTGTTTATCACCCGGCGCGGCAGTAGAGTTCTTTTCAGCTTTCTCTCATCCAACGACTTGAGCCCATGGCTGAATTGCTCGAGGCACCCGATCCATTCAACGTTATTCGTGAAGCCCGCGGCTTGCTCGAATTGCCGCGCCTATTATTCCGCTCTCCCGAGCTTGCCCGACAACCGCGCGGCCGGGGCCAACCCGTACTGATCCTTCCCGGCTACGGTTCCGGCGATGCTTCTACCGCTTTGCTCAAAGGCTACCTCTGCTTGCTCGGCTATCGGGCACGCGGTTGGGGCCTGGGACGTAACACCGGCAATGCCGTCGAACTGATTCCCAGAATAATAAAACACGCGGCATCTCTAGCGCAGCGAAGTAACCATAAAGTTCATCTGATTGGCTGGAGCTTCGGCGGCTATCTCGCCCGCGAGATGGCGCGCGAGCGCGCCGACCTTATAGGTCAAGTCGTCACGCTCGGGACTCCCGTTGTCGGCGGACCGAAATACACGGTTTTCGCCAAATTGTTTCAGAAACGTGGCATCGACGTTGAAGCCATCGCCGCCGCGATCGAAACCCGCAACAAGATTTCCATCGGCACGCCGGTTATCGCGATCTATTCACGCAAGGACGCCGTCGTCGCGTGGCAAGCCTGTATCGATGCCAACGCGGCCAATGTTGAACATGTCGAGGTCGGCACCACTCACCTCGGATTGGGTTTTTCACCGGAAGTCTATAAGATCATCGCCCAGCGGCTCGCCGCTGCAGTCGTGCGCGATCCATAAATAAGCGGCCCGTGCCCGCCGCGCTAGATTCCGGACAGGAATGCTGCGATGGACAACCTGGTAGTCTTGTGGATTATCTCCAGTCTGTTAGTCATCGCCGGTTTGGTCGGCCTGGTGCTTCCCGGTCTTCCCGGCGCGCCGCTGATCTTCGCCGGCCTGCTTCTCGCGGCATGGGCCGAGGGCTTTGAATACGTCGGGCTGGGAACCGTCGTCATCCTCGCGGTCATCGCTGTTCTGACCTTTGCCGTGGACTTCTGGGCGACCATGTTCGGTGCGAAAAAATTTGGCGCGTCCATGCGCGCGGTCATCGGCGCGGTCTTGGGTCTGATCGTCGGATTTTTTTTGGGCTTTCCCGGCGTCATCTTCGGCCCGTTCATCGGCGCCGTGATCGGCGAACTCTCCGTACGGCGCAATCTCCAGCAGGCCACCCGCTCTGGCATCGGAGCTACCGTAGGGTTTGTGCTCGGCGCCGCTCTGAAGCTCGCGCTCGCCTTCGCCATGATCGGGGTGTATCTGGTGGCGCGATTTTTCTGATCAACGCGGTGGCGATGAGCTGACGGTAATCTGCCATTCCGAGCGCAGCGAGGAGAACGTGGCTTAGCAGGCACAGGGCCATTGACCGCGCTCGGAGCGGCTTGTCCTTGGCCAACAATTTCAGCGTCGAACTGATAAATAAATTGGCTGGCTGATCGTTGCAACGATCTCAACTCGGAGGACTACCATGAAACTGTATTGTGCGCTGTTATGGATTTTGCTGATTTACAGTCAAGCGCAGGCCTTGACCATTGCCACCGGCTCCGGCGAAGGCACCTATTACCAAATTGCTCAAGACATCAAACAAATTGCCGAAAAGGAGGGCATCCCGGTCGAAGTCATCCAGACCGGCGGCTCTTTCGATAACATCAATCTTCTGGGCGCCGGCAAGGTCGATCTGGCGATCATGCAATTGGATGTTTTGCGCTTCGTCACCGAGATCATGCTCAAAGAAACCGGTCTGAACGTTCTGAAAGAAGCCAAGGTCGCGCTCAATCTTTACCTCGAAGAAATTCACATCATCACGAAAAATCCTGAGATCCGGACGGTGCAGCAGCTCGAGGGAAAGCGCGTCGCCGTCGGTCCCGAGAAAAGCGGCTCGGCGCTCACCTCCGAAGTTCTGCTCGCTGGTTTTGGCGTGAAGATCGAGCCGGTATTCGATCTGCCCGAAGGAGCCGTGAAAAAACTCAGCCAAGGCGAGATCGACGCGCTGATCTTCATCGGCGGAGCGCCGGTCCCGGCGTTCCAAAAGCTCGACAAAAGTTTTCATTTCGTGGCGTTGCCGGCCGACAGCGGCCTGGAGCAGATCTATCCAAAAAAGAAGATCGCCAAGTCGGTCTATCCCTGGGCCGACGAAGTCGACACCCACGCGGTGCCCTCGGTTATCATGACGAGGAACCGGGCCGAGAACGATTACATCTCGACGGTGCAAAGGCTGGTGCTGTTGATCCTGACGCAAAAAGAACAGTTGGACGCTACCGGTCATCCCAAATGGAAGGATTCATTCGTGCGCTCGACCCAGGACAACATCGGTTACGGGCCGGCGCTAGAAGTGATCCAGCTCTATAACAATCTCGACAGCATCGGCTATCGAATCATCAAGAAATAGTTCGCGGCGATCGGCCGCGCTCTATTCATCGCGGTGAACGGTCTGCGGCGAGAACGCCGGCAGGCACACGGCAACATATTCAGCGCCTTTTGCGCCCGGTGTGCTGTAGCGCACCCACTCGCCGGCGCTGATGACAATCGCCTGTCCGGCGCTGACTCTGTGCACACTCTCGCGTGTCTCGACCTGCAATTCTCCGCGTAGAACCACCGTGTACTCATCGAACTCCGGCGTCTGGCCCGGCTCGCGCCAACCCGGCGGGCTGGTCATCTTGGCGATGCTCAGCGCGGACGTTTGCGAATTCACCCGGCCGAAAAACTCTTCGATGATCTTCGGCGGCTGACCGGCTGCAGGAATGACCGTGGGCGCTGAAATAAGTTTTGCCATGGCGGGAAACTACAGTCAAAATCGGCGCTGCGCAATTGAC
>Ga0209640_10001383_pt1 | contig 20473 bp, 14 predicted proteins | sample RifCSP10_1_FD_184018 | JGI IMG/M metagenome (GOLD analysis project Ga0209640, IMG submission 184018) | Soil microbial communities from Rifle, Colorado - Rifle CSP2_sed 10_1 (SPAdes) (version 2) | ecosystem: Environmental > Terrestrial > Deep subsurface > Rock core/Sediment | place: Rifle...
AGCACCCTTCTCCTGCAGAAACTTCCTGAATTTCTTTCCGGGGATGCAGCAGCCGGTGAATCCGTTGACCAGGAACACGAACGCGCTGTATTTACTGGCTTCGGCGATCGCATCGTCCAGAGCCTGATCTGCAGAAGCTGGAAGTGAGGGTAGCAACAGAAGACAGGCTAAGACGTATAATATAATTCGACTTTTAGCAGGACGATCCATGGCTGTCCTTTTGTTCAGTACACAGTGTTCCCCTCATTGCAAAACTGTGGAAGCTGTGTTTCATGCAGCTTCCGTCTCGGGAGGCTCTTCCTGACAGGCAAGAAGTGTGGGCTTCCGGTCCACATTCACTTAGCTTTTCTTTTTCTCCGGAGCCTTGTCTCCATCTGTTGCGGGGGTCTTGCCTGTGTCTCCGTCATCGTCGTCGTCTTCATCTCCTTCGTCCTCATCTTCATCGTCATCATCTTTTGATGCGTCAGAGCCTTTGCCTCCGGTCTTGCCAGCTTCCGTTTTGGGTTTTTTTCCTTCGGATTTTGGCTCCTTCTGAGCGAGCAGCATCAGGCTTTCATGCAACACGCCTGCACCTAACAGGAATCGGTCTCCGTTTGATTCAAAGGACCAATCGAAGGCGGTGTTGGGATTCAACTCTACCTGTGCCGGCCCGGCTGTCTCTAGCACTACCGAAGAGACACGCGTATTTTCCAGCTGATAAACGTTCTTCGCGTATCCGAAGGTCGGCATGGAGGTGAGCACTATGAGGCTGAAGAAAACGAGACCGGTATTGATCATGCACGCCTTTGGGTTCATCAAGTCCTCCTGATATGCAGATTCTCATTGCCGTCGCACTGACGGAAAATGAGTCCACTTACTTGGGGATAACTGGACGACCGGAGCCTCGTTACATTTCATTTGGCTCCTTTTTTGGCCCCTTTCTTCGCTCCCTTTTTCTTCGTCAAGCCTTTGCTGTCTTCCTCCTCCACATCTTCTTCGTCTTCCTCGTCCTCCTCCTCGATGTCCTCGGTTTTGGAGGAGCCTGTACGTTGGCCGGAAAGACTACCCCCGGATGATCCAAACTTGACATCATCAAAGGTGCCAAGGTGATATAGCGTGATGCCAACCGCCTTTGTGTTCTTGGCTTCCTTGGGCACTTCGAAAGTGAGCCGAAGGTTTTTGGTCTCACCGCTTTTGATCTCGCCATCTTTAAATCCACTAGTCGTCATACACCGAAACGTCTTACCACTCTCGTAATCCGTTACCCAAGTATAACTGCCGCCGCAGTAGCCCAGATCTTTGACAACGAGTTCACTCAGATCCTTATTGCCTCGCAAAGTGAGCGAAACCACCACCGTAAGGACTGAACCACGCACGGTGGCCTCTATCAGATCAGCCCGAAGCGCTGGGTCGAAATCGCTTTGAATGCTCTTGAGTCTCGACCCTGTTGCAGCTCCACCCTTTGGGGAGCCGTTACCCGTTGCTGCTTCTTCATCAGCTTCCTCGTCCTCCTCTTCCTCCTCCTCCTCTTCCTCCTCCTCAGCAGAGGCGTCGAGACGTTTGGCTGGGGCTTTGCCCTTGTCTTTAGACCTTTTCGCGGCGGGCTCAGTCGATTGTTTACCGAGGAGCATTCTCCCCTCTTGCACGGCATCGGATGGAGTATTCGTCATACTTGAGGCAATGGTCGGCTGATTGGCAGACAATTGAGCTAACTGCTCGCTGGCTCGCGTCAACTGTGGTGATTTCGCATCCTCCGGCTGTGGTCGTGCTCCAGCTTCGACCTGGGCCATGCAACAGGTCAGCACCAGAAAGCCAAGTGGCACGATCGCTCTAAGGCTTATCGCCTTTTTGGCAAATACCCTTGTTCGATCCCCGTGGTGATTCATCCAGGACCTCCTCATTATTAATTAGTGGTTGATGTTTGATCCTGATAAGAGTGTTCAAAAAGGAAGCTTCTTCATTTTCTTTTTCTTCTTCTTCTTCACCATCTTGTCCTTGTCACTCTTCTGGCCCTGCTCATCCTCCAGATCCGCCACATCCTCCTCATCCGTTACGTCCTCATCCTCGTCCGACACTGCTGGGCTTTTGGTTGCAGGGCCACCCGCCGGATCCTGGGACTGTTCCTGCTTTGAAGACGCATCAATTACTCGCTGAAGTTTTGCTCTGGTGCCTTGTGGATCGCGCTTGGCGTCGATGGCCGTCTGCAACAATCCATTGGGGAAGTCGTATTTTTGAGGAATATTAAAACCGAGGCGTTTGAGCACCTTTGCCTCTTCCTCTGCATATGCTTTCAGCAGGATTTCTGCAATTGGTGCGGGAATCCCGTAAGCCGCCTCCAAGCCCTTTGCCGCTGCCGGGATCACTACCGTTTTCAGGACAGCAAGCCGTAGCTCAACAAGCTGCGGTGGAAGATAGAATTGTGAATGGCCTGCTTTTTCATTGGGAAGATCAAACCCCATCAAAGCGGCCGCGGCTTCGTCACCGTAAGCCTTGTTAAAGTGTTTTTGCCCTGCCGTTACATATTGGCCGCAGATCGCTGTTGGATTTCCCAATTTCCACTTCAAAAACCCATAGACCTCTTTGCGGGCTTTTTTTATGGCTTCCTCATCACCAACGAGATCGGCAATCTCATATTTTTTTATGGCATGCGCTACCATTTTTTTAGCGATGCGTTTGCTCACCTTTGCATCGCCCTTTGTGACACATTTTGCTGCGCGCTCTGTTTTGCCGGCAAAGGCGATCTGGGAAGTTAGTGTGAAGAACAGAGCAATGAACAGGAGTGACGCCGTCACTGCTACTGCGCGTGCAAGATGGCTGTGCTTTTTCAGAGGGTGCATGCTGTTACTCCACGGGCTCGGAGCCGAAACACTTCAAGTTTTGTGTCTGCGTGGAACGGTACCTTCCTCAGACTAATATTAGTTGTTGCCCATCTGAAATTAATTGGACAGTCTTTGAAACTCGGGCTGCGCTTATCCATTTCGCTTGGCGGCGATAAGCCCCTTGACCAGGCGGTTGTCCACGTCCCACTTTTTAGGCATGTTAAAGCCAATCCGGTCAATTTGCGTTTTAGCCTGACTCGTAACTTTATCAATTATAATCTTGCTTACTTCAGGCGGAATCCCATAATCTTCCTCTATCTTTTTGGCAGCGTTATCGCCCTGCGCATCGACTTGCGCCTTTAGCTGCTCACTAAACTTTTCTGGCAACTTCATTTCTGCGCTGGCATCCCCGGGCAATTGCGTTCCAAGTAACGCGGCGGCCGCCTCGTCGCCATAGGCTTTGTTAAAATGTTTTTGTCCAGCCGTCACGTATTGCCCACAGATTGTCGATGGACTTCCCAATTTCCACTTTAAAAACTCGTAGACTTCTTTCCGGGCGTTTTTGGTGGCTTGCTCGTCGACCAAATCAGCGATCTCCCATTTTTTGATCGCATGAGCAACCACCTTCTTGGCAATTCCCTTGCTCACCTTGGAATCGCCCTTCAGACACTTGGCGCCGCGTTCCATTTCTCCAGCTTGAGCAAAATCGACGGCGGCGGGGGCAAAATCCACGGCGAGCGCGGACAGCAGAAACAGCAGAATAAGGGCCCTGGGACTCAGGAGCGTTTGCTGTGAGAGGTTGGCGCCTAACGTTCGCATATGATTCCTCCTCCTTCAAAAAGTTAGTTGACTTGTGAGTCGGTTGTGGGCGTTGAGATGATCAAGCTCCGTGCCAGTGTGTAAGTGGCTAGGTTTTCGTCTACATCCAATAGATCCAGGAATGTTTATGAAATCCCATTTGATGTGCCCCAAGGATGTGACACTATTGAGCCCCAAATTCGTCAAGATTGCCCCAGTGTTCCTATCATTGAGCCGAGAACCCGCCTTATCTTGCTTGTTGTGCATTGACAACTCACCGGTCGATAGCCTGCTGAAGTATCCGCCGGCTAGGAACTGCTCAGGTCCTGAATGGACTTCTTAATCCGACCGGCATCTTTGGCGCCCGGACTGAGGGAGAGATATTTTTCAAGTGCGGCTATAGCGGTTTTCCGATCGCCGATCTTGTAGTAGGCAAGTCCCATCTCTCTGTATGCGTCGGCGAATTTGTCGTTGGCTTTGATGGCGGCGACGAAATGGCCGATGGCTTGCTTCGGTGCGTCGGGCCCGCTTCCTGTCTCCAGCGCAATCTTTCCAAGATAGTAGTGCGATTCGGGATCGTTGCTTTTCGCCTGCAAAGCTCGTTGAAACATCGCGGCGGCGGTGTTGAATCGCTTTCGGTCGTAGTCCAAGCGGGCCACGATGAGTACAAGTTCGCGTGTCCGATTCCTAAATTCGTCCGTGTTGGAGTCAGGCAGGCGATTTTCGGCAAGGTTCTTGTATTTTGATTGGACCAATCCTGTCAGTTTCTCGATGCGCGACTTGTTGGTGGGATGGTCACCGTAAAAGAAGTTTTCAATGGCTCCTTGATCCCCGTACTCCTTCATCAGTTGCTCGAACGTACGCGGGGCTTCTCGCAGGTCGTAGCCCGCTTTGGCCATATACTCCAGTCCCACAACATCGGCCTCGGTTTCGCTGCCACGGCCGTGTCCGCTGGTGGCGGCCTTCATGGAATACTCATACGTCTTCTGGAGTAAGGCGGGCGGCAGCGTGACTTTTCCGCTCGCCGAAGCAGTCCGTGCCGCGAACTCCCCTAGAACTTGGATGCCGTAGTTGCTCTCAATGCCCTTGACCACATGGCTTTCCGTCACGTGGGCGATCTCATGCGCGAGTACCATGGCGAGTTGGGATTCATTTTCCATCCGAGCGAGCAGACCGGCGTTGACATACAAGATCCCGCCGCCGAATGTGAACGCATTAATGCTCGAGTCCTGGACTACCCGAATGCTGTATGTGAAAGGCCTGGGATGAGCGACGGCGACTATTCGCTGGACCATCTCATTGAGATACGTGTTCAAAAGTACGTCATCCCAAATCTTGCTTTTCTGTTCGAACTTTTGCGCGTTTTCCTGCGCCATCCGTTCCTCATCGGCTTCGGTAAACTTCGGCCGATTGAGAACTGCGTCTCCCGCGGACATGCCGGTATTGATATAGCGATCCGTCCCAGCCGGCATCTGCTTGGTGACTTCCTTCATGACGTCTTCGCATCCGGTGAGGGCCACCGAGAACCACGTCAGCACCACGAGCATTCTCAATGTGGCTGATGTGAAATACGGGCTAGTCATCATGGTGGGGACCTCCTGTTGACCGTTCTCATACAGCATCGGAAGAAGGCATGATTATCTTACAGAAGCGCCGTTCTTGTCCGAACAACCTACGACGTAAACTTTGAACGCTCGTCAGTTCTATGCCTGTGGCTTCTTTGGCGAGCCCCGCTCCTTCTCGCAGCCGATGATGACACAATCATTCTTGGAGACTAATCGAAGAGTCGGCGTGGCCGCTGTGGCACCAGGAGCGACTGCCTTCGTTGATGGCGAATTCAGTTCGCCTATTGGCGGAGGCGGTGCTCCGTTTTTCTTTTGGCAGTGGGACAGGGAACCGAAAATGATAACGAGGCTGACTCGCAGCGGAAAAATCCAGCCGGATGGGAAATGGAAAGCGATACAATATCGTCTCTCCCGTGATCCGCATCTGTTTATACGGAGCGGGCAGAGCCTACAGTGCTGTCAGTTGTTCGTCAAGGGTATAGAGTCGAAGAAAGGCGCTGATAGGCCCCCCCCTTAAGGGGGGGGTAGAGAAGTTGGGCAAGTGATTTGAATCCGACGCCAAGCGTGGTGCAGACAAGATATTGGCGGTCGAATCTGTTCTTTGTGCGGATCATGTCGCGAAGAGGCTGCCAGCCGACTCGGCCCCAGGCTGCGATGTGGAACACGGACAGGGGATAATCGGTGCCGAAGAGCAATCGTTCATGTAGCTTCGGATGTCTGCGCAGATGCAGGAGCATCTTGAGCCGGTTGGGCAGCGTGAGCGCAGAAATGTCGGCGTAGAAATTGGGGTAACGGTTCGCCAGGTCCTGGAAGGTGGGTATGAACTTTTCGTACAGCATGAGGCCGTAGCTGCAGGCATGGGCGGCAATGACGGTGGCGCCTTCGTCAAGAGCAGTGCGAAGCCGGTCGGGATCGCCGAGGGACTGGTCTTTTCCGATGAGGGTAAACTCGTAGCCGACGTGACTCAGGAGCGGCAGCTTCCGCTCGGCGAGAGTCTGGTAGAACGCTTTGTAGCGGGTATGAGCCGGATTGAACTGCTGCGTGTTTGGGAGGACCTTCACTAATGTGGCCCCGGCATCGGCGCAACGATGGATTTCGTCGATGGCGTCGCGTCGTTGGGGATTAATCGAGACGCCGGCGAGGAATTCATTCGGGTAGGCCCTGGTGGTCTTGAGCACATAGTCGTTGCTGATGAGAAAATCCGTCTGGGCCTGATTGAGGCGGCCATTCTGGTCGTAGACCCCATCCATTCCGAGTAGCACGGCCTTCTGGACGTGACGTGACGCGCGCAATTCGGTGAGCAGATCGTCGAGGTATTTCCGGTTCGCTTCCCGTGGGTTCGACGGAGACAGTTGGTGTTTCCACAAGAGGAAGCGAAACAACGGACTCTTGAGCATCTTCGGCGAGATGTAGCAGCCGTTGTCCCCGTCCGGCAACGCGGCCAGATGCACGTGGCAGTCGATGAGAGTTTTATCAGTCACTGGTCAATGGTTATTCATTATTCGACGGCGAGAGCGGGATGGGCGGGACTAGCGAGATAGGCGAGACTTGCCCGTCCCGCTTTTCGCGCACCTCACGCCCGTCTCGCGAGATACGTTTCACGTTTCACGTACCTGAAGTAGCTCCATTGCGATTCGTTTGAGACTACGCAAGTCCATCTTACCAGTGCCCAACAGTGGCAGGGCGTCGACTTTGATGAAATTCGTGCGTGATGGAATATAGAGGTTCGGTAGGCCGTTTGCTGCGAGCTTGCTGACGATGCCGGGAATCTGTGATTCATCCAGAGTGTGAAGGACCGCGAGTTGCTCGCCCTTGCGCTCGTCCGAAATGCCGGTGACAGCGAAGACTTGCATGTCGGCGCCGGCGGCTTGCTGCAGTGCTTCTTCAACGCGGCCATGCGGGACCATTTCACCACCGATCTTCGAAAAGCGCGAGAGCCGGTCGGTGATCGTCAAGAACCCGTCTTCATCCAACGTCGCGATGTCGCCCGTGATGTACCAGCCGTCACGCATGGCGTTGGCCGTCAGATCCTCACGCCCCAGGTACCCCTTCATGACGTTGGGACCTCTGATCAGCAACATGCCAGGAGTGTCGGGTGGCAATGAGGCGAAGCTGTCGGGATCGACGATTTGCACAGACACGCCGGGCAGCGGTTGGCCGACAGTTCCCCGCCGTGAGGCCGGTTGGAAGTATCCGGCGGCCCGGAAGTCCGGACAATTGACGGAGACGACGGGAGCACATTCGGTGATGCCGTAACCCTCGATCGGTCCGATGCCGAACCGATCTTCAAACGCCTGGGCCAACCGTGCCGGGAGTTTCTCGGCACCGGTCAGGACCACGCGCAGCGAGCTGAATTGCTCCGGGGTACAGCGCCGCTGATACAGCTGGAGAAAAGTCGGTGTGGTGACGAGGAACGTGATGCGGTAGCGGCGCACGAGTTCGCCGATGGCGGCGGCGTCGAGCGGGGAGGGATGAAAGACTATCCCCGCGTTGTTGAACATGACGAACCAGAAGACGAGATAGCCGAACGAGTGGAAGAAGGGAAGAATGCCAAGAACTCGCTCGTCCTGGTAGAGATGGAGCACCTGACCGGCTCCCTGCGCATTGGCGTCGACGTTGAAGTGGGACAACATGACGCCTTTTGGTTCACCGGTGCTGCCGCTGCTGAAGATGATGGTGGCCAGGTCATCCATTGTCAGCGGGATGTTCTGTCCGCAGGCCAGTTCGATCAGCCGAGCAGGGGCGCCGAGGGCGAGGAGGCTCGCGATGAGTTTCTGCCCTGTGCCGATGGTGCGAACGACGTCCTCCAGCCAGATAATCGACGGCCCGTCTGGTAGATCAAGTTTGGCCTTCTCGACAAAGGTTCGGCTGGTGACGATCGTGCGAAGGCCGGCGAGTCGCACGGCCGCTTCGAGGCCGGTTTTGCCGACCGTGTAGTTCAGATTCACGCTGGTTTTTCCGCACAACGGCGCCGCCACGTTGACCAATGCGCCGGCGACGGTCGGTGGGAGCAGGATCCCGACATGACGCTGGTCTTCCCAATGTGGCCGAAGCACTCTGGCGAGTACGATGGAGCCGATCAGGGCTTGGAGCGACGACACATGAGGGCGGGTCTGGTCTGCCATCGCAAAGCGGAGCGGATGTCTCCGCATGGCGTGGATGAATTCGCGGTGCAGCGGGCGGCGATAGGATTTTCGCAGGCGCCAGGCCGCTTCTCCGAGTGTGCGGATCGCGTCGCGCAGCTCGTGCGCCGGCGTGTCCGATGGCAGCGGTGTGCCGAAGGACACCGAGACCGGGTAGGGAATGCGCTCCGGCCATTTCGTGAAGAAACGACCGCGCTCAAAGCTGAAGATGCTGCCCCACACGCGATCCAAGTGCACGGGAATGACGGGCACCTGCCGTCCCTTCACAATCCGCTCAAAGCCGCGACGGAACGGCAGCAGCGTGCCGGTGCGGGTGATTTGTCCTTCAGGGAAAATGCAGACGATCTCTCCGTCGTCGAGTGCCTGCCCTGCGCTGCGAAGCGCCCGGAGGATCATGCGGGTGTCGCCTGCCGAAGTAATCGGGATGACCTTCATGGCGGTCATCAACCATGTGAACAGCGGGTGCGTCGCATAGGCGGCATCCACAACGAACCGTATGGGCCGATCGACGCTGGCCATCAGTATGAAGCCATCGACGAACGACATATGGTTCGGAACGAGAAGCGCCCCGCCGGATTGGGGAACATGCTGCTGGCCGACGATGCGGAGGCGATAGAGCGTGTTCGTACAGATGACGAGCAGCAGCCGCAGGAACACATCGGGCATCAGCCAGAGGGCCCATAGCGTGCCGCCTATGGTCACTCCGGCGGTGACGAGAAAAATGCTGCTCGTCGAGAGACCGGCATTGGCGAACGAGCCGCCGGCGAGCGATCCCAATAGAATTCCGGTGAAGACGCAGGTGTTGGAGAACGAGATGACAGCGCCGCGACGGTCGGGCGGCGATTTCCATTGGAGAATGGCGTTCAGCGGCACGAAGATGAAGGAGCAGGAGACTCCGAGGAGTCCCAATACCAGAAACGTTCCGAACAATGGTGGGGTCAGTGCGCCGAGCAAGGCCAGTGCGATGGTCGCACCCGTGGCTCCCAAGGGGATCAGTCCGTACTCAATGCGGTTTTGAGACAGTCGCCCAACCAGCATGGCGCCGATGCCGATGCCGACGGACAACAGCGTGAGCGGGAGACCCGACATCGCATCAGAGAGGTGCAGAACGGCTTTGGAATAGACGAGCACGTTCTGGGCGAAGAGGCTCGCGATCGTCCAGAAAAATATTTCTCCGGGGATGGCAAGGCGCAATAGGCGTTCTGCCTGAATGGCAGCCCAGGCGCCGCGGATCGTCGAGCCTACGCCGCCGGTCGCGCGGGCGGGCGAGACGTGGGGAACGGCCAAGGCTGCAACCAGGCCGACTACCGACAAGGCGGCTAAGGTGAGGGGCGCCATCCAGAGGTGGTCACCGGCGATCTGCAAGAGGAAGCCTCCGGCTGCCGTGCCCGCCAGGATGGCGGCAAAGGTCCAGACCTCCAACAGGCCGTTGCCGGCGGCGAGACGTTCATGCGGAATCAACTCGGGGAGAATGCCGTATTTCGACGGGCCGAAGAGCGCGCTGTGCACACCCATCCCGCATAAGACGATCAATGGCAGAATGCCGCCGGTGGGATTGAGCCAGAGTGCGAAGGTGCCTGCGCTCATGAGGAACACCTCGACGACTTTGATCGATACGATGACCGTGCGTTTGCTCAGGCGATCGGCCAAGGTGCCGCCGATCAACGACAGCAATACGAGCGGCAAGGTGAAGATGATGAAGGCGAGCGCGGTTTGCGTCTGTGCCGCGGTTTCCATCGCAGGGCCTGGCGCCATTCCCGCGGTCGCTTGCCGGATGGCCAGCAAGGCGACCATGAGCTTCCAGGCGTTGTCGTTGAACGCGCCGAAGAATTGCGCGATGAGGAGGCCTCGGAGAGGGTGCGAAGCGGCGCTGGTACCTGCAACCTTGTGCTGAAGACTGTCCACCAGAAAAGGCCTCGTATGGTCCGCAGTGTGCCAGTGTTTGGAGTCGGAGGCAAATGTTTCCTTCCCCTTAATCTGTATGAATCGCACAACGGCTTGTCTTCACAGAGACAGCCAGAACAGCTTCATACGAGTCTGTTCCTTGGCCCTGTCCATTCCCACCAGCCCTCCGAAGAGATCCCAGGAGGTTCCCCTCTCCGTCTCATGTCGGTACCGATACAGCGGGATGATCGGGTTGAATTCAAACACTGATTCTCTGGGAGAGGTCATGCGCCGGACCAGAGCCATCTTTGAGGCTCCGAGGAAATGGAAGTCGGAATGGTCTGCATCCGGATGCTCGTATGAGATCAGCCACCATAACAGACTGACCGATGTGACGGTGCCTTGCCGGCTTTTGTAATCGACTAGCGGCCAGATGAATGAAAACTCCGCGCTGCCGGTTTTACGCGTGGACTCGTACTTGTACAGGGGAAAGAGACGGTCGGTCGTGCCTGTCGACGTGGCATGGTGTTCGAAGAGTGACCATGTTCCGAATCCCAGCACATTGAATCGAGCCTCGTCCTGATTATGGCCCCGTTCATAGCGCCAGAACGGGATCAAAGTATCGGTGCTTCGCGATGGCGTGCTCTCATGCTCGTAAGCCAGCAGGATACTCGTTCGTGCTACGTCCTGGGCCAAGTCGTGGCGATAACTATAAATGGGGAACAGGCGATGGCTGTGGAGGGTCGAAGAGTCTTCTTGACGGAAGAGCGACGCATAGGACAGTCCTCCGATAGACAAGGTGATCTGGTCCTGTTCCCTGCGGTAGTCGTAGAGGGGGAAAAACAGACCGCGTGCCGAGTCCTGTGTCCAGCTGTGCCTGATCCAGCTGATTGGGAGGGCGGGATCGAGTCCGATCATCGACCAGCTTCCTTCACCCGTGGCCTCATCGTTTGACAGGCTCGCGATGGGAAAGAGACTGGTCTGGCTCGAGGTCGGTGACGTTGTGCGCCAGAACATCCAGAGCGCGGAGAATGAGGTGGTGTCGGTTGTGTCGTCGGCACGATAACTGTAGAGAGGGAAGGCATGGTGAGCGCTCTGTGTGGGGCTGCTCTGAGACCGGAAGAGACTCACCGGTTCGACTCCAAGCAGATTGATTGTGGTCTGCCCTGTTTCTTCATCGTGAGCATATCGATAGAGCGGGAATACACGGTTTGTCATGCTGGTCGGAGTCTCCTCGTGGTGAACGAGAGAGGCGGACCCCAGTCCCAGCATGTCGAACGAAGACCCCTGGCTCTTCTCGTCTTGGCGGTAGCTCCGGTAGTCATAGAAGGGGAACAGGTGGTCCAACGTGTGCGCGTCGTTGCTATCGTGGCGATACAGCGCCATGGTTTCTATTCCCAGGAGGCTGAATTGCCAGTCCGTCCTGGCAGTCGCTCCGGCATAGTCCCAGAAGGGCAGCAGTCGATCAGCGACCTGGATCGGAGTCGTGAGATGACGATACAGAAGTATGGCGTCGAACTGGGTCTCGTTCTTCGCAAGGTCGTGCCGGTATCGATAGAGCGGAAACAGGCGATGTTGAAACAGAGACGGACTCGATTCCTGCCGATACAGGGCGATTTCGGACATGCCGAAGAGAGAGAGCGAGCTGTTGTTGCCTTGTCGGAAGTAGTCGTACAAAGGAACGAGCCGATCTTCAGTCAGATCGTCCTGGCTCCGGTGGAGATAGAGGGACAAACGGCGATAGCCAACGGCAGAGAGTTGGGATAATCCATCCTGGCTGTGGTCGTAATTGTAGAGGCCAAGGAGTCGGTGCGCACTGTGGTTCGGGTCGTCTTCATAGCGAAACCAAGACGCGTCGCGATAGCCGAATAAATCGAATTCATGGGTCTGGCTGTCGGCATGGCCCTCGTATCGATACAACGGAAAGAATCGATCGATGGTGCAGGATGGTGCAGTCTGATGCCGGTACAGAAGAAGCGCGTCGAAGGTAATGCTGTCATCCTTACCTGAGACATAGCGGTAAAGTGGAAATATCCGATGACTCGTCTCGTCGGCCGTCGTGACGTGCTCGAAGAGCGCTAAGGAAGATATCGAGGAAAATCCTTTAGCTGGAGGCAGACCGAGTATGGCGAGCCGCTTGACCTGGGCTGAGGTGTCGTCGGTATAGCCATAGACCGGAAAGAGAAAGTTGTAGTGTTGGGACGCGCTGTCCGATGACCCGTAGAACGGCAGGATATAACGATAGGCCTCTTCCTTCGATCGGTCTTCACCTGACCAATAGAGCGGGAACAGCCAGCCGTTCGACGAATTGAGGTCCTGGCGATAGTGAAACAAGGGGAAGATCAGATCCCATTGAGATAAGTCAGTGCGGCTGTCGCTCGTCGTGATCAATATCGGACCGAGCACAAAGTTTCTTGCGTAGTACTCGCCCATGACATGGCGACTGAATAGGGGAAAGAGATGGTGCCATGCGCTGTCCCCATGGATCGATTTCATATACAGCGGGACAGTGAAGGTCCATTCCCGCCCCGGTTGTTCAGAGTGCCAATAGAAGGGAAAGACATGGGCCCAGGTGTGGTCACCGCGTCGTTCGTAGGTCCCCAATGGCCAGAGAATGCTTCGCCGCAGTAGATTGTGTGCCGGATCTTCCTCCATGGAGTACAGAGGCCGCACAGCCAGCCGAGAATAGCTGCCTCGCTCCTCAGCCGAATAGAGCAACAGCAGGCCATCGACAGACGTGGCGTCCCCAGACCGTTCTGTGCACCACAAGAGTCCAATACAATGACGCCTTATATCTTGCGGTTCTCCACTTTCTTCGGCCAATGCTCCGAATGGAAACAGCATGGTCACGACGATCAATATTCCTAGCTTCAACATGTAGCATCTTGACATCGTCATGGCGATCCTCCTTTGCGGAGCCGGTGAGTTCATGACTATCAGTTCAGCAACAGTTGTGCCTCTCATGGCACAATCGGGCGGAAAGCGTAGGTGGGCGTCAATGGAGAGTTTTAGGGAATAGCACCATGCTGGATTGCTGGCCGACGACAGGATGTGAAATTATCTCGCGGAAAAACTATGAACGCTTGTTCAGAGGATGGCGACGGTTGTTCATAGGCGGATTAAAGGAGAGAATGCACCGAAATAGACAGAACGGCCAGCTTCATGCCTTGCAGCGAGAGGCTGGCCGTTTGCAACGTCGTTCAATTGAGATTACGGTTGCCGTGCGGTACCCGAGCTCAATCCACTTATCGGTGGTAGAACAGAAAACGGTTCCTGGAACTGTTTTCTCCATATACACAGCGCCGAGGCTCTGCCCTGATCTCATGCGGAAGGCAGGAGTCGTCACGCTCAGGGCAGCGCGCTTTGGTTGACAAACACATTGTCAAAGAGGGCATCTGACACGCCAACAGGCCTTGGGAAGGAAGTGCAGTTGGCAATGAAATTATCCGCACCTAGTGTTTTTAACTGAATTCCGGGAGCTGCGGTGTCGGAAAATCCTTGGTAAGTGACGAATTTCTGCGGCTGTGTGTCGCGCTGGAAGATGAACCGGTGCTGCGCACTGTCCCACTGCAGCAGGAGCCTGACCCACTCCCCCTTTTTCACTGTGCCCAGAGATCCACCGCCAAGAGGTGAGCTGCCTACGCAGTCGAAATCGGAGCAATGCTCCACGAAGTAGGAGATCTCGAGGATGTCAGGTGGGTCGAGGGAATTCGAACGACGCTGCACTTGCACGCCCGCGATCACGTCGAGGAAGCCCCCGGATTCAGGGGTTGGCGTGCCAGTGTTGAAGAAGAACCCGAAGATCTGAGCAGTTGCCAGAGTAGGGGTCGGGTTGAGGGCGTCTGGACAGCCCGTGCTCTCGGCGTTTCGAACCTGCACCCTGGAGCGAATGGCTGTGATGGAATCCGGGCGTGTGAACCCCAATCGAAAGAGACTGAGGGATATGCCGCCGTTAAAGAAGGTTTGGCCAACCGAGCGGTTGAGGATTCGAAGGTGGTGCTCCTCCTGGGTAGTTTTACGGACCAACTCAAGGAAAGAGCCGCCAAAACGGGGAGGGGATTCAAATTGACTTCCGACCCACTTGTCAGGGTTGATCGGGACCTGTTCGAAGTTGTCATACAGCTTGAGAGGTTCCAATCCGAGACCCCTGTGTTCCTCGGCTTTGGCGAAGCCCCAGGCACCAACGAGAAGCACGAACACGAGGAGTTGAAGTATACGCGGTTTCATGGTGAATCCCCCCTATTGATGTATGTGCGGCCTCAGCTCGAGCCGAAGGATGCGGCGGCAGTTCCCTCCACGGTTCTGTGTTCCTCGCACCAGCCTGTGCTTTCTAAAAAAACGAAGAGGCAAGCGTGGCTCCCTTATGAAAGCAGGACACAGTTGACCCGCGGAACAGCCTAGTGTGATTGACGAGGCGCCCGCCGGTGACTCGGCGGGCCGTGGTGGTCCGGTGGAGTAAGGTCTTCCATTGTCACCTCCTCCTTGCTTCAGAGTGACCAGGGGAAAGCCAGTGTGCGAAGGGTCTTTCCCTTACTCTCCCCCACAGACTGTGTCAACGACGGCCTTCCGTTTCCTTGAGACAGCAGCAGCATAACCAGTGCCATCCACAATTCCGAAAAGACCGGGAACAATTCAAGTAAGCTGCCACCCGCCATGTGAGTCGGGCACAGTAGCTAAAAGTGGAACGACACGCCCCCAAGGAAATGGTTTGCCGAGTAGTCCGCTTTGAGTCCTATCGCATCAGGAAGTTCGAATGCTGCACGGTTGTATTTATACTCAGCAAAAAGCGCGATGTGATCAGTCGCAAAGTACCGCAGCCCAGCTAATGCATTCAGGCCTGGTGCAACATCTTTGTCCGACTGTCCTTGGAACTTAGCTTCCGCAAAGAACACCCCCAAGCCCACACCTGCATAAGGCTGAAACTGCTTGCCTGGATATCGAACCAGGGCATTGATTGCCCACGTGAAGACGTTCAGATTGAAACCAAGCGCAGGAACCGTCACTCCAAGAGCAGTAATCGGCTGCTGTTTGACGTGCGGAGTGGTGTCAAACATTTCCGTCTCTATTCCGAGCCAATTTACACTTGGAAGGTAATAGCCAACTTTCGCTCCGTAGACGATAGAATCGTGCAATTTCAGATCGGAGAAGGACAAACCTGAGATAGCTCCGGTCCCTTGAACACTACTCAAGTCACCCGGTGACGTGTAGCCAATCTGGCCAGCGACGTACAACTCTGCCTGTGCTGAACGGCCAGATAGCGTCACACAACACAGTCCCACTAAGAGGCTGGAGAGTCCAAGCGCGTGACCTAAACGTCGCATATGCCACCTCCTAGGTGAATGACGATCCAACATGGACGGTGATAATGACTGTGATTCGGTGAGGAAGAGCCGAGAACCGGGGCGTGGTGAAGACCATCGCAGTCCCCCTTGGTTAAAAACCTAGGAACCGGCGACTCGTATTTAACCCGGACTATTCATGAATACCTGCTAGGAGCCTGTCCGAGTAATCGGTTTCGCAAAATCTCTACGTACACATTTGGCGTAGGATCAACGATCGCACTTCGGTGAGGGGTTCAGATACCCCTGAAACGGGCATATTTTTGAATACTCGGACAGGCTCCTAGGTCGTCCAATCTTCTCGCCCGGCGAGGCTTTTCTCGTTCGGCCTTCTCGACGGACTGCACATACGCCTACGTCGGCCGTACGTGCGAGAAGCTCCGGCGGACTTCGGTTTCGAACGCCTCGCGACGGCATTCATGAATAATCCTGGCTATCTGAATATCCAGCAAGCCGCGTGCCCAATCTAAAATGCAGTTGTCCTCGGTCGCAGTCCGCGGTTTTTCCAGGAATTGCGCCTGTGCGGAAGCTCCTCCACGAGGATGGATAGCGGTCTACGTGAATTGAAAACGATTCGGTGCTGAATCAAATTTGATTACCGGATCGAGAAATAAAAAGGTGGGACTGTTTCCTCTACGTATTCATCCCTTTGCTGTTCAGAACAGGATACGAGTGCTCTATCTCAGCGGCGGTGAATTCCTGATCCGTCAGGAGAATGATGGGGCCGTGAGTCCGGTCGCGGGCGTTCTAAATCACACGGTCCTGAATGCTGTCCTTGATCTCAAAATCAGCCAGGGCAGCCTGGAATGCCGACTCTGCTCGTTCCCATGACGAGACCGGCTCGGCCTTCGTCTGCTTCAAGCCCGCTCTCAGATACGCCTGGAGTGGAGCTCGCCACATGGGCATCACGCTTGATCGCGCTGGACTGGATAACATCACAGACACACACATACCACCAGACAGACGCTCGCGTTCGCTTATTCCAGCTCACTCAGCATCATGGCTCCCAATCCCAAGCATGCTGCTCTCCGGATCTTGGACAGTCCAGAGGCGTCTGCGTTTCGCTGACCTTATGAACGCCGGTTCCGCCCTATGAATCGCGGCTCATAGTTCAGGCCGCTCCGTTCATCAGTCTGAGATACTTTCCAACCCCCTTTCCTCCCGCGAATCCGCTCGCAAACCCCTGGATCAATAGAGGCATGGCTCTCACAATCCTGTTGCACACCAGGCGGCCAACGGGAACGGTACAGGCTTTGCTCTCTCAATGCGCAGACGGGTACCCATCCAAACGAGGGAATACCATGAGTGTCCAGCGGCTCCTTCCTCCTCTGAGCGTCACGCGGGCGAACTCGCCGATTCTCTCCTCGGCGAAACGAGAAGCTGATTGGGCCACTCTGGGAGTCTTGATTATGTTACTCACACTGCTCACCCCTAGTGTTGGAATAGCAGAAGGGTTTGCAGACGTGTATCTCGGCGGCGGTTCCACCGTTGCAACCAATAACACGTTTCAAGTGAATGGGAATATCGTCCGTGATCTTGAACGGTCGGGTACCTCACAACTCTTCGGAGGGCGGCTGGGATACTGGTTTGAGAACTACCCCTACCTTGGTCTCGCACTCGATATGGCAGTCTCGACCCCCAAATTCAGCGATATCGGGCCACCTCAGTCAATGTCGCCGGTAACCCTCAGCGTCGCACCAATTTCCCCGCTGGCTATGGTTCGGTTGCCTGTGGGCCAGAGTGAAGAGTTCCCAAAAGGAAGATTTCAACCGTACGTTGCAGCAGGGCCGGCACTAGTCTTTACGGCGCTGTCAGAGTTTGCTGGGAAAACGGTAGGGTCCCCGGCGGTGCTCGAGGATTCTTCAATGACCCTCGGCTTTGATCTCCGAGGCGGTATCGTGACATTTCTCACGAAGAATTTTGGGATCTTTGTGGAGTATCGCTACCTTCAAGCCCATCCAACGTTAGAGAGCAATACAGGAAGTGGCGTCGTGCAATATCGGCCCACGTTCCAAACCAATGCGGGCGTTGTAGGAATCACCTACCGATTTGGGTGGCAATGACAGGGGCGTAGGTGAGGCGTAACCATCTTGGCCTCTTCTAGAAGGAGGATCCCATGAAACGATCATACATCTTGGAACTGGTCGCTTCGTCGAAGTTTGCAACGAGTCTTCTTTTTCGAGTTCGCTCCGCGAGAGGATTATTAGGCATGGGGCAATATACTGGTCCGGAGCCAGGAAGGACCACGAGTACAAAGGGCAGGCTCGCTCGTCCGTTGTCATCGGCGCGCCTACTTATCGCCATATGCGTCGTCTTGGCGCTCGGCGCCTGTGGTAATAATGATGATGTGATCCCCCCGTTCACGATAACCTGGTCAGTTGCAGCGGGTGATCTGAATGGCGACGGTCGTACAGACCTCGCCTCAGCAAATACTTTCATCGCTGGTCCACCACCACATCCTGGCCACGTGTCGGTCATTCTGCAAAGTCAGTCCTCCCCTGGTGCTTTCGGCGGTGCCATGAACCTTGCTGTAGGCAGCGATACGGCAATGGTCTCCTTAGGGGATCTCAATGGCGACAACCTCATGGATTTGGTTGCAGCAAATGATACCTCTGCTAGTATCTCCATCCTATTCCAAAATGCCTCCTCGCCAGGCACTTTCCTGGCAGCACAAAACCTTGGGGTCGGCGCCCATCCCGGTGGGGTTGCGATCGGAGATCTGAATGGAGACGGCCACCTCGATATCGCAGTCGCTGACTCCGTGCTTTCTGTTCTCTTTCAGAATGCTGGTGTTCCGGGAACCTTCTTCCCTCCAATAAGCCTGGGGGTCCATTGCTCCTCCGTCGGCATAGGCGACCTCAACGAAGATGGTCGAGCCGACCTCGTCGCTACTGGTGGTGGGAACGTAAGCATTCTCCTGCAGAACCCTGCAGGAGCGGGCAGTTTCTTGCCGCCGCAAACTGTTGCGGCAGGATTTCAACCTTTCAACGTTGCGATCGCCGATCTGAATGCAGATGGTCTACTCGACCTTGCGATCGCGAATTATGGCACTCCAGACAATTCGGCTACGGCCAGCCTCTCCGTCCTCCTAAATAATTCGGTTTCTCCAGGAGGTTTTTTGGCTGCGACTAACTATGCTACGGGAGAACGCTCATGGTCCGTCTCCGTTGGAGATCTCAACGGGGATGGAAAAGCGGACTTAGCAGTGGCGAACGCAGGCGGACTCGGCAACACTGGAAGTGTGTCAGTACTTTTCCAGAACCCAGGCGCGCCAGGAACCTTCCTCCCTGCAGTGAATAGGCCAGGGACGAGTCAACCCCTTGGCGTGATTATTGCCGATCTGAACGGGGACAGTCTCCTTGATATAGCACTAGCAGACGAAGGTGTCAGGATTCTGTTTCAGATACCAGGCCAGCCCGGGACATTCCAATCACCTATCCTGGTAGGAAGCTGAGAGCAAAGTGGAAATACGCCGCGAGAGGATGTGCTTCGAGACGCCGCCCTGGGTTGTTCTTCGAGAAAGGGATGCGAGGCTGAGCGCAGCGTCCGGCTGAAGCAGCGCAGGTCAAGCTGACACACCGCGGGCCACGGAGCGGTTGTCGGGGTTCCGCGATACAGAAACCTTTTTATTTCTCAGGGCAATTCATGTGCCAGCAGCTCAGGAGGTTTGCGTTTGTCAGTATTCTAGTTGCGTGGCTCCCTAAGTAGAGAAGAGACCTTTACGATGAGTGGAGATTTTGTCGGAGACTGATGGTTGGAAAAATGAGAGCAATACGAGTGAACAGCACAAAGTTATGAACGGTAATTCATTGCGATGGAACCGGTGTTGCCGTCTTTGCTTCGCAATTGGAAGGACTTGGCTAGGTGAAAACTTTATGAGGAGTTTACCGTGGTGGAGAAGATGGAGGCTGAGGTTCCATCATCTCGCTTTCGAGTTTTCGCAACCAACGATAGGTACGTCCTAAAATCTTGGCGGCGTGGCTTTTGTTGCCGCCGTACTCGGCGACGGCGCGCCGCGTGATGGACCATTCAAGGTAGTTCAAGAGCCCGGTGAGCGATCCTCGCGTCTCTAGGGTTTTAAGCAGCGCATTCCAGTCAACACGGTCCACCAACTCGGCAAGATCGAGCGAGGGTGCCGATTCCGTAGTCGAACGTAGATTGTTCGGGAGCAGGTCAGGAGAGATCCATTTCTTGCCTTCCGGCGTCAACGTCACGGCGCGCTCCATGACATTCTCCAACTCACGGATGTTGCCCGGCCATTTGTAGGCCAAGCAGAGTCGCAATGCGTCCGGCGTCAAGCCTGCGCTGGATTTTCCGGTTTTCTCGGCGAATCGCTGAACGAAATGCTGGGCGAGTTCAGCAATATCCTCCGGACGTTCCCGCAAAGCCGGGACATAGAGTTGAATGACATTCAAACGATAGAACAGGTCTTGTCGAAACTGGTTCTGCTCCATCATCGCCAGGAGGTCCCGATTGGTGGCGGCGATCAGCCGGATGTTTGCTTGAAGATCGCTCGTTCCTCCGACGCGTTGAAACTCTCGTTCTTGAAGAACTCGTAGCAATTTCACCTGCACCGCGGAGGAAATGTCGCCGATCTCATCGAGGAACAGTGTGCCCCCCTCGGCGAGCTCGAACTTCCCTTTCTTCTGGGCTATCGCGCCGGTGAACGACCCTTTCTCGTGACCGAACAGCTCACTTTCCAAGAGCGTTTCAGGCAGTGCTCCACAATTCACAGCCACGAAGCGTCGGTCCTTACGTCGGCTCAGTTGATGGATCAAACGGGCGGCGAGTTCCTTCCCCGTCCCTGTTTCTCCTGTCACCAACACGGTTGTGTCCGAGGGAGCAATGGTTCTGATCAGTGAAAGAAGATCTAGAAGCGGAGCGCTCTTGCCGATGATGCCGCCGGTTTCTTGCTGCGCAGACAGCTCCTGCTTCAGTTGGATATT
>Ga0209640_10001386_pt1 | contig 20441 bp, 22 predicted proteins | sample RifCSP10_1_FD_184018 | JGI IMG/M metagenome (GOLD analysis project Ga0209640, IMG submission 184018) | Soil microbial communities from Rifle, Colorado - Rifle CSP2_sed 10_1 (SPAdes) (version 2) | ecosystem: Environmental > Terrestrial > Deep subsurface > Rock core/Sediment | place: Rifle...
GGCAAGAGCACCGTGGTGCTCTCGGTCAGCAGGACATTTTGAGGCTCTCATGAAACTCGTCACCGCCATCATCAAGCCGTTCAAGCTCGACGAGGTGCGCGAAGCGCTCTCGGCGATCGGCGTGCAGGGAATTACCGTCACCGAGGTGAAAGGTTTCGGGCGGCAGAAGGGACATACCGAGCTCTACCGCGGGGCGGAATACGTGGTGGATTTCCTGCCCAAGGTGAAGATCGAGGCCGCGATCAAGACGGAAATGCTCGATCCGGTGATCGAGGCGATCGAGAAGGCGGCCAACACCGGCAAGATCGGCGACGGCAAGATCTTCGTCTACGAACTCGAAAAGGTCATCCGCATCCGCACCGGCGAGATCGATGCGGCTGCGCTCTAGGGAGAACGAAATGAAAAGACTGTTGGCTGTAATCGCGCTGGCTGCGGGGTTCGCTTTCTCGGGCGTCGCGCAGGCGCAGGACAAGCCGGCCGCGGCTCCGGCCGCGGACAAGCCCGCCGCCGCGGCCCCCGCCGCGGCCGACGCCAAACCAGCCGCGGCGGCTCCCGCAGCGCCGGAAGCGAAGAAGGAAGAAGCCAAACCCGCGCCGACGCCCAACAAGGGCGACATCGCCTGGATGCTCACCTCGACGGCATTGGTGCTGATGATGAGCGTGCCCGCCCTTGCGCTGTTCTACGGCGGCATGGTGCGCTCGAAGAACATGCTCTCGATGCTGATGCAGGTGTTCGTGGTGTTCTCGCTGGTGACGGTGCTGTGGTGCGTGTACGGCTACAGCCTCGCGTTCACCGAGGGCAACGCCTATTTCGGCTACCTCGACCGGCTGTTCCTCGGCGGGACGTTCGATTCCTCCAAGGGCGAGTTCGCGATGGCGGCGACCTTCAGCAAGAACACCCCGATTCCCGAGCTGGTGTTCGTTGCCTTCCAGGCGACCTTCGCCGCGATCACCTGCTGCCTGGTTCTGGGCGCGGTTGCGGAACGGATGAAGTTCTCGGCGGTGCTGTTGTTCATCACCCTCTGGTTCACGTTCAGCTACGCGCCGATCGCGCACATGGTGTGGTTCTGGATGGGGCCGGATGCCTACACCGATCCCAAGTTGGTGGACGCGGTGAACGCCAAGGCCGGTCTCATCTGGCAATGGGGTGCGCTCGACTTCGCGGGCGGGACGGTGGTGCACATCAATTCCGGGGTCGCGGGGCTGGTGGGTGCGTACCTGCTTGGCAAGCGGATCGGCTACGGCAAGGAGGCGCTGATGCCGCACAACCTGCCGATGACCATGATCGGCGCCGCGCTGCTGTGGACCGGCTGGTTCGGGTTCAACGCCGGTTCGGCGCTGGAAGCCAATGGTACGGCCGCGCTCGCCTTCATCAACACGTTCCTCGCCACCGCCTGCGCGGTGATTGCCTGGACGCTGGGTGAGGCGATCTTCAAGGGCAAACCTTCCATGCTCGGCGCAGCTTCCGGCGCGGTCGCGGGCCTGGTCGCGATTACCCCCGCAGCGGGCAACGTCGGCATTCCGGGCGCGTTCGTGATCGGATTTGCCGCCGGGTTCGTGTGCCTCTGGGGTGTGAACGGGCTGAAGAAGATGCTCGGCGCAGATGATGCCCTCGACGTGTTCGGCGTGCATGCGGTCGGCGGCATTCTCGGCGCGCTGCTCACGGGCGTGTTCAACGATCCCTCGCTCGGCGGGCCGGGACTCGTGACCGACTGGGTCACCGGCAAGACGGGCTATCCCGGGATTGGGGCGCAGCTCTGGATCCAGTTCAAGGGCGTCGTCACGACCTTCGTCTGGTCCGGCGTGGTGGCGTTCATCGCCCTCAAGCTGGTGGACTGGACCATCGGCCTGCGCGTCACCGAAGAAGAAGAGCGCGAAGGTCTCGACGTGGCGTCGCACGGCGAAGCCGCGTACCGCATGTAACGCGCTGCGGTGCAGGCGAGGGAATTCCAAGGGCGCTGCAAGGCGCCCTTTCCCTTTGTATGCTGCCGTTCCCGCGCCGAAACGCCCCGTCGCGCGTAAACTTCCGGCGGACTTGACGCGGAGGGGTGGTGCGCAGGACTCGACGCAGGCTGTCCCTGATTCTAGCCAGCATGCTGGTCTCGCCGCTGCGCTCGTTCGCGCAAGGCGGCCGCTTGCCGAGAATCGGTTACCTCATGTTCGTGCCGCTGACCGATCCACCCTCTCGCGAGCGTCAGGCTTTTCTCGATGCGATGCACGAGTTCGGCCATGTGCCGAGCAAGACGGTCGACATCATCTACGCTTCGGCCGAGGGCGAGCTGGATTTCCTTGGCGATGCGTGTCAGGACCTCCTCCGGCGGAAGGTCGAATTGATTGTCGCGTCTGGTCCGAGCGCGACGCTCGCCGCGAAGAAAGCGGCAAGCTTCGTCCCGATCGTCATGCAGGCGGTCGGAGATCCGATTGGAATCGGTGCGGTCCGCTCCCTCGCCCGGCCTGAGGCCAACGTCACCGGTGTTTCGTTCATTTCAAGCGAGCTTGCGGCCAAGCGCATCCAGTTGATCAAGGATCTCGTGCCCACCGCACGTCGAATCACCGTGCTTTGGGATGCGCGCAGCACCAATGCGCGGGCGGAGGCCGGCGCGGCACTCGAGGCGGCATCGCGCCTGGGGTTGAGCCCCGAGAAGGTTGCGCTTGCCTCGGACAGGGATCTGCTGCGCGCTCTCGCCGGATTCCAGACGAACAGGCCGGATGCGCTGTACGTCACCTTCGAAGAAGGCGTCATCGTCAACAACCGCTCGGCGATCGCCGAAGTCGGTGTGCGCTACCGCGTGCCCGTGATTTCGGGGTGGAGTTCGCTGACCGAGGCGGGCGCACTGATCAGTTACGCGCCGGACATCGCCGCAATCTTCCGGCGTTCCGCCTACTACGTGCATCGCATCCTGAAGGGCGCGAAGCCTGCGGAGCTGCCGGTGGAACTGGCAAGCACGCTGGAGCTTGTGATCAATCGCCGGACGGCAAAAGCGCTTGGTGTTGCGATCCCGCAGGCAATTCTTCTGCAGGCCAATCGAATCATCGAGTGAACCAACAGGGCCGGTGAATGATTCGGGCGCTCCGCGGACTGGCGCCTCCGGCCGCAGCCGGACCTTGGCCTCCGCTAGAATCCGTGGATGGCCGAAATTGCCGTCATCATTGCGCTGCTCGCCCTCGGGCTCGCGGTTTGGATGCTGTTGCGCGTTTCGCGCCAGCTCGAGGACAAACACCGCGAGATGCTGGTCGATCTCCACGGCGGACTCGCGCAACAGTCGGACCGGCTCGCCGGGCGCCTCTCGGAGGAGCTTAACCGGACGCGCGATACGCTGCACCGGCTGGAGCTTTCCATCGGCGAGAGCCTGAGCAGCCGCCTCGATCAGATCTCGAACCGCGTCAACGAGCGGCTCGACGAGGGTTTCAGGAAGACCAACGACACGTTCGTCAACGTGATGCAGCGGCTGGCCACGATCGACGAGGCGCAGAAGAAGATCGAGACGCTCACCGGAAGCGTGGTCAGCCTGCAGGAGCTGCTCGGCGACAAGAAGACGCGTGGCGCGTTCGGCGAGGTGCAGCTCGAAGCGCTGGTGAGAAACGTGCTTCCGCCCGCGGCGTTCGAAATGCAGTACACGCTGTCGAACGGCATGCGCGTCGATTGCGTGCTGAAGCTTCCGGCGCCGACCGGCATGGTCTGCGTCGACTCGAAGTTTCCGCTCGAGAACTACAACCGCATGTTCGACCGCGAGTCGAACGACGCCGACCGGGCGCTGGCGCAGAAGCAATTCCGCGCCGATGTCAGGAAGCACGTCGACGATATCGCGAAGAAGTACATCGTCGCCGGAGAGACCTCGGACGGCGCGGTGATGTTCGTCCCCGCGGAAGCGGTGTTCGCCGAGATCCATGCGTATCACGCCGAGGTCGTGGACTACGCCAACGCGAAGCGGGTGTGGATCGTCTCGCCCACCACCCTCATGGCGGTGCTGAACACCGCGCGCGCGGTGCTCAAGGACGTCGAAACCCGCAAGCAGATCGACGTCATCAAGGAGGCGCTGGCGCGGCTCGCGATCGAATTCGGGCGGTTCGACGAGCGCCTGCGCAAGCTCGCCGAGCACATCCGGCAGGCGCACGACGACGCGCAGAAAATCCAGATCACCGGCGAGAAGATCAGCCAGCAGTTCCAGCGCATCGAGGCCGCGGAACTGGAGGAGAAACCCGCCTCCAACGTGGTTCGCCTGCCCGAAGAGCGCAAGCCGGGCGGCTGATCCGGATGTTCTATCTCGACCTGTTCCGCGCCCTCGAACGCGATCGTGTGCGTTACCTGATCGTGGGCGGTGTCGCCGTCAACCTGCATGGCGCCGAACGCTTGACCATGGACATCGATCTCATGCTTGCGTTGGACGCGGAGAATCTCGCGAGATTCCTGAAGGTCGCGCGCGTCCTGCAACTGAAACCTGCCGTGTTGCCGGTGACCTTGGAACAGTTTTGCGACGCAGCGACGGTGGAGGGATGGGTGCGGGATAAACACATGCTCGCATTTCAACTGCGCGGACCGGAGATCGATGCACCGTCGGTCGACATTCTCGTGAGGCCGGTAGTGCCGTTCGATTCCGCCTACGATCGCCGCCTTCGGATGGCGGTCGAGGAACTCATCGTCAATGTCGCGGCGATTCAGGATCTGGTCGCGCTCAAGTCGGGAACGGGGCGCCAGATCGACCAGTCCGACATCCGGGCGCTGCACCGCCTGGAAGAAATAACAAGTCGCCGCCGGGACGACTGAATGCGCATCGAGAATTACGACTACTCCTATGAGCTGACGGACGAGCAGCTCCTTTACTACAGCGCCTTGCCTGCAATCGCCAAGCTGCGCTGGCTTGACCAGGCGCGGCGCTTTACGCTGCTCGCGCGCAAGGCGAGGGTGATCGAATCAGGTACCGATCCAAATCCGCCGGCTACGCAAAGAAAGCCTGCGGGATGAAGGGCGGGATTTCCGGGCAAACGCTGGCGCTTGCACTGACTTTCGCCGTGCCGTTGCAGGCGGCCGAGCCGGCCGCGCGCAATTCGCAGATCGATTCCGTGGTCGGCGCCGTTTCACAGGAAAGGATCGAAGCGCGCATCCGCAAGCTGGCGTCGTTTCACACTCGGCATACCCTTTCGCGGACCGACTCGGAGTCGCGCGGCATCGGCGCGGCGCGGCGCTGGATTCACGCCGAACTCGAGCAATGCGCGCGTGCCGCGGGCGGAAGATTGCAGGTTGCCTTCGACGCCTACATCGAGCCGCCCGGCAGGCGGGTGCCGCGCCCGGTGGAAATCGTGAACGTCGTCGCGACGCTTCCGGGAACGCAGGCCGGGGCAGCGGAGCGGATCTACGTCGTGAGCGGCCATTACGATTCGCGCGCTACCGACGTGATGGATGCCGAAGTGGAGGCCCCCGGAGCCAACGACGACGCCACCGGCGTGGCTGCGGTGATGGAATTGGCGTGCGTCATGGCGGCGCACCGCTTCGATGCAACGCTGGTGTTCATGGCCGTCGCCGGCGAAGAGCAGGGTCTGCTCGGCGCCGCTCACTGGGCCGAGGAGGCGCGAAAAAAGGGCCTCGCCATCGCGGGCATGATCACGAACGACATCATCGGCAGCCCGACCGGAAGCGACGGCCGGCGCCACGAGCGCAGGGTGCGGCTCTTCGCCAACGGGCTTCCGGCGCTGCTTGCCGCCCGCGAGCGCGGCGTGGGCGAATTCGCGCAGCGCGCGAAACAGGAACTTGCCGACATCGCGCGCTCGGGTGGCGAAGCAGACACGCCCGCCCATCAACTCGGCCGCCATTTGAAGGAAACGGCCGAGCGCTATGTCCCAGGGTTCGTCGTCGACCTGATCCCTCGCCCCGACCGGTTCCTGCGCGGCGGGGATCATCTCCCGTTTCTCGACCGCGGGTACGCCGCGGTGCGTTTCACCGAACCGTCGGAGGACTACCGGCATCAACACCAGGACGTGCGCGAGGAAAACGGCATCCGGTACGGCGATTTGCCCGAGTTCGTCGATTTTGCGTACGTCGCGCAGGTCGCGCGCGCGAACGCTGCGGGCCTGGCGTCGCTCGCCCTTGCGCCGGCTGCACCGCGCGATGCGGGCGTCGAAGTCGTCGAGCTGGAAAACGACACCACGCTGCGCTGGCGGGCGAACGACGAGCCGGATCTCGCCGGCTACCGCATCGTCTGGCGCGAGCCGGGCATGCCCACGTGGCAATTCGGCCGCGACGTGGGCAACGTGACGCGCTTTACGCTCCAGGGCGTTTCGAAGGACGTCTTCCTGTTCGGGGTGATCGCGCTCGACCGCGACGGCAATGCGAGCCCGGCGAGCTTTCCGCGGCCCTGGCGGCCGAAATAGCCGCGCGAGCCGACGCTAGAGAGACTTGTCTTGCAGCAGCGTCAGATATGTAATACGATCCTTGCACATGAAGACCCTGACCGTACGCCTGCCCGACCCGCTCGCTGCCGCCATCGAGGCGGAGTCGCGTGGCCGCAAGATCTCGAAGTCCGACGTCGTTCGGGAGCGCTTGCAGCTCGCGTCCGCGGCGCCGCGGGGTGCGGACGCGCCGCCCGAGGCGATCGCGGACTTGATCGGCTCGGTGGACGGCCTGCCGGCCGATCTGAGCGCCCGCAAGAAGCGCTACCTGCGGGCCACGGGTTATGGCCGCAAGCGTCCTCGTTGACGCCGGCTTCATCGTCGCGCTGCTCAGCCGCCGCGACGGCCATCACCGCTGGGCCGTGGCGCAGACCCCGAAACTTCCACCGCCGTGGAACACCTGCGAAGCTGCACTGTCCGAGGCCTTCCATCTGCTCGGCCCGCGCGGTGCCCCGGCGTTGCGCACGCTGTTGCGCCGCGGCTCGGTGGGCGTCGGGTTCGGTCTTGCGGAGCAGATGGAGCCGGTGCTCAGGCTCATGCAGAAATACGCGGACGTGCCGATGAGCTTGGCCGACGCCTGCCTCATCCGCATGACGGAAGCGCTTTCCGATTCTGTCATTCTCACGACCGACGCCGACTTCCGCATCTATCGCCGCCACAGCCGCCAGGTTGTTCCCTGCGTGATCCCAGACTGAGCGGGTCGGTGCGGGCGGCTCAGGTATCGGACTTGGCCGGGATCTCTTTTCGCCCGGCTTCCACTGCTTCCGGAGAGAACCAGGCCAGCTTGTCGTGCAGGCGCACGACCTCGCCCACGATGACCATGGCGGGCGGGTCCACTTTCGCGCGTGCGGCAATCTCCGGCAGCGTCGCGAGCGTGCCTATCAGCACGCGCTGAGTGACGTCGGTGGCGTTCTGCACGATCGCGGCGGGCATGTCCGGGGCGAGACCATGCGCGATGAGCCGCTCGCAGATGAGCGGCAGGCCGTGCACGCCCATGTAGATCGCGACCGTCTGGCGCGGCGTGGCGAGCGCCTCCCAGTCCAGCTCCGGCTCGCCGTGCTTCAGGTGGCCGGTCACGAAAACGCAGGAGTGCGCGTAATCGCGATGCGTGAGCGGAATGCCGGAATACGCTGCGGCCCCCGCGGCGGCGGTGATTCCCGGCACCACTTCGAACGCGATGCCGTGCATGGCAAGCGTCTCGATTTCCTCGCCGCCGCGGCCGAAGATGAACGGATCGCCCCCTTTGAGCCGCACCACGCGTTTGCCCTCGCGCGCGAGCTTGACCAGCAGCGCGTTGATCTCCTCCTGCTTCAACTCGTGCCGGTTCGATTCCTTGCCGACAAAGATGCGCTCGGCCTCCCGGCGCACCAGATCGACGATCGCCTGCGACACCAGGTTGTCGTAGAGCACGGCGTCCGCGTGCTGCAGAACGCGCAACGCGCGCAGCGTGAGCAGGTCCGGGTTTCCGGGTCCCCCGCCGACGAGATAGACCATCCCGGACGGCGTGCCGGGCGGGGCGCCGGATTCCAGCTCGCGCGCGAGCGCTTCGCGCGCTTGGGCTTCCCGGCCGGACAACACCATGTCCGCGACCGGCCCATCGATCACGCGCTCCCAGAAACGGCGCCGCACGGCGGGCGCAGGATAGCGGCGCTTGGAGGCCTGGCGAAAGCGCGCGGCCAGAGCGGCGAGCCGGCCGAACGCGAACGGCACCGCCGTTTCGATGATCGTCCGCAGCTTTCGCGCCAGGACGGGCGATGCGCCGGCGGTCGAGATCGCGATCTGCACCGGAGCGCGGTCGACCAGCGACGGCATGATGAAGCTGGAAAGCGCTGCGTTGTCGGCTACGTTCACCGGAACGCGCAGCGCACGCGCCGCGTTCGCAACCGCCTCGTTCGCGCTCGGGTCGTCGGTCGCGGCGATGACGACCTCCGCGCCCACGAGGTCGCCCGGCTGGATGCGCTTCGCCTCGTGGCGGATCGCGCCAAGCAACGTCAGCTCCGCGAGGCGGGCGCAGAGTTCGGGCGCAATCACGGTCACTCGCACCCCGGAGCGCAGCAACGTCTCGGCCTTGTTTGCCGCGACCGGCCCGCCCCCGACCACGATTCCGGGCTTGCCGCGCAGGTCGAGAAATGCGGCGAGGTAGGCGCGATCGGCTTCCGGGATCATGCAGTGGACGTTACGGTCACTGGTTCGGACATCTTTGATCTAGGTTAAGAAGCGGCAAGCGCGCTCCGGCAGTCTATGAGCATGATTCTAAACGTCGTTCGGGTCGCCGCATGCGCCCTGGTGCTGATCTGGAGCGCGGCCGGCGCCCAGCCTGCCGAGGTGCGGCGAGCCGAGCTCGTCTACATGGTGAGGCAGGACTGCGGCTCGTGCCACGGTCTCACGTTGAAGGGCGGGCTCGGTCCGGCGCTCGATCCGCGCGCCATGGCCGGCAAGGACCCCGAACAGATGCGGCACGTCATTCTGTACGGCAGGCCGGGAACGCCCATGCCGCCCTGGAAGGATTTTGTCACCGAGGACGAGGTGCGTTGGATCGTGGATGCGCTGAAAAAGGGCTTTCCCGATGCGCGCTAGCAGACTGCTTGCCGTATTCATCGCGGCGCTTGCAGGTTGTGCCGCGCAGCCGGAGCTTCGCGGCACGGGCGACCTGGGACTGGTGGTCGAGCGCGCCGCCGGACGCGTGCTGCTCATCGAGACCAGCCGGCGCTCCGCGCTTGCGCGCATCGAAGGGCTTGGCGATCTGTCGCACGCCTCCGTCGTCTATTCGCGCGACGGTCGCTACGCGTACGTATTCGGGCGCGATGGCGGGCTCAGCAAGGTGGACATGCTTACGGCACGCCTCGTTGCGCGCGTCGTGCAGTCGGGCAATGCGATCGGCGGCGCGATCTCGCAGGACGGCCGGCTGATCGCGGTCGCAAACTACGAACCCGGCGGAGTGCGGCTCTTCGACGCCGCGACGCTCGACCCGCTCGCGGAAATTCCGGCGATTTGGGGCGACGGCAAGCAGCGCGCCAAGGTCGTCGGAATCGCCGATGCACCGGGCAACCGGTTCGTCTGGAGCCTGTTCGAGGCGGGCGAAATCTGGATCGCGGACGCGGCCGATCCGCGCAATCCGTCGGTCACGAAGTTGCGCGGGGTCGGCAAGCAGCCCTACGACGCGCTGATCACGCCGGACGGCCGGCATTACATCGCCGGGCTGTACGGCGAGGACGGACTGGCGCTGGTCGACCTGTGGAATCCGGATGCCGGCGTGCGGCGGATTCTTTCCGGCTACGGGCGGGGCCAGGAGCCTCTGCCGGTCTACAAGATGCCGCATCTTCGGGGCTGGGCAGTCGCGGGACGCTACGCGTTTCTTCCCGCGATCGGCCGGCATGAGGTGCTCGTGGTGGACACCACCAACTGGAGAGAGGCCGGGCGAATCCCGGTGTACGGGCAGCCGGTATTCGTCGTCGCGGAGCCGGGCGGGCGCAAGGTGTGGGTGAACTTCGCCTTCCCGACGAACGAGCGCGTGCAGGTGATCGACGTGCAGACGCTTCAAGTGGTGCGCACGCTCGGGCCGGGGCGCACGGTGCTGCACCTGGAGTTCACGCCGCGCGGCGAGCAGGTCTGGATTTCTTCGCGCGACGACGATCGCGTGACCGTCTACGACACGCGGTCCTACGAGGAGATTGCACGGATCGCAGCCGAAAAGCCAAGCGGGATTTTCCTTGCGACGCGCGCGTTCCGCACCGGGTTCTGATGGACCGGCTCGCGTTCCGGTTGCTCAACGAATACCAGCGCGACTTCCCGCTGGTGCCACGGCCATTTGCGGAAATCGCAGCCGGGCTGCGGGTTTCCGAGGCGGCGGTCATGCGGACATTTTCCGGCCTCCTGGAAGACGGCAAGATCGGCCGGATCGGCGCGGTTTTCCGGCCGAACACCGTGGGCGCAAGCGCGCTCGCCGCGCTCGCGGTACCGCCCTCCGACCTGGCGCGGGTAGCGGAAATCGTGAGCGCTCTGACCGAGGTGAACCACAGCTATGAGCGCGAGCACCGCTACAACCTCTGGTTCGTCGTCACCGCCCCGGACGCCTCGCGCGTGGGCGCGGTGCTCGACCGGATCGACGCGGAATGCGGCCTCGGGGCGGGAAAGGCGGTTCTGACGATCCCCAGGGCGCTGCGCCTGCCGCTCGAGGAGGAGTTTCACATCGACCTCGGCTTCGATCTGTCCGGCGGCGCAGTGCCTCGCAATGGCACGACCACGATGCAACCGGTGACGCTCGGTGCGGCCGAGCAGCGGCTCGTTGCTGCGCTCGAGCGGGGAATCCCGCTGGTGCCGCGGCCGTACGCGGAACTGGGCCGCGCCGCAGTACTGACCGAATCCGAAACCATGGAGATTCTGCGCCGCTGGCTGGACTGCGGCATCGTGCGCCGCTTCGGCGCCGTGGTGCGCCATCTGCCGCTTGGCTACCGGGCGAATGCCATGGTGGTCTGGAACGTCCCGGATGCGGACGCCGGAGAGGCGGGCAGGCGGGCCGCGGCGCTGCCAGCGGTGACGCTCTGCTACCGGCGCGCTCGACAGCTTCCGGAATGGCCCTGCAACCTGTTCTGCATGATCCACGCCAAGCAACGCGAAGCGGCCGTGCGTGCGATCGACGAGGTCACACTTGCGGCGGGACTGGCGCGGTATCCGCGCGAAGTCCTGTTCAGCCGGCGCTGCTTCGCGCAACGCGGCGCGCGCTATGCGCGGGTAGCGCATGGATGAACTCGACCGCAGGATCGTGAACCGCCTGCAAGGCGGTTTCCCGATCAGCGAGCGGCCTTTTGCCGAGGCCGCCGCCGCGCTCGCGACCGACGAGCGGACGCTGATCGAGCGTATCGGAAATCTTCTTGCAGACGGAACGCTGACCCGCTTCGGGCCGCTCTATGACGTGGAGAAGATGGGCGGCGCGTTCACGCTGTGCGCGATGCGGGTGCCGCCGGCGGACGTGGAGCGCGCCGCGGCGCTGATCAACGCCCATCCGGAAGTGGCGCACCACTACGAGCGCGAGCACGCGTACAACCTGTGGTTCGTGCTTGCCACCGGCGCGCCCGGGCAGATCGCCGCGACCATTCGCGCGATCGAGGCAAAGACCGGCTACCCGGTGCTCGACCTGCCGCGCCTCGACGAATACTTCATCGAGCTGAGGCTTCCGGCATGAACGGGCTCGATGCGCGCATCGTGCATGCGACGCAAGCCGGACTTCCGCTCCTGCCGCAGCCCTGGCGCGCGGTCGCGGAGGAACTCGGCGTTGCGCCCGCGCTGGTCATGGAACGCGTGCGCCGCATGCTCGCCGACGGCCGCATCCGCAGGATCGGCGTAGTCCCGAACCATTACCGCCTCGGTTACACCGCGAACGGCATGTCGGTCTGGGACGTCGCGGACGACGCAGTCGCGCGGCTGGGACCCGCGGTCGGCGCGCTTGCATTCGTGACCCACTGCTACCGGCGCCCGCGCCGGCCTCCCGCCTGGCCGTACAACCTGTTCGCGATGCTGCACGGCCGCACCCGGGAAGAGGTCGAGGAAAAAATCGAAGCGATCCGCGCGCTGCTCGGGACCGCGTGCAGGCGCTCGGACGTTCTGTACAGCACCCGGGTGCTGAAGAAAACCGGGCTGCGACTTGCCGCCGCCCCGTCTTCTTGCGCGCCAAGCGGCGGGTTAGCGGGCGGGCTTGACGCGGGTCAAATTTCGACCGAAGCCGTCCCTTAGCATCGTCGCATGTTCAGAATTTCGCGCTTCATTCAGGAGCTTGACCGGCCGACCCCGGCGGCCCCGGTGCACAGGCCCCCCGGACCCGTGGTGATCTGGAATCTCGTCCGGCGGTGCAATCTGACCTGCCTGCATTGCTACTCGATCTCGGCCGATGTCGACTTTCCGGGCGAGCTTACGACCGACGAGGTGTTCCGCGTCATGAACAACCTCAGGGGCTTTCGCGTGCCCGTGCTGATCCTCTCGGGCGGCGAGCCGCTCCTGCGGCGCGACCTGTTCGAGATCGCCGCGCGCGCGAAGAGCATCGGTTTCTATACCGGGCTTTCCACGAATGGCACGCTGATCGACGCGCCCATGGCCGGGCGGATCGCCGCGATCGGCTTCGACTATGTGGGCGTGAGCCTGGACGGCCTGCGCGAGACGCACGACCGGTTCCGCCGCAAGGCGGGCGCGTTCGACGCCTCGCTCGCCGGCATCCGCCACTGCCGCGACCGCGGCGTCAAGGTCGGCGTGCGCTTCACGCTGACGCAGGACAACGCCCACGACCTGAACGCACTCATCGCATTGTGCGGGCGCGAGGCAATCCACAAGTTCTATCTTTCGCACCTCAACTACGCCGGACGCGGCAACAGGAACCGGATGCACGACGCGCAGCACCTGCTGACGCGGCGCGTGATGGACGAGCTGTTCGACCTGTGCTGGGACCACCAGCGCCGCGGCGTGGCGCACGAATTCGTCACCGGGAACAACGACGCCGACGGCGCGTATCTGCTCGCCTGGGTGCGGCGGCGCTTTCCCGATCGGGCGGACCACATCCGGTCGAAACTCGAGGAATGGGGCGGCAACGCCTCCGGAGTGAACGTCGCCAACATCGACAACCTCGGCAACGTGCACCCCGACACGATGTGGTGGGACTACACGCTCGGCAACGTGCGCCAGCGCCCGTTCTCGGAGATCTGGACCGACACGAGCGATCCGGTGATGGCGGGGCTGAAGAGCCGTCCGCGCCCGGTCAAGGGCCGCTGCGCGGAGTGCCGCTTTCTCTCGATCTGCAACGGCAACACGCGCGTGCGCGCGCGGCAGTTGACCGGCGACCCATGGGAAGAGGACCCGGGATGCTATCTCAGCGACGAGGAGATCGGGGCGGTTGCGGGTGCGCGAACCCGGATTCCGCTCACACCGTATCGCAGGGCGGCGACACCGTGAGCGGTCCGCCGACGACCGGTTCGAGCCGCAAGGCGCGGCATCCGCAGATTCGCGTGCAGGCGTTTCTCGCCAATCTGCCGATCTTCAGCGACATGAAGGACGAGGAGCTTGATCGGATCGCCTCCGCAACCTTTCCGGTGTACGCGGAAAAGGGAGAAAACGTGTGCAGCATGGGCGACCCGTGCACCGGCTTTCACGTCGTGGTGTACGGCCAGGTGAAGCTCGGCTTCACCTCGCCGCAGGGAATCGAGAAGGTGGTCGAGATCATCCGCCCCGGGCAGAGTTTCGGCGAAGCGCTGATGTTCCTCGAAAAGCCCTACATCGTGTTCGCGCAGGCGCTTTCCGACACCATGCTTTTGCATGTCCTGAAACACGCGGTGTTCGAGGAACTGGAACGCGACACGGGATTGGCGCGGCGCATGCTCTCGGGCTTGTCGCGGCGCCTGCACGGTCTGGTGCGCGACGTCGAAGCCTACACGCTGCGCTCGGGCTCCGAGCGGGTGATCGGGTACCTGCTGGGCGACGTCCCGGAGGGCGCCGGCGCCGGCGGCGCCCCGGTGGAAGTGAACCTCTCTCCCGGCAAGAGCGTGATCGCCTCGCGCCTCAACATGACCCCGGAGCATTTTTCCAGGATCCTGCACGACCTCACGGCGCAGAACCTGATCGAAGTGGACGGGCGCACCGTCCGCATCCGCGATCTGGCGCGCCTGCGAGGGAACGGGGCGTAGCGGTTCGCCTGCCGCGGCCCCGACGCCGCGTCAAGCCGGAATCGCCTTGGGCAATCCGTCTTGCGCGCGACTTGTCCTGAAGCCGAGGTAGCCGACGGCGAGGGCAAGCACGGCGAAAAGACCGATCGTCGCGACGCGCGAGGTCTGGGCGAGCAAATGCAACGTGCCGCTCTCGAGCCCGACGAACGCGAGGCCGAGCACCGGGATCACCGGGGCGCCGCAGCCCGTAACGCTGCACGCGCCGGTGGAGAGCCCGAAGGCCGTCGCCGCCGCGCCCGCGAGACCTCCCTGGCGCAGCGTGCGCGCGGCGCCGCCGAGCGCGAGATCGCGATAGCGGCGCCACAACGCAAAGTACAGTCCGAACAGCGCCGAGAAGAGAAGGATGCGCCCGAGATCGGCCACGTCGACAGCGAAACCCCACTCGGCACCGCCGTAGCTGCTGCCTGCGGAAACCCAGAACAGCGCCAGGTCCGGAAGCTTCGAGAGTTTCTCGCCGAGCGTCGCGTCATCGGAGGCGAGATATTCGGGAAGGCGCTTCAGCCACGGATTGAAGGTGTAATAGTCGAGCGGCGTCCGCACCGCCGACAGGATTGCGACGGGCGCAAGAACGTTGAGCGCGGCAACGGCAACCGTCACCGACGCGAAGACGCCGGGATGCGCGGCCAATGCCGTCCACGCCCCCCGCAGTGCCTCGCCTGCCCACCGCACGCCTGAAGCCTCCCGAGCTGTGACCGGCCGTCATTTTACCGTCGCCTAGCGCGTCTCGACGATGGGCTGGGCGAGGATCCACAGGCTCACCATGGTGTAGGCGACCATCAGCGCGGCGAGCGGATACTGGCTGAGGCGGGCCGTTCGCGTCCCCGAAAAGCGCACGAGCGCCAGGCGGTGTGCGACGTACATGGCGAGCACGTGGCCGAGCACGATGACGACGACCGCCGTGTACCAGGCGAATCGCGCGCCGACGATGTCCACCGCGATCTTGTAGTGCGCGGTTCCGAACAGGTCCCAGCCGTGACCGAACGGATCCGAGGCGAGCGGAATCACCACTTGGCCCGCGACCAGCAGATAGGACAGGTAATGCGCAACGTGGTAGGCGAAGGCGATGGGCAGCAGGGTCGGTACGAAGAGGCGCGCGAGCTCCCCCGCGGAGGCTGCACGCGCATCCCCGCGCGTCAGCCACGCCATCAACCCGCTCGCGCCGAGGATGACCAGTACGAAGATGCAAGGGACCAGCAGCAGCCCGGCCGTCGCCGACGCCGACCACATCGAATCGGTGATCGGCTCGCCTGGATGCGACACTCGCGCAAGCAAGCCCGCCCACAGCGGCGTCTCCCGCAAGCCGTCGAACGTGACGGTCGCAAGCATGACGATCACGAAGACCGCCGCCGACATCGAGACGGGCGACGCATCCAGCAGTCCGGCCGCGGGCGGACGCAGGTTCCATTCGCAAGCCGCTGCGTTTGTCACCCGCACTTCGCTCGGCGCGAGCCGCGCGATCATCCCGAAATACACCGCGAAGACTTCGCCGCTACGCAGCCACGCCTCGCGGCCGAAAAACAACATACCACCCCAAGTGAGGAGGGAATAGCCGATTGCGAGCCAAGCGATGTTGGCCGGAACCGCGTTGCCGTTCCAGACAATCTCGATCCACCCGAAGGCGAGCAGCAGCACGGTTGCAGGCCACACGCCGGCGCCGGCCGGAAGGCCCAGGCGCAGCGCGAAACGGGCTGCGGGACGAATCCTGCGGGCAATCGCTTCCGCCCATGCGTAGAGCGCGTTCCAGGGATTGAGCACCGTCCAGAGGTCGCCCGCAGCGGCGCTGAGATAAGTGAACCCGATCCACCATGCGATCCAGACGAAAGCGGGCGCGAGATTGCGAAAAGGATCCTGGGTGCCGAACAGCCCGGCCGCGATGAGCACGAAGAAAACGCAGACTGACACGGCGCGGAGCGCCTCGCGCACCAGCGGATGCAGATGCACGAGAACGAGCCGCGGGTAGGAAGCGCCGCCAGCACCGCGCCGCAGCGTGAGGGCGAAGACCAGGAAGGAAAGTGCGACCGCCGACCCGGCGGCGGCGAGCCACAGGGAAAGCGGCAGCGGCAGGTCGTAGCGCGCGCCGAAGGCGTGCGCTGCGGCCTCCGCAGGGAGCAGCGCGAGCGCGGCGGCTCCGCTAGCGCGGATGAATCTCGACATGCAGGAGCGCGCCGTGGCGATGCTTCGATCCACCCCCGGTATGGATCGCAACCGGAAAGCGCCCCGTGAGCCGCGCCGCGAACGCCGTGACGGCGGGCTTGCCGGGCTCGACACGCGTCTCGAGATCGTAACCATGGAGGTGCAGGACGAGCGGCTCGTCGGCAGTCCAGCGCAGCTCGACGCGCTCGCCCTCGGTGGCGCGCAATACGCGTTGTGCCTGCGGCACGCGCCCGTGCGCGATGCGAAGCTCGAAGGTGCGGATGGCGGCTTGCGGGCTTTCGTCGCCGGCCATGACGGGTCGCGCAAGGCATGCGACGAGCGCGATGAGAGCCGCGACAAGAGGCACCGGGCAATCGTAGCACGACGCCATGGCTCGTCCCGTGCTTCCTTGACACCCCGAAGGGGCGGTGCTCCACTGACGCCCGCTCATGAGTCGCACGGGAAAACGCGGCTTTTTTTTGCTTCATCTTCGCACGCACGCCGGCTTCATTCTCGGAGCGAGCCTCGCGCTCATCGGCGTCGCCCATGCCGGCCACGAGTTTCCGTTTTATCCGTCGTTCTATCCGCAGGAGATCACGGTCGAAGCGCTCGATGCGCAGGCGGCCGCGCAACGGCTCGCGAAGGGGACCCTGCACGCTTACGCGGGGGGCGAAATCGCGGCGAAGGCCGATTCAGCGAAGATCGGCACGGTCACGGCGCTTGGCGGCTACGTCGTTGCGAACTTCGATCCCCGCCTGCCGCAGTTCGCCGACCGCGCCGCGCGCTGCGCAGCCGCGCGCAGCCTGAAGGACGCGCTCGGCGAGGGTCAAATCTGGCATCCGTACGCGGTCACGCCCTTTCACGCCGACTACCTGCACCACGCCGATCGCGCCGAAGACGCGCGAGCTGCCGTCCCGGCGCCGAAAGGCGCAAGGGTTGCCGCAAAGATCGAGGTCATCGATGCGACCGCGCTCGCGGCTCAAGCGAGCACGCGTTACAACGGCTGGTCCGGACCGCCATGGATCCGGCAGGGCTGGTTTCACGCTTATCTCCTGCTCGCGCCCGCGGCGACCGATGGCGCCACCCGCGCACGGATCGACGATGCGGTGCGGCGTCTCACGCGCGGTGATTATCGGAGCTTCGAAGAACGCGTCGACCTCGAGCGCGGCCTCGTGTCGCTGCTGCAAAGCGGCTGCGAGCGCGTCGTCCTCGGCTATACCGTGCGGCGCGAGCGCTATGGCGCGGACTATTCGCAAGGGGTGGAGAACGTGGGCTACGACGCGCTCGACGGCGTTGCCTCGGCGATTTTCCCGCGCACCGTCAAGCTGCGGGACTTTCCCTGGAACGGTTGGCTCAACACGGCGGCGCCGCCGCCCGTCGGCACGTGGAATCCCGTGGTCGGCGGTTTCGGCGACGCGTTCGGCCGCCTCGTATGGTGGGCCGTCGCCGACCCTGCGCTCTTTCCTTCGCCGCACGGCGACGGCTGGATCGAAAACCGCGTCAGCGCGTCGGTAGCGAAGACCGGACAGCCGTTTGCGGTGCCCGAAGACGCGTTGCTTCCAGAGCCGGGCAGCGGGCGACTCGTGCCCGCGGGACGCGGCAAAACGGCCGCGTCGCGCATCGTCTACCGCGTGCGGAACTCGGCCTTCCATGACGGTACATCCATGGCGGTGGCGGACCTGTTCTATGCCTATGCGTTCGCGGCCGCGTGGGGCGCCGGCGAAGCGGCGGACCCGGGCGTCGCGCAAGCCACCGCGCTCGCGCGCGAGCGCCTGAAGGGCGTGCGCCTCCTGCGTGTGGAGACCGAGACCCTCGCGTTCGGTGAAGACAAGCTGCGTTATGAAGTTCCGGTGATCGAGGTCTATCTCGACGCCGGATCCGACGGCGATGCGCCTGCAGTGGCGCCGCCCTGGTCGACGCTGCCGTGGCACCTGCTTGCGCTGCTGGAGGAGGGCGCGCGCCGCGGGCATTTCGCCTTTTCGGCGGCGGCGGCAGCGCGTAGCGGCCTGCCGGAGCTCGATCCGGTGCGCAACGCCGCGCTCGTCCGGCGGCTCGCCGGCCTTGCGCGCGAACTCGAGGAGCGCGCGTACGTTCCGCCCGCGCTCGCGCCGTACGTGACCGCCGACGAAGCCCGTATCCGCTATCGCCGGCTGCGCGAGTTCCACGCGGCGCACGGCCATTGGCTCGTCACCAACGGTCCGTACGTGCTGAGCCGGTGGGACGGGTCGAAGGCGGTGCTGAGCGTGTTCCGCGATCCGAGCTATCCGAAGGGAATCGGCAGCTTCAACGCCTACGCCATACCGCTCAAGGCATATGTGACCAGGATCGAGCGCCGCAGTTATGGCGCCGAGGTTTCCACCGATACCGAGTGGCTCGAGCGCCTTGGGCGCGATGTGCGGATCGTGCGCGGCTCGTTTGCGGCGAAGCTCGCCGAGCGGCTCACGAGCGCGGGCGCGCCGCCGGCACCGGTATGCCACTACCTGCTCGTCGGCCCGGCAGGGGCTGTCGCGATCGCAGGCACCGTGCGCGCCAGCGGGACGGGGGCCTGCCATCTCGAGTTTACGGGCGCCGGGCGGCGCCCCGCATCGGGCGGCTACCGGCTCGTGGTCGCCTCCGTGCTGGAGGACAACGTCGCCAACGCGCCGATCAAGATCGTGCCGTGGGATTATTGATCGCCGGGACGCCTGAACCGCTCAGGTGAGAACGGCGGTAAACTGTGCTCGGTGATCCGGTTTCCCCCGTCTGGACGAACGGGCGGGCCGATTCGCACGACAAAGGCAGTCCTAACAGGAGGAGTCATGGATAAGGAACAGATGCATCAGGAACGCCGCGGATTTCTGAAGCAGTTCGGCGCTACGGTGGGCGCGGCGGGCCTCGGGGCTGCCGGGCTCGGAACGGCGGCCTACGTGGCCGGCACGCGCACCGCGAATGCTGCGGCGCAACCCAAGGGCAACATCCCCGACAAACCGATCAAGGTCGGCCACATCACGTTTCTCACCGGGCCGGCCGAGCTTCTGGGCGGGCCGGGGATCCGTGGGCATAACCTCGCGGCCGAGGAAATCAACGCCGAAGGCGGACTGCTCGGCAAGCGCAAGATCGAAACGATCACCGCCGACGAGGCCGCGGGGACCGACGCCAACGTGAAGGAACTCCGGCGCATGAAACTGTCGGAGAAGATCGACCTGTTTACCGGCATCATCTCGAGCGGCAACACCCCGGCGCTCGGCCCGGTTTCCGAAGAACTGAAGGTGCTGACGCTGTTCAATGACGGGTGCACGGACTTCCTGTTCGACAAGGCGGTCCCGAACCCGAAGTACACCTTCCGCGTGACCAACATCCAGTCCGCGGACGGCATCACCGCCGCCATAGGCGCGGCAACGCACTGGCCCAAGGCGCGGCGCATCGCCTCGATCCAGCCCGACTACAGCTACGGCCGCAACGTTTTCGAGCATTTCGTGCTCGCGCTCGGCAAGCTCAAGCCCGGAATCGAGGTCGTATCCGAGTCGTGGCCGAAGTTGTTCAGCACCGACTTCACGCCGCACATCACGAAGATCCTCGCCGCCAAGCCCGATCTGCTGATCGTCGGGTTGTGGGGCGGCGACTACGTCGCGTTCTACAAGCAGGCGGCACGCTACGGCCTGTTCGACAAGATGAAGGTCGCCACCACGCTCGCCTTCGGCGGCAGCCCGCACGCGATCGGCAAGGACCACCCCGACGGCGTGCTTGCCGGCGTGCACGCGAACTATCACTTCCTCTACCCGTCCGCCGAGCGCTGGCCGATCAACAAGAGTTTCGTCGAGCGCTACCTCAAGCGCTGGAAGGAATACCCGAGCTTCGAGGCCGACGGCGCCTACACCTCGCTCTACCTCTACAAGCAGGCGGTGGAAAAGGCCAACAAGCTGGTCGGCGGCTGGCCCGACGACGAGGCGATCATCGCCATGCTCGAGGGCGCGGGAATCGATTCTCCGGCGGGCTACGTCTATATCCGTGCGGACAATCACCAGGGTTACAAGGACGCGGTGACGGGTCTGAGCAAGAACCTGCCGGGATACGACTTCCCGGTATGGGAGGCGAACAGCATCGTTTCCATCCCGATCCGGAGCATCACCGCTCCGCCCAACTGGCCAAAACCCGGCCAGGGACATAACGAGTCCACGGCCGCGGCCGACTGGATCAAGAAGACCTGGCCGCAAGCCAAGGCGTGACGCGTTAATCCTCGACC
>Ga0209640_10001387_pt1 | contig 20440 bp, 16 predicted proteins | sample RifCSP10_1_FD_184018 | JGI IMG/M metagenome (GOLD analysis project Ga0209640, IMG submission 184018) | Soil microbial communities from Rifle, Colorado - Rifle CSP2_sed 10_1 (SPAdes) (version 2) | ecosystem: Environmental > Terrestrial > Deep subsurface > Rock core/Sediment | place: Rifle...
CGGCCGCTCAGCACGGTGACGGTGTGGCCGTGTTCGGCAAGCCACTCCGCCATGTCGGCGCAGAACGGCGCCGACCCGATCAGCTCCGGCCGATAGTGCTGCGTGACGAACAGCACCCGAGGTTGCGCGAGGGCCATCGGCTAGCCGACGGTCAATGCCGGGCGCGCGTACTCGTAGTTCAGGTTGCCGTACGCGTATTGGCGGTACCGCTTGGGATCGACCCGCGACATCACCACGCCCGCGATATTGCCGCGTGCGTCCACGAGCTGCCGCAGCCCCTCCATGACCGATTCGCGGCGCGTGTGACCCCAGCGGATCGCGAACAGCACCTTATCGACCATGCGCGACAGCGACAGCACCTCGGCGCCCACCAGCACCGGCGGGCTGTCCAGGATGACCAGATCGTAGTTCTTGGCGAAGGTCTTCAACGCAAGCCGCATGCGCTCGGACGTCAGCATGTGGATGTTCTGCGGCTCCCAGTGCCCGGCGACGATCACGTCGACCCCCGACAGCGCGTCATTGACGACGATCTCGTCCAGGTTCGCCTGCTCGTCGGTCAACAGCGCCGCGAGCCCGCCCTTGTTCGCCAGCCGGAACGGCCGGTGCAGGCTGGGGCAGCGCCAGTCGCAATCGATCAGCAGCACGCGCTTGCCGTTGCTTGCGAGCAGCCGGCCGAGCGAGGCGGCCAGGACCGATTTGCCCTCGGCCGGCATCGCCGATGAGAACATGACCGTCTTCGGCGGGTTCTCCGGATCGGACAGCTCCAGCCAGACGAAGATTTTGCGCAATGCCTCGCTGAACGGCGACATCGGGTTGCGCAGGACATGCGCGGTCGGCGAAGTGCGGCCGAGCAGCGCCGGCACCATGGCAATGACCGGAAGACCGGTGGCGCCCTCGATCTGGTCGCGGCGCCGGAACGTATGGTCCGCGCTGTCGCGCACCATCGCCACGACGATGCCCATCAGCACGCCGCCCAAGGTGCCGAGGAACAGCAGCAGCATCTTGGGCGGGAATGCCGGCGTATCGGGCGGCGCGGCCTGCGAGATCAGCCGCGCGTTCGCCTGCTCGAGCTCGGTCTGGCCGACCGTCTCGCGCGCCCGCTTCAGCATGGCTTCCAGGAGATTGTGGTTCACCGTCGCGTCGCGTTCGAGCGCCTGCAGCTTGATGCTCTTCTCGTTGACGGTGCCCATCCGGCCCTTGAGCCGGTCGAAATGGCCCTGCAGGGCGGTGTAGCGGGCGTTCGTCGCATTCGCCTCGTGCTGCAGACCGGCCACCACGCGGCCGATCTCGCCGCCGATTTTCGCCCGGATATCGGCGATCTCAGCCTTGGCATTCTGCATGCGGGGATGCTTGTAGCCGTATTGCGAGGCAAGCTCGGCCGCCTTGCGCTCGGAGTCGGCCTGCTGCCGTTTCAGATCGATGATGACCTGCGAGCGCAGCACGTCCGGCACGCTTTCGCCGCGCACGCCGGTCTTCTGCATCGTGCGCGCTTCGGCCAGCCGCGAATCCGCCTCGGCCTTTGCGGTCTGCGCGAGGATCATCTGCGTGTTCAGCTCGGTGAGCTGCTGCGACGTCACTTCGGTGTTGGCGCCGCGGAACAGACCGTTCTGCCTGCGGTAATCCTCCACCGCCTTGTCGGCGGTCTCGACCTGCTTGCGCAACTCGCCAACGCGATTCTGCAGGAATTGCTCGACCTGATTGGTCTGCTCGATCTTGTCCTCGCGCTGGCGGGCGATGTAGGCCGCGGCCATGGCGTTGGCGACCGCCGCGGCCGTATCGGGATTCTCGGACGTGACGCGCACGTCGAGAATGTGCGAGCGGCCCATCGCAGCAACGTCCACCTTGGACAGGACGTTGCCGATTATCGCGTCCTCCTTGCGCTGCGCGATGCGCTCGGGGTCGGTCGGGCGTTCGTCGGGATCGGCCTGGTTGAACCAATCCGGCATGTAGCGCGCGGGATTCAGCGCGCGCACAGCCTGCCGCCAGTAGGAAACCGGCTGCAGCTCGGGATTGAATTCCGGCGAGTTCATCAGGTTCAGCTTGTCGACCACCTGCTTGGCGACCTCGCGCGACATCAGGACGTAGCGCTCGTTCTCGACGCGCTCGGCGGTCGGCGAAAAGTCGGTGATGATCGATTCGATATTGAGGGCGCGCGGCGCGGGCACCCCGACGAGCACCTTCGACGACGCGATATAGTTCAACGGCAGCTGCCAGACGATGAGCGCGGTGATCGCCGCGAACGCCGCGGTGCACGCCAGAATCAGCCCCGCGTGCCGCCACAGCTTCTTCACCGTATCCATGAAGTCGCGCTGCTGCTGGCCCGGCATCGGGATCGCCGCATACTGGACCATGTGCTCCCGCGGGACGAGGTGATCCCCGGGCCGATACCGATCTGGCAGGTTCATTAGAAATACCGCTCGCGAACTGTGATTACATCGCCGGGCTGGACCGGCGTCTCAGAGGCCGCGTCGACACGTGTCTTGCTGCCGTCTTTGTTGGCGCGCGTGAGATAGAACGAGCTCTCGCGCGCGCGATAGGTGAAGCCGCCGGCCAGCGCGATCGCGTTGATCACCGACATGCCGGAAACGTATGGATAGCTGCCGGGCTGCTTCACCTCGCCGACGATGTAGAACGGCCGGTAGGTAAGCACCTCGATGCTGATGTTGGGATTGCGCACGTAGTCGGGCTCGAGGCGCTTGGCGATGGTTTGCGCAAGCTCCGCTGCGGTCGCGTTGCCGGCCGGCACGCGGCCGATCAGGGGAAACGCCAACATCCCTGTCCCGTCGACCAGGTATTCGCCGGTCAGGTCCTGCTGTCCGAACACCGTGATGCGCACCCGGTCGCCCGAGCCGAGCCGATAATCCGGCGATTGCGAGACGCCCGGCGGCGGTCCGCCCGGTTGCGATGGCGGTTGCGCGGCCATGTTCTGCCCGCCCGGCATCGGACCGCCTTGCTGCGGCCTGGGCGATTGCGCGGCCGCGCCGCCGAGGCATGCAAAGGCAAGGACCAGGACGAAAAGCGCCGCGGCCAACGCGCGCGGACGCGTCAGAGTCGTGCTGTAGGAATTGGAGCGCATGCTGCCGTCACCCCCGCGATATCCGACCAACGATGATCGCGCGGAGCGGAGTGCCCCGGATCACCGAGGCTTCAGCATGTATCAGCGATCGCAGAGAGCCGCCCGTGACCAAACGGAGGCATCCAGGTGCGTCGGAGTCTCGTCACAAGTGGCTGGATAAACGAAGGAAAGTAATATGGTCGTCGAAGTCCGAGGCGGCCGCATCCGACGACCGGGTGCGGAACGAATAGCCGCCCGACAGCGCAAAGTTGCGGTTGATCAGGTACTTTGCACCGAGCCCGAGCACGACGAAATTGTCATTGCGGTTGATGCCTTCAAAATCGTCGTTCTCGTAACCAATGCTGCCATTCAAAATAAGGTTGCGCAGCAATTCATGGTCGACGCGCGCTTCGGCCTTGGTGGCGAAATAGCCCGAGGAGCCGGTCAGAATGGTCTCCTGCACCTCGCGCGAAATCAGGCCGGTCACTGTGGTCAGCCGGGTCACGTTCCAGGTCAGCTTGGCGCCGCCGGCCGGCCCTTGCGCGGAGGGCAGCCGCGGATCGTCGAAGTTCTGCTCGCGATAGCCCAAGAACACGTCGGCGAACAGAATGCCGGTAATGTCGTAGCGCGCGCCCAAGGCGAGGGTAATGCCGGTGGAGTTGCGGTTGAAGCCGAACACGCTGCCGGAGTCGTAATCGCGCCAGTTGTAGGCGAACAGGCCATAGATCTGGCGCAGCGGCGCGAGCTCGTATGTCGGCTTGATGCCGATCTGATATTCGGTGCGATCGCGCTGATCTTCGAAGATCGTCGCGCCCGCCGCCGTGCTGTTGTTGCTGTAGCTGAACCGGTCGACATTGCCGTCGAGGCGCACGGAAAACCGGTTGAAATCCTTCTCCGGCGAGACATTGGCGGAAATCACGTCGTACTTGGTGGGCTCGCGGCCGCCGAGGTCGTTGGGCGAATAGCGCGACTCATGCCTCACCGCATAGGACGCGCCGCCGAAAACGCGCGCATCGCGCTGAATATCCAGCCTGCCGTCGGTTCCGAACGAGTAGTTGTCCTGATCCTCGCTCGAATGATCGGCATATTTCAGGATCTGCGCATCGGCCTTGAAATTGAGCGCGTGGTTGTTCCAGTTGGACTTGAGATTGAGCGATGGCTCGATCGTGGTGATGAAGTCGGACCGCTCGCCGGTGGGGGTCGCGAAGATATTGCTGTCGTAAGACTCCTGGAGCCCAAGCTCCGGATACAGGACGAACCCGCCGAGCCGCAGCCCGATCGGGTCGTAATCCGGGCGCGCGCGGCTCATCACCGTTTCGCCCCGCTCAACCTCGCCCGGCGTCTGCGTCGGGACCGCGGTCGGGGTCTGCTGTTGTGCAAGCTGGTCTTGCCGAGTCTGCGCAGAGGCTGGCACGCAGGCCAGGGCCAGGGCGATGGCCAACGGCGCGGCTGTACGGTTCACGAGACGCCCCCTATCGTTTGCCCGCGCGACTCGGCGCCGGCATCAAGTAACCTGATTTATGTTATGAATTCCGGCCGGCCGATCAAGTCAACGATGGCTTGCGGGTGCTACAAACCACGGGTTGTTGCAACAAAGTCACGGATGGGCAGGGGCGCCGGTCAGGCGCGGCCGTAATTATCCGCGATTCTAACGATGTCGTCTTCGCCGAGATAGCTGCCGGACTGTACCTCGATGAGGTGCAGGGGCACTTTGCCGGGGTTTTCCAGCCGGTGCTCGGCGCCGATCGGGATGTACAGCGATTCATTTTCGTGTACGAGCTTGGTTTCGCCGTCGCGCTGCACCAGCGCCGTGCCGTGCACCACCACCCAGTGCTCGGCGCGGTGATAATGCTTCTGCAGGCTCAGCGTGGCGCCAGGCTTCACCATGATGCGCTTGACCTGAAACCGGTCGCCGGCGTCGACCGTGCGGTAGTAGCCCCACGGCCGATATACCGTGGTGTGGTGCACAGGCTCCGGCCGATTGCGCTGCTTCAGCTGCTCGACCAGCAGCGATACCTCCGATGCGCGGTCGGCCGTCGCAACCAGGACGGCATCGTCGGTGGCGACCACGATCGTATCCTCAAGCCCAAGCGCGGCCACCAGCTTGCCTTCGGAGCGGATGTAGCAGTTGTGCAGATCCCGGTGGATCACGTCGCCGCAGATGACGTTGCCGGTCGCGTCGTTGGCATTCACTTCGCGCAATGCGTGCCAGGAGCCGACATCGTTCCACGCCATCTCGACCGGCACCACGGCAGCGCGATCGGTGTGTTCCATCACCGCACGGTCGATCGAGAGCGCGGGCGCCGCGGCGAAGCCGGCGCGATCCAGACGGAAGAAGTTGAGGTCCTTCTTGCCGTCTTCCACCGCCCGCGTGCACGCCTCCAGCATCGCCGGGTGGAGCCGGCGCAACTCTTCCAGATAATGCCGCACGCCGAGCAGGAATATGCCGCTGTTCCAGAAGAACAGGCCGCCGTCGAGGAAGCGCTGCGCGGTTTCGCGGTCGGGCTTCTCGACAAACCGCTCCACCGGCCGGACGCCGTCGACTCCGTTGCTGCGCGCGGCCTGGATGTAGCCATAGCCGGTTTCCGGCCGCGTGGGCTTGATTCCGAAGGTGACGAGCTTGCCCGCTTGCGCGGCCGCGATCCCGGTTATCACCGCGCGATGAAATTCCTCGACCGAGCCGATCACGTGATCGGATGGCTGCACCAGCATGAGCGCATCGGGATCGCTGTTGGCCAGGCATAAGGCGGCGGCGGCAACCGCCGGGCCGGTGTTGCGCGAGACCGGCTCGAGCACGATTTGCTGCGGCGCGACGTCGATCGCGCGAAGCTGCTCATCGATCATGAACCGATGCTCGTCGTTGCACACGACGATGGGCGCCGCGAACGCCGCATCCGACAAATTGCGTGCGATGGTTTCCTGCAGCATCGTGCGCTCGGACGTAAGCGCGAGAAGTTGCTTGGGGTAGTTCGCGCGCGACAGCGGCCACAACCGCGTGCCGGCGCCGCCCGACAAGATTACCGGATAGACCTGCGCGGAACTTTGTCCGCGAAACTTGCCGAGATCTACGATCGCATCCATAGCAATGCCTGCTCACGCGCGATGATTCGCGCGAAGCTATGGCCTGCGCGGCATGTCCAACCAGTGATCAAACTGTGTTCAGCTATTCGCGTCATCCAACGGTAAAACAATGCGTACGGCGAGGCCGCCGCCGACGCGATTCGATGCGCTGACGCGGCCGCCGAGCGCCTCGACGTTGCGTTTGACGATCCACAAACCGAGGCCGGCGTGACCCGGCTCGGCGCCGGGTTTGGCTCCCTGGGCCGGCTCGTTCGGTCGATGCGAAAAATAGCGATCGAAGATGCGGTCGATCTTGGACGCATCGATCCCCGGACCTTCATCTTCGATCACGAGCTCGATGTTGCCGCGGGCGCGCGTCAGCGTGACTGCGATGGCGCCGTCCGACGGCGAGAAGCTGATCGCGTTGTCCAGAATGTTCTCCACCACCACGTCGAGCACGCCCTTGCCGCCATTCAGCAGCACGTTGTCGTCCAGCCGGCGCGTAATTTGAATGCCGCGCGCGGCCATCGCTTCGCGGCTGCGCAGCAGCGTGTCGGCGACGACTTGCGTGAGGTTCACGCGCGTGGGCGGCGCTTCGATCAGATCGGCCGTGTTGTTGTTGAGGCGCTGCGCCGCGACGGCGAGCGTTTGCAGCCGGCCGAGCGAGGAGTCGATCAGATGCAGCGCGCGGCGCGCGCGCTCGTCCTCCGGCTTCGCCAGCTTCCGCAACGGCTCGAGCGCGGAGCGGATGGTGGCGAGCGGCGACTTCCACGAATGCGCGTTGTCTTCAGCGGTTTGGCGAATGTCCCGGGCGATGGTGTGCAAGTCGTGCACCAGGCGATCGAGATCGGCCGCCACCACCGACAATTCGGGCACGACGGTGCCAGCCGCAAATGATTGGTTCGCGATGCGACCGCCGCGGATCTGTTGCGCCACCCTCCGGAAGTGACGGATGCTGCGCCATACGCTCCATGCGATCGCCGCGCTGAGCAGTGCCACGATCATGTAGATCGCGGCGGCGATGCGCACTTCGTGGGTATGCCAGAATGGCCGGCCGATCGACGTTTGCAGGTATTCCGTGGTCGCATGCGAGGAGACCAGCACCCAGCACCCCCACCGGGTCTGGATCGGAATCACCGAGCTCAGGATTTCCTCGGCGCCGTTGGGCTGCTGGTAGCGTATCTCGGTGGTCGAATCCCAGGAGCAGCTGTCCGAAAGCCGCTGCAGGACCCCGTACTGCGCCAGGCTGTCGAGTTCGGCGCCGAGCCGCTCAGGCTCCACCCTCGGCGCCGCGGCCACATAGTAGAAGCCTTTGCGCGCCTGCCCTTGGGTCGGCTGGAACATGAGCTTGAGGTACGTGCCGTCGCTTGAATACTTGGCTAATTCTTGATTGAGCGAGGCGCTGGAGGGACCTTCGGCGCGGTCGAGCTGGGGGCGCAGGGCTTGCGCCACCAGCCAGCTTCGGTTTTTCAGGCTCCGCACCGCCAGGTCACGGGTCTGGCGGTCGGCGCTTTCGAACTGCCCATAAAGGACGATCGGCAGCGCGGCGAAGATGCAGACGAGCGCGACGAGCTTGAGTGTCAGAGATCCGTAAATTCGCCGCGCGCGTCGTAGTGCATCACGCGGTAGAGTTCGCCGTGTTGCGCCACCGATATCCGAACCCTGGAAAGTTCTCGATTTCAGCAAAATCGCCATCGATCGCCCGGAATTTGTTGCGAATCCGCTTTACTGATGAACGCACGTTGGTCCGATAGCCGTCCTCGCCGCTGCCGGCGACAAACCCGACCCTATGCACACAGTCGTAGATGGCGCGGTTGGTGACGTACTCGCCGGCGCTTTGCGCCAGCAGGTGGACGATGTTGAACTCCGTCACCGTGAGATCGACATCGACGTCGTTCCAGTAGGCGCGGCTCACCTTGGCCCTGAGCGAGAGCTTGCCGCATTGGATGACTTCCTCTTTCGGCAACTCCGGCGGCTGCTTGCCGGATTCGACGATCAGCCGCACGCGCCGCGCGAGAATCGGGATGCCGCGCGCCTTATCCACGAAGTCGAGCGCGCCGCGGTCGAGCGCCGCCGTCTCGTATGCGGTTGCCGAAATCCCGGTCAGGAAGATCACGGGAATTTGAATGCCGCGTCGCCGCAGCTGCGGCAGAAGATCGATGCCGCAGCCGGCGCGCAGTCTCCAGTCGAGCACGATCACGTCGGCGGAGTTGCCGGCCACCAGATAATCGAACATCGACGCGCCATCGGCGAACGACTCTACGGTGAAGCCGAGATCGTCGAGCTCGGCGCATGCCGCCTCGCGGAAGTCCTCGTCGTCATCGACGAGGACCAGCCGAATCCGTTGCGCCGGGACAGCCCGATCAGCGGGTACGGGCGACGGACTGGAATTGGGAGAGACAGACACGCTTTCTCTCAGCGTTGTTGTCATCGCTGGTCACCTCATAGGCTAGGGTACGGTAAACGCGGGTTTCGACATCCGGGTAGAATGAGAGATTCAACGTGCAGCGCCCGGTTCGGTACCGCCACGTCTTCCCGGGACCGGAAGCATCCGCGGCAGTGGGGGGCCCGAACAATGCGCGTACGTCCTCCTCGCCGAGGCCTATCAGCTGCAGTGAATTGTCCTCGGATTGCTGCGGCGCCGCCCGGTCCGCACTCCGCGTGCTCGTGCGCTTCGCGACTGTCGAAGTTCGCGAATTCGTCACCGCAGGTCTAGGTTGTGGTCCGCCTGGCTCGTCTCCCCACACGCGGGAAAACCGATCGCACCCGGTGAGGAGTACTATGCCCATGGCGCAAACGCTGACCGCCGCCATCCGCATGTGTAGCTCACTACCCCCAAGCGCTACTGCCCAACAAACCAAGTGGAAGTACGCCACTACGCCACGAACGCTTAAAGACGCAGACATAGCCCCGGCGGTTCCCCGCCGGCTGGATACTTCCCCACGTTCATGCGCCGGTTAGCTCTCCCTGCCTTCCAGCCGCACCGTCCGCCCGACCCCTTCCATCCGTCTCGCGCGAATGTGACGTTGGTCGCTGCGGTCACGGGAGCGAATTTGTTTAATCTCTGTTAATCATCAATAGCGTGCGCGCGACTGTGTGATCTATTCACAGAAATGCTACAAAGCCGGGAGTGCCTCTTGGGAAGGCCACAGTTTTGTCACACGGCCCCGCGATTTTTCTCGGCAACCGAATTTCCAGCTAGGTAGCGATCCTTGATCACCTACTCGGGCGCGCTGCGCGCGATCGAACGCACGCTGGTCGCCGCTGTCGACATGTCGCGGCGCTATGCCTGGCCGGTGGTGGTGGCAGCGGCCATCATCACCGTGCTGCTGGCGCTGTACACGGCGAACAACATCCGCATGAACACCGACACCGGCGATGTGTTGTCGCGCGATCTGCCGTTCCGCCAGCAAATCCGCGCATTCAAGGCGGTGTTCCCGCCGATGCGCGACCCGCTGGTGATCGTCCTCGACGGGCCCAACACCGATGCGGTCGAATACGGCGCGCTTGCGTTGTCCGGGATGCTGCGCAAGGCGCCGGACCTGTTCGGCGACGTGCTGTATCCGCCGGGCGATCCGTTCTTCGCGAAGAACGGGCTGCTCTATTTGTCGCCCGAGGGGCTCGATCGGCTGACCGACCGGCTGGCGCAGATGCAGCCGTTCCTGGCCACGCTCACCAACGATCCCACGTTGCGCGGCTTGTTCGAGCTGCTGCGGACGGCGCTCGAGCAAGGCGGCGGCGCGCTCGCCGAGGCGGAGGGCATGCGCGATGGGCTCGACGAGATCGCCGCCGTCATCGAGCAGCACGCCGCCGGGCGCACCGTGCCGTTCGCTTGGAACAAGCTGATGGCCGGCGAGGCCGACCCCGCGCAGGGCCGCCGGCTCGTGGTGGCCGAAACCAAGGTCGATGTCGGATCGATGAGACCGGCCGGCAAAGCGCTGGACTATGTTCGCCGCGCGGCGCAGCAGCTCGGACTGACCGAAGCGAACGGCGTTCGGCTGCGGCTCACGGGCGATGCCGCGCTCGACACCCAGGAATTGGAGAGCGTGTTTTCCAGCGCCACGCTGGCCAGCGGGTTGTCGTTCTTACTGGTCGCGGTCCTGGTGATCATCGGCATGCATTCGGTGCGTATGGTCGTAGCCGTGATGGCAACCATGACGGCCGGGCTGTTGTGGACCGCGGCATTCGCGGCCGCGGCGGTCGGCAGCCTCAACCTGATCTCGGTCGCGTTTGCCGTGCTGTTCGTCGGCATAGCGGTCGATTTCGGCATCCATTTTGCGCTGCGCTACAAGGAGCAGCGGCTGCGCGATGTTGCGCACGCCCAGGCGCTGCGCAACACCGCGATGGGCGTCGGGCCATCGCTGCTGCTGGCCGGAGTGTCGGCCATGATCGCGTTCTTCTCGTTCCTGCCGACCTCGTTCACCGGCATTGCCGAACTGGGGCTGATCGCCGGCGCCGGCATGGTCATTGCGGTGTTCACCAGCCTGACGCTCCTGCCGGCCGTCATTTCCGTCCTGCCGCGCGGGCCGATGGGAGGGCCCGCCCGGCTGCCGCGCGCCGCGGCGCTGGAGGCGTTCGTGCGTAACAACGCGCGCCCGATCACCATTGCGGTTGCCGTGCTTGCCATCGCGGCGCTGCCGTTCCTCTCGCAGGTGCGTTTCGAGAAGAACCCGCTCAATCTGCAGGACCCGACGAAAGAGGCCGTCCTGACTCTGCGGGATCTGATGCGCGATGATCCCTCGACGCGGCCCTCCATCTCGGTCCTGGCGCCCGATCTTGCCGCGGCCGAAGAGATGGCCAAGCGTGCCAAGCCGCTGCCGTCGGTCGCCGGCACCACGACCGCGGCCGACCTGGTGCCGACCGATCAAGGCCGCAAGCTCGACGTCATCGGCCAGATGAACCTGTTTCTCGCGCCCCTGTTCGTGCCGATGCGGGTGGTGCAACCGCCCAGCGCCGAGCAGCAACGCGCCGCCGCCGATGCGTTCGTCGCCGCCGCCGACAAGTTCGCCGCCTCGCCGCAGGCAGGCCCGCTCCAGGAATCGATCGGACGGCTCGCCGCGGCGGTGCGGAGCTTCATGAGCGGTCCGGGACGCAGCTATTCCAAGGTCGACGCGCTGGAAGGCGCGCTGCTCGATGGGCTGAGGGAGCAGATCGAAAAACTGGGCGAAGCGCTGGAAGCGCGCAAGGTGACCCTGGATGACGTGCCGCAAGCGCTGCGCCGGCAATATCTCGCGCCGGACGGGCGGGCCAGGGTGGAAATCCAGCCGCGTGCCGATTTGTTCGACGACGTTGCGTTGCGCCAATTCGTCAGCGAGGTAACGGCGGTGTTTCCCACCGCGATCGGTCCACCGGTTCAGCTCGTTGCGTCGGGCGATGCGGTCTCGGAGGCGTTCGTACAGGCCTCCATCATCGCGGTGATCGCGATCACGATTTTCCTGTTCGTCCTGCTGCGCTCGGCGCTCGATGTCGTTTTCGTGCTGACCCCGCTGGCGCTTGCCGCCACGCTTACCTTCGCCATCTCCGCCACGTTCGGGCCGCCGCTCAATTTCGCCAACATCATCGTGCTGCCGCTGCTGCTGGGACTCGGCGTTTCCAGCGGGATCTATCTCGTCACGCGCGCCCGCGAGGAACGCCACGGGCTGTTGCTGCGCACCATCACCCCGCGCGCGGTGTTCTTCAGCGCGCTCACCACCATCGCGTCGTTCGGCAGCCTTGCGGTGTCGGGCCATAAAGGAATGGCGAGCATGGGGGAGCTGCTCCTGATCGCGATCACGCTCTCGCTGGTGTGCACGCTTGTGGTGCTGCCGGCGCTGCTCGCGTTGCGTTACGGCAAGGCGCGCGTCTGAGCCCCGTGCGCGCGGGCGAACGCGCCGAGCCCGCGATACACCGCGGCCGGATCGGTGCGGTCGACGCGCGGATGAAACGGCACCCAGCGGTAGCGGGCGAAGAACGCCGTGCCGGGGTGCGGCGGCCGGCCGTAATCATGGTCAGGCAACGGCCGGAACGCCTCGCGCGCCGCGGCGATATGGCGCAGGTTGCCGTGCTCGGAGGCATATAGCGCAAGTGCGCGGCGCTTCACCGCCACCTCGTCGTCGGTAAGCGCGATCGTCTGTTCGCCGCCGCGCGCATCGGGAAAGCGCTGACTTTGGGTGCGTCCGCCGGCGTTGTTGTACTCGGCGAACTCCCATACCGGCACACGGGCGGCGAAGGTCGCTGCCAACGCATTGGCCGCGTCGTGGTCCTGGTGCGCGCCTTCGAACGCCGGCACCCACATGATGTCCGCGCCGCTGGTTTCCAGCGCGCGATCGACATGCGCGGCGGCTTCCGTCAGGTGCAGGCGGAGCCGCCGGCTGGGCAGATGCTGACGCCCGGCCTCCTCGAGACCCAGGAGATCGCGCGCCTCGGCCGCTTCGCGCCAGCGCAGTGCTGCCCGCTCGGCGCGTGCGTTCCGCGCCCAAGGCCACAACTCCTCGCGCGCCGGCAGGCCGTCGGAAAGATACAGCCCGAACACCCGCGCGCCCTGGCTGCGCGCGCGCAGAATCGCGGCGCAACAGCCGACCACCTCGTCGTCGGGATGGGGAATGAGGATCAGGATGCGCGCGGCGAACACGCGCGCTGCCGCTCAGGTCCGCGCCGCGCCGACCGGATTGCGCGGCGGCAACGGTTGGCCCGCCGCGGCTTCGTGCTGCCGCTGTCGGTCTGTCCAGGCGGCTTCCCAGACCGGCACCAGATCTTCCTCGAACACCTGATCCCAGTCCGGCCGATGCCGCACCACGTCCTCGTAACCGGCGGCGGCGAGCGCCTGCCGGCGCGACGGATCGGCGAGCAGCGATTCGATCGCGTCGGCCCAGGCGCCAACCGCGTGGTCGTCGACCACGATGCCGTCTTCGCCCGGCACGCTGACGAAGATGCCGCCGCCTTGGGCCGCGACGATCACTGGCAAACCCGAGGCCTTTGCTTCGAGCACCACGTTCGGCGAGACCTCGACCCGGGATGGAAACACGAACAGGTCCGCCGAAGCATACAGCCACGCCATGTCGGACGGCGGCAGGTAGCCCGGCAGGGTGGCGTGCGGACCGAGCAGTTCGAGAATCGCCGGCGCGTCCTTGCCTTCGCCGGCCATCAGCAGATGCACCGGCAGTCCCCGATCAAGCAGCATGCGCGTGGCCCGCGCGACGTCCATCACCGATTTGCCGACATCGACCCGGCCGGCATAGAACAGCACGAACCGCCCCGGCGCGATGCCGTATTCGGTAGCGAACCGCCGGCGATCGCGCCGTTCGGGCGAAAACTGCGCGCGATCGATGCCGCGGCGCAGGCGGCCGACGCGATCGCCGAACAAGGCGCGCGCGGCATCGAGATCGTCCCGCTCGCCGACCAGCACGCGGGCGCACGCGCGGGCATGCCGCACGAGGCGGTTGCGCATCGCCGTGGCGGCCCGTTCGGGCACGCGCAGCGTATTGGTCAGCAATCGGGCGGGCGCGCCGTTGCCTAACACGGCATGGATCGCCTGTTCGGTGTAGACCGGCGCGTAGCCCGGCGTGTTGGTGTGGATCGAGGTGGTGAGCGGTATGCCGCGGCGGCTGACATGCATCGCGGTGCGCGCGTATGCGAAGTAGGCGTCGGTGGTGTGGATCACATCGACGTTGGCCAGCGACCGCAACAGGCGGGGGTGCAGTGGCGCCAGATCCGTGTGATCGGCGATCGCCTTCAGAAAACCGAGCCGGCGCGTGCTGAATACCGGGCGATGGGTCTCGATCCGCACGTGCGGCGCAAGCTCTTCGCGCGCCTCGACCGCGCCCGCGCTCTCAAAGTGGACGGTGAGATCGATGGCGCCCGGATGACGCGCCGCCGCCTGCGCCAGCCGCTCCCAACATTTCACGTGACCGCCGGCACTCGGCCAGCGTTCAAGATCGACGAGGGCGGCTACCCGTAATGGCCGATGACCCATGGTCCAAAGATACCAGCGGCTTGCTAACGCCTAAGGTGATTCGTTCAAACCGGACGCCAAGCCCGGCCGCCGGATCGCAGCAACGCACTTAGCGCATTGCTTTTGCTGACACACTCACTACCGGCGGAGCCCCTGGAGCGGCGATTTCCGGCGACCGCGCACCGTACAGGGCAATTACCCCACTGACATCGCCCGCCTGCAGCGTACGAAACTTCTCGGCATACGCAAACGCCATGATGGCGCCGGACGGGCCGGGATGGTCAAGCCCGATGGCATGGCCGATCTCGTGCGCGAGCGCGTAACGCAGATCGTAGACCTCCGCATCGCCGCCGAAGCCGACCTTCCATCGGTGTTCGGGATTAAGGCAGACCAAGGCTTTTTGAATGGATCTAACCGACCCGTCCAACGAGCGGTCGTAAAACACATCGGCAAACGCCGAACCGCGCGGCATGCCAAGCGCGCCGATCACGATATTGGCGGTTGCGGGATCGGCCACCGGCTCGAACGTCACGTTGGCGGCCTGCTGCCACATGGCGAAGGCAGCGACGACTTCCTTGGCGAATTCCGCCGGCGTGATCCTGGCCGCGGCGATGACCTGGTCGGTCGCGCCGATGGCGCCGCAATTCTGCGCACCGGAGTATTGCATGGGGCCTGTCGCCAGCGCGTAACGCACCGTGGCGCCGGCGCCCAATTCGGCTTTACCCCATTTGACGAGGTGGTTATCGAGGCGAAGGAGCTGATAACCCTCACCACTGCGGGCGGCTGGACCGCCGAACATCGCTACCCCGGCAAGCACCAGGGCCACCATGACACTTCTCACGCGACCTCCGTAGGTCCCGCCTTGCATGTGTCGTCGAACTCATTGCAAAGCGGCGCTGCCAAGCTTTTTGCATTGCAACAAAAGCTTGCGGCGGGACCTAAGTCAAGCAGAAGCGTCTAAGGAATTCTTTTAGAGCCTCCTGGAGTCGGTCGCATTTTTTTGAGGTGTGGCAAAGAAATCGCGGGAAACAAAACGGGGCCGACGTTAACGTCAGCCCCATCCCGTTTCGCAGTGCAGAAGGGTTACTGCGAGCTTCTCGGCGCCGTCATCGGCGAGGCGGGCGCGCCCGGTGCGCGGCGCGGCGCTTCGGCTTCCGCTTTGACCTGCGCCTGGGTCTTGAAGTCCGGCGCATTGACGATCTCGGCATTGCTCATCGCGATCGCCGCGACGTGGCGATTGTCGCGCTTCTCGATCTTCAGCGCATCCCACGGCACTGCGACGGATTTCGCGCCGAGCCCCAGGAACCCGCCGACCGAAAGCACGGCGCCGGACACGCGATTATCCTTGTCGATGATCAGGTTCGAGATCTTGCCGACGTTTTCACCGGCGTTGTTCACCACCGACATGCCGACCAGATCGGACGAGATCTGCTCGCCGTCCTTCTGCAGCGTTAGGAACTTCGTCGATGCCGTACCGGTGGCCCGCGACGACGGCGCGGCAGTGTCGTCGGAGCCGCGCGACGGTGGCGATGCACCACGCGTATCGGGCGCCGATGGCGACATCGGCGGGGTCTGGGCGAACGCGGGGCTGGCCAACGCCAGCGCCGCGGACGCGACCAACAGATGGCGTGTCCACATGGTTGAACCTCTTGTCAGTTACTAGGCGGGCGCCAACCGAAACCAGGTTGGTCTACACAATATGAAATAGCGAGAACGGCCCCGCATCGGCTGCGGATCACCAAAAAATCACAGCCTGAAAGCTGGCAACCGTAGAGGGGTTATTGATCGAGCGTTGAGGACGCGAACAGCTCCTCGAGCTTCATCAGGCGTGGCGTCAGCCCCTGCTCGACCGAATATTGTGCGGCCGTTTCCAGTGTCTTGCGGTTTGCCTTGATGCCGTGCGGCGCCAGCGTGCGCTTGAGCGCCGCCTCGCTTTCCGCCGGCAGTTGGCCGGATTTCAAATGATATTCGATGTGCTGCAATCGTTCCTGGTTGGCGATGTCGTTGGCGCGCTCGAATGCCTTGAACACGTTCAGCACCGCCCACGGATGCTTTTCGGCGATCGAGCGCCGAACGATGAATGCATGGTTGATCGGGTAGATGCCGTGCTTATTGAAAAAGCGCGTTCCTTCCGCGATCGGGTCGGGAAACAACGGCCTGATGTGCGGATGGTTGCGCAGATCGGCCTGGCTGCGATCGACCAGGTTGTTGTGACCGGCGATGTACAGAAGCGTCGCGTCCAGCTCGCCCGCGAGCAGCATCGAGCCAATATCCTTGTCCGCAGGAATCTGGTTGATGGTCACCCCGGGCGGCGGCTTGAACCCGGTGGCGCCGGCATGACTGTGGTCCGGCGTGCGTTCCATCCAGAATTCCATATCGCGCGGCGCCACGCCCCATTCGTGCTGCAATATGCCGCGCGTCCATAACGCCGCGGTCTGCTGATATTCCGGCACGCCGACGCGTTTGCCCTTCAGATCCTGCGGCGATTTCACCCGGTCCGAACGCACCAGCGCCCAGGTATGGAAGAAATGCCGTGTGGTGAAGATGGGCAGGCCGAGCCAGCGGTCGTCGCCCTTGGCGGTGATCATCATGAGGGTGGAAAACGACATCTCGGACGCATCGAAGTCGGCGAAGCGCAGCTGACGCCAGAACAGCTCCGACGGAAAGACTTCGCTGACCTGGAATTCGATGCCGTCGGGCTCGACCCGCCCATCCAGGATCGGCCGCGTGCGGGGATTGGAATCCATGGCGATGCTGAGCCGGAGTTTCATGGCGTGATTTCCCTGTACGTGCGCGTGCATAGCATAGCGCGCGTCGCACCGCATGGCTTGCCAACGGAGCGCTCAAGCCTCAAGTTGGCGGCAACGAGAAAGATAAAGGGAGGCCAATGCGGAACTTCGTGCCCTGCGGCGGCGCGCGCCTGCTCGCGCCGTAGCCCGCCGTGGATTTTCCGTTCGAACTTCTGATCAACGCGGTGATCGCAGGGCTGCTGCTCGGCGGCTTCTACGCCGCGGTGACCGTCGGCATCTCGCTGTCCTTCGGCATGCTCGACATCGTGAACATCGCGCATCCGGCCTTCATCATCGTCGGGTCCTACATCGCCTATATCCTCAACGTCACCTACGGCTTCGACCCGATCCTGAGCGCGATCGTGGTGCTGCCGCTGTTCTATGCGCTCGGCTGGGCGATCTATCAGATCTACTACCATTCGTTCGAGAAGCGGGGGCGCGATTCCATGCGCGGCTTCTCGTTCTTCTTCGGCCTTCTGTTCATCGCCGAGGTGTCGTTGATCCTGGTGTTCGGGGTGGATTATCGCTACGTGGAGGCGCGTTACGTGGGGCCCGCGATCCATTTCGGCTTCGTCGATCTGCCCTACCGGATGATGGTGCCGTGCGCGGTGTCGCTCCTGATGTTCGCGGCGCTGCAGCTGTTCATCAAGCGCACCTTCATCGGCCGCGCGATCCTCGCGGTGTCGCAGGACCAGCTTGCGCTGCAGCTCATGGCGGTGGACCCGGTGCGCATCAAGCGCATCGCCTTCGCGCTGTCGATCGCGACCGCCTCGATCGCGGGCGCCTGCCTGATCGTCATCCAACCGCTGGAGCCTTCCGTCGGCCGCGAATATATCGGCCGCGTGTTCGCGATCGCGGTGCTGGGCGGGTTGAACAGCCTGCCGGGCACGCTGGTCGGCGCGATTCTGCTGGGCGTGATCGAGAGCATCACCGCGACGTTCTACGGGCCGTCCTGGGCGCCGGCGGTTGCGTTCGGCTGCCTCCTGCTCACCCTCGCGTTCCGGCCCGCGGGCCTGTTCGGCCGCTAGACCCGCATGTCGCAGCGCAATTTCGCCATCCTTGCGATCCTGGTCGCCGCCGCGGTGCTCGGCGCATTTTTGCTGATCCGCCAGGAATACCTCTTCGTCGCCGGCTATATCGTGCTGCAGTACGTCGTGCTGGCCACCGCCTGGAACATCCTCGGCGGCTACATGGGCTACATCAACTTCGGCGCCGCGGCGTTTTTCGCGATGGGCGCCTACGGCACGGTGGTCATCCAGAAGCTGTTCCCGATGCCGCCGATGATCGTGCTGATCATCGCCGGCGGCATCATCGCGGGCGTGGTCGGGCTGGTCATGGGCTATCTCACGCTGCGGTTGCGCGGCGCGTTCTTCGCCATCGCGACTTTGGCGCTTGCCGTGGTGCTGCAGACCCTGATCACCAACTGGGGATTCGTCGGCGGTTCGCGCGGCGCCTATATCGTGCGGCCGCCGCAGGCGCCGCTCCTCGAAACCTACGTCCAATATCTTTTCCTGGTGATGCTGGTGCTGTCGGTGCTGGCGCTGATCACCGCGCGCGCCATCGAACGTTCGCGGCTTGGCTACGGCTTTGCGACGATCCGCGACGACGAGCTGGCGGCCGAATCATCTGGCGTGCCGACGCTCAAGCTGAAGCTGATCGCAACCACGCTGTCCGGCGCCATGATGGGCATGGCGGGCGCGCCGTTCCCCTACTACATCAACTACCTCGACCCCGGCTCGGGCTTCAACCTTGCGTTCGCCATCAACGCCATCGCGATGCCGGTGATCGGCGGCACCACGAGCTGGCTGGGGCCGCTGATCGGCGCGGTGCTGTTGGGTAGCATCCAGCAGTATGCGACGGTGGCGATCTCTTCCGCCGCCGACCTGTCGAACCTGATCGTCGGCGTTCTCCTGGTCCTGTTCGTCATCATCGCGCCGCACGGCATCGTCGGCATGTTCCGCCGCAGCGCGCGCGGGCCGGGACACTGATGGCCGCGCCGCTTTTACATGTCACCGATCTGAGCAAGCGGTTCGGCGGCTTCGTCGCGCTCGACGCGATCAATATCGAGATCGCGGCGCAGGAGCGGGTCGGGCTGATCGGTCCGAACGGCTCCGGCAAAAGCACGTTCGTGAATTGTCTGTGCGGCACGCTGCGCAACGAATCCGGCAGCGTGCGTTTCGACGGCCGGGTACTGGACGGCTTGCCCTCGCATAAGCGCACGCGCCTGGGAATTTCCCGCAGCTTTCAGCTGCCGCGCCCGTTCGGCAGCCTGACCATCGCCGACAACCTGCGCATTCCGCTGCTCTACACGGTGAACGCGCGCAAGGGCGCCGCACTCACCGGCCCGGCCTTGGACGCCCGCTGCGCGGAGCTGCTGGCGCTCGTCGGGCTGGACGGCAAGGCGACGCACCTGCCGCGCGACTTGACGCAGGTGGAGATGCGCAAGCTCGAGCTCGCGCGCGCCATGGCCGCCGAACCCAAGCTGTTGATCGCCGATGAGGCGATGGCCGGGCTGTCGCACGGCGAGATCGACGACATACTGGCGCTCTTGGTGCGCCTGAACGAGCGCGGCATCACGATCATCATGATCGAGCACATCATGCGCGCGATCATGAGCTTCTCTCACCGGATCGTGGTGCTCGATGCCGGCAAGAAAATCGCCGACGGAACCCCGGACGAGATCGTCAGGGATCCCGCGGTGGAGCGCGCGTATCTTGGCGAATAGCATCCAAGTCGCCGGCATTCACGCCGCGTACGGCGCGGTGCGCGTTCTGGAGGACGTGTCGCTTTCCGTGGGCGACGGCGAGACGGTCGCGCTGCTGGGCACCAACGGCAACGGCAAATCGACGCTCATGAAGTGCATCATGGGCATCGTGCGGCCGACCGCAGGCTCCATCGTCGCCGAGATCGACGGCTCGCGCCACGAGCTGGTCGGCCGCTCGATCGAGGAGATCGTCGATCTTGGCATCGCGCTCGTGCCGGAAGGACGACGGCTGTTCCCGCGCCTCACGGTGGAAGAGAACCTGCTGCTGGGCGCCTTCCGGCGCGCCGCGCGGGCGCAGATCGGCCAGAACCTGGAGTTCTGCTTCACCGCGTTTCCGGTGCTGAAGGAGCGCCGGCGGCAGCTCGCCGGCTTGATGAGCGGCGGCGAGCAACAGATGCTGGCGCTGGCGCGCGCGCTGATGCTGGCGCCCCGCATACTCCTGGTCGACGAGCCATCGGTGGGCTTGGCGCCGATGCTGGTGCGCCGCACCATCGACAAGATCAAGGAGCTGAAGGACCGCTATCGGCTCACCGTGCTGATGGCCGAGCAGAACTTCAACCAGGCGATCCGCATCGCCGACCGCGGCTACGTCATCGTGCATGGCAAGATCGCGTTCGAGGGCCGCTCGACCGACGAACTCAACAACAACGAGCTGATCCGGAAGTTCTATCTGGGCCTGTAGCGTCAGGCCGCAGCCCGCGTGCGTTCCGGATCCTGCATCGCGCTCGCCGGCGGCCGAAGCAGCTCGGCGGGCTGTGCCCGTGATCCGATCGGCCGCGGCACTCCGCATCGTAACGGAAGCGCTGCGGCCGAATGCCGGCGGATTACCTCGAGCGCGGCCT
>Ga0209640_10001388_pt1 | contig 20438 bp, 17 predicted proteins | sample RifCSP10_1_FD_184018 | JGI IMG/M metagenome (GOLD analysis project Ga0209640, IMG submission 184018) | Soil microbial communities from Rifle, Colorado - Rifle CSP2_sed 10_1 (SPAdes) (version 2) | ecosystem: Environmental > Terrestrial > Deep subsurface > Rock core/Sediment | place: Rifle...
CAGCCCTCCCGGGATCCGCTCCGGCTCGTGGCGTTTGAACTGCTCTTTCAATGCTGCGTGAGCATCGGCACCCGTCGCGAACATCACCAGGCCCGACGTGTCGCGATCGATCCGATGGACGACCAGCGGCCGCCGTTTGCCGCGCGAGTGGAAGTGCGACTTGAGCTGCTGGGAGACAGACGGATCATCGCGGTGAGCGAGAGGCACCGTCAGCAGGCCTGGCGGTTTGTTGACGACGATCAGCGAGTCGTCCTCGTAAATGATGTGCAGTTCGCCGGAGCCTCCCGGACGGAGGGCGCGGCGGCGCGAGGTGCCGGGTCGATCCATCCACACCCGAACGCCGTCCCCGGCCGCGAGCCGTCTGCCGGCGTCGGCTGCTCCGGCTTCCGCGTCGTTGACGAACACCTCAGCGGCTGCGACGTGAAGCACTCCGCGCCGTGGATCGGCCGAGGCAGCCCCCTGCGCCCGAAGGACTGCGCTTTCCCCGGCGTAGATGTCGATCAGGATGTCGGCGGCGTAGCTCAGCACCTCTTGCTGGTCGGTGAGCGTGTCCCCGTATGTTTGCATCGCCGTACCGATGACCATCAGCGCCACTTTCTTGAAGGCACTGACGGCACGGGACTGGTCCGCCAGCACGCCCTCGTCTGCGAGGGCCGCGGACGGCACAGCGGGAGACAGCACTTCGTCTTGCAGCCGGCGTGCCGCAGCGACGAGCGGAATATCGCCCTTGAGAGCACGGCGGATGAGCATCCCTGGGATGAGCAACCGGTTGATCTCGTTGGTGCCCTCGAAGATGCGATTCACGCGAGCGTCGCGGTAGTAGCGCTCCGCAGGGTAGTCCTTCACGTACCCGTTGCCGCCGTGGATCTGAATGTTCTCGTCGAGCACGAAGTCGAGTGACTCGCTGCACGCCACCTTCGCGATCGACGCTTCGACGGCATACTCCTCGAACGCCTGCGCGACGGATCGGCCGTCGCGCGGCGGGCTGCCAAGCGCCGAGTCGATGAGCCCGGCGGTCCGGTAGACGAGGCTTTCGGCGGCGTAGGTCCTGGCGATCATCTCGCCGAGCTTGTGACGGATGGCGCCGAACGAGCCGATCGGCTGGCCAAATTGCCGCCGGGCGGCGGCGTACCTCGCCGAGTCGGCAATGGCTGCGCGCGACCCTCCAGTGCACATGGCGCCGAGGCTGAAGCGGCCGTAGTTCAGCGTGTTGAGCGCGACCTTGTGGCCCCTGCCGACCTCGCCCAGCACGTTGTCCGCGGGGACGCGCACGTCTTGCAGCAGGATGGGCGTCGTGGACGAGCCGTGCAGGCCCATCTTGTGTTCCTCTTTGCCGGAGCTGAACCCGGCGAACCCGCGCTCCACGATGAAGGCAGTGAAGTGCTCGCCGTCCACTTTGGCAAAGACGATGAACAGGTCGGCGAAGCCGCCGTTACTCGTCCACATCTTCTCACCGGTCAGCACGAAGCTTCCGTCCGCCTGCCTCGCCGCGCGGGTCTTGGCGGCAAGCGCATCCGACCCAGAGCCCGATTCGCTGAGCGCGTAGGCGCCGACGATCTCGCCCGCCACGAGCCTCGGGAGGTACCGCTCCTTCTGTGCTGGTGTGCCGAACAGCACGAGCGGCAGGATGGCGAGGTTGGCCTGGCCGCCGAAGGTGGTCGCGAACGAGGCCGAGGGCCCGATTCGTTCGACCACCACGAGCGAGGAGACCTTATCGAGGTCGAGCCCGCCGTACTCGTCGGGCACGGCGATCCCGAGCAGGCCCAGTTCACCACAGCGGCGAATGAGCGACCGCGCGAGCTGCCAGTCCTTCTGCTCCAGACGGTCGAGCACCGGCAACACCTCGGTGTCGACAAACTCGGTTGTCGTCTGCGCGATCAGGCGATGCTCGTCGGTCAGCTGCTCTGGTGTGAAGATTTCGGAAGGAAGGGTATCCTCGAGCAGCCACGAGCCGCCCCTAAGGGGTCGGGAGTCATTTGTTGAGGGCACTCCCGACCTCGAGTCTTGCACGTGCCCGCCTGTCGTCATCAAATGACTCCCGACCCCATTCGTTCGAAAATTCCCGCGGCGCCCATGCCGCCGCCGACACACATGGTGACGAGCCCGTAGCGGGCCTTCCGGCGTCGCATTTCGTAGAGAAGCGACGTGGTCAGTTTCGCGCCCGTGCAGCCCAGCGGATGTCCCAGGGCGATTGCGCCGCCGTTGACGTTGAGCCGCTCGGGGTCGATCGGCAACTCGCGCAGGCAGGCAAGGACCTGCGCCGCGAACGCCTCGTTCAGCTCCACGAGGTCGATCTGATCGAGTGTCAGGCCAGCGCGGGCGAGCGCCTTGCGCACGGCCGGCACAGGGCCAATCCCGAACCGCTCCGGCTCGACGCCAGCGGTGGCAAACGAGACCAACCGTGCCAGCGGTTCGAGGCCCCGGTCGCGCGCGGCCTGCACCGAGGTCACGATGACCGCTGCGGCGCCGTCGCTGGTTTGAGAGGAGTTGCCCGCGGTCACGGTGCCCGACGCGTGGAATGCCGGCCGCAGCGTGGCCAGCGCTGCCTCGGACGTGTCTTGTCGCGGGCCTTCATCCTGCGCGAACGTCACGCTGCGGCGCGTGGGCCTTCCGTTCGTGCCGGGATCGACGACGCCAAACGTCAGTGGCGTGATCTCGTCCGCGAATCGCCCGGCGGCGATAGCGGCCAGCGCGCGCTGGTGGCTGCCGAGCGCGAACCGGTCCTGCTCCTCGCGAGAGATGCCGCACTCCCTCGCGTGGTTCTCTGCCACGAGCCCGGTGGTGAGGTAGACGTCGGGATACTCCTCGACGAGCGTCGGGTTCGGGCACACCTTGTTGCCGCCCATCGGCACCAGGCTCATCGATTCGGTTCCGCCGGCAATCACGACGTCGGCGAAGCCGCACATGATGTGCTCGACGGCGGCCGCGATGGCCTGCAGCCCCGACGCGCAGAACCGGTTGAGCGTCACGGCGGATGCGGTCACGGGCACGCCGGCCCGCAGGCTCGCGATGCGGGCCACGTTGAGTCCCTGCTCGGCCTCCGGCATCGCGCAGCCCATCATCACGTCATCCACGTCGGCTGGGCTGAGGGCCGGTGCGCGCCGCAGCGCGTCCCCAATCACGGCCGCCGCCATCTCGTCCGGACGGACGGTCCTGAGGGCCCCGTTCGGCGCCTTGCCGACGGCCGTGCGCGTGGCAGAAACGATTACCGCGTCCTGCATGTGAAATCCGTGAGTAGTTCCTCGAGCGCGTCGCCGACCTCGCTTGCCTGACCGTCAAACAGATGACCAGCTCGGTCGATCTCCACGAGCTCCTTCGGCTCCGCCAGACGCGCGTAGAACTCGCGGACCGCCCGCAGCGGGATGAGTTCGTCGCGCTCGCCGTGGATGATGAACTTCGGCTTGGTGGACCCGACCACCGTGGCGTATTCATATCGGTTCACGGGTGGCGCAATCCCGATGAGCGCACACACGCGGTCATCGTCTGCCCCGCACGTCATGGCGACGTGCGAACCGAAAGAGAACCCGGCGGCCCACATCTCCAGATCAGGATACTTCGTCGAGAGGAAATCAACTGCAGCCCGATAGTCGTCCATCTCTCCCCGCCCCTCGTCCCACGCACCAGCGCTGCGCCCGACACCGCGAAAGTTGAACCGCAAGACGACGCAGCCGATGCGGGTGAGGGCTTTGGCGCCTTGAAAGACAACCTTGGTGTGCATGGTCCCGCCCGCTGTCGGCAGGGGGTGGGCAAACACAACCGCGGCGCGTGGAGGGCCGTTCGGTTGATCGAGCAGAGCTTCGAGTGGGCCGACAGGCCCGGTGATCTCGCGAACGGCCTCGAGGGCGTCAGACAACGTGCCTCCTCTGAGTCCCACCGGTTTCGGCCTCCTGGGCGAATCCGACGACGAGATCGGCGAACCTGTCCGGTCGCGTCACAAGGCCCAGATGGCCTGTTCGGTCGATGGTCACCGCGCGTGCGTGTGGCCAGAGCCGCAAGTAGTCCCTGGTCATCTGCACCGGTACGACACCGTCGAGCCCTGACTCGCCCGTGATGACGAGCGTTGGCACGCGCAAGGACCGCAGCTCGCCTTCGAGGTGGAGGCCCTCGAGCAGACGCACCCGCCGCGCCATGAGGCTGGGCGAGAACGCGTGCCGGAGGACGCCGGCGACATGTGTGAGCGCGAAAGCGAGTCCCGGAAGCACTCCCTGCTTCGCGATGGCCATTTCCGGAAAGAGCCGCAGCGAGTTGATGCAGAAGAGTGGCGAGAGGAGCCGCGGCGCGCGAAGCATGAACCGCACCCTCGCATTGGGCGTCCACGATGGAGGGATGGCGGAGGTCAGGACCAGCGCCGCGGTGCGGTCCGGCCTCCGCGCGGCAAACGCAGCCGCGATGAGGCCGCCGTAGGAAACGCCGCAGATGGTTGCCCGCCGAATGCCTGAGGTGTCGAGGGCTTCAGCGATTTGGTGGACGTAGGACTCAAACCCAGCCGCTCTGTCGAACCGGCCGCCGCTTGTCGGCTCATCGGCGAGCGAGAACGTGATCACGCGACACCGCTTCCCCAGGCCGTCCACGGCCGGCTTCATCCATTCCCAACGCCCCTGAATCCCTGGCACCAGCACCACGGGTGTGCCAGAGCCTCGATCGATAATCGTCAACTCCCAACTCCCAACCGCCAACCACGGAGGCACAAAGACACGGAGACTCCAACCGAAGATGACTCCGTGCCTCCGTGGCCCGGCTTACTACCAGCTTAGTTCCGCAGCGGCTTCCCGGTCTTGAGCGTGTGCTGGATCCGCTCCTGGGTCTTACGCTCGGCGAGCAGGCTCAGAAACGCTTCGCGCTCGAGGTCGAGCAGGTGCTGCTCCGACACTGTCGTCGCATGCGGGACCGCTCCGCCTGTCATGACCGTGGCCAGCTTTCGCCCGATCAACCGGTCGTGGTCGCTGATGCGGCCGGCCTTCCATGCGAGGTGAACGCCCAGCTTCAGCGTGGCCGCCACGGGCTCCCCGCCAACGGCAATCGCCGAGCGTCGCACGGGCGGCTGGTAGCCCTCTCGCACTCTTTGCAGGGCATGACTCTTCGCGTCCGCGATCAGCCGCTCGCGGTTCATGGTCACGCCATCGACCGCGCGTAGGTATCCGAGGCGGACGCCGTCCGGACCGCTGGCTGACGTCTTGGCGAACCCGATCGTCTCGAAGGCGCGCTGGACCGGGGGCAGGTAATCCGTGCTGCCAGACGGCATCTGCTCGGCCGCTCGCGCGACCATCTCCTTGGTGCCGCCGCCCGCTGGGATGAGGCCCACGCCCACCTCAACGAGACCCAGGTAGGTCTCTCCCGCAGCCTGGACGCGGTCGGCATGCAGCACGATCTCGCAGCCGCCGCCGAGCGCCAGGCCGGCCGGTGCGACCACCACGGGCACGCTCGCGTATCGCAGCGCCAGCGTCGTCTGCTGGAATGCCCGGACCATCAGGTCGAGCTCGTCCCAGTTCTCCTCCTGCGCCTCGAGGAGCACGAGCATCAGATTGGCTCCGGCCGAAAAATGCGTCGCCTCGCTTCCCACGACCAGCGCCGTGAAGTGTCGTTCGGCTTCCCGGACACCAGCCTGCAGCATCTGGATGGTGTCGCTGCCGATGGCGTTCATCTTCGAGTGGAACTCAACCGCGAGCACGCCATCACCCAGGTCGACGAGGCTCGCCCCTGGATTCTTCTTCACGATCCGCGCGCGGTCTCTGGCGGCACGGAGGATCTGCAGGTCTGGTGCAGCCGGCGGCACCTCGCCGTCACGCAACCTCGTGCGACCCTGGCCAAGTGCCGGTTGCCAGATTGCCGGGACCCCGTCCCGTAGTAGGTCCGGGTCGGTGTCTCGCGTGATTTCGAGGACGCGATTGATGCCAATCGTGTCCGCGGTTTCAAAGGGCCCGAGCTCCCAGCCGAATCCCCACCTCATCACCCGGTCCACATCGTCAGCGGAATGGGCGATTTCGGGGCAGACGCGGGCCGCGTAGACCATCGTGGGCGCCAGCGTGTGACGCAGGAACTGGCCGACCCGGTCCTTTCCGTCGAAGAGCGTCTTGATTCGTTCGCCTGTGCTGCCAATCGAGTTGGCGGCATCGAGCGATGGAAGCCTGACGGGCTTCCTGGGTCGGTACTCGAGAGTGTCGTGATCCAGCGTGAGGATCTCGGACTCTCCGCCTTCACCCTTGACGCGCTTGTAGAAGCCCTGGCCGGCCTTCTCGCCCGTGAGTCCTTTGGCCAGCATCCGCTCGACAAACGGCGGCAGGACAAAGCGGGCCCGCGCGCGCTCGTCTGGCAGGCGCTCGTGCAGGTTGCGAATCACGTGGCAGAGGATGTCGATGCCAGCCAGATCGAGCGTGCGGAACGTGGCGCTCTTCGGCCGGCCAATCGCCCGCCCGGTCATCGCGTCGATCTCTTCGATCGTGTATTCACCCCTGCCGACCAGCGCGAGCAGTTGGACGAGGCCGACAAGACCGAGGTGATTGCCGATGAAGTTCGGTGAATCCTTCGCGACGACGACGCCCTTGCCCAGGCGGTGATCTGCGAACGCGGTGACCGCGTCGATGACGGTGCGCCTCGTGTCGGGGGTCGGAACGATTTCGAGGAGGTGCAGGTACCGGGGCGGGTTGAAGAAGTGCGTGCCGAGCCAATGCTGGCGGAAGTCGTCGCTGCGGCCCTCAGCGAGCGCGGCGATTGGGATGCCTGATGTGTTCGAGCTGACAATCGATCCAGGCCTTCTGGCCTGGTCGACCCGCGCCAGCAGGCCCCGCTTGACGTCGAGTTGCTCGACAACGGCTTCGAGGATCCAGTCCGCCTCACCGAGCTTCGAGAAACCCTCGTCGAAACTCGCGGTGGTGACGAGCTTCCAGGTGTCCGGTGTGAAGAAAGGGTCCGGCTTGAGCGCGCGGGAGCGCTTGAGACCTTCGGCGGCCGTCTCGGAGGAGAGGTCGAGCAGAAGAACCGGGACACGGGCGTTGGCAACGTGGGCCGCGATCTGGGCGCCCATGACACCAGCGCCAAGCACGGCAACGGAGCGAATCACTCGATCAGTCTACCGGGTGTCGATGCCCACGGATGGCCCACGTGGTGGGACCACGTGTTCGCGGCGGTGCCTGGCACGCGCGAGGCAGTCCGCCTCAAATCCGGACCGTCGCCTGCAGTGTGCTGCCCGTGCCGCCGATATGACTAGAAGGGGGGGTAAATGGTCAGAACGGCACTCCTGTCCGTCATGTGCGGGATGCTCATCGCCTGTGGCGGCTCGAAACTGCCGACCGCGCCGTCGAGCGCGGGGGGTACCCCCACTGCGCCGTCAGCTCCGGCGCCGCCCACCTCCGGGCCGTCAACGTTCTCCATCGACCTGCCCGTGAGCCCCGGTGACACTGCCAACAGTGCCTACGGCTTGTGGCCCTTCGGTGTTCATGGTGGGGGCCACGCCGAGGACGGGCATCCCGGTTGGGACGTCGAGATGCGGCCGGGTGCGAGCGTCCTGGCCGCCGCCGACGGGTCCGTGCAGAACGCCCTCCTCGAACCGGGAGGCTCAGGGCGCTACACCGTGCGCGTCATGCACGAGGTCAACGGCCGGACAGCCTACGCGACCGACTACACCAACATGAGCTCGCTCGCTCCCGGAATCGCCTCTGGTGCCCGCGTGATGCGCGGTCAGGTCATCGGAGCTGCCGGGGTCCAGTCACAGATCATCGGCACGACGCCGGTGACGTGGGCAATGACGCACTTCCAGGTGAACGACTTCAGCCTCAATGAGGGATTGACGAACCGCAACGCCGTTAGTCCGGAGCGCTTCCTGAGCGGTGGTGCAAGGAGCCTGTTTGACGCGCTCTGGCGGTCGGCGGCCTATCAGACGGAGTGGTGTGAGCCGTATGTCGAGAACCCGCGCGCGGCCACGTTCCCTCAAGATCGCACGTGGACACTACAATCGGGCATCACGGCTGCCCTGGTCGAAGTCACGTGTATCTCGGCGTCCAACCCGCAGTTCGCCTATACCTTCCGCGCCGCCGACCGATCGACGATAGAATCGGGCTCGTTTGTCGTGGACGCCGCGAAGAAGCCGCTTCCAACCGTGGATTTTCGTCCCACGTCTGGAGCGTCCCGGCTCGGCGTGTGGGACATTCTGAACGAGAGCCTGCAGCTGAATCTTGGCCCATCCGGTGGAGCCAGGCCGTCATCGCTGGCGGGCGCATCCACGTACACGACGACCCGCTGACCCGCCCAATCTTCACCAGCCGCTCGGCTGTTCGCCACGCCAGCGCCTGGGCCGTGAGTGTCGGGTTGCGGGCGCCGCTCGTCCCCATGACCGAGGCCCCGAGCACACCGAGATTGGGCGACTCATGCGTTTATCTCGCGATTGTCTTCCAACTCTTCACCAGCCGCTCGGCTGTTCGCCACGCCAGCGCCTGGGCCGTGAGTGTCGGGTTGCGGGCGCCACTTGTGCCCATGACCGACGCCCCGAGCACGCCGAGATTGGGTGACTCGTGCGAGAAGCCCCACCGATCGACGACATTGGTTTCCGGGTTGTCACCCATGCGCGTGCCGCCGTAGGCGTGCGTAGACGGCCCCATCCGGCCGACCGGCGCCTTCTCGGTCGCGATGGCGCCCGCAGCCATGTACCACTCGGCCATCTTGTCCTGGATGAAGGCCGCCACCTTCCTCTCGTTCTCCTTGAACTCAGCCGTGATGCGGCACACCGGCAAGCCGAGCGGATCGGTCACGGTGGGATCGAGGTCGAGGTAATTGTCCTCGTAGGGCAGGGTGGTCTTTTGGAGATACGCGAGGTTCCAGCGGTCTGCGTTCTCCTTGATGAACCTCTTCCATGCCGAGCCCCACTGGGGCGCCCTTCCGAAGGTGCTCATACCGGCCGCGTCAATGGGCCGCCGGTCGGAATAGACCCAGAGGTTGCCCCCGCCGATGAAGTCCAGGCCGGCGTGGTCGAAATTGTCGTCCGCCCAATTGTCCACGGCGACGCCCTGCGCGGGCAGACCGTACCAGCTGTTGAGGGCGCGCGGAAACAGCGCGCTCACGGCGGCGCCGGTGTTGTGACTGAAGTAGTGCCTCCCTACCTGGCCCTGGTTGTTCGAGAGTCCGTTCGGGAACGCCTTCGACTTCGACAGAAGCAGCGTCCGCACGTGACAGCCGCCTCGGCTGCAGAAGCCGTGATACACGCACCCGGTCCGGTTCTCGTAGTTACGGGTGTTGACGGCGGCCGGTCCCGGAAACGCGTGCCACCGGAGTCCCCGCGCCGCCTCCGCCATGGCGTCCGTGAAGCCCGACCCGCGCAGCGGTGGCATGGGGTAATCGCGTGTGCGCGGCCCTTCGAAGATGTTGCCGCCGCGGTCGATGCGCCCGTTGATGTTGCCAGCCTTGCCAGACACGCCGATCTCGCGCTCCACCCGGTCGTAGAAGGGCTCGAGATCCTCGAGCCCGAACGGCCAGTCTTCGACGGTCGAGCCCTTCGGAATTCGCGCGGTCCCGTAGCGTCGCCGGGTCTCGCTCACCACCTTGAAGTCCCACGGATTCAGGCGCCAACTCTGTGCCCAGTAGTGAAGCGAAGTCCCTCCAACCGCGTTCATCATGGGGTGGATGGTCGGGCGCGGCGAGTAGGGCGCCGACGCGTTCGGGCGGTGTGTGGGAATTTCCCGGTTCGCTTTCTGGACCGACTGCGGCCACCCGCGATAGTTGTTTCGCAACTCGTCTGGGGCAAAATCGTCCGCTTTCAGCCACGTCCCGGCCTCGAGACCCACGACGTCCAGTCCCGCCTGCGTGAGCGGAAGGACTGCCACACCGCCCACGGCGCCGAGCCCGACGATGACGACGTCTGTTTTGGGGAGGTTAGTCGCCATGCTGCCCGCCTCCCGGCGCCAGGCTCGCCCGCGCCGGCTTCCTTCCGGAGAACATCGCGTAGTCATACGCGGACATGTGTGTGGGTGCCGGTTGGCCGCCCAGGCGCTGCAGGTCTGCCGATACGGCCAGGCGGACCCCCGGATAACCGATCAAGTCCCATCCGGCGAAACCCGCATTGCCCCCGTAGTACGGGTCGCAGAACGTGCCTTGAATGGTGTGGGCGAGGACCAGACCGAAAAACGTCGAGGCATCGGGTGAGAAACCAGTGGCCGCGTTGCGCTCCATGTCGCGCAGCACGGCGTCCTGATCTTGTGGAGCAAGCTTGGCAAACGGCGCGCCTTTCACCGTTTGCGCATAACGGTCCGCGGCGGCGAGGCCTGATTGGTAGGCGTCGCGAGACGAGGAGAGCGCGCCGCCAAGCGCGCGGTCGATGTAGTGCGCCGCCCGTGCTTCGGCTGCGCCAGGGCCGCTCTCGTCGGTGGGAATCAGCCGTGCGGTGATGGCCTCGAGGGTCTGCGCTTCGGCGGCCGTGAGCGTTTCGAGCGCCTCGCGCGCCGGCGCGGCTGCAGTTTGTGCGGCCAGGGCAGCCGGCCCTTCCGTCCGGAGCACGGGCAGGAGCATCCCGACCGGCACGGCGGCCGCGGCGGACGCGCCGCCAACTCGCTTCAGTAACTCACGTCGAGAGAACGAACGCCATCGACCAACGCGCGTCAGGATCCGAGTTGCCATAATTCGATCGCCTCTACCGGGTGGAGCAGCATGATGATGTTGAGCGTCAGGTTGTCGCGGATGGCGATGGCGAGTGCGATTTCCGTCGCGCTCACCCAGGACACGGTGACCCACCACCGGAACCGGCTGGCGAGCGCGAAGCCGAGAAGGCACGCAAGCATATCGGCGACTGAGTTCAGCACGCTGTCACCGTAGTAGCCGAGGGCTATCGTGGCGGTCCGATACCGATTGATGACGGTGTCCGTGTTTTCGTAGGCTTCCCATGCGGCCTCGAGGCTCAACGCGACTGCGGCCTGCAGCGCGAGAGTGGCTGGACCCATCGTCAGGCGGGTCATACCGAAGAACGCGGCGCCGTGAATGACGTGTGTGAACGTGTAGGGATCGGATACCTGCTGCGAGTTCTGGTCGCTGTTGACGTCGCCGTGCCACAGCGTGACCGGTCCGTTCGCATAGACAGGTGCCCGCCCCATGCTGATCTCGAGCCACACGGCCAAGCCGACAATGGCCATCGGCAGGGCCACATCCGCCAGTGCTCGTCGTCCGCCCTTCTTGAAATACAACTGTCGGATCACGATGAGCAACAGGGATGCGCCCATGACGAGGAGCGGCGGAACGACGCCATCGAGTAATTGACGCACCTGCATGTCGACCGATCTGGCGCAGACTACCACGCCGGCGTGGGAGAATGCGCCCCGTGAGCTCCACAGCGCCGCCCGCCGCCACGCGCGTCGAGTCGGTCGCCTTCCTGTGCCTGTTGGCCGGTGGGTGTGCGATCGCCTTCGCACCCATCTTCGTGCGCCTGTCAGACACAGGACCCGTGGCGAGCGCCTTCTGGCGCACTGCGATTGCCACGCCGCTCCTCTGGATCTGGGCCCTCCGCGCCGGCCCGAGTTCCCGCGCGACCTCTCTCCGACCGTTGGCCGCTGCGGGGTTCTTCTTCGCGTGCGACCTGGGCGTGTGGCATTGGTCGATCGTGTACACGTCGGTCGCGAACGCGACGCTGCTCGCCAACCTGGCGCCCATCTTTGTCACCCTGGCCGGCTGGTTGTTCTTTCGCCGCGTGGTCACGCGCACGTTTCTCGTAGGCATGGGGGCGGCAATCGCCGGCATGTTCATCCTCGTGGGCCCCAATTTCGCCGTTGGGGGCACTCCCCTGGCCGGCGATGCGCTTGGCGCCCTGACGGCCGTGTTCTATGCGGGCTACATGCTGGCGATCAAGTCGGCTCGGGATGCCGGCGCCTCCACCGCGCGCTTGATGGCGTGGAGCACCCCGCTGGCGGCGCTCGCGCTCTTCCCAGTGGCGTTGCTGTCGCCGCAGCCGATGCTGCCGCAGGGCGCCGACGGGTGGGTCGTGCTCGTCGGCCTCGCAGTCGTGACCCAGGTGCTCGGCCAGGGGCTCATCGCCTACGCCTTCGGGCACCTGCCGGCTTCGCTGTCGTCGGTCAGTCTCCTCATCCAGCCGCTGATGGCCGCCCTCTTCGCATGGGCGATCTTCGGTGAGGCGATCGGCGCCACGCAGTTCATCGGCGGGGCGGTTGTGCTGGCGGGGATCTGGATAGCGAAGCGGGGGAGCTGAGCGGGCCCGGCTGCAGCAGGCATCCGGGGTGCTCGCCCAGAGCTCGGTGGAGCCGGCTATACTCGATCGGCTTGACGTCACATCTCGGCCTTTCTCTGAGACAACTGCGACAGCGACTGCGGACGTTGGCGTTCAGGCGCAAGGCCGTGGCGTTTCCGCTTCGCGGTTACCAGAGCCGGTTCACGATTCCCTTCGTCGATCTGCTCTCCGACGAACAGCTGGTCGAACTCAACGCCATCCTCGACTGGAATTCGTTCCTCGTCGACGGCCGGGGCCGACGGTTTGGTCGCGCGGCGTCGAACCGGAAAGGGAGCAGGTCACAGGGTTTTCCGAACAAGCGCACCCGTCTGATGCACGAGGCGTTCAACATCGAGGGCCGCAGCGTGCTTGAAGTGGGCTGCTTCGAAGGAGCGCACACCCTGGGACTCTGCGCGCTCGGAGCCAAGGTAACGGCCATCGACGGTCGCGTCGAAAATGTCGTGAAGGCCATCGTACGCACGGCGATGTTCGACTTCCATCCCAGGATTCTTGTGTACAACGTCGAGGAGCGCCCGCTTCCCGCCCAGTTCCTGTCAGCTGAGTACTGCCATCACGTCGGGGTGCTGTACCACTTGAAAGATCCGGTGTCACACCTGCTTGAACTCGGGACGCTCATCGAGAAGGGTGTCCTGCTCGACACCCACTATGCGCTCGACGAGGAGGCTGTGGAGCGCTACCAGGTGGCCGGCGAGTCGTTTCCCTTCCGGGTCTATGGGGAGTTCGGCTACGCCGAGGTGCTCTCTGGTATGTACGATCACGCGAAGTGGTTGACGCTCCCGACGATCCTCGAGCTGCTGCGGCGCGCCGGATTCGAGCGTATTCACAGGGTCGATCCGCGCGTCGGCACCCAGGGGCCACGGGTCCTGATCCTGGCGGAGAGGGCGGCGTGATCCGTTGCCCGACTACATCGAGATGACGCGAACACGCGTCCGACGGACGGTGCTGCGAGTCGGCGCCCTGCTGGTATTTGTGGTGCTCGTGGGCGCCACGTGTCAGGGCGTGGCCACGGCGCTCGAACGACGGGAGTTCCCGCGTCCGGGCCGCATGGTCGACGTTGGCGGCCATCAGCTCCACATCTACTGCCTCGGTGAGGGCTCGCCGACCGTCGTCCTCGAAGCGCCAGCCGAGGGCATGTCGGCGACGTGGGGCTGGGTGCAGCCGGCGGTCGCGCGATCGACCCGCGTCTGCAGCTACGACCGCGCCGGTCTCGGATGGAGCGACCGAAGCGAGGTCCAGGATCCAGCCGCCGTGTCCGGCGCCCTGCACACACTACTGATTCAGGCGGGCGAGACGGCCCCGTTCATCGTCGCAGGGCATGGTCTGGGCGCGGCGTTCGCGACGCTGTACGCATCCCAGTTTGCCGGCGACACCGCGGCCCTCGTGCTGATCGACGCACCGGTTGACGAAACCGGCGCGCCCGTGCGGGCGATGCGCGGTCGTGTGTCGCGCCTGTCGCCGTGGCTGGCGCGCGTGGGCATCCTGCGCGCAACGCGCACGCTGTCGCGAGGCACGACCGGCCTGCCCGAGCCATCCGCCGGGGCGTTGGCCGCGTTCCTCAATCGACCGGACCACCTGACGGAGGCGGCCAGCGAACTGTCGCGATGGAACGAGGTGGCGACGCAAGCGGCCGACGTCTCGTTGCGCCCCGGCCTGCCGGTCACCCGCCTCACCGTGGCCGGCGGCGACCGTGTGGCGTTTCTGGTCACCGAGTCGCAGGCCGCGCCAGTGGTCAGCGCGATCCTCGACGCCGTGGCAATCGTACGCCAGCCGCGCTAAGCCGGTTCTTGCTCCGGTGTGCGCTGGTGCGCCAGTTCCGCCTGACCACGCACTGCTTGCAGCTGAGGGTCCCTACTCGCGAGCGATCGGGCGGGTCAGGCATGTGGGCCCGCCCGCGCCCTTCACGCTGATCTCGCGCCCCTCGTACATGATCACGTCGCAGGCGGCGCGCTCGAGCGCCCGCCGCGTGTCAGGATTGCCGGCGAGCAGCACGCACCGCCGAGGTCCGAGTGCCAGCACGTTGGTTCCCATCGTGTCGAACTCGTGGTCTGGCACCTCGACGAGCTCCAGGCCTCGCGCGATGAGCCACTGCCGAAACGGCACTGGCAGCAGCGGCGAGTACACCAGCGCGAGGTCCTGGTCGACCGGGCTGATGAGCGACATCAGGTGCATCACATCGCTCGCGCCACGCCAGTGGGGGAGGGGCACCTCGATGACCTCGACGCCGTCGCCCACGAGCGCCCGGAGCTGCCCGATACCGTTCGCGTTGGTGCGATAGCCCCGACCGACGGCGAGTGTGTGCGCATCGAGCCAGATGAGGTCGCCACCTTCCAGCCAGCCCGGCGGGGTGATGCGGCCGGCGATGGGAATTCCGAGCGCGCGCAGCGCGTGTTCCTGCGCCGCCGGTTCGTCTGCTCGCTGCGGCTTGCCCATGCTGCACAGGATCACACCGGTGGCCGACACCACCGCGGCGTCTCTCGCGTAGATCGAGTCGAGCGTTGTGCGATCGTCGCGCGGCAGCAGATGCACCTCGGCGCCAGTCGATCGCAGAATCTCGATGAAGCGATCATGCTCTTCGACGGCGCGGCTCAGATCCGGCGGGGCGGAATAACGTAGCCCCTTCCACTGTGCCGCGATCGTCTCTTCGTTGATGAAGGCGTCGCGCACGTGTTTGACGACCACGGTCGAGAGCCGATGGTATTCAGTCAGTATGTTCATCCGTGAGCCGTGAGCCGTGAGCCCTGAGCCCATCTGTATCACCGCCATCGTGTCAGAATCGTTTCCCGGTCGAACAGACGGATCGCCATCCACATCAGGCCGGCGTTGAGACCGACCAGGCCGAGGGCGATCAGGAGGATGAGCGGCACGGTCAGCACGATCGCACCGAGCAGCTGCGCGACAAAGAGCCCGGTGAGAGGCAGGATGACCAGCGCGCCGATTTGCTGGGCAGTCCTGGCGTCGTTGACGCGCGAAGAGACGCACACCGCCATTTGCAGGGCGGCGAGCGAGACGAGCGGTGCCATCACGAAGACGACGGCGAGCGATCGTGGGGCCAGGAGGATCCAGAAGACGCCTGGCTGCGCCACCCAGGCGATGGCCAGCAGGTACACACCCAGACAGCCGATCATGAGCACGACCGCGGGAATCAACGCTCCCAGCACCTTGGCGCCAAGTAGCTCGAGGGTGGTGATCGGTGTGGCGAGCAGCGGCTCGAGCGCCCGCGCCTGCTTCTCGCCGATGACGCTGAAGGCCGCGATCGACATCGACGCGGTGACGGGGACCAGCACCAGGAATACGAGGAAGCCCTGAAACACGTAGGCCTGGATCGCGGCCTCTGGACCGAGCGTGCCCATGAACGCCTGCTGCCGGTACAACTCGATTGCCACCTCGAAGTCGCTCGAATCGGAGAGTCGTTCGCCCGTGACAGACGGCAGGATGACCGCGATGAACATCGGCACGAGAATCGCGAAGAAACCGACGAGCACCACGGGCGCAAAGAGCGTGGGGTTCTGCCGCAGGTCGGCCAGTTCCTTGCCGACGAGCGCTGCCATTCTTCTCACTGGAGGCCCTCGGAATGCAGGATCTTGAGGTAGACGTCCTCGAGCGCAGGTTCTTCCTGGGTCACCGCCTCAATGCCGGCTCCCGCCTCGACCAGTCGGCGCACGATCTGCGGTGTGCTCAACGACGTGCCTGACAGGGAGGCAGACACCAGCCGTCCGGTCGCTCTCGCATCGGCGAGACCGTCACTGCGTAACATCGCGGCGTAGCGTTCGGCCGGCTCCGTCAGCGAGACACTCACGCGAGGAACGAACAGCCGTTGCCGAAGGGCAGAGGGCGTACCCACCGCCACCAGACGGGACCTGAGCACCGCCACGCGATCGGCCAGGCGCTCGACTTCATCGAGATTGTGCGTGCAGATGAGGACCGACCGGCCTTCGCGGCGAAGACCGAGGATCAGCTCGCGGACCTCCCTCGCGTTCTCCGGGTCGAGCCCCGCTGTCGGCTCATCGAGCAGGACGATCGGCGGCTTGTGGAGCAGGCAGCGCGCCAGCGCCACGCGCTGCTTCAGGCCCTTCGACAGCTTGGCCGCCCGCTCGCGATCCCGGTCTCGAATCCCAAACACGTCCAGCGCATCGTCGACCGCCCTGTCCGGGGCGGAGAGGCCGTACAACCGCGCGTAGGTGTAGAGGTTTTGGCGGACCGTGAGGTTGTCCCAGAGTCCCGGCGTTTCAGTGAGGAACCCGATCCGACTACGCAGCCGCGAGCCGGATTCGGAGGTCATCGATTCGGCGTCGAGTTGCACGGATCCGGAGGACGGTGCAATGAGGCCTGCGAGCATGCGCAGCGTGGTGGTCTTGCCGGCGCCATTGGGGCCGAGCAGGGCGAAAATCTCACCGGGCGCGAGTTCGAAGGACACGTCATCGACGGCGACGCGCTCGCCGAAGCGTCGAGTGAGGTGGTGAGCGCTCAGGCCCAAAGCCTGAGCCTCAGTACGCCGCGAGCGCCCGTATCGCCTCGAGCACGTCGGCCGTGCCCGGCAAGATAGCCTCTTCGAGCACCGGGGCGTAGGCGACCGGGCAATCGAGCGCCGCGACGCGCTTGACGGGTGCGTCCAGCGACTCGAACAGGTCTTCGGAGATGCGTGCGGCAATCTCGGCGCCGAAGCCGCACGTGAGCTGATCTTCGTGGGCGATGACGACCCGGTTCGTCTTCTTCGTGTAGGCCGCGATCGTCTCCCAGTCGTACGGGATGAGCGTCCTCAGGTCCACGACGGCGACGCTCGTTCCGTCGTGCTCGGCCTGCTGCGCGGCGAGGAGCGAGCGCTGGACGAGTGCCCCCCACGTGAACACGACCACGTCGTCGCCATCGCGCGGCACCGACGCCTTGCCGAACGGCACCATGTAGTCTGGACCCGGGTACGGCGCTTTGTTGTAGGTCTGCCGGTACAGGTGCTTGTGCTCGCAGAAGAGCACCGGATCGTCGCACCTGATCGCGGTGCGCAGCAGCCCGGCCGCATCCTGCGCGTTGGACGGAAAGGCAATCCGAATGCCCGGGGTGTGCGCGAAGATGGCGACGGCGGACTGGCTGTGATACGGCGCGCCGCCGCGCAGGTACCCGCCGATCGGCGCGCGGATGACCACCGGGCACGACCAGTGATTGCCCGAGCGATACCGCATCATCGACAGTTCATTGCGGATCTGCATGAAGGCCGGCCAGATGTAGTCGAAGAACTGGATTTCGACGACCGGCTTGAGCCCCCGCAACGCCATGCCGACCGCCCGGCCGACGATATTGGCTTCGGCCAGGGGCGAATTGAAGACCCGGTCGCTTCCGTACAGGCGCTGCAGGCCGTGCGTGGCCTTGAACACGCCGCCCTTGCCCGACACCGACGAGAGCACCTGTTCGTGGCTGGCGTCCGCCACGTCCTCGCCGAAGAGGATGATGCGCGGGTTGCCGCCCATCTCGTCCTTCAGCGTCAGGTTGATGGTCGCCACCATGGTCTCGGGCTCGCCCTGAGGCTGAGCCGCGGAGGAGAACGCAGGCGACGTCGGATCCACATCCGGCGAGAACACATACAGGGCCGCCGTGGCCGGATCGGGATCCGGCGCCCGAAGCGCTTCCTCCGCCGCTTCCTTCACCTCACGTTCGACGGAGGCCTGGATGTCAGCCAGGTCCTCCTCGGTGGCAAAACCTTCAGACGTGAGGAGCTGTCGCATGCGCAGCAGCGGGTCTCGCCGCGCTTCAGCCTCGCGTTCCGCCGTCGGCTTGTACAACCGCTCGTCGTCGGAGAGCGAATGGGAGTAGGGCCGGACGACCGTTGCGTGCACGAGCGCTGGACCCTTTCGGTCGCGCACGTGCGCGACCGCTTCGCCGAGCGTCCGATAGCTCGAGGGGTAATCGGTGCCGTCGCAGCGGAAGAGCCGCAAACCGGGGAAGCCGTCGAGCACGCGCGAGATGTCCCCGCCAGGGGTCTGCACATCGACCGGGACCGAGATGGCGTACCCGTTGTCCTCGATGAGGAACAGCACCGGTAGCTGCTTCGTGCAGGTGGAGTTCAACGATTCCCAGAACTCCCCTTCACTGGTTCCGCCGTCGCCGATCGACACGTAGGAGATTTCGTCGGGCCGGTATTTCGATTCACGCCCGTCGATCTGCGTGATGCGACCGTAGAGGACGCCCGCCTCTGCGCAGCCGACCGCGTGCAGGCAATGCGTTCCCACGCAACTGCTCTGGGAGGGCATGTTCAGCCGCCGATGTCCCCAGTGAGACGGCATCTGTCGTCCGGCGTTGGCCGGATCGTCCTTGGATCCGACCGAGGCCAGAAACATCTCGAACGGCGTCACGCCCACGGTCAGGCACAGCGCGCGATCCCGGTAGTAGGGGAACAACCAGTCGTGGCCGGGGCGCAGGTGCTTGCCCGCCGCGACGAGCACGGCTTCGTGACCCGCGCCGCTGATCTGAAAAAACGCCTTGGTCTGGTTCTTGAGCTGGATCTCCCGGTCGTCAATCTTTCTCGACAGGAGCATCAGGCGGTAGGCGTCGAGCAGTTCGTGACGCGAGAGGCCGTCATCGTCACTGCCACATTCCCGCCGTCCGGTTGCGCGGGTATCCGCACCAGTGGCCAAGCCCGCCTTCACGGCAGAAATTATGTCATCTTCGGCCGGGTCCTGTCTTCGGGGTTCGCGGCCGTGGGTCGGCCAGGGGCTACTCCTCGGGTACCGGACTCCCGGCGCCGATCCAGTCCTGGCGGATCGGGCTGAAGACGTCAAGCTCGAATGTGTCCTCGAGGGCTTCGGCCTGATGCGGGATCTGTGCCGGGACGTGCAGTACTTCGCCTTCCCGGACGATGACTTCCTCCCCGTCCACGTGAAACCGGAGTGCGCCCTGCAGCACGTAGGTCATCTGTTCGCTCTCGTGCGAGTGCATCGGAACCAGTGCGCCTCGCTTGAGATACGTCTGAGCGAGCATCTCGCGCTCACCCGTCACGATCTTCTGGGAGAGCATCTCGGTGATGCGCTCGAGGGCGATTTCGTCCCAACGGTGGAGTCGCATGGCGATGAAGCAGTGGGCAGTAGGCAGTATGCACTATGCAGTAAGAAGCTAGACAGCATGGCTAGACAGCATGGCTGCGTAATGCGCACCGGTCAGATCAAGAGACCTGCCTCACGTTGTTATCGTGGGTCACCCGGCGCCGCGATGAGGGCGCCGCCCAGTGCCACACACAACGGAGGCAGGCCATGGCGAAACGTAGCGCCCGTCGGGAAGAACGCGACCGAGCCGAGGCCAACGCGTCCGGCAATCGCTTCCCCGGGGCGTCGGACGTGGACTGTTCAGCGGACTTGTTCATACTCGCGTGAAAACCCCCGCGCGCGGGTCTCGACGGTCGGGCGTGCCTCAACCCTCGAGAGCGGGAGCGAAGTCACCGGGCCACGGTCTGACCGCCGATGTACGATGACATCTGCGTTGCTGTCGAGGCAGTCAACTGGCGACACATGCGGCTTGGGCCGCCGGAACGGTCGGACAAGGTATGCAGCAGGGTGGATTCGCGGGTCCCCGCCCACTGGCCGCGGGCGGCGACGAGCTGCTGGGGATCGAACTGCTCGAGGAGCATGCCAGGCGTCTGGCGGCCCTCCTTTCCCTCGCCCGCCGGCACGGCGGCAGCGGGCGCGCGCACCTGAGACAACTGAACGAGCACATGCGCGCGTTGCGCGGGGTGTACGTCGCGCTGGCGGAGGACGCGCGCCGCGGTGAGCCTGCCACACCAGCGGCCGAGTGGCTGCTCGACAACTTCCACATCATTTCGGCGACCGCCCGCGACATCCGCCACGACCTGCCCACCTCGTTCTTTCGGCGGCTTCCAACGATCGCGACGGACGAGTTCGCCGGGCTGCCTCGCATCTATGCGCTGGCCCTCGAGCTGATTCGGTGCAGCGCGGGGTGGCTCGACGCTCAGCGGCTGCACCGCTTCATCGCAGCCTTCCAGTTGGTGACGCCGCTGACGATCGGCGAGATCTGGGCGTGGCCGAGCGCGTTGAAGCTGGCGCTCGTCGAGCACCTGCGCGCGAATGCCGCCAGCATCGCGGCGGGCCGCGCGCACCGCCTCGACGCCGATCGGATCGCCGGCGCGCTCGAGGCGGCCGGGAAGGCAGCGCCCACCTGGCCGGCCGACGTCCATCCCACATTCGTCACGCGCCTGCTCCAGCGCTCGCGGGAGTACGGCGCGGGG
>Ga0209640_10001389_pt1 | contig 20431 bp, 21 predicted proteins | sample RifCSP10_1_FD_184018 | JGI IMG/M metagenome (GOLD analysis project Ga0209640, IMG submission 184018) | Soil microbial communities from Rifle, Colorado - Rifle CSP2_sed 10_1 (SPAdes) (version 2) | ecosystem: Environmental > Terrestrial > Deep subsurface > Rock core/Sediment | place: Rifle...
TTCTGTGCAGGTCGATCCGAGAAGCTGAACAGGACAGCCTCCTCGCTTGCCTCGTGCGCCACCCACGTCCACGACGGAGCGACGAAGATGTCGCGCGGTCCCCATTCGTAGGTCGTGTCGCCGACGCGGGTGCGGCCGCGCCCGTCAATCGCCGCGTATACCGTGGAATCGGTGGCACGGTATGCAGCGCCGGTGAATCCTTTCGGCAGCAACTGCATGAACGCTCCGATCGTCGGCATCGGGGCACCCCCTGTTGCGGGGTTGATGAAGCGCATCTTCACTCCGTGGCACCGATGGACGGCTTCGTTGCGGAGCAGCTGCTCGAGCGTCTCACGGCTGCGCGAATACGGATAGTTGAAGATCGGTGACGACGGCCTGGTCGACTCCCAGTCGACGGGCAGCATGTTCGCGGCGTACCGTGCGTGCGCATCGCCATCGGGCACCGTGTTCGGCTGCGTATCGCCTGGAAAGCTCTCGCGAAAGCTCGCGTCGAAGAGATTCACGATCGGCACGTCCAGGCCGTCGAGCCAGATGACCGGAACATCGCCCGGATTGCCGTGGTCGTGATAGGTCCACGAGGGGGTGAGGATGAAGTCACCCGGGTGCATCATCGTCCGCTCGCCTTCCACAGCGGTGTAGGCGCCGGTGCCTTCGATGATGAACCGCATCGCCGCCGCAGCATGCCGATGAGCCGGCGCAATCTCTCCCGGCAGAATCAGCTGCAGCCCCGCATATAGACTCTGTGTAATCCGTGATTGGCCGCGGAGCCCCGGGTTCTCCAGCACGAGCACACGGCGCTCCGCCTCTCTTGCGGTGAGCAGCCGTCCCGCTTCCATCAGCAACGGGCGCACATCCTCGAAGCGCCATAGCACCGGGACAATTTCGGGCGTCGGCTCCAGAGGAATGATCTTGCCCAGCACTTCCCAGAGCGGTGCAGTGCTTTTCTGATCGAGACGTGCGTAGAGGTCGCGCCGCTCAGGTGGGAGATCCCGTTTCGTGATGACGGTGGCAGTTGCGCTGTCCATGGTTGCTTTATCCCCGCACCTCGATTTCCATCGTGCCGATGCGCTCGATGGTGGCGACAATGCGGTCGCCGGGATTGATTGGGCTGACCCCTTCGGGCGTGCCGGTGAGCACGACGTCGCCTGGGTATAAGGTGTAGAAGGACGAGGCAAGCTCGATGAGCTCCGCGACGCCCAGAATCAAGTATCTTGTGTTCGATTTCTGGCGCCGTTCGCCGTTGACCGCAATTTCGAGATCGAGCGCGCCCGGATCGGGGACTTCATCGGCCGTCACGAGCCACGGGCCAAGCACGGTGTAGCTGTCCGGCGACTTTCGCAGGCTGCGGTCCTCCGAGCCACGAATCGAGATATCGAGCCCGATGGCGTACCCGGCCACGTGGCGAAGCGCTTCGGCGCGCGACACGTGGCTTGCCGTCGTTCCAATTATGAACGCGAGCTCCACCTCGTGATCGGTCCGGCGCTCAGGCTTGCAGACCGCTACCCCTTCGCCTGGACCCACCAAGGAGCTTCCGGCCTTCAGAAACACACCCGCCTGCTGAATGGTGATGGTGTGCGCCGGGTTGTTCGCATGGATCTGGCTGTCGGACTTCACCTCGTCGAGATGTTTCTGATAGTTCACCGGGGCGGCGATGATCTTGCCAGGATTGGCCACGGGACTGAGGAGCTTCGCGTCGGAGAGCGGAACGAGCGGCGCCTGGCCACGCAGGGCGTCTATGCGCGCTCTCACCTTGTCCAGATTCGCCACCAGCACGTCGTGCCCGGGCAGCGGATACCGATACGACGGCAACACGTCGAGTGCCAACGTCACGTCGCGGATACCGGCACCCTCGACGACACCAAGGCGACTCTCGTTGAATCGGCACAACCGCATCAGCAGTGATTATGCGCCAGGGGTCCCTTTCGTGGGGGCGAGCCTTGTGACATTACGTTTCTTCAGGCGCGCGCACGCCGCGCGGAACGCGCCAAGAGATACTGCCAACCAGCCAGGGGCATTCCTCATGGTGATATCGCGGGCAGGCCCTTGGCTGGTTCGTGCGTGATAGGCTGTGGCGCTCGTGAAATACGTGACCTTTTCGGCCGGTGACGCCCCCGGTCCCCGGCTGGGCGTGCTGTGCGCGAATCGAATCATCGACCTGCGCGCAATCGACCCGGGCGCGCCCACGAGTCTCATCGACCTCATCCGTGGCGGTCCGGCGATGTGGCGCGACGTAGCTGAGCGTGTTGAGACGCGATTGCGATCCGGAGGCCTGAAGGCCTCCGGCTACCAGCCGCAGGATGTCCGCTGGTGCGCGCCTATTCCGCGTCCTCCGAAGAATGTGTTCTGCGTCGGCAGGAATTACGCCAGCCATGCAGAAGAATCCGCGCGGGCGCGCGGCACCGAAGTGAGAGTGCCCGACATCCCGATGTTCTTCACAAAAGCGCCGACCTCCGTGACGGGACCGCACGACGACATCCCGTCGGACCGTTCGGTTACTCAGCAGGTAGACTGGGAAGCGGAACTGGGCGTCGTCATCGGCCTGAGCGGTGTCAGCATCCCTCGGGAGGCTGCGCTGCAGCACGTCTTCGGCTACACGGTTATCAACGATGTCACCGCGCGCGATCTCCAGAAGAGCCATGGACAGTGGTTCAAGGGAAAGACTCTGGACGGCTTCTGCCCGATGGGACCCTGCGTCGTCACGGCCGACGAGTTCGGCGATCCGCAGTCGAAAGAAATCACCCTGCAAGTCAACGGCGTGGTGAAACAGCATGGCAACACACGCGACATGATCTTTCGCGTCGACACGCTCATCGAATCGCTGTCGCGCGGCCTGACGCTGGAGGCTGGCGACATCCTGGCAACAGGGACGCCCGATGGTGTTGGCTTCGCCAGGACGCCGCCCGAGTTTCTCCAGGACGGGGACGTCATGGAAACCGAGGTCGAGGGAATCGGCATGCTGCGCAACCGCATCGTTGCGCGCGAAAAATAGGGCTCACTGTGGATTTGCTGCAGGCGTTCAGCCAACAGGCGGCGTTCATCAATGCCGAAGTCGTTCCCTGGGTATTGCGCCTGGTGATGGCCGGCCTCGGCCTGTCGCTGACGCTCGCAGACTTCAAGCGCGTCTTCGTCTTTCCGAAGGCCGCCACGATCGGGCTCATCGGCCAGCTGGTCGGCATGCCGCTGACGGCGTTTCTCCTGGCAATTCTGCTCGGTCCGCCGCCGTTCATTGCCGTCGGCCTGATTATCCTGGCGGCATGTCCGAGCGGCATCACGTCGAATGCCTACTCGTTTGCCGCCCGAGCCGACGTTCCGCTGTGCGTGACGTTGTCGGCGATCACCAGCGTCATCACGGTGTTTAGCATTCCGTTCTTGATCAATCTCGCACTGCAGACATTTGGCGATGAAGGACAGCTGGGAGCATTGCCGGTGCTCCCGATGCTCGTCGGCCTGATTTCGTACACGCTCCTGCCCTTGGTGATTGGGATGCTCGTTCGAGCCCGGTTCCCGGCTCTCGCAACGCGAGCGGTCGAGCCCATTCGAAAGGGCGTGCTGTACCTGATGGCCGTCGTCCTCATTCTTGGCGTCGTGTCGAGCTACCAGCAGCTGATCGACAACGTGGCAACGGCCGGCGGCCTGGTCGTCGCGCTGAACTTCCTGACGATGGGATTGGGGTTCGGGCTGGCGCGGCTGTTCAGCCTGCCGATGACTCAGGCTGTCACAATCACCTTCGAGGTGGGCGTCCAGAATCTTGCCCTCTCGTTTGCCATTACGTTCAACATGCTGAAGCGCCCCGACCTGGCGGTCGCCGCCTTGCTCTATGCGGCCATCATGCCCGCCACAGCGCTCGCCTTTGTCTCGATCGGGCGTCGTCTCATCAGCCAGGAGCGATCGGCAGTCCCCGTGGACGCCGGTGTGGCGCGGTAGCGCGGAAAGCGGAGAGACCATCAGATGACCGACTACGAACGAATCGAAAAGCTGTTCATGAACAACCTCGACCTGCGGCATCGCCCGGTCGCGGTCTCCTTCCTCGAGAGTCCGCCTCCAGCGATCGAGAAGTTCGAAGGTGTCCAGCCATCCGGCTGCAGCTTCTGGAAGCTCGCATCCGAGGGACGCGTCTTCTACACGGTGGGCGCAGATCACTTCAACTGCCCGATCGGTTCGTACACGCACAACATTTCGCTGCCCGAGTCGCGCGCACGCGAGTTGCCCGACACGCTCGAATTCATGACGAACATCGGTTATCTGCGGATGGAAGAGGTGCCGGCCATCCTGCGGCTGCCGGAAACGCCGGAGGTCGTCTTGTACGCGCCTCTCGCCGACACGCCTGAGGAACCTGACGTCGTGCTCTTCTGGGGTCCACCAGGCAAAGTGATGGTGCTGCAGGAGGCCGCCATCCGCGCCGGCGCGGCGACCCAATTGAACACGCTCGGGCGACCGACGTGCATGGTGCTCCCCGCCGCACTCAAGCACGGCACGGTTGCCAGTAGTGGGTGCATCGGCAACCGCGTCTATACCGGCCTGGACGAAGCGGAACTGTACGTCGCCATACCCGGCAGCGACATCGGTCGTGTCGCCGAGCAGACGGCCGTCATCCGCGCGGCCAATGCGACGCTGCGCCAGTACCACGAGGGACGGAAACGGGAGCTGACCAGCGTCTAGCAGGCTGATCAAGAGGAGCGTGGCGTAAATTCAAAATGCAAGAGTCAAAATGCACACCATGTGAAATGCTCCGGAATCCCGGCATTTGCATTTTGCACTTTGCATGACTTTGCATCTTGAATTCAGGTTGCGCAGTTTCTCAGCAACCTGCTAGATCACGATCGATCGTGCACGAAGGAGCGGCGCCGCCAGCTCGCTCCGGCCTTCGATGGCAATCGCTGCGGAGGCGTGCGCGGCGGACAGCGCGTTGTACAGCAGCCTCCATGCGAGTTCATCCGACATCGTGACGCGCGCATCGAACCGGTCGGGCCGTCCCGCCCAGAGCGTCCATCGGTCAGCCTCGCGCTTCAGCGTCCAACTGCCTCCGGCCGGCCCGTCCACGTCAACTGCGACCGTTTCCCCTTCCTGAGCCGTGACGTCGCGGTATGCGTGCGGCAGGACGCGCATGCTCACGTCGAGCACCGCTTGCAGGTAGCGCGGCTCGCCAAGCGGCTCTGCGCCAACGGCCAGGCGAATCTGCATCTGATGGTGCCAGAGCTCCGTGAACTCGCGCCCAGTGTCGAACCAGCCGGCAGACGACTGCTCGCCCGCCCACGACACGCCGAACAAGCCCGGTGCATCCAGCGGCCGTGCCTCGAAGAACGCAGCGAGATCGCCGCTGGCGAGCTCGAACAATTCGGTGAGGACACGCGGACTGAATCGTGTCGTCGTACTCACCCAGTCGTGATTCAGCCCGTTGATGAAGCGAACGAAGTCGCGTTCGTTCTGAATGGGAAATGGCGGCGGTGGCGGAATCAGGCCGTCACGATGAAAAGAAACACGGCGGAACGAAATATCGATGAGGTGAGCCACGACATCGCGGACCTTCCATGCGCCCGCGATCGTGCCGCGCTGCCAATCCTCGGGCAGGAGACCACGAAGCAACGCAACGAGGGCCGAAGAAACCGGGCGAAAGAACGGCCTCGAATCGACGACGGGAAGGGGTGACAGCGGCATGCCTAGGGCCGTACGAGCGAAAACAGCACGGCATCCTCCTGAACGCCGTGCAGCAGCAACCGCTTTTTGAGGACGCCTTCGCGGATTGCACCCGCCTTTTCGGCAACTCGAAGGCTCCGCTGATTCCCGATCGCGATCACCACCTCGATGCGAGCGAGGTTCGTGCGCTCGAACGCCCAGTCACGCGTCATCAGAACGGCGCGCCCCGCGACACCCTGTCCGGTGGCGCCGGACCGAACCCAGTACCCCAGGTTGCAGCGACGATTCGCCTCGTCTATCTGGTTCAGGCCGCACTGACCGAGGTACTGCCCTGCGGGATCGACAATGGCGAACTCAAACCACTTGCGCTCGTTGAACGCCTGAACCTGCACGCGCAGCCACGATTTCGATTCCTGAAGCGAATAGTCCTGATGGCACCAGGGCATCCACCGAATCAGGTCGGCTAACGACTCGCGCACGGCGCCGTACATCGCCTGCGCATCTTCGACCCGGCACGGGCGAATCAGAACGTCGGGCGCGTAACGCGGGGCTTCCACAGCAAACATGATGGTGATAATAATGTGTGCCTATGAGTGCGACCTTACGAAACACCGCCATACATCGACGGCGCCACCGCCGCGAGAAGCGGCTCAAGCTGCGCCGCCACCTTGCGAAAGCGGCGCCGGCCGACCGTCAAGCCGTTGAGGCGAAACTCGCCAAGACCTACGCGGTCGTCGCAGCGCAGCCGCCAGCGACGAGCTGACGGCGAACCGCACGCACCTTCTACTTCGCCCTACTTCGCCGTCGGCGCCGGCTGATCAGGGCCGGTGTATCGCAGGATGAACAGCCCCCAGTGCTTGTCGTCCAGGTAGATATAGCCTCGGGTATCGACCAGCACATCCTCTGACTGCTGCACGAGATCGTTCGGCGGTTGCGGTCCGTAACGCTTCAGCGGCGCCGGAGGAATGAACCAGCCGGTCTCTCTGGGACTGATCGGGTCCTTGATATCGAACACGCGCAGCCCCGCATTGAAATAGGTCAGATAGATCAGGTTGCCCGGCTTCTCGACATCGGGCAGGTGGATCTCGTGGTTGACGTTGTGAGGACCAAAGCGCCCGCCTTTTTCGCAGAAGTTCTTGTATGGCTCGCCGTCGGGTGGCTGCGGCAACGGGAACAGCGACGTAAGCCGCGGCCGCTTGATGTCCTTGATGTCGACAAGTCCGGCAAAATTCAGCCCCTCGTTGCAGCGCTCGTTGCTGGCCTCCGACGACACGAACACGAGATTGCGATCCCAGAGCGGGAGCGCCGAGTGCAGTGACTGCGAACCGGCGTTGATGAACGGAGGACTGAAATCGAGCCGGCTGATTTCTTTCGGGCTGGCCGGATCGCTGATGTCGAGGATGATGAGGCTTGGCGAAAACGCCATCACGAGCGTCTTTCCGTCTGGACTGACGACAGCCGGACCATGAAAGCCATACGGCGTACTCGGCCTGAGCGTCTCTCCGGCTGCCCTGTTCATGCCAGGCGGCGCCCACTTCCCGACTTCCTTTGGACTTTTCGGATCGCTGACGTCGAGAATGACGAGGATATTGCCGCCCTGGTAGCCGGGATAGCCCGATGACATGTACGCGTACCTGCCACCCGGATACGAGTTTCGATGCGTGCCGCCAGATCCAGACTTCCAGCGCGAGATTTCCTTCGGGTTCAGCGGATCCGAAATGTCCCAGATGATGACGCCCTCGCTGCCCGGCTTGTTGGGATCGCCACCCCAGGAGGCGGCCTTTGGCTGCAGCGCGCCGATCATCAGGTTGTCGTGCAGCGTGACCTGGATGTTCCAGCTGTTCGGCATCCCCGGAATGAACTTCACGTACTTCGGGCTGGCCGGATCGGTGACATCGACGATGCTCCAGCCGTCGTGCCAGAGATGTCCCGTGTAGAGGTACCACTTGTCGCCAACCTGCTTGACGGCCAGCTTGAAGGGCGGCCGACCTCCCATGTCGCTGTAGCCCACCGGCTGCATGTTGTGCGCTTTCCATCCCTGCGGGATTTGACCGGCAGCAAGGTGCGGCGTCAGCACCACGAAGACAAGAACAAGGACGGCTGGAAAGATTTCGTGCTGCAACCTCTTCATCGGCGTGTCCTCCGCGAGTCCTTCATTGTAGTGCGGCCGAGGTAATCGATTTGAGGCATCAGGGTTGCACCGCCGCACACGCCCGCAGGGAGGTCACCATGTCATTACGCGACAAGTACAACCATGCGATTCAGACGGCGAAGAGCGTCAGAATGGACGGGGCCGCCGAAGAACGCGAGGGAAAGCTGTATTTCAGGGGAACCGTTCAGTCGCAGGACCAAGCCAACACGATCTGGGATGCGATCAAAACGGTGCCGAGCTGGCCGACGGAAGTCGTGGCCGACATCAAAGCTGTCGGAACCGCGTCGGCGCCGACGCAGAGGCAGACACACACGATGTACACCGTCAAGTCAGGCGACACGCTCGGCAAGATCGCAAAGGAGCATCTGGGCGACGCGAATGCCTACATGGACATCTTCGACGCCAACCGGGATCAGCTGAGCGACCCCAACCTGATCAAGCCCGGCCAGGTGCTCAAGATTCCACAGCACGAGCATAAGTAGCAGGTAGCCGGTAGCCGGAGACCTTCAGGTCTCCGGTCTCCCTCACCGGAAGGCTGCGACTTGCCTGTGAATCACGCCTGCGCCATCATCGGCATTGTGATCTCATCAATCGCCGCCGAATACCGTCGTTACAAATCGCTCGGGGAAGCCGCTATCGCACAGTTGAGCGACGCGGATCTCGTACGGGCATCCGACGAAAGCAACTCCATTGCGGTGATCGTCTGGCACATCGCGGGGAACTTGAAATCCAGGTTCACCGATTTTCAGACGACGGATGGCGAAAAGCCGTGGCGAAACCGCGATGAAGAGTTCGCCGCCAGAGTCGTCACGCGCGAAGAGCTGTTGGCGAAGTGGAAGTCCGGCTGGGAGGCACTGCTCAACGCGCTCGCGCCGCTGACCGACGCGGATCTCGATCGCAAGGTAACCATTCGCGGCCAGCCGCTCACGGTTTCCGACGCGCTGCTTCGCTCGCTGGCGCACACCAGCTACCACGTCGGCCAGATCGTGTACATCGCGAAGTCATGTCGCGGCGCCGAGTGGCAGACGCTCTCCATCCCCAAGGGCGGGTCTCGAGCCTACAACCAGAATCCTGGCCGGGAAACGGGCGAGCATCACGCGGCGATGCTGGACCGGCGCAAAGCGAAGTAACGCGGCTCAGCCGCGCATGCTGGGTCGCGAACCAGTGCGCGGGTCGCCAGGCTCGGCAGACACTGGACGTCTTGGCTGCTCGAGGGACGACGTCGACTCATTCGGCGCCCGCCGGCTCGCAAGGAACAGCATGACGCCGACGATGAGACTGACCAGCAGGACGAAGGCTGGGAACAACTCGAAGAACAGCACGGTCTAGTGGATACCACTAAACTCGCCTTCGCGCCAAGACGAGTTCGCCATCAGTGCCGACAAAGTGGAGTATGACGCTGGCTCGTGTCACAGCGTCGTCGCGAGCAACCGGCACTGAGTCCCTGATCTCGCTTCGATTGGTAACTTGCGTCCGCGGGCGCTGCGGCCGGGAAAGCGGCCTGCGCTGATACTCTGCCGCACCGCATCGACTCCCAAGAAACTTCATCGGGCGGCATCCGTTACGCGGCTCAAAGCGCCTTGGGTAATTCGGGACAACGAAAACGCGTGGCCGGAAGTCGATGCGAGGAATCGCTCCGGCCGCTTTCCGGCTTCGCGGTGCGCTCGGGCTGGCTTACGCGAACGCAAGTCACCAACCGATGCGACCTCAGGGACGAAATCCCAGAGAGCACTTGTATTGACGCCACTGTGGCGCGAATCCGGTTCCGGTGGCCGGACCGCGCTGCGAGGACGTTTGTAGCCGCTTGCCGCCAGCTCCGTGAGCTGGCTGTCTCCCAGAGTCTTCTCGCGCGGTCAGGCGATTCATGTCGGCCACCTCCAAACGGATTCGCGCCACAATGGCGTCAATACAAGTGCCGTCTGGCGTAAGTGGTCCCGCAGAGCTCTGCGTTTACTGCGTGTCCAGCGGGATGATCGTGGCCGCCGGCTGCTGTGGCGAGGCCGCGTATACGTATCCGTCCTGGTCGGAAAACACGGCAAAGCGGCACGCGTCTCGACCGTCTTTCAGGGAGAACGCATAGCGCCGGCCGTCGGTATGGAACTGCAGCTGGAACCCTGGCGGTACCGGCGGCAGATTCCGCAGCTCGTCGGGCTGGCGGTACTTCTGGCCGTCCGGGCCAGGAAGCATCGAGTACTGGGCAGCGTTCAAGCGCCGGGCGAATTGGAGTGCCTGTTCGCGCCGGGCGCGATCGGTCGCCGTCTCATTCTGCAGGTGCAGGCAGTCCTGGCCGAGGGCTTGGCCGAATCCACCAAGCAACAGCATGGTCGTCGCGAGAATGTGCCAGAGCATCGCTCCTCCTTCAGCGAGTGAGACGCCAGAAGGAGGAGAACGGTTGGACCGCTATGCGGCTTCTTACGAGGAATTTGAACCGTTGCGCGACCTTGGTGTGCCGTGTAGTGGTCCAAAGCGCGCGGAGCGCGCCAAGAGATACTGCCAACCAGTCATGGGCGCTGAGGGATATCAAGGGCAGGGCCCGTGACTGGTTGAGGAACGTCAGCGCCGTTTCGACTTCGCCTTGGAAGACGACGGCTTTCGGGCAGACGATTCTACGACGACGAAATCGGCGGTGCCCCACGTGAACGGCGGCTTCTTCCGCCGATCCGTCTGCCGCCGTTCGCGCTGGACGTCGCTTCCCGAGGCTCGACGCTCCCGTATGCGTCTGTCCCAGGACAGCTTCACCGGCAGCTCTGCCGTGGCGTGTTTGAGCTTGTCAAAACGTCGCAGCGCGCCCCGGCGCACGATCAGCTCGACGATGGCTGGTGCGGCGGCTTCCTGGCGTTTGCCTTTCCTGGCGTTGTTCGTCACTCTAGGCAAAATTATCGGCCTTACCGGCCTTCATCCTTACAGTTCGCTGTGGATGAGGCAGAAACGCCGTCTCCACCGCGCTGCGCCACCCCAAATCCTTGCTCGACCTGCACGGAAGTTGCAATCCGTGGGGACGTGTCACGGGCGCTGATCCGTCCTGATTTGCTCTACGGCTGGAAGGGCCCTTCCCTGCTCATCGTCAACACGCGCGGGGAATGCGACCCCAGCCAAGGATTGTCTGGCTATTACTTTCGCGAGGCGCGCTTCCTCAGCACGTGTCGGCTCGAAATAGATGGGCAACGGCCGTGGCTGTGCGAGGCGGCGAGCCTCGATCCCGATCTTCTCCAGTTCGCCTACACGTTTGACGACTGGCGCGACGAGGAGCCTGGGCGCATTCCCTATCAGATGCGCCGTGGCCCGCTGGCGATTCTGAGCCTCAACCCGTATTCCGCGTACTACGCGGACTTCGCAAGCCCGCTGATGTTCGTCATCTCACTCGCCAATCTGTATGCATGGACGGGGGACACGACGCGTCTCCGCCGCTACTGGGACACGGCGCGACGCATTCTTGACTGGGCGCGCGAGCACGGCGACCGCGACGCCGATGGATATCTCGAGTATCTGACGCGCTCGACCAAGGGAACCAAGAACCAAGGGTGGAAAGACAGCGGTGACGCCGTGATCTACGGGGACGGATCGCCCGTACCGCCGCCGATTGCGACGTGCGAACTGCAGGGCTACTGGTACGCCGCGCAGCAGCTCATGGGGTTCCTCAGTTGGATGAACTGTCGGACGGCGGACGCACAGGCGTACCTGGAGGCCGCGTCCGACTTGAAAGCGCGCTTCAATCGCGACTGGTGGCACGACGAGGACGAGTTCTTTGCGCTGGCCATGGATCCAGACAAGCGACTCGTTCGCGCGGCGTCGTCCAATGTCGGTCATTGCCTGGCGAGCGGCATCATCGACGCGAATCACATTCCGCCGGTCGTTGGACGTCTGTTCGCGCCGGACATGTTCAGCGGATGGGGCATCAGGACGTTGTCGGCTGAACACGGGTACTACAACCCGGTGAGCTATCACCGGGGAACGGTGTGGGCGGTCGAGCAGGCGACCATCCTCTTCGGGCTGCGCCGGTTCGGGTTCGACGCGCGCGCACGATCTGGCGCGTGCGCTGTTCGATCTCGCGCTGCTGTATCCGGAGTATCGGATTCCCGAATGCGTGGGCGGGTATCCACGCGGCGAGCGGCGCACGCCAGGCGCTTATCCTCAGGCAAATGCTCCGCAGCTCTGGAACGCCACGGCATTTCCGCTCGTGGTGCAATGCCTGCTCGGTGTGCTGCCGCTGGCGCACGCCGAATTGCTGGTCATCGATCCCGTCCTGCCCTCGTGGCTTCCAGAAGTCGTCGTAAGAGGCCTCCGAGTCGGCCATGCCACCGTGACGCTGCGCTGCTGGCGGGAGGACAAAGGTCGGACTGAGTTCGAAGTGGTGAAGAAGCAAGGCACATTGCGGATCGTCCGGCAGCCGCCGCCGGAATCGCTCACCGCCGGCCTTGACGACCGGCTGCATGCGGTGCTGGAGACGGTGACGCACTAACAGGTTGATGAAGACCTGCTCGGGGTCATTCAAAATGCAAAAGTCAAGTTGCGGACTTCTTCTGCCGATTGTGGAGCCATGACATGACAATCACACTCAAGCCCCTCTCAGAACAGGTCATGGTCGTGACCGGTGCATCGAGCGGCATCGGGCTCGTCACCGCGAAGGAGGCCGCCCGCGCGGGGGCGTGCGTGGTGCTCGCTGCGCGCAATGAGGCAGACCTCCGGCACGCGGTGGACGGCATTCGCGGTGAGGGCGGGCGCGGTATCTACATGGTGGCCGATGTTGCAGACGCCGACCAGGTGGACCGCATCGCAGAGGCCGCCATCGCCGAGTTCGGTCGAATCGACACGTGGGTCAACAACGCGGCCGTCTCGTTGTACGGCCGCATCACCGACGTCTCGCTCGACGAAATGCGGAGACAGTTCGATGTCAACTACTGGGGGCAGGTGCACGGCTGCCGGACAGCGCTTTCTCATCTCCGCGAGCAAGGCGGGGCGATCGTCAATGTAGGGAGCGCGCTGTGCGACAGGGCGATTCCGCTGCAAGGCAACTACTGCGCCGCTAGACATGCGCTGAAAGCATTCACCGACGCCTTGCGGATGGAGTTGGAGGAGGCGGGCGTTCCCGTTTCCGTGACGCTGGTCAAGCCGGCGAGCATCGACACGCCGTTCTTCGAGAAGGCGCGAACCCACCTGGGAATCGAGCCGCAGCCGGTACCTCCCGTGTACGCCCCGGAAGTGGTGGCGGAAATCATTCTTCATGCGGCCCAGCATCCATTACGCGAGTTGATCGCGGGCGGCTCGGGCGCGAAGCTGAGCGCCGCGAGGTTCGTCCCGAGGTTGGCGGACGTGTAAATGGAGCGCTGGACGTTTCGGTCACAGCAGACCGACGCGCCAGCGAACGGCCGTCCGGACAATCTGTACCAACCTGTGACCAGCGACGGCGGTGAACGGGGACGCAATTGGAGCGGACACACGCGCCAGACGAGCCTCTACTCGCGCGCGTTCCTGCGCCCGCGAGCGGCTCTGTTCGCCACCTTGCTCGCAGTCGGCGTGGCCTTCGCGGTGAGCGCGCTTCCCACAGGGAAGTCCGGCTAAAGCCGGACACTACGTACTCAGGAATGCATCCCCGGCGCGCATGTTGCACGATTGTGGCCCGTGGCTTCATGGACGAGCCGGTATCAGCACCTTCGAACGCTCGCCCGCAAGGCGGCGCGTGAGATCCGCCGACTCATCGATCAGGGCAGGCTGTCACCCGGAATTACCACCTCGCGTCTCGAAACCCGAATGGTCAACGAGCTGTTCGCCGACGCGGCGAGGCGACTCGGGCTGCGGTGCCGCTTCATCACTGAAGACTTCGTGTCGATCGAAGATGAGCGCGGCGCGGTCATGAGAATGTCTGGCGTGTACAACGATCTCGATGGCTTCGCGACCGGCATCATCTGCGGCGACAAGGTGCTGTCGCGTCGGATCCTGGCTGAGGCCGGCCTCCCCATCCCGCGCGGCGAGTCGTTTCTGGCCAACGAACTGCAGAAGGCGATGGCGTTTGCGCTCGCCCTTGGCACCGCCTGCGTGACCAAGCCGGCGCGCTTCACGTCATCGTCAACCGGGGTGTGCGTTGGACTGAGGACGCCACAAGAGATTCAGAAAGCATTTCGCCGCAGCGCGCTGTACGGCGATCAGGTGATCGTCGAGGAGCACGTGGAGGGCGATGACTATCGCCTTCTCGTGTACGAAGGCAGGTGCCTGTCCGTTATTCGGCGCGAGCGTCCCTTCGTCATCGGCGACGGTCGCCATTCGATCGCGGCGCTGATTCGATGGGCAAATGCAAATCGCATCGCATCGGACGAGTGGAAGATTGGCGATCCGGAGTTGATGCCGCTCGCGATCGACGCCCGCACGCGTGCGCATCTGGCCCGCCAGCACCTGTCGCTCGACAGCGTCCCTGAGGAAGGGCGCCACGTTCGGCTGTCGAGGCTGGCGAACTACTCGGTTGGCGCAAGCTACCGTGAGTGCGTCCGCATCACACACCCCGCAATCATCGAAGCAGCCGAAGCTGCCGCGGAGGCTGCCGGTGTCGTACTCGCTGGAATCGACATCATTGCGCCCGACATACAGGCGCCAGCCCACACGATCAACGAGATCAATACGACGCCGAGCACCGAGCTCCACTATTTCGTGAGCAACCGTGAAGATCGAACAGATCCGTTCGCGTTCATCCTGCAGCGTCTCGTCGAACGACGGATGCCCGGCGCCACGACCGCGAGACGTAATGGCGCGCCGCTGCGAGAAACGGCGCTGGATCGTCTGCCGCCCACAGCGCGCACGAGCGCACACCCGAAAGCGAGCGCCTCCATTCGCTGAACGTGAGGATGCCACGCCTCCTGTGCTCCCAGGCGCTTCGCGGATCGCGGAACTCGTCGAGCCATCGCACACCGGTACGATAGATCTCGAACGTCGGCGGCCGCCCGGTGAGGTCGAGATACTGAATCATCGGAAAGTTCATCCCGCAGGCCTCGGCCAGGGCGTGCTGCTGCCAGAGTCTCGGGTTGAGCTCGATGAGCTTCCAGCGCCCATCACGGTCGTCCAACTTGAATTCGATTGACCCTGGTCCGCGCCATTCGATCGCGCGGAACAGCCTGAGTCCAAGCTCCAGGACCTCTGGCTCGACGACGGTTTCCATCAGCGTGCCCACGCCGAAGTCCACCGGGTACTGACGGATTTTTCGCATGCAGAGAACGGCGCGCGCGTAACCGTTCCGATCGAAGTACGCGCATACCTTGCAGTGATTTGTATTGGGACCGACGATCAACGACTGGACGAGCGCCGACTGCCCTGCCGCCAGAATCTCTCGAAACAGCGCCTCGAGCGCGTCGGCGCCATCCACGCGGATAGCCTTGTCGCCGCGGTACCGCTCGCGCCACACATGCCCGACGAGCGGCTTGACCACCACCGGATAGTGCAACCTGCTCGCAAGAAGCCGAACATCCTCGAAGGTGCGAGGTGTGTGCGTGCACGGAATCGGTACTCCCGCTTCGGCGGCGCGGGCGTACATGGACGCCTTGTCGATGGCCACCGACACCGCCTCCACCGACGGAAGCGCGAGCCGGAAATGTGGTTCGAGCGCGTCGCGGTTCTCCGAGACAAACGTCACGAACGCGTCCGATGTGGGATAGAGAACGGCACGCTGGCCAAGCCGCCGCGCATGCTCGCCGAGAAACGCCGGCAGCTCAGCAGTGGCGCGCGGATGGGGACACACCGTGTGCAGGCCGAACTTCGACCGAAAGCCGTACTCCTCACGCCGATGATCGAACCCGAATACCGTCAGCCCGGATCGACCGAGCGCGCGCACCACGGCGAGACCTGTGTCGAAAAGTCCCAGAACAAAGCAAGGCGCCGTTCCGTGCGTGCCCGATCGCATGAGCTGTTGATGCATGCATGGAAGACGCCTGCCAATGCCCCGCACAAGTCGGTTTCATAACCCCATCCGAAAGCCGACGTGCGCCACGAACGACCTCGGCCGCGCGGCGAAGTCACAGAATCGACGATCGCGAATATCCGCAACTTCCTGACATGAATGGTCGCGCTTGCCGTCGTCGGCGCTGTGCGCCAGCCGGCACGGCGGGCGCCTCCTATAATGGCGTGCGCAGCGACTTTCCCGCGCCTCGAAGCTGCCATGAATCCGGACGCGATCGCGCTCTTTCGCGAGCTGGCTGACCGATCCCCGTCGGAGCGTGAGGACTATTTCGCGCAACATCAGGTACCGGCTGCGCTTCGCGCCGAAGTGGAATCGCTGCACCGGTTCGACGTCGACACCGCGAACGTCTTGTCCGACGACGAGGCGTCTACTGGCGAATACGTCCCGCCGGCCAGTCACAAGCCGACGGTCATTGGTCGCTACGAGGTGGTTCGATTCCTGGGGCGCGGGGGCATGGGAGAGGTCTATCTCGCGCGCGACCCCGTCCTCGATCGCAACGTCGCCATCAAGCTGATGGGGAGCGAGCTGGACGACGCCGCCGCCCGAAGGCGTCTGGTACGGGAGGCGCGTGCTGCCGGCGGATTGCGTCACGCGCACATCGTGACGATCTTCGATGCCGGCGAGCACCGAGAGAGCACCCCGACGAACGCCAGCCACGTGACCGCGATCGGCATGTACGCTTTTTTGGGCATGTTCGAATGTGGGAAGGGGGACGTTGGCCTTGCCATTCTACGGTCGCGTTACGAGTCGCGGCGCCTGGGGTCGTCGAATACGAGCGCCGCGGTCGGGCCGGAGGATCAAGGTACCGATTGCTCGCGCACGCTGAGTTTGAATTTGGTGCCACGGATTTCGAGCACGTCGGGTTCAGCGCGGGTGGCAGTGATCGTCTCGTGAGGGGGGTCGCCGAACTGCATCACCACCTCTGTACCGCGCACGGTGTACGTCCCGTAGTTGCCGGGCGCTTCGCGGCGCGCCGCGTCGTAATCGAAGCGACGGATGTCGCCCCCAGGTGCGTTCGGAAGGTCGCGACCGCGGAACACGCGGCCGTCGTGCGAGAGCAGATAGAACTCGGTCGCGATTTCCCAGGACGCGCTTCCGGGCCCACCGAAGGGATTGAAGCGAAGCTGCCGCGTAGTTGCCAGATAGAGGCCCGCCGCGCTGCCGTTATCGGCCGGTTCGATGCCGCTGCCCTCGGCATCATGCTCGTCGGGATTTGGTAGCGACGATCCATGGCTTTCTCCCTGACGCCCATGCTAACGAATACGCGAATTCGAAGCGCCGAAGATCCTGTCTAAATCCCGCTTATCGACACCGACAACGACCCATCCGGAGCCATCTAGGGCGACATCCCCACAAACACAAACGGCCGCAATCCTGAACGAACTGCGGCCATTTCCTACACTTTGTTGGTCGGGGCGACTGGATTCGAACCAGCGACCCCGTGCGCCCAAGGCAAGCTAGGGCGACCTTGGAAAGTGCTGATTCTCGAACGATTTGCAGCGGCGGAAAAGTCGTGGGCCCAAATTTGGGCCCTCAAGCGGCGACGAGTCGTGACACGCGGCATTCACCGGCGAATCGGTCACTCGTTGATCGACGTACTGCTGATCGGCAGTGCGCGTAGCGGACGATGTCGGACTTCGTGATGTCGTCGAGCCGCCTGGCACCGAAGTGCGGAAGGAAGTGCGCGACGATCTGCGCGTCACGGTTCCTCGCGGACTTGAGCGGCGTGTACGTCTTGCGATAGACGTCCCACCACTCAGCGAAGCTCGGGATCGTGCTCTTCCAGCCGTGGACGCCGGCGCGGATGTCGAGCTCGATCTCGTTGGCCCGTCGCTCGGCGGCCTTCCTGTCGGCGAACCCGGTGGACTCGCGGAACAGCCGCCCGTTGATCATAAGTACCAGATGCCGCCGCGCTTCCGCAAAGCCATACTTCTCCCCCTTCTTCATCCAGCGATCGAGCGCATCGCGGTCGAACCGAACCCTCCGGCCGTCCCTGATGAATGGCAACTGGCATCGGTTGATCCGGTGGCAGATCGCATGACGGGTCATGCAGAGGCACTTCGCGGCCGTCCTGACGTCGAACCACTGCGACTCGACGTCTGATCCTGGAGCAACGTCTCTCGGTTCCATGGCAAACCTCCAGTGCTTTGGCCGAGGGTGTTGGTTTCAGGAGTTCCGGTACGAAGCGACGGGGTCGCTTCCGCCGGCAAGGTTCAAAATGGTGGTCGCCCTCGGTGTTCAGGGACGGAACAACGCTCGGCCCCTTGGGCCCGAGCAACTCCGAACTGAGCACGCACGACAAGGTGTAACGCCGCAGTCGTGTGTGCTAGCAAGCCCCGCAAGCACGCCCTTGGAGGCGCGTGCGCTCCTCCGCGCCGAGCGACGCGGGGACAAGGCGAGTGGTGAGGACTCGATGCTAACGCCGGAAACTCGCGGCCGTCAACGTCATCGACGTTCTGGCGATTCATGGCGACTCCGGCGAGAACGTTAGAGCGCTGGCAGCATCGTCGCCGACGCGACACCGGCCGCAACGGTGACGCGCGATGGGAACTCTGATCGTTGTTGATTGCGAAGCGCCATTCGGCGTCGGTTCGCCGTCCGTCGGTGACATGACGGAGTTCGGCGCCGTCGACTGGAACGCGCTTCGGGAAGGCCGCGTGGAGACGTTCCACGGCGTCGACTGCACCGAGGAGACGTTCCGCCGGTTGGTTGAATGGCTGGAACCGCGGAAGCCCGTCGTCTTCGTGTCGGACAATCCCGCGTACGATTTCCAGTGGATCAACTTCTACTTCTGGCGCTACTTCGGCGAGAACCCGTTCGGGCATTCGGGTAGGCGCATTGCCGACTTCTACGCCGGACTGGTCGCTGATTTCCGGAGCACTCAAAAGTGGAAACGGTTACGACGGACGAAGCACGATCATCATCCAGTCCATGACGCGCTTGGAAACGCCGAGGCGCTCATTCGGATCTTCGAAGGTGAGCGATGAGAACCTAGGCTCTCGAACCTTTGCTCTTTGGTACCGAGTGCGTGGTGTTGTAAGCCACTGCCTCGCGCAGCAACGCCTTGAGCGCGATCTTGTCTATCTTGTCTCCCTCGCGAAAGTCGATCGCCCGCCACTTGTTCCCGTCCAGACCGGCGTTGAAAAGCTTCTTCGGGTCAGGGAGCTGCGCTCCGTGGTGGAACGTGAGCTTCACCTTGTCCTTGTGGGCGTTCGCGAGGGCGTACATCCCCTCGTGCGACCAGACGGGGCTCCCCATCCACTTCCATTCTTCGACCACGTCGGGGTCGACCTCGTGGATGAGCGTGCGGATTTCGGCCAACCTCTCGCCTCTCCAATCGCCCAAGTCCGCGATTCTCTTGTCGATCCGGTTGGATGCGCTCAGATCCTCTGATGACTTGGCGATCGGATTGCGCCGTTTGGCCGCCTTCGCAGCGACCCGTTTGGCGGCGGCCTTCTTTGCAACCTTCGTCGACTTCGTGGACGTCTTGCCGGGCATTGTGTTCACTCCAGGACTGCGGTGACGTGCGAGCATCCCTGCCGGCGCTACGGGACCCAGCCGGGCAGCGCGGCCGCCTGCCGGATCCACGTCGCCATCTGCACCTTGTCGAGCGGGTCGCCCTCGCGGATGTCGAGGTAGCGTACTTCCTTGTGCTTGGACTCGCCGGGGGGGACGGGACGCAGCGACGTGCCGCGGAAGAAAGCCACCTTGACGTGGTTCGTGAAGGTATGGAAGTTGAGGAACCAGCCCTGGCCTTCGACTCCGTAGAAGGGCGAGTTCCATTTGACCGCCTTGCGCACGCCGGGGACGGTGCGCCCGATGAGCGCGTCGAGGCGGCGCCCCACGTCGCGTTTCCAGCCCGGCATGGCCGCGATGTAGGCCTGCACGGGGGCGTCGCCGTCGGCCTTCGCGATCTGAGGGTTGCCGCCCGAGAGGAGGGCCGGCTTCGCAGCGACCCGCTTGGCGGGGGCCTTCTTTGCGACCTTCGCCGACTTCTTCGCGGTCTTCTTCTTCGCCGCGGCCTTCATCGTCGTCTTGCCCGCCATTGTGTTCACTCCGCTCACCGCGCGGTCAGGCGCTCGCGGGCATGGCCTCCAGGCGGCGCCAGAGGAAGTACGAGAGCCCCCAGAGCACGGAGGTGCCCGCCGCGAAACCCCACGCCTCCGGGCCATCTCCCACCGCGAGGTGGGCGATGAGCGCAGAGCCGAGGGTGATGGCGAACCCTGCGTAGGCCCACTCCTTGAGACGCGCCGGCACCGGCGCAAGCAACAGTACTACGCCGAGGAGCTTGGCCAACGAGAGTTCCACCCGGAAGTAGTCGGGGAAGCCGAGGTGGGTGAACGCCTCCGCCACCTGCGGCAGGCGCAGCTGCGCGTAGGCGGTGAAGCCTATCTGCAGGCAGAAGAGCGCGGTGACGGTCCAGAAGCCGCTGACGATTCCTTTGGAGCGGGGCATGCTCAGATCCATGGGCGAGAGGGCGCCGCTGCCTTCTAATGCCACATTCATGTCGTCCTCCTTGTCACCATGACGGATCGCACCGGGTGAATGTGACCGCTGCCCCCCTCGGCTTGGTCACATCAGCAGCGTTGCGTCCGTCAGCGTCACACTCCGGCGGCGGTGCGGTGCCGCAGTGGGAGGCCGCATCGAGGATGTCAGCCTGCGGGGCTCGTGGCGGTGCGGGAGGCCGGCCTGATGTGGGCGAACAT
>Ga0209640_10001390_pt1 | contig 20431 bp, 25 predicted proteins | sample RifCSP10_1_FD_184018 | JGI IMG/M metagenome (GOLD analysis project Ga0209640, IMG submission 184018) | Soil microbial communities from Rifle, Colorado - Rifle CSP2_sed 10_1 (SPAdes) (version 2) | ecosystem: Environmental > Terrestrial > Deep subsurface > Rock core/Sediment | place: Rifle...
GCTGCTTCAGAACAGAGGGACGGTACTTCGCTGCTAGATTGGCGTGTGCTGGCATTGTCGTAATCCTTCTGGGTTCATTTACAGGGCAGCGATAGCTGCTTCGATCTCACTGACAACAGCCTGCTGCAACGTCTCCGGCACTTCCTGTTCGATCAACAAACCAGCGAGGTCTTCGAGCATGTCGTGTCCGCCGGTATCAACCACCGAGCGTATCTGAGCTACGTCCACAACAGGCTTGAAGCCGACAACGTTGTCAGGGAATGTCGTGTCAGCGATCTCTAGCGCTGTCCCCTCGAAGCGAATGATCGCGTCCTTCTGCCACTCATCAGGAACCGCACTGACTGTTATCAGAGGCGTAATGCCGGTCAGCAAGACTGGCTCAGGCTCCGTCGGGCGATCTAGGTTCACCACCAAGACGCCACGCTCCTGTCCAATGTCACCGAAGTCGTGCTGAATCGGACTGCCTGGATACCAGGCGTTCGGGAGGATGCGCTGGAACGGCTTGTGGATGTCGCCGAGCGCCCAATACGTCACCGGTAGAGCCGAGTCGAGACGTGGACCTTTCTTGCACACCCAATTGCCACTCTCGTTCTCACAGCCGAAGATCGAGTCGTGAATCATGACTACGAAGTAGATCGAAGCTGGGTCTATCGACTTGAGTTCCAGCTTCTTGTCCAACACCTTCCGCAGAGCCACGACAGAGAAGTTGATCTCATCATCGACGTAGCGCTTCGCCGGCAACGCTGCGACGTAGATGCGATCTTTGAATGGTCCGACGATCTCAGGGTCGCTCTCGACGATCTTCGTTCGGTCCAGCAAACCGTAGTCGGTAAGGATCTTGTGCTTGCGCAGATGCGTGTAGCCCTCTTCGATCTCATCATGGTTGCCGTTCATCAATACGGAGTAGAAGTCGTGCTTCGCAGCCGCGTGGTCATGTTCGATCAACCACTTGAGAAACATATCCTTCTCGCGATCCAGCATGTGCTTCGCGTCGAAGATGTCTCCGGAGAAAACGGCGAGATCAACTTTCTTTCGGATACAGATGTCCGTAAACTGGTACAGCATCTTCTCCTGGCGTCCGAGGTAGCCGGGCAGATTCCTGCTGTCGCCAACGTGTACGTCGGCGGTATGGAACAACATCGGTGAACCTGAATTGAAACCCATCACGTATCCCTGACGTTGCAAGTCCGGCAGTACAGTCGAGAGTTGTCTATCGACAGACCGGCATGGTCCAAGTGAGTCTTAGCGAAGATCGCTTGCTTCTCGCTCAAGGTGATGCCAGCTACCTTCAGCTTCTGAAGCAGCTCGTCGTACCCGATGCCGTTCTTGAAACTGAGGAGTAGCTTGCCCATCACAGACTCCAGTTACTCGCCAACCCGTTCTCAACCTTGTACAGACGAAGGCGATGCACCATCGGTCGGATGGTCTCGAACATCTGGAGGTTCATCACGTTGTCGTCGAACACCAAGGCTTCCGATGGCTTCGATCCCATGCGACGAACAGCTTGAACGATCTCACCGAGCTTGTAGTCGGCGATTCGATTCTCCGGCATGTCGTCAGGGCGGCAGCACACATGAATCCGTTTACCGGACGTGGCGAGCTGGAGGTGCTTGTTCAGCCACTGCCAGGTAGAACGGAAAGATCGCTTCGGACGACCAGTACAGAACATGATGTCAACGTGCTCCGTAGCGATGTACTTCTTCGCTATCGCGATCATGTTCTTGACCGGCTCTAGACTCAGAAGGCGGTCATCAGCATAGGTGTCGCTTGCCGGCGGTCCTTCTTGAGCCAAAGTACCGTCGATGTCGAACACGACAAGAACAGGCTCAGCCATCACTCGTCTCCTTCTTCTCGTCTTCTTCTTCGTCTTCAGAAACGCTGCCGCTGTTCGCGTTGATGGTCTTGAAATACATCTCGAATGCTTCTCCGTTGGAAAGCTGCTTGCGGCACACCGTTACGATGTCCCACTGCTTTCCCATCTTCTTGATAGCCGGATTGAGGAGCAGTTCTTTCAGATCGCTCCACGTCCAGAAGTCGCGCTGCGCATCTTCCGTCTCGACCTCGCCGGTCTCTTTGTTGATGACATCTTCACCGTCCTTGTCCGTCTTGTATATTTTGACGGTGCGAGGCTCGTTGTACGGAGCGAGGGCGATCTTGAAGCAAGATATCTTCTTCTTATCGCCCTCACGCGCTGGTCGCTTGACGAGTTCTATCTGACCCGTCAGCTTCAGATACTCGAACACGTCGTACACAGGATCGACACCGCGACCTGGACCGCCGGCTTCCTCGAACCAGATACGGACTATGCAGCCTCGGAACGGGCTGAACGACTTGTTCTTGGTGACGTACATCTCCGAGAATGTGTACTTGTCCATCCCGAACCCGTCCCAACACTTCTCCTCTTCGATGTAGGTCTTCTTCTCAGGACGACCACGACCAGCCGGCGGTATGGTCTTCTTCGCTTTGACACGAATGTCGGAGATCGTTTTCACCGCATCTCCGCACATCTCGTACTCTGGATTGCCGTAGGCTTGACGCGGGTTGGTTTTGAGCTGATTGGTGTCGATCCAGATACAGCGCTTGGCGGACACTCTGCTCTTGATCAACGGTAACTGCTCGCTGAATAGACGAGCCCGCATAGCGTTCGTACCGATGTCGTCCTTCTCGACTTGCTCCTCTGGAGGAACAGTCGGCAGGCTGTCCAAAAAGAAGGCAACCTGAACAGGTCCATCAGCGCGTTCAGGAAGTTGATCCATGACGCGCTTGGCAAGACGAAACATCTGCTCGCCGTGCTTCATGTTGTCGTAGTAACGGAAGTAGACCGGCTCTTTACTCTCCAGCTCACGAGCCCAATCAACCTTCACGCCCATCCTCTGAACACGGTCGGCATCTGTCGCACCCTCGAAGTCGAAGAAGACCGTGTGGATACCAGCGTCGATGCAGGACTTCACCGCCAGATACAGCAAGGTGGACTTGCCTCCCTGCTCGCGACCGAAGATGTTGCATCGCCTTCCAGGAGACCACCCGCCTCCGAGGATGAGATCGAGAGCTAGGATGCCGGTGCTGACGGCATCCTTGACGTTGCCGCCGCGAATGAGATTCGTCGGAGCCAGCTCCAGTTCATCACCAACACTGGTGATGATCGAATCAAGATCGATCTCTTTCTCAACGTCCTTGACGATCTTCTTTTTCTTCGCCGCCATGCTCGCCTCCGTAGTTATCGATAGCGTCCGTGACGGCGCGCATGATGGTGACTTCGCGTGCGTCCTCGGTCTGACTCATCTCTAGGTACACGCGATGGTCAGACAGAAGAACACGCTGAATGACAACCCGGTCGCCGTCTGGACCAAGACTGAAATTCTGGCGAATCTGTAGATCGTATTCCATGGCTGCCTGCACGCATGACATCTACAAGCAGCTTTACAGGATCAGTCGTCGCTCCGACCCTTCTGCCACTGCTCCGACCATTCAACGTAGTCGTCAATGATGTCGTTCTTGGCTTCCTTTCCGCTTGCGATCAAATCTAAGCGGCGCTCGCTCTCGACGAGGAATCCTAGTCCGATCATCTCAGGAGCCACCTGAGCTATCTTCTCCAGCATGGTCATACCGGACTGCGTGACAGCAACGTTCAGCCCATCGAACTCGATGTAACCGTTGTTCTCGGCTGCCTTCAGAACGATAGAGGCGTTTGCTGGGATGCGTTTCTGGGCGAACTCGTGAAGTAGAATCGCCTCGTTTACGTTCGGCGTTTGTGCTTCTACAGACACGACCGGTCGTACGAACTGCGTTGGGAAGGTGGATTCCTTCTCTGAGAAGATTCCCAACCCAACTCGAATATGCCCTGGCTCGATCACAGAGTACGCGCTTCCAGTGAGTTCTGTATCCAAGCGCAGGCGAGCTGATCTCCGACGCACTTTCGCTGGTACAGAGCAAGACGCGATGGTCCTAGCCCAGATGAGTCTGTACAGCGGCTGTAGATGCTTTGCGACCTGCGAAGGATCTCTGAAGATGTCCGTCGGTCGGACGCACTCTCGATCAGAACCGACAACATGCCTGCCGACAAATGCTGGACCTGCTAGCGACTTCACACGCGCTGCGACTAGAGCGTAGAACTCCGGTGATACAGACGTGCCGGCGTTGAACGGATCGGTGATCAGTCCACCCTCATACAACTGCCGTGCAATTGACAGGATGGAGATCCCCTTTGAACGTAGCAGATCAATCCCGACCGTCAGCAGCGACGTAGAGTCAAACGGCGTAGGTGGGTAGCTAGGAACATCTGCGACTTCTAGATCAGGCTCCACTGTAGTTGTTTCGAGAATGTGTGCTGTGTTACGACAGACCGCCTCATCTGCGAACACGGACGACAAGATCGTCCCGTCGTAGTTGGCGACAACGCGATAGAGACTACTCGGTTCTCTAGAAGCGAAGGCTACCGCTGGTGTCATCGCCCGTCCGATACGATGACCGGTGATCTTTCCCAAGCGGTACTGGATGAGACGGTCGATGATCCTACCTGCCAAGTAGGCGTCGAATGCTTTTGGGTGGATATCGTACGCCGACGCTACCGCTTCTTGAAAACCAGGAAGCGTGACTTCACGCACGCTGAGACGCTTGACCGGCTTCTCAGGAAAGTGATCGAGGATGTTCCTACGCAGGTGACCAGCGAGACCTTCACCAGCTCGATCATTGTTGATGAACAGGTAGACCGCATGTACGTCTGAAACCGACTGAAGAACTTTTGTCAGGACGGTCTTGTTGCTGACGACCAAGCGAGGCTCGCGGAGATCGAAGTCTATCCCGATGCCCTTCTTCGGGAAATCCATGTCGAAGCCGGTCGCTGGAACAACGCTCCAGTTCTCACGATCAGGTAGACGACGTGCTACAGCTCCGAGCGTCAACGCCTTCTGACCAGAATCTGTGATGACGAGGTTCATACATCTTCGATGCTGAACACCTTGTCGAGAAAGCCCCTGTCATCAAGGACTCCGACGTGACTCAGCTTCTCGACACCGTTGAGAATGAACCTGTACTGCGGGAACCGACACGCTTGAATCATAGCCACGTCTTCCGCCGAACGAACGTGACACGTCCACAGGTTGATGTTCCCACCATGCAGGCGAGGCACGACGACTTTCATGTAGTCACGAGCGTCGATGTAGAGATCGTCGTTGAGGTGCAGAAGGACGACGTGTAGACCTCTGCCGTACGGTTCATCGAGGAACCTATCTACGGGCAGATCCTGGATCATGTAATCTCGACCCCAGCCTCCTGTGCAGACGCAACAACAGCGTCTTGAGCTTCCTCCTGGGCTTTCAGCTCAGCACGCTTCTTCAACTTGCGCTCAGCGTCGCGCAGCACCTTGGCTCTCTTAGCGGCTGCTACCACGTCAGGCGGGAAGTACGGTGCCAAGCGCACCTCTTTCGGAAGCTCAGGCAGCCAATCGAGATCGGTCTTGCCGGTGAAGCCTCTCTTCCATCCGATCCAGCAGTAATCAGCGCTGTCAGTCTCTCCGTCAGGTGTGAACGACGGGCGAGCTGAGATGATCCGTACTACCGACGGCTTGTGCTCTCGGAAGAAGCGAGACCGCTCCGCTGACGACATGAACCCTTGCCGAAGGATGAAGACGACTGCTTCGCTCAACTCCAACGACTTGCTGATGAACTCCATCGCAAACGTGAAGGGCGGGTTGCCGACAACGAGATCGTACCGCTTACCACCATCTAGAGGTGGCATCCCGACGTTCAAGTAGTCCAAGAAGAACGACTCGCTCACGTCGGACCACGGTCCTACGGTCTGATCGATGTCATTCGCATGGATGAGAGCATTCGGGTAGGCAGCTCGCAGTGGTTTCAGGAAAGCACCGAGACCTGCGCCTGGTTCAAGGATAGTCTTGAACGGCTCGTCTGACATGAGAGGCAGAACGTAATCGATGCACTGCTGCACACACCACAGCGGCGTGTAATACTTGTCGCCTTCGATTGAGGCTTTCTTGTTGTTCTTCAGTGTCATGGTGTCACAGACAAGCAGGCGCTAGCGGATACACCAGCGCCTGCTAGCCCTCCCCTGTGATTTACAGATCGTCCGTCTGTGTCAGGTCGATGCACTTCGACCGGATCGGACAGCGATGACACTTCGGCTCACCTGTGTACTTCTCGAAGCAGACAGGAACAGAACCGAACTTCACATGAACCATGGACTTGATGTTCGCGTCCGGATGCGTGTAGCCGTCCTGCTTTGCCTTTGCCGGCGCTTCCTCCTCTGCCTTCGGCTTGGTCTTTGCCGGCGGTGGAGCCTCATCATCTTCCGCCTTCGGCTTGGTCTTTGCCGGCGGTGCCTCGTCATCGTCCTTGACGACTGCCAGCTTGGTCTTTGCAGGAGGCGCTTCTTCCTCGTCAACAGGAGCCTTCTTCGTGGTGCGTGCCGGCGGATCGTCGTCATCTTCGTGCTTCATGCGCGAACGTGGACCTTCGTCGATCTTCTCCTCCGGCTCATCGTCTCCGGTCTTCTTGTGGGTCTGCGCTTTGTCGCTCTGAGTGTCGTTACGAAAATCGACCAGCTCAGAGAAGTCTGTCCACGGCTTGCCGTTGACATCGCCCTTGAAATACTTGAACGGGTCGCGAGCACCTTCAGGAATACGCTGCTCCTGAACGACGTAATACTTGCTGCGCGCCATCGACTCCTTCATGCGCTTGGCGTACTCCGCAGCGATCTTCGCCTCGGCGAAGTTGGGGACGATCTTGGTGAAGTCGTAGTAGTCGTACTTCTGCTCCTCCTTCGTCAGAGGCGTCTCGTTACCCCGCTGAAGAGACCACTTCTTGTTGCCGGCAGCCTTCGGGTTGTACTTGACGGCGATGTCTACTCCCTTCTCCTTATCCGCAGGATCGATCTTGATCAGCTCCGCAATGGCTCGGAGATCGTCGTTGGTGGCGTGCGGCAGCATGAAGCCGCGCACCGGGCTGTCTTCACCACGCTCTTGCAGAGAGCGAATGATGGCATTCCCGATGATGACCTTCTGCGCCTTGTCTTGGAAGTCGTCGTGAGCTGGACACGGACGGCGCTCATCCCAGACTTCTTCGACGGAATCGAACTGAGGGCACCAAGCCGGGAACGACTTGCCTGTGATCGTCTTGATCCAGTGGCGACTGAGGACTTCGATATCGCCGACGATGCGCAACAGGACTAGCTTGTTGTCAGGAAACTCGATGAACTGAACCGCGTCTTCCCACTTCGGATCGTTGCTGAACGGCTTGATCTGTGAAATTGGTTTGCCCATGGTGTGATTTCTCCACTTTTTGAAGTGCCCATCGCTGAGCTGGTAATGCCGGTCGCCCGGCTTAGGTGTCGTACTCTCTTTACAGGAAGGGTCTGACAGTTCCTAGAACGTAACGATCAGCGACCGACGGCAGCGAGACGTTGCCTGATCTTTTCCTGCATCACGTCCGCTCGGTTGATCTCTTCACGATGCGGTAGCAGGTGGAACATCCCGTAGTGCAGCAAGACGTACCATCGTTGCTCAGCGTCCAGAACATCCAAACGGGACGCTACATCCTGCTGGATGTCAGACTGCTGCTCGTTGTCCTCAATCGACTGGTCTGGGATCACATCGATGAGCATCATCTTGCCGCTCTCATCGACTTCGTAATCTAGGGAATGAACGTGGCTGGTCCGTATCGAGTCATAGACCTCTTTGATCTTTGCGACGCTGTGACCAGTCTCCGTCGCTAGAGCTTCGACGCTATCGTTGCCTTCACGCGATACGATCTTGGCGCGTTGCTTCTCGATTGATGTGAATGTCTGCCAGGTTGTCACCGGCAACTTCATGAAGTTCGAGCTGTCCTTGATGTGGAACAAGATCGACTGACGTATCCACCAATGAGCGTAGGAGGAGAACGATACGTTCTGATCGAGGTTGTAGCAGGAGATCGCTCGCAGCAGACCGGTTGATCCGTTCTGGAAGTTGTCTAGGATCTGCTGCTCGTTTGTAGCGTGCTTCTTCGCTTCTTTGTAAACGATGCGGAGGTACGGCTGGTGTATGTAGTCGCGGAAGCGAAGCTGCTTCTCATAGTTGCCGTCGATGAATCGACACAGGTGCCACAGATACGAACGATCTGCACAAACGTTGTGCTCAACTTCCAACATCCGATCATGAAGATTCGCGTACTCGTCTACGTACTGAGCGAACAGGCTCTTGGTCTTGGCGGTCTGCATGAGGCTGTGAACCTCGACGCAGCGATCAGCAAGAGCGAGATACCCTTTCGTGTTGTAGCGGAAGGACTGGATGACCTCTTCGTAGACCAAGCGGACGAATTTTATGTCCTTGACCAGACGCCTGACAACATCCTTCTGAGCTTCCGCGTCATGCAGATCGACGTTCTGAACGTGAGCAAGCACCCGCATGATGTTGATGCTCTGCTCCAAGAACCTGACATCGGATGCTCTCTTGAAAACACCTGAGCTGTCGGTCTCGTCCTCGTCGAATACATCCTCCTCTGCTCTGGTCTTGCGGTTACCGATCCTCCCGTAGATCGTTCGACCGTGCGTTACACTCGCAGCGACCTCTGCAACAACACTCGATAGGTACGCCTCTACAAAGTTGGTGCGGGTCAGCAGGGCTTCGATGCTTCGCTGTAAAGACCTATCGAGAGCATGGAACATCTCGACGGCTGGTCCCTGCGGGAGCAGGGGCATGTTGAACACCTGGTTGCGAATGAACTCCAACCCGGCTTCGTAGTCCTTCGTCTTCGTCTTCTCTTTCTCTTTGACTTCTTCCTCCGGAGGTTCTTCGGCATGGAAGCCGCCGTCACCTGGATCGTCCGTTATGTTATCGACAGAGGTCATCAATGCTTTCCTTGAGCCAGATCGCTCGCGCAACGCCTAAAAGCGTTCAACGGAAGTCGGTCAGCTTCTCGAAGGTCAAGGCGTTCATCGACACCGACGATAACGGCGAGTTCAAGTACATCACCGCGACGGCACGCAGCACTGGCTCGATGAACAAGTACCAGGTCCATGTTCGCTTGTATGGTCGTGTACCTATGAGCGGCAAGATGAAACCGAACAGCAAAGCCTGGGTTCACTGTTCGTGCCCGTACTTCCGATACTACGTCGAAGTTGCGCTGGCAGCTCGCGGCTCTAGTGCGATTCTCATCAGCACAGGGGCGTTCCCGAAGATCAGAAACCCTCGTATGAAGCCCTACCTGTGCAAGCATTTGTTCCAAGTCGTCCCTGTCGTCATGCAGGTAAAAGCTGTCCGGCGCAAGGTCGCCGACATGCCCGACGAACTCGAATTAGATCAGCTCCTGAAACTTCTTCAGCCATTCATCCCGAAGAAGTGATTTACAGGGTCCGGTGCTCGGGTTCAGTAGTCCTCCGGAGAGGATCACTTGCTCCCCGGAGGACACTCTGAAACTTCCTGGACGCACCAGGATCACACGCTTCCCAGGACGCACCTGGGCTGAGAACCGCCCTTGTACAACAACAGTGTACAGGAGTCAACTCAGACGTACTTCTTGACCCACTCGACGGCGTAACGCTCGAAGCAGCGTACAACGTTCATGAGACGGACGTACATACGATTGATGCTGCTCGGTGTAGGGACGAGAGTACGGAAGAAGCGATTGAGGATGGTGTCGATCTCATCGAACATCTCTTGGCTGACGTAGAAGCAGTGCAGGATCTTGTTGACGATCTCTACACCGGTCTCGATGAGGAGCATCTTGTCGGCGATGGTGCCAGCACCGGCTGTCAGCTCCATCTTGTGACGTAGACCGCGAGCGATGCCGTGAATCGCCAAAGCCCGCTCTGCGTACGCCGAACTCGCCATGCCCCTTCTTTACAGAAGAAGCGGCGTAAAATCAATGCCTAACAGACCGCTGTTTCACTGAAACGACACCCCAAATGCCGTGGTCATCCTGACGAGCATCGACTACACACTTCCAGTCGGTTGTACCGTCTTCGTCGATGACTGGTGTTCCGCTGACCTCAAAAAGACGAAAGACGTTCCCTTCGCGCAGCTCCATGAACTTGCGTTCCTGCCACTCGCCTTGGGCGAACACCTCGCAGCGTCGCAAGGCTAGATCGGCGGCTTGGTGTAGCACGACATCACCCTCTTCTCTAGGAGCACCCATTGCTGGAGCCACACGTCAGACACTTGTAGCAGGAAGCGTTACGAACGGTAACGTTGCCGCAGTTCGTGCAGATCGGCGCGTCTAATTGGTTGACGAAGGTGTACTGCTGCGCAGGCAGCGTACTCGTAACAGGGACCGATGTGGCAACAACAACAGGCTCTGTGATAAGAAAGCGCTGCTCCAACCAACGGAAGATGTAGTCGATGATCGATTGAGCGATTCGGATGTCTCCGTTGTTCGTGATGCCCGACGGCTCGAATCGTGTGTGCTTGAACTTCTCTACGAACGTCGAGATCGGAACTCCATACTGAAGACCGATGCTGATCGCCGTAGCGAAAGCGTCCATCATGCCAGAGATTGTAGATCCCTCCTTCGCCATACGAATGAACAACTCGCCAAGAGTCCCATCACCGTACATACCGACGTGTAGATAGCCCTCGTGACCAGCGATTGAGAACTTGTGACAGACGGCTTCACGCTCGTCTGCAAGGCGACGGCGGCTCGGTTTGGCTTCTACAGCTACCGCCTTCTTCGTACTCAGAGGCTGAGTACGCTTGCAGCCATCACGATACACCGCGACGGCTTTCAAGCCGAGACCCCACGCTTCGATGTACAGCTTCTCAATCTGCTCGACGGTCGTGTCGTTGTCTACGTTCACCGTCTTCGAGATAGCACCTGAGAGGAACGGCTGTACGGCAGCCATCATCCGAATGTGACCGAGCGCCTTGATGACTCGCGTCCCACCTTGAGCACGGAAAGAGCAGTCGAATACTGCCATGTGCTCAGGCTTGATGACATCGCAGCCTTCCACGCGACCGTGTTGCTTCACGAAGTCAGCAACGGCTGCGATCTCCGTTTCTGAGTATCCAAGATTGGCAAGAGCATCCGGAACAACACCGTTGATCAACGTCAAGCTGCCACCGCCGGCTAGGCTCTTGAACTTCGTAAGAGCAAGCTCCGGCTCGATACCAGTGGTATCGCAGTCCATCATGAACGAGATCGTGCCGGTAGGGGCGAGAACGGTGACCTGCGAGTTGCGGTAGCCGTGCTTCTCTCCCAACTCCGCGCAATCCTTCCACGCCAAACTCGCATGATTGGAAAGCTCGTGCATCACCTTCAACGTGTACGACTCGTGAATCGCCGTCGGGTCTGCACCGAATGTGAAGCTCGGCTTTCTCGGAGCGGTCTCTTCGTGGGCGTCGATGTGCTTCTGAACTACGCGCAGCATAGGCTTGCGGTTCTTGGCGAAGCCCTCGAACGGTCCGGCAACTTCCGCCAGCTCCGCGCTGGTCTTGTACGATGTCGCCTGCATGAGATCCGTGATGCCGGCAGCAAGGCTGCGTCCCGTGTCTGAGTCATACGCGATACCTCTCGACATCAACAGACCACCGAGATTCGCGAACCCGAGACCTAGCTGCCTGAAGGCTCTCGCTCCTTTGCCGATAGCCTCTGTCGGGTAACCAGCAGGACCGACGATGATATCCTGTGCGATGATCATCGTCCTGACGACGTTCTCAAACGCCTTCGCGTCGAACCACCCTTCTCCGTTCGGGGCACGCTCGAACTTGCGAAGGTTGATGCTCGCGAGATTGCAAGCACTGTCATCGAGATGAACATACTCGGCGCACGGATTACTGCCGTTGATTCGACCCGTGTTTGAGCAGGTGTTCCAGTCGTTGATAGTAGTGTCGAACTGTAAACCTGGGTCACCGCAGAAATGAGCAGCCTCGGCGATCATGCGCATGAGATCGCGAGCCTTGTAGGTGTCGCATACACCGCCGCTGGTGACGAACTTCGTCTGCCACAATTCATCCGATTCTAGAGCCCGCATGAACTCGTCTGTCAGACGAACAGAGTTGTTGGCGTTCTGGTACTGAATCGAATCGTAGGCACCGCCAGGAACATTCCAGCCGCCGTCCCACCCTGAGTCGATGAGAGCATGTGCCTTCTTCTCTTCCTCTGACTTGCAGCGAATGAACTGCACGATGTCTGGATGGTCCACATTGAGGATGACCATCTTGGCGGCTCTACGTGTGCGTCCACCTGACTTCGTGACACCAGCGAAGGCGTCGTAGCCCTTCATGAAGCTGACCGGACCGGATGCTAGCCCGCCACCCTTCAGGTGTTCCTTCGATGAACGGATCGCAGATAGGTTTGAGCCGGTGCCAGATCCACCCTTGAACAACATGACCTCGCTCTTTGCGAGATCCATGATGCTCTCCATGTCGTCCTTCACGGACTGGATGAAGCACGCCGACACTTGCGGTTCGTGTTCGATGATGCCGAGGTTGAACCACACAGGGCTGTTGAACGACGCCTTCTGATGAAGAAGGATGTAGGCTAGTTCCTCTTGAAAGATGCCCTTGCCGACTTCCTCAGAGAAGTATCCTTGAGCGACACCCCACGTCGAGATCGTCGAAGCAACCCGTGCTATGACCTGACGCAGAGAAGTCTCACGCTCAGGTGAACCAAGACGACCACGAAAATACTTTTCGACGGTGACGTTCGTGGCGAGCTGTGACCAGGACTTCGGAAACTCGACGCCCTTCTGCTCGAATATGGCAACGCCCTTGGCATCGCGGATCACAGCATCCCGCGTCTCCCATTCGACAGTATCGAAAACAGCCTGACCGGTGGTGGTGAAGTACCTCTTGAAGTCCACGTCCTGCTTACGGCTCTCATGACGAATGGAAGGGGTCACCGTCTCGGTCTGGAATTGCATCGATCTCTCCACGCTGGTTTTGTAGGGACGCTGCCGTCAGCGTCGCTTCTGCTGCGCCTTGGATCATCTAAGGGACGCTGCATGCGGTCGTCGGGTCAAAAAACCGCCGGGTCATTATGACCCTTATACCTTCCTAACCAGGCTGACCCACTTGTCTGCGAAGTGGACCACCATCGTCAGCGGCGTCTCGAAGAATGTGTTGATCGCCTTGCCAAGTTCACTGCCTGGACCATCGCTGGCAGTAACTGCCTGCATCTCGTCTTGGGTCAGAAAGACATTGAACTTCTGAGCGAGCCAAAGACCACGCAGAGGGATCGGTAGGAATGCCATCGCGTCGAGATCACGATTGATCGTGTACGTCTCTCCGAGGTTTGTACGACGCCAGTCGTTGTCCTGGGGCAGATAGTACGGAGTCTCACCATCACCGACCTTACCGATGTCGTGCAGGTAGCAGCACTTCACCACCGAGCGCATGAAGTCATCCATCTTCTCATGCTTGATGACGCCAGGACCGACGGTATCAGCGACCTGGATACCCATCTCGATGACCTCTACGGTGTGGACTAGGAGCCCGCCAGCCCAGGCGCTATGGTACTTGACCGTGCCGCTCGCAGGTGTCTGCCGCATCAGAGGCAGGAGAGTCTTCACCATGTTGCGGAACGCCTTGTGGTCGTCCTGCTCTTTCGGGAAGTGACCGTTGACGAAGGTGCGCAGACGGTGATCTGCCTGCTCTACGAGACTTTCTTGCTCTGATACTGGCGGTAGCTCAGCTTTCATGCGGTAATCCTTCCTAGAGACCGGTGTCATACGACGACGGTAGAATCGGTAGTTTCAGATTTACAGGTCGGTCACCGAAGAACTGCTTGCACTTGTTCGTAAGGAGATCACCTGAGACCGGCGAGAAGCAGTTGACTCTGTACGGACAGTCACGAGCATCAGACGGGTCTACGCACGTCCCGCTCAATGTACTGAAGTCACCCGTCTTCAAGGCTTCGAGTGTCGCAGTGTGGGCTGCGATCAAACTCTCATGCACAGCCGTCGGACGGCTCGGCTTGAACCACACAGGGTACATACCACGGGGGATGTCACGCGGAATGAAGATGAACAGGACACCGACGATATTGAAGCCTCGCTTCTTCAGCTTGTGAGCGTAGATCGTCGCTTGGATCTTGTAGCTCATCGGTGGACCGTTCGGTTTGATCTCCGTGTCGATCTTCTTCGTAGAGGATGTCTTCAGCTCTAGGAGTACGAAGTCGTTGTCGTTCGGTGTCATCTCCCCGAACTTGATCAGACCATCGCAATGTCCAGTAGGCGGATCGTTGAACTCGTACTCCTCGTAGACCATCTCCGTCTTGTGGGTGCTACACTTCTGAGGTCCGAAGCGATCAGCGATCATGTTGATCGGAACACCTTTGTCATCTCGTCCGCAGGACTCGCACATCCAGTTGCCGAACAAGATCCCCAACCTACCAAGCCACCGCTGCGTTGCCGTATGGACGGCTGTACCGACTTCTAGGAAGAAGTCGGAGAAGTACGTCTTGTTCCTACGTGGGATGTCCTTCAGATGCTCATCCATGGCGAACCAGACGTGCTGGAGCTGGCACGCCGGCATAGCACTGGCGCGGAAAGAGAACCGCCACGGCTCTACTGCTCTAGCTTCGAGCAGGGCATTGATGAGACGATTCGCTTCCGCATCCGTGGACATGCTGACTCCTTTACAGGCGCACCTGTAAACAGAGCAACATGAGCCTGGAAGTCGAGAGCTTCATCGTTGCGGAGCTTGAGAAGCACGGCATCCAATACGAGATCCATCGCGACTTCATCCACGTACCATGTCCGTTTCACGAGCACTCTGGCACGAAGAAGAAACTCGGGTTCAGCCGCAACTCTGGCGGTATGCACTGCTTCGTCTGTAACAAAGGCGGACATTGGAACGAGTACGCAACCCGTCTGGGATTTGAGGCACTGAACACCAACGATCCGACGCTCAACGACTTCGGTATTCTGGAGCGCGAGATCGAACGCATCGAGAAGCACAACAACAAACAGATCGAAAGTCCGGCGTACCTCACTCCATGGGAACGACCTACGTGGCGGCGTCTACCACGCGACTTCCTGCGTACCATCCCATCGTATGAGTGGTACGACGAAGCGAGCAAGGGACACAGGATCTTGTGGCCCGTGTACAGCAACAGCGTGTTCAAAGGCTGCACGTCTGCTCGCATCGAACCAGACGCTTCAATCTTCCCGAAGGTCCGTCACCTAGGCGGTATGGATGCGTCACGTCTGTTGTTTCCTTTCGACCATCCATTGATCGTCGGCTCGAACGTGCTCGTTCTTGTTGAAGGGCAGTTCGATGCTCTACGTCTGCTGTACCAAGACATCCCAGCCGTGTCGGTATTCGGCACCGGTGGTTGGAGCAAGTACAAACTATCGCTCATCAGCGCCAGGAAGGTGAAGCGTCTGATCTTGTCCTTCGACGGTGATCTAGCTGGGGAACGCCTGACCGACCAAGTTCTTGAGGAAGCCTCTACCATGTTCGACGATGTACGAGTGATGCACTTCCCTGACCCTGACGACAGCGAGCGCGAGAACGGCATCAAGACCATCGATCCTGGCAACTGCAAGCCTAAGTACGTCAAGCTCTTGAAACGAATGGTGCGTTGCTAAAACGAATCAGCGAAAGCAACTCCGAGGCTGCGGTACTTCGACTTCAAGAAGAATGGCAGCTTCGACCAGCGTACGACAGTGCGTCTACAGTTTGGTGCTTCGCAAGAGCAGCGCATGCGCCACGGCTCCTCTACAACTGTAGAGTAGTCGAACGTCACCTCTTCACCTTCAGCGATATCCCGTACAGCAACAAGGACAACCTTGTTGCTGTCCCATCTCACGCCTGCGTTCGGATCGCAGCAGTGGTTCACAGAGTCATCAGGTCCGCCGGACGGACCTAGGTAGAGGTCGGCTCCGATCTGAAGGCTATGATGCTCCGTGTGATCGTCTTGGATGTCTGACAGCTTCAGCAGAGGACCACCGAACGTCAAGATGGTGGACCCTGTTCTGAGCGGAGCATCGGTGTACACGCTCAACCCGTGCTTGCTGTTTCTGACTTCCAGACTCACTCGTTACAGTTAACGAGTCGCGAAAGCACGTACCTGGCTAGCAAGCTCGTCGAGCGAGTAGCAGACCTTCACGTCAGTACGGGCTAGGCTCGTCTGCATCTCGACATCGAACCGACGTTTGTAATCAGGATGCACACCGACGAACAGCGGCTTGTGGCTGTGACTCCACTTCCCAAGTTCGTACAGCGTGATCGGACACAACGTCTCGCACGGGAACCAGAAGAGGATCGCCGTAGCACGAGCTAGCTGGTCGTACTCCCAGGTGATCTGCTCCTTACCGGCGCTCGGATCTTCAATGGGGAAGTTCGCCCGCCTCGGATTGAGAATCGTGATCGGCAGTCCTTCCAGCTTGGAACGCATCTCCGCTTGCCAGTCAGGGCAGCCGGTGATGCCGCCGCCGAGAAACACGCTCAGATCGTCGGTGTCATTGACGTTGTACTTGTTCAGAGCTTCGATGTAGGTCGTCATGGTTGTCTCCTTTACAGGACAATGTACGGTTGACTACAGGTAAAGTTGCTGGTAGGTGTCGAGGACAACGCAACAGCTCCGAATGTCCATTACGAAGGAGAAGAAATGGCTACCTACGAAGGGCGACGAAGCGAAGATGGTGTGGTCGTGACCGTAGACGGGAGACGGCTGCCACCTAGGAACGACCTGTTCAACCACAGCCCTGACGGCTTCGAGTATGGATACGGCGGAAGCGGACCTGCACAGCTTGCGCTGGCGATCCTGGCTCACCACACCAAGAATGACGAGCTTGCGGTGAAGCTCCACCAGAAGTTCAAGTTCAATATGATCGCCCCACTACCACGCGAAGCGGCTTGGTCGATCAGCAGCGATGCGGTTGCGGAGTTCGTGCAAGCGCACGGTTAGCCTTACGGAAGGAGGCTTCCATGCCAGCACTGCTTCTTGCTCTCGTTCTTGGCGGATTCAACACGTACACGGTGCAGCTCGTATCATGCTACGACGGAGATACGTGCGACTTCAACTTCGTCTTTCCTGTGTCCGCCGAACCTGGACTGAGCTTGAAGATCGAGACGACGGTGACGGCTGTCGCACAGACGGTACGCTTCTGCGACGTGAATGCTCCGGAGATTCGACCGCTCGACACCCGCGAAGCTGGAACGCGATCACGCGACGCGCTCGTCGCTTGGCTCAAAGCCGCGAAGGTCATCACGATTCAGATCCCGCAAGAGAAGACCTGCCCGAAGCCTGGCTACTGCGACGCAAAAGAGAAGTACGGTCGATGGCTCGGTTACGTGCTCGCAGACGGTGTGAATCTGAACCAGAAGCTCATCGCAGACGGGTTGGCTGTCAGCTTCATGTCCTGCCAGTAGCTAAGTGAACGCACCTGGGTTGGCAGTGCAGGTTCCCGTACCTGAGCCTGTCCCTGTTCCAGTGTGAGCCGTCGGGCTGCCGGCGGTAGCGATGATGGTACTGACTGTCGTCTGAACAATGCCCGTTCCAGCCATCGTCAGGTTCTGCTGGATGTGATTGACGATCTCCGTAGCGGCTTTCGAGACAGCCGTAGCGATCTTGTCGTGCTGCTCTGTCACCTGCTGTTGGTTCTCAGGCGGAACTTCTGGAAGGAACTGCGCTTGTAGCTCTGCAAAGACGACACCCTTCATAGCTACTTCAAGCAAAGCGGCTGCTCCGGGCATGGTGAACGCGCCAGGACTGGCAGTGCAGGTTCCAGATCCTGCTCCCGTGCCTGTGCCTGCAAGGGCTCCCGGCAACCCAGCTCCTGCAAGAGCAACGATGGTGTTCACCACTGTTGAAACGATGCCTGTACCAGCCATCGTCAGGTTCTGCGTAAGATGGGTGACGATCTCACCTGCCATCTTCGCAACAGCTCCCGCCAACTTCGTGTGCTGGTCGGTCACCTGCTGCTGATGCTCAGCAGGAACATCAGGAAGGAACTGCGCTTGTAGTTCGTTGAAGACCGCCGTCTTGATCGCCGGCTCTAAGGCTGCGGGAATCAGCGGCATGGATTACGTGAACGCGCCAGGACTGGCAGTGCAGGTTCCAGATCCTGCTCCCGTGCCTGTGCCTGCACCTGCACCTGCCACATCGACGGTCATGTCCGTTGTCTGAACGACTCCGGTTCCAGCCAGCATCAGGAATGACTTGATGTTGTTGATGACCTCTGCTGCCACCTTGGAAACGCAAACAGCCATCTTTGTATGCTGGTCTGTTACCTGCTGCTGATGCTCCGGAGGTACGTCTGCAAGGAACTGCGCTTGAAGCTCATCGAACACTACTCCCTTGATCGCTGGCTCTAGAGATGCTGGAACCATCGGCATCAGATTCGACCCCAGCCGGCGTCCTGGAAAAACTGGACGAGAGCGTTCTTGTCATTCAGACGAGGGAACGTGTCGTAGACAGTGAAGTTTGCAGACCAACTACCGACCTCGTTCGGAGAGTCCGACGAATCCGTCCAGCTCAAACCTGCTGGCGTGAACAGACCAACCAACGTCATGTTTGGGAACATGCGGCTGTTGTAGATGAGGTAGACGAAATTCGTGTCACCCGTCGGCAGAATCTTCTGCTCGTCAACGAGCGACAGGAACTCGTAGAAGTTCAGAAGACCTGGTGGTACGATAGGCGACTCTTCCGGCTCCTCAAGCTGCGGGATGCGTATGGAGATCAGATCGCCTTCGCTGTTGACGATTTCTCTGAATGCTCCTGTGTTGCCTACAGACTGCGGTGCGTTAGCTCGAAACGCCCCGACGTTGAGGTCTTTCGTCCCGACCTTCTTCAGAGGCTTGGTGCGGATCGGCATGATGTTGCCGCTCTGGAATGAGATCGTGAGCTGTGGTTCGTCGTAGTACGTACCCCGAATCGGATCACGCCAGATGTGAAGGATCTCACCGATGCGCGTCTTCTGTACGGCGGAACGTTGGGCGAGCTGCCACTGGACCTCTTTCGGATTGACCGCTGCGATGATGTAACGGTTCAGGGTGATCCACGATTGGCAGGTCAGTACCCACGGCTGGCGAGCCATGTTCACGTCGTCTTGACGCCTCACCTGACCGGCGAGATCACCAGCTTGAGCCCCTATCTCTCCGCGAATACTGATCCGCTCGTAGAACGAGCCGGTCAGGTCGCCTGGACGACGCTGATCGAGAAATTGCTTCAGACCATACGACACACCTTCAAGGTCAGCTTGCTGACCAGCAAGCTCAGCCGGACTTCCGAACGGAGCCGGCGGGGGCGGCTTAGGTGTGTTCGCCATGATTGAAAAGTAAGAGCAGGCGAGGCAGGATCAGCTCTGCCTCGCCGGTGCTCCAGAACTAGGCGCGCTGCTGAGATCGTGCAGCGGCTTCACGTCGCCGCTCGTTCTCGGCTTCCTCTGGACTCATCTGAGGCTCATCATCGTCAGCCGCTGTCGCCAGGACCGGCGTACCCTGAGCCTGACTGCGCAGATTGGCGAGCAGCTTCTGCACGTAGCCACGGATCTGACCCTCGGGACCGTTCGAGATGATGTACGAGCAGTCCGTGTCTTTCAACTCGGACTCCATCGTCTTCAACTCAGACAGAGCAGCCTTGATCGGCACGTCACCGTTCGACAACTTCTCGACGAGACCGAGGACTCTCGGGTTGATGATGTTCGTCTCGACACCAAGAGCCTCCGGCGTGAGCGTCGTCTTGTCGGCGACGTTCTGCATGTCCTGAACGCGCTTCGAGACGAAGGCGTTTTTGGAGCTGAAGTCCGAGAGCTGCAAGCGCTCGATCTCGTAGGCGTTGTCGGGATGCTGCATCTCATCCCACGCGAGATCGGGACGAACCAGCTCCAAGACTCCCTTCGAGATCGTCTGCCGAAGATCGTCGCTCGTCTGGATTGTCTCAGGCGAGAGCTGCCCGCTCAGCTTGATCGGCAGATGGGTGCGCGGAATCTTGATCACCCTCACCTTGCCGCTGGCGTGCGGAAAGTTGATGGCGATCTGACCCCTCGGTCTGGTCGTGTTGCGCACGTAGATCGGCAGGTTGTTCTGCGCCAACCACTCGATGTCGAGATGGTTCGGGTACTCACGCTTGTACGGATTCAGATTCTTCTCAGTCATGTTCCTTCTCCTCTTGACCTATGGTCAATCCTCTGTTACGATGAACTTTGTTCATCGAAACTGATGATTGTCCTAGATCACAGTCTTAGACCGCTAGCAGCAGCCTGTTGTGGTGTGATGATAGATGACGGACGAGAAGTCACAGCACGAGATTGTGCGGCCCTCTGCATCAACCCAACGACCGTCTGAATGTACGAGTCCTTCGTGACGAACGCCGACACACCGCCTGTGACGACTTCGACGCGAGCTAGACCTTTCACGAACGCGACACTACTCAACTGACGCCAAACCCACAACGACAAAACTTCCGGCGTCGGCACCATGCCGATAGGAAGGATGTCGTTCAAAGAGAATAGCTCAAACCACGGTTTGATCCACTGGTCAACCAGAGCATCGAGG
>Ga0209640_10001391_pt1 | contig 20429 bp, 24 predicted proteins | sample RifCSP10_1_FD_184018 | JGI IMG/M metagenome (GOLD analysis project Ga0209640, IMG submission 184018) | Soil microbial communities from Rifle, Colorado - Rifle CSP2_sed 10_1 (SPAdes) (version 2) | ecosystem: Environmental > Terrestrial > Deep subsurface > Rock core/Sediment | place: Rifle...
TCATTACGGCTTCACCGCGAACGTGCTCGAGCTCCTGCCCGCCACGATGAAGGAGCTGCGGAGCGGCTCCGGCTGAGAATCGTCGAGCACGAATGGTCGATCCAGATGGAGCGGATCCGGGTCGATGCGCCGTTCGAGTTCGAGATCCCGATCCCCGCGGCGGTGCCGCCGAGCTACCACGGAGCGTACTCGTACTACTCGTACGCCCTCCAGGTCGGGCTCGACGTCGCGTGGGCGACGGACATCGTCGCGGAGACGCCGATCGTGATCGTCCGCTGAGTGCAGCGGGGGCTCACTTCTTCGAAACGGCCTTCGCGAAGTCGTCGACCTTGAACGCGGTCAGTGTCTCGCCGACGAGATTTCCCGCCTTCGCAACCATCGCGCTTGCTTTCATCGCCGCCGCGTCGTCCGGGACCTCCCAGACGGCGACGAGGTCTCACCGTCCGAGAGTCGAGTAGCCTTCGACGATCTTCACGCCGTTTGCTTCCGTAATCCTCCGCGCCTCGGCGAGCATGTCGCTGATCCGATTGACGTTCCGCTTCGCATTTTCCGTCAGTCGCACCAACCGAATGTACAAAGGCACGATGGTCCCCCGAGGGCGGAGTCGGTGGCGGGGATTTGGACCCTTACCCATCGCGAGCCCTTATGACCATCAACGGCGTTCGCCGTGCGGACGTTCCATGGCGTTGCTGCTGGAAGAAGAAATCGCGAAGCGGCTCGCGGAGGTCCCGAAGTGGACCCGCGTCGGAAAGGCGATCGAGCGGTCCTGGAAGTTCCTAGATTTCAAGGAGGCGATGGCGTTCCTGAATCGCGTCGCGGAGCTCGCGGAGGCCGCGAACCACCATCCCGATGTTTGGAACTCGTGGAACCGAGTGAAGCTTTCCCTCACGACGCATGACTCCGGCGGCCTCACCGCTCGAGACTTCAAGCTCGCGAAGCGGATCGATGCGCTGTAGGGTCGGCCAACGAGGCCTTGGAACCCGCTCGACGATTACTTCTTCACGGATTCCGCGAACTCCGGCGAGGGCACCGCGGGGAGGGTCTCCGCCCGGATGTTGACCTTCTCCGCAACGAGGGCGCTGATTTTCATCATCGTCTTATTGTCCGGGGCCTCGACGACTGCAATCAGGTCGTACCGCCCGAGGGTCGACCACGAGTGGACGAGCTTTCCACCGTTCGCCTCGACGATCTTCCGCGCTTCCGCCATCTGGTCACCCACCGTGCGCACGTTCCGTACTCCCTGTTCCGTGAACTTCACGAGCCGAATGTAGGTTGGCATGAACTCCCCCGCCCCGGGAGGTCGCTCCCGCTACTTCAAGGTGGCGGGCCGAGGCGGCGGGCGCTTACCCGAGGACCGCGTCGAGGGACCACGGCCCCGGGCCGAGGAGGGCGACGACGAGGGCGAGGACGAGGTATACGACGTCGAGCTCGTACCCGAGGACGTACTTCTTCCCGAGCTTCGTCTTCGAGAAGATGCTCGTTGCGATCATCTCGAGGATGAACAGGATCGCGACGACCTGTACGAGGAAACCGAGGATCAGGGCGATCGAACCGAAGAACTCGAGGAGCGTGAACAGGACCACGAACGTCGCGCCCGCCGGGAATCCGGTGCTTTTCACCCAGACGATGGGACCTTTCATGTTCTTGATCTTCGGCCAGCCGTGGACGAGGAACAGCGCTCCGAGGAGGACTCGGCCGATGGTCGCCGCAGCATCGGGGAGGACAGGGAGTGGCAGCAGTGCCATGGGCTTCGCTACAGAAATAGAAGTATAAATGATTTTCAATCCGTATTGCAATAGTTACTCCCGACGCGCGTAGCGGCCGGAACGAGACGCAGACGCTCACAGAGCCCGCTCGACGAGTTCCGCGATGTCGTACCGCTGGATGTCCTCGCGGTTCTTCGTCTTCGCCGCGTCGTCGAACATGATTAGGCAGTACGGACACGCGGTCGCGACAACCTTCGCGCCCGTCTCCTCGACGTGGCTCAGTCTGCGGTGGTTCACCTTCTCGCCGATCCGGTCCTCCATCCACATCCGCGCGCCACCGGCGCCGCAGCAGAACCCCTTGTCCCGGCACCGCGACATCTCCACGGTCCGCACGCCCGGGATGCGCATCAGGACGTCCCTGGGCTCGTCGAAGACATCGTTGTATCGCCCGAGGTAGCACGAGTCGTGGTGCGTGATCAGCTCGGAGATCTCCTTCGTGAGCTTGATCCGGCCCTGCTCGAGCAGCGTGTCGAGGAGCTGCGTGTGGTGGATCACCTCGTAGTTCCCGCCGAGCTGCGGGTACTCGTTCTTCAGCGTGTTGAAGCAGTGCGGGCAGCACGTCACGATCCGCTTCACGCCGTACTTGTTCAACGTCTCAACGTTCATCGTTGCCAGCGTCTGGAAGAGGTACTCGTTCCCGATTCGGCGCGCGGGGTCGCCCGTGCACTTCTCCTCCGGCCCGAGGATCGCAAACGGAATTCCCGCCTGGCGCAGAATCCGGGCGAACGACTGAACGACCTTACGGTTCCGGTCATCAAACGAACCCGCGCAGCCGACCCAGAACAGCAGATACTGCCCGCCGTCCGAGAGCCGCGGGATGAACATCCCCTCGGCCCAATCCCCGCGCCGGTCCCAGCCGATTCCCCACGGGTTGTAGTTCTGTTCGATCTTCCGCATCGTCTCCATCGACTCGGGCGGCATCTTTCCCTGCGTGAGGACCATGTGACGCCGCATCTCGAGGATCTTCGGGACGTGCTCGTTCATCACGGGGCACTCGTAGACGCACGCATAGCAGGTCGTGCACGCCCAGATGCCATCTTCCGAGTGGACGGTCGCAAACATGTCCGGGAGGCCATCCGTCTTCCCCGCCGCGATGGCGGGTCCTTGCTCATCAAGGGTGTCCCGCATGTTCGTGATGATCCGCATCGGATCCAGGGGTTTACCCGTCGCATTCGCAGGGCACGCGTCCGTGCACCGACCGCACTCCGTACACGCGTAGCCGTCCAGGAGCTGCCGCCAGGAGAGCTGCTCCACCCGGTTCACGCCGAACGTTTGCGTTGCTTCGAGGTCGACCGGCTTGATCGCGCCGCGTGGCGTAAGGTCCATGAAGAACGTGTTCACGATCGCGAACACGATGTGCATGTGCTTCGAGTGGGGCACATATGCGAGGAACGAGAAGAGCAGGACCACATGGGCCCACCAGAACACCCGCCACCAGAACGTGGGGTCCAGGGTGACGACAGAGATGTTCACGAGTGCAGCGGAGATCGGCTTCCACTCGGGAAGGTAGGCGGTACCTTGGGCGATGTCCGCCGCGTTGTACAGGAGGAGAGTCGAGACGATACCGAGGATGAAGCTGAGGACGATCGTTGCGTCGAGCATCCCCTCATGCATGAGTTTCTTCGGTCGGATCACGTAGCGACGGAACAGGGCCATCCCAACCCCGATGGCGCCAAGGACCGCGATGATGTCCTGCGCGAGGTACAAGGGGCCGCTGAGCGAGAAGCTCGTGGTCGTCGGCACGGGCAACCGCCATCCAGGCGCGTACGCTTGGGCGGTGATTTCAACAACGCTCGCGCCGAGAATTACAAAGGCCCAGAAAATGAACGAGTGGAGGACGCCCGCGTACCACTCCCGTGCGACCTTGCGCTGAAAGATTCCGTACACGATGAAGTTCTTGAATCGCGTTGGCAGGTGGTCCCATCGGCGTTCCCTGACCTTGCCCACGAAAAGGTAGCGAAGTCGGAAGTACATCTTCCGCCCGAAGATCCCGAGCGCGATGGCGAGGAAGGCCGTCACCGCGTAAGTATCGAGCGGCCCCAGGACCATGTGCTCGAAGACAAGGCAGGCGCCCTTTTCAAGGCACCGTCATTCCGCGTGGTGACATCACCGGCTCTTTGCGGGTGCGGCTCCGCCAGAACATTTCACAAGTTTCGGATGACCGCATCCCCAACTTCGGAGCACTTCACTTCTCTCGCGCCTTCCATCTGTCGTGCGAGGTCGTAAGTGACGATTTTCTGAGCGACCGTTTTCTTCACGGCATCGCGGAGCGCGTTTGCTGCCTCTGGCCAGCCGATGTGCTCGAGCATCATCACTGCCGCAAGAATTTCTGCGGTCGGGTTCGCTCGGTCAAGCCCCGCATACTTCGGCGCAGTGCCGTGGATCGGTTCGAACAACGCGTGGTGGTCCCCCAGGTTCCCGCCCGGCGCAACACCGAGTCCACCGACCTGGGCGGCGGCGGCATCGCTGAGGTAATCCCCGTTCAGGTTCGGTGCCGCGATTACATCGTACTCGTCTGTGCGCGTGAGGAGCTGCTGGAACATGTTGTCCGCGACGATGTCCTTGATCACGACCTTTCCCTTCGGCGGGGTCCCGCCAAAGTTTCTGTGCACGTCATCGTGCGTGATCGTCTGCTTCGGGAACTCCTGCTGAGCGACCTCGTAGCCCCACTCTCGGAACGCGCCCTCCGTGTACTTCATAATGTTTCCTTTGTGCACGAGCGTCACGGACCGTCGGCCGTGCTCGACCGCGTATCGGATCGCCTTGCGCACGAGCCGCTTCGACTTGAACTCGGAGATGACCTTGAGCCCGAGACCACTGTCGTCGGACAGCTTCACGCCGAACTCCTTGTCCATAAGTTCGATCATCCGCTTCGCCTCCGGTGATCCCCTCTTCCACTCGATTCCCGCGTAGACATCCTCCGTCGCCTCACGGAAGATTACGACGTTCATCTTCTCCGGATGTTTCATCGGGCTCGGGATTCCCGGGATCCAGTACACGGGCCTCGTGTTTGCGTATAGGTCGAGGCGCTGGCGGAGCGTGACGTTCAGGGAGCGATAGCCACCGCCGATCGGCGTCGCGAGCGGGCCTTTCAGCGCAACGACATAGTCGCGAAGCGCATCGAGGGTCGCGGTCGGGAGCAGGTCGCCGAACTTCACGACCGCCGTTTCCCCGGCCGGCACATCGAACCAGACTATTTTGCGGCCCCCTCCGTGGATGCGGTCGACGGCGGCGGAGACGGCGCGGCGGGCCGCGCGCACGACGTCGGGCCCGATTCCGTCCCCCTCAATAATCGGGATGATCGGATCGTCCGGGACGAGGAGCTTCTCCCCCGCGATGACAATCTTGTGGCCTTCCGGAGGTGGATTCAGCGTAAGCTTCGCCATGGATCCCGACCGCGCTTGTAGGCGGACCTTTCTCTCTGATGATGAACCTTTGGCAAGTGCGACGTTCTCACCGTGTCAGACGCGCCCCGCACTTCCCGCAGAAAGCAAAGTCCATCGGCAATCCGGTCGCCCCGCAGGACGGACACGTCAGGGCTGGCGACCCATGGAGGAATTCCGGGCTGTCCGAACCCGACGCGCGGTAGTCAGGCTTCCGCTTCTCGACGAAGGCCCGCATCCCCTCGAACGGCTCCCGCGTCGCGAAGTGCAATGTGAGCCAGTCCCGCGCATGGCCGATCGTCATGGACCAGGCGAAGTCCTTCCAGAAGTTCACCTGCTGTTTCGTGTACCGGAGGCATTCCGGGAACTTGTCGATCAGCTTGTCCGCGACCTCGCGGGTCTTCGCATCGAGCTCTTGGCGGGGGACGACCCAGTTCACGAGGCCCCACTCAAGCGCCTTTGCCGCCGGCACCCGCTCGCACAGGTACAGCATCTCTCGGGCGCGGCGGTCCCCGATGAGGAGCGGCAGCCATTGTGTCGCTCCCCCCGCCGCAACGGACCCCACCCGCGTGCCGACCTGTAGGAAGTCCGCATCGTCCGCAGCGACGCTGAGGTCACATGCGACATGGAGCTCGTTCCCGCCGCCCGCGCAGACGCCGTTCACGCGGGCAATCGTCGGCTTCCCGCAGTCTCGCAGACTGTCGACGGCGTCCTGGAACTGGACCATGTACTTCCAGTAATCCCGCGGTCGCTTCGTGTACACGTCCGCATACTCCTTCACATCGCCGCCCGTGCAGAACGCCTTGTCACCCTCGCCCGTGAGGACGATCACCGCCACGTCGTCGTCGAACGCCGCGCGGCGGAACGCATCGTGGAGCTCTTGCAGCGTGCGGAGCGTGTACGCGTTGTACACCTCAGGCCTTCGGATGGCGACGGTCGCGACGTGGTCCTTCACTCCATAGCCGATGTCCTGGTATGGCGGGTTCATGGGCCTTCACCTGTCGGGACGACAACCGCGCGAATGAGGTCGGGTGCAGACGATTCGAGGAGCGCGAGGGCGTCTGCCGTGTGCTCGAGCGGGAACCGATGGGTCACGAGCGCCTTCACGTCAATCCGCCCGCGGGCCGCGAGGTCGAGAACCTTCGGGAAGTCCTGGAGCCCGCATCCGAGGGACCCGAGGATCTCGATTTCCCGGAACATTAGCCGGCTCGCGTTGATCATGGCGGCCCCCTCTGCATATCCGATCACGACGACGCGCCCACCGGGCCGTACGGACTCAACCGCCGCGGCAATCGTGGCGGGCTTTCCAATCGCCTCCACCGATACGTCGGTGCCTCCCGTGGCTTGTCGAATCGCCTTTCCGAGATCCCCTGCCTTGCTCGCATCGATCACGGCCTTTGCCCCGAATCGCTCCGCCGCGCGTAGCTTCGCTTCCGCGACATCGACCGCGATGACGGACGCGCCGAGCGCGACAGCCACCTGCACCGCGGACAGCCCGACGCCGCCGCACCCGATGATTGCGACCGTCTCGCCAGGCCGGATGCGGCCGCGGTTCACGAGGGCGTGGTAGGCCGTGGATACAGCATCCGAGAGGACGCTCCCCTCAATGAGCGGGATGTGATCGGGGAGCGGGAATGTTGCCCATGCGGGGACCGCAATTCTCTCCGCGAACCCGCCATCGCGGTGGTTCCCGAACATCACCATCGACGCGCACAACGTGTTCCGACCCTCGAGGCAGAACCGACACCGCCCGCAGGGAATCACCGGCGGAACGAGGACGCGCGAGCCAGCCTTCGGGCCGCCCGAGGCGTCGACTACGACGCCGGTCACCTCGTGGCCGAGCACAAGGGGGCGGGGCTTCACGGTCGGGACGCCATGGAGGTAGTGGAGGTCCGTCCTGCACACCCCGCACGCGGCGACCGAGAGAATGGCGGCGCCCGCGGACACGATCGGGTCTGGGACCTCGCGGATGGCGAGCCCACGATCTTCAAGGAGGGCGGCCTTCATGTCCGGTTCCGCCAGATTGGCTGCCGTTTCTCCATGAACGCCTGCAGCCCCTCAATGGCGTCGCGCGATTGGGCGAGTTCTCGAAGGTATCGCCGCTCGGCAAGGGCGAATGATTCCTCACTATCCTTTCGAAGAAACGCACGCTTCAGTGTCGAAAGCGCTTCGCTACTGAGGGACGCGAACGCTGCCGCCATGCGAGCGACTTCCACCTCGAGTTCGCCGTCCGACACGCAGGCCGTCACATATCCCACCTCCATCGCTTCCTTGGCGGGAAACGTCCGACCCGATGCAAGGTCCGCGAACGCGCGGCGGCGCCCGACGAGGTCCGCATACCGGGCCACCGCGTACGGTGGGACGGCCGCGAGCTTGATCTCTGGCTGGCCGAACGTCGCGGTCTCGGATGCGATGACGACGTCGCACGCCATCGCGAGCTCCATCCCGCCTCCAAGGCAATGCCCGCGGACCGCCGCGATCGTGGGGCGGTCCATGGCCTCCACGCCGCGAATCGCGTTGTGGAACGCCCCTAGGGTCGTTTCGATACGATCCGGCAAATGGTCTTCGACCGCTACGCCAGCGGAGAACGCCTTCGGGAGTCCACGGACGACCAGGACCCGCCAATCTTGGCGATCCCGCAAGGCTCGGACCGTGCTGGAGAGTGCGCGCAGGAGGCCGAGGTCGAGGATGTTGAGTGGTGGCCGGTTAATCGCGAGGGTCGCGACGTTGTTGTCGATTGCGAAGGAGAGGTCGGACGGGGACACGTCGCGCGTCATGCCGGAGCTCCCGCAATCCGCCGCACGAGCCGCTGTTGTCCGAGGAGTGCCGCGCCAAGGGAGCCGGCAAAGGGCGACTCCGACGATCGGTTCAAGGGCCGGCCGAGCCGCTGCTCGAGAGCCTGGAGCATCGCGGGGTTTTGCGCGAGCCCGCCCGTGAGCGTGACCTCGCCCTCGCCACCGCCGACTTGGCGGAGCAGGGACAGCACGCGGTCCGCGATCGAGAGGTGGGCGCCCATGAGGATGTCCTCGACAGGCTTCCCTTGGCTGATGTGATTGATCACTTCGGACTCCGCGAGGACCGCGCAGATGCTGCTGATCGGTTGCGGATCCTTCGAGCGGAGCGCAACGGCGGGGAGCTCCTCGAGCGGGATGTCAAGGGCCCGGGAGACGCGTTCCAGGAACTTCCCCGCACCCGCCGCGCACCGGTCGTTCATCTTGAACCGGACGACCCGGCCGCGATCGTCGATGCGGACCGCGCGGGAACTTTGGGCCCCGATGTCGAGGATGCACCGGGTGGCGGGAAACAGTCGGCGAGCGCCGCGCGCATGGCACGTCACCTCCGTGATCTGGATGTCCCGCTCAGGGACCTGATAGCGGCCGTACCCGGTCGTTGCGATGTAGCCCACCTCCTGTGGTGAGATCCCGCCCGCGGAGCACACCGCGGCGAGCGCTTCCCGGGCGGTGCCCTCGAGGTCCGGCCGTGTCCTCACGGAGGCCCTCGCGAGGACGCCGCGATCCGGATCAAAGAGAAGGGCCTTCGTCGTCCCGGCGCCGATATCGATGCCCGCGGAAATCACGTCGATTCCTCCGATACCACGGTGGCTTTCGGGCCCCGGGCGCGCTCCAGCGCGAACAGTGCCGCACCAATCGCGCCGATGTACTGCGACAACGGGCTCACGTTCACCCGAATCCCGAGCTGGTCCTCGAGCGCGCGGACCATGCCCGCGTTCCGGGACACGCCGCCGGTGAACGTGACCTCTTCGCTGATCCCGACCCGCCGGAGCAGTGCGATCGACCGGACTCCGATTGCATTGTGGACGCCGCGGAGGATGTCCTCCATCTTTTCGCCACGCACGAGATGCGACATGATCTCGGACTCTACGAACACGGTGCACACGTTCGTGATCCTCAGCGGACGTGCGGCCCGGAGGGACACGGGTCCGATCTCCTCAAGCGGGAGGCCCAGGGTCAGGGCCGCGGCTTCGAGGAACCGGCCGGTCCCCGCCGCGCATTTGTCGTTCATGCAGAAGTCCACGACTTCCCCCTGTCCATCGACGGAGATCGCCTTCGTGTCCTGCCCGCCGATGTCGACGATCGTCCGCGTGGCGGGGAAGAGGCGGTGGGCACCGCGGGCGTGGCAGCTGATCTCCGTGATTTGCGTGTCCCCGAACGGGATCTTGAATCGGCCATACCCCGTCCCGACGACGAACTCGATTTCGTGCTCGTCGATCCCCGCCTTCTCGATCGCTTCGCGAAACCGACGTTGCGCGGCCTCGACGATGCTCGCGCCCGTGGGCCCGAGGGATGTGCCAGCGATCTCCCCATTCCGGTCGAGGATCACAACCTTCGCCGTCGTCGAGCCCACGTCCGCGCCTGCGACGTACATCGTCATGCCCCCACGAGCCGCCGGTGGGTGAGCGACTCGAAGAACGCGTCGATTCGATTCTTGATCTGCGCCTCGGAGTAGTACCGCGGGTCCGCGAGGTCGGACTCGACCATCAACGTCGGGATCCCTTCCTCCTTCGTGAGCGCGTCTCGGAAGTCCGCCTGGCCCACGGAGAAGCTCCGGCAGCTCTTCGTCGAATGAATCACGACGGCGTCCGCGTTGTATTCCTTCGCATACCGCTTGAGGAGGTCGAGCCGGAGCCCGAGGTTCCAGTTTGTGTAGCTGTTCATCGCGTATTCCGCGATGCTCTCGAGCGGCCGAGACGGGTCGTGGTAGATCCCTTGGTCAAAGAGGCCGCCCACCTTCGAGTACGTCGATGCGACGGCGCACACGCCCCATCGCTTGAACAGCTCCCAGAACGAACGGAAGTGGGGCCATGGCGGCGGCCCCTCGATTACAACGCGAAACTTCTCTTCGGGAACCGGACCCAGGCCCGCCGCGGAGCGCGCGCGGAGCTCCTCGAGGAGGAGGCGGTAATACTCGACGCATCCCTCGGTCCCTCGGAGGATGTTCAGCGGGGCCATGTAGAAGACAGCCTCGAAGTACGCGTCGAACGGGGAGGGACGGCCCTGCGCGGTGTGGAGGACCTCCACCCACAGCCGTTCCGCTTTCGCTGAAAGCTCAAGGACATGCCGGAGGCGGTCACGGTCGAACGGCACGCCGGAAACCCGCGCGCACACGTTCGCAAGTTCCTCCAGTTGACTCACGACGTACGTAATATCCGCGGTCGACGGGCTTCGTTCCCGGAGGTACGGGATGTCGAGGACGAACAGCTCCGCGCCATAGAAATGGGCGAGCGCCTCGAACCACTTCACGAACGTGTTGCAGCCCGAGTAGTTGCACACAAGGAGGTCCGGCTTCGGCAGCTGGCCGAACGGGCTCGCTCGGTCTGAGAGCATGAGGCCGATGTCGTTCTTCACGTAGCCGCACACGTCGCTCGAGTATCCGAGGTTCTCCGCCCGCAGGATCAGCTCCCCCGCGACCTTCTTGATCCCGCACTGGAGCGCGTTGATCTCCGGGTACACGGGGAGCATGTCGAAGCAGCGGACGAGCTCGATCACATTGCCCGGCACGAACAGGTAGGCGACCTTGCGCCCATTGCGGCCCTCGTCGCTGAGGCTGTGGTAGTATTCCGCGAGCAGCTGCTTCTGGAGCGCCTTCCCTGCATCCTCCGGGGTCGTGCCTGCCTTCGCGCCATCGGTCGTCATCGTCTCACTCAAACAGGATCGATTCCACGAACGTCTCCACCTGGGTTCGCGTCGTGTCGAATGCGCTCATCTTCTCCTCGAACTCGATGTGAACGTAGGGGATTTGCGCGGCCTCGAGCCGCTCCTTGTACAACACTTGGTCGTACAGCGCGGGCTCGCAGAACTTCGCCGTGCAGAACACGACGCCCGCCGCGCCGAGCTCGCGGCACCGTTGGACGAGCAGGTCCTGCCGCGGTGTCCCGCGATAGTGGCTCACGGACGACTGCGGGCTGTGCCGCACGTACGCGGTCGCGAGGGCGGACAGCGGATCTCCGTCTGCTGGAATCGGATTGCGGAACCAGTGAAGGCCCTGAAGGAGGTCGTCCTCTAAGATGTAGCAGCCTGCCTCTTCGATTGTGCGGACGAGTTCAAGGGGCGGCTGTTCACAGAACGCTCCCAATACAAGAACCCGCACGCGATCCTTGGGTTTCCGGTCTCGTCTCCTTGCCGCCTCGAACGCGGTGCGAAGCAGGCGTGTGTGCTCCTCCCGTTCAAGGACAGCTCCCCCATGGAGGAGCGCGTAGTTCTCCCACGCGTCGAGGGCCCATGGCGTCGTCCGCCGGAGGTCCAGAAGGGCCTCCGCAGCGACTCGATTCTCATTGTGGGATCGAATCGCATTCCGAAGTGCATCCTCCTCCAACGGACAACCCGTGATGCGTTCCAGGCCCCCGAGGAGCCGGCGGTACTCCGCAACGAGGTATGCGATCGCGCTCTCGCTCTCGCGGTTCTGCGGTAGGTGAAGAAACTCCATGAACATCGCGGGGAAATTTCGTGCCCATATACCGGAGAGGTTCCGAGCCACGTCACAAACCGATGGGAAGACGACTCCATCGAGAACGCGCAGGTGGCCGCGGAGGCCGAGTTCTAGCGTTGAACGGGAGATCGAGCAGACGAACGACTGAATGCGGGAATCTGCGTGGCTGATGTCGACCGCCCCGCCGCCTCCGAACAGCCACACCGGCAGCGCGCCCGCGGCCTGGATGAGCTCGGTCGGAACGTACACGGGGAACGCCCCGATTGCAATCCGTCCAGGCTTTGCGGCCTTCCATTCACGCACGGCAGAGAGGTCACGGTCGAGAGAAAGATCTCTCGCGAAGGAGACGATCTCGTCGAACTCCTTGCCAATCACCGCCTCCCGCGGGGTCTCCACGCGGTCCCTCCGAAAAGCCGTAGTCGTAATGTAGCTACATTGTAATAATACTATGGTTGTAAAGTAGCACAATTGGCGGAATGTGGTGGGTATCAGGCCGTTATTCGCCGCATCGACGCTGAACTATCGCTGGTCGATCGGTACGTACACGGCCTCTCGGGGCCCGATGTACAAGTCGAGGGGTCGCATGATCCGGTTATCCTCCCAGTATTCGAGGACGTGGGCGACCCATCCGGAGATCCGCGAGACGGCGAACGTCACAGGGAAAAGGTCCGGCGGGAGCCCGAGGAGATAGTACACGACCCCCGCGTAGTAGTCCACGTTCGGGTAGATGCCCTTCGCTCCGAGCTGGCGGACCATGGTCTGTTCGACGGCCTTCGCGACTTCGAAGAACTTCTCGTTCCCCGTCTGAACGCTGAGCTTCTTCGCGATGTCCTGCAAGATCAGGGCCCTTGGGTCGTACGTCTTGTACACGCGGTGTCCGAAGCCGAACACGTGTTTGCCCGCCGCGAGCGTGTTCAGGACGTACGCCTCCGCCTTCTCGGGTGACTCGATTTCCAGGAGCGCGCGAATGGCGGTCTCGTTCGCGCCGCCGTGGAGAGGTCCCTTCAAGGTCGCGATTGCGGCAACGACGCAGGAGTACAGGTCCGGCAGCGTCGACGCGGCGACCGTGGCGGCGAAAGACCCCGCGTTCATGGAGTGGTCCGCATGGAGGGTCAGGGCGATGTCCAGGATGCGAGCCGTCCGCTTGTCCGGCTTCTTTCCCGTGAGCATCCGGAGATAGTCCGTCGCCGTGTTGTACTTCGGGCTCGGCCTCACGACCCGCTCCCCGGTGCGAATCCGATGGAACGCCGCCACAAGGGCGGGCATCTTCGCGGTGAGCCGGAGTCCCTTTCGTAGGTTCGCTTCGCGGGAGGCGTCGCTCAGCTCGGGATCGTAGGCGCCTAACGCTGAGACCGCCGTGCGGAGGGCATCGATGGGCGCCATCGTTTTCGGGAATTTCTTCAGAAGGGTGGTGATCTCCGCGGGGATTGCGCGGTTCGCTCCGAGCTCTGCGCTGAACTCCGTGAGTTCCGTGCGGCTCGGCAGTCGCCCGCGCCAGAGGAGATACACGGTCTCCTCGAACGTTGAGTGGTCCGCGAGGTCGCGGATGTCGTAGCCGCGATACAGGAGGCGTCCGGTCTTCCCGTCAACAAAGCAAATCCGGGTCTCCTTGACGTAAATGTTCTCGAGACCCTTGTCAATCCGAGGACTCTCACGAGCCGGAAACCCCATCACAATCCTTCCATCACGTCGCTCGATTCTGCGACCTTGAACGCCCCGCCAGAGATGACCGAACGGAGAGCGGCGCTCCTCTTAGGTCTTTCGGCAAAACACGATGTTCTCGGTCAGAGCGAGAACGGCAGGATTGCGTCGATCACGATTCCGACGAGGAGCGCGCCGAGGTATGCGCTCGAGTACTTGTATCCTGCCCACGCGGTGTCCGCATTCGGTCGTGCAAAGAAGCGCCATGTCACGTATACGAGTCCCGTCGCAGCCGCGAGCGCGACGATGAGGTATGCGAACCCGAACGCATCCGTGGCGGCGAACGCGATCGCGACGACCGCAACGAGAATCGATGAGGCAGTAATCGCCCGCACGGCGGTGGCCTCGTCACGAACTGCCGGGAGCATCGGAAGCCCTGCGCGGCGGTAGTCCTCGCGCTGTCGGTACGCGAGAGCCCAGAAGTGGCCCGGCGTCCAGAGGAACACGAGAAGCGCGATGAGGAGGGCGGCGAGCGAAACAGCACCCGATGCCGCCGCGGAACCCGCGAGGGCGGGGCACGATCCGGCGAAGCCGCCGATCACGATATTGCTCTCGTGAGTTCGCTTCAGTCCGAGCGTGTACACGCCCAGGTACGTCACGATGCCGAGTCCGATGAAGCCCGCGGTGAGGGGATTGTTGAGGAACCATGCGGCGACGAGCGACAACGCAATGAGAACCGCTCCGAAGGCGAGTGCCTTTTCCGGTTGAATCCGCTCCATCGGGAGCGGTCGATGGCGGGTGCGGTCCATCACCCGATCGATGTCTCGGTCGATGTAGCTGTTCAACGCGCTCGAGCCCGTGGACGCGAGAAGGCCCGCCAGGAGGAGAGAGCCGAGTGCGAACCAATCGATTGCAACCCCGCTCGTTGCGATGAACCCCGCGAGCGCCACGAGGAGGAGCAGGGCCGCGATGCGGAGCTTCATCAGCGAGAGATAGTCGGTGAGCACGCCGTAAGGCCCCGCCGACTCCCTACGGATGTCCGGTAATTAACCTTTTGAGGCCACGCGAGGCCGCTTCTCGTTCGCGTCGCACAGCTCGTACACCGGGCACACCTCGCATCGAGGCCGACGGGCCTGGCAGATTTCCCGTCCGAAATAGATGAGCGCGAGGTGTCCGCGCTGGCGTTGCCGGGGCGGCACATAACGCCGCAGGTCTTCGTTAATCCCGCGATAGTTCGTCGCGCGGGAGAGACGCCACCGTCGTACGAGGCGCGCAATGTGCGTGTCCATCGGCATCGTATCCCGGCCCGCGACGAGGCTCAACCAGACATCCGCGGTCTTCGGACCGACACCTGGCAGGTCCAGGAGCATTTCCTGCGCTTGCCGAGTGGAGGCATTCAGGAACACGTCCATTGTCCCGCCGCATTTTTCGACAAGGAAGCGCGCAATGCGCTGTATCCTCGGTACCTTCTGGCGGGCGAGGCCGGCTGGTCTCAGAATGCGAATGAGCTGGACACGCGGCATCGACGCAATCCGTTTCGCGGTGATCGCTCCCCTTGCGGCGAGGTCCCTCATCACCCGCTCCGTCACGAGATCCGTGGAATTCTGCGAGACAATGATGGAGATCAGGGCTTCGAGCGGGTGGAGCCCCTCGGCCCAGTTCGTCGGTCGGTACCGCTCCCGGAGGATGCGAAGCACGCGCCGAAGGGTCGGAACGTCCATGGAAGCCGAAAGGAGATGCGACGGCGGCTTTGAACTGTCCGTCAGCCGCTCACGAACGAGCGGACCATCGTGATGATGTTTCGAGGCCGCTCTCGCAGGCGGCGCGTGAAGTATGGGAGCCAATTCGGGCCATACGGGATGTAATCGAGAACTCGATGGCCTTTCGCGGCGAGGTCGTCCTTGAGTGGGTCCCGCACGCCGAGGAGCATCTGAAATTCGAAGCGACGACGGTATGTTCGCGACAGTTGGAGGGCGCGATCGATCAACGCCCCGTCATGGGTCGCGACTGCGAATCGATCCCCGCGCTCAAAGAGAATCTCGAGGACCTTCAGGAAGTTTGCGTCGACCTCCGTGCGGTCTGCTGCCCCTCGGGGAGGCGTTTCCCGGTACGCCCCCTTGCAAAGACGGACGATGCCGCCAATCGCCAAGAGGGACTCAACATCTTTCTCCGTCCGCCGCAGGTTGCATTGCACCGCCACGCCGACGTGAGGGTACAGGGAAAGCGCGCGACGGTATACGTCCAGCGTGCGGTCCGTGAACCGGGAGCCCTCCATGTCCATCCAGAGGAAGCCATTGGCCGCCTGCACGCTCTCGAGGATCCTCTTCACGTTCGACCAGTAAGTGTCCTGATCGATTACCATCCCGCACTGTGTTGGCTTGATCGAGATGCACGCATCCATTTTTCTCTCCGAGATTGCTGCCAGGAGCTTGAGGTACTCCCCCACAGCCGCCTCGACGGCAGACCGCTCCTCGAAATGCTCTCCGAGGAGGTTCAGGACCACGCCGAGCTTTCGGCGGTTGCTCTCAGCCGCACGCGCAAGTCCGTCCGCAATCGTCTCGCCGGCGACCCACTGGCCTGCGAAGCGAATGAGGAGGCCCATGGAGCGCGGGTTAGAGGCGTGCGCGCAATAAAGGTTGGGCACTTGCACTGCGGCGAGTACACAATCGTTCGAAAGGTTCTTGTCTCGCCCTGCGCTCGTATCCGGAGTTCCTTCGATGGAAATCTTCCTTTTCCTAGGGCTTGCGATTGCCCTGGGGTTCAAGCACAGTTACGACGCGGACCACCTCATCGCCGTATCCAACCTCCTCACTCGGAGCAAGAGCCTCCGCCGGACGGTCGCATTGAGCGTGAGTTGGGCGCTCGGCCACATGCTCACCGCCTCCGGCATTACGGTCATCCTGTTCGTGTTCCGGGAAGCGTTCCTGTCCCAGTTCCTATCTGCGTTCGAACTCATCGTCGGAGTCATGCTGATCTCGATTGGAGCGATTGGGCTTGCCTGGGAGTTCCGCGTGTTCCAGCGGCTCGGCTTGTTTCACGCGCATCCGCACGAACATTTGGCGGGCGCGCATGAGCACCCGCACTTCCACATCCGGCGGTTCGGCGAGCACGGCGCGATGTTCGGAATCGGTGTCGTCCACGGCCTCGCGAGCAACGATGAACTTCTCATCCTCCTCGTGGCGGCACTCAGCGTTGCGACCCTGGGGGGGCTTCTCCTCGGCGTTGCCGTCTTTAGCGTTGGCGTCGTCCTCGGGATGATCCTGTTTGGGATCGGCCTCTCCTATCCGCTCGTCCGATGGGGCGATGCGAAAGTGCGTCGAGTGACGACGACCGTTGCCGCCGTTCTCGGGATTGTCTACGGAGTCCTGTTGCTGGCGGGATTTGAGGGCATCAGCCTGCCAGGATTGTAGGCCCACATCCGTGGCCCCTGTCCGGCGATTGCCGTGTCACGATCGACCGCCGAGGGTTTAAGCCACCCTGCGCGGTTCGATGTCTCGTGAACTTCCCGGAAGCGATCGAACGCGCGCAGACTCTGCCCGACGTCTTCGAAATCGTAAAGCTCGCGGCAGAGCAGCACATCGGCCGCACCCGCGGAGGGCTTATGCTCGCCCTCGCAGACCTCGGCAATCATCCCCATGGCTTCCTCGGTGCATTTCACGTGATCGCATCGAACGTGATCGTGATGAATAAGGTCCCGTTGATCCGGGTCCGGGACACGCAGCCGCAGTTGTACAAGCACTACGCGTTCCACGTGTTGCTTCACGAGTACTTGCACGCGCTTGGCTACGTGGACGAGGCCCGTTGCCGGCAGCTCGTGTACGACGTAAGCCGCTCGCTGTTTGGTGAGGAGCATCTCGTCACGCAGATTGCGCGGGATGTGACCCGCTTCTTCCCGAATCTCGTGTATCCGGAGGCGGCGTGGCAGCCCGCGGACCTGAGGCTCGAACTCGTCGCGAACTTCGATCGCGGGAACACGGGTTACATCGCGTAGATCGCGGCTCTGCGAGAATATAATTCCTGCATGTCGATAAAAAAGAGGATAAATATCGCCCTCACGTTCGTGCCTCGGGGGAGTGGGCCCATGGAGGCGGGCTGGGGAAGGAAGGTCCTCGGTGAGGCGATCGGTGCGTTTGCCCTTGTCGTTGTGGGCGCAGGTTCCGTTCTCGCGGCGAACGCGGCGGGCTCGGACGTGCTGGTGTACGCCTCGCTCGGTCATGCGTTCGTTATCGCTGTCATGGCGACCGCGCTCGGGCCGATCTCGGGCGGGCAAATCAGCCCCGCGGTCACGCTCGGTCTCATCGCGACGCGCCGGATCAAAGCGGACCTGGGGGTCGCGATCATCATCTTCCAACTTATCGGGAGCATCATCGGTGGCCTGTTGCTGTCGTGGCTGTACCCCGCGCAAGTTGCCAGCGGCCTCCGGCTCGCGACGCCTGCGGTGAACACCGCAATCACGCCGCTTCAGGCGACTGTTGTCGAGATAGTCATCACGTTCTTCCTCGTCTTCGTCGTGTTCGCAACGGCGATCGACGCGCGCGGGGCGGGAAAGTCGCTCGGCGCATTCCCAATCGGCTTCACGGTTGGAATTGGATGGTTCTTTGGCGGGTACCTGACCGGGGCCGCAATGAGCCCGGGACGGTGGATCGGTCCCGCGGTTGCTTCTGGTTTCTACGACAACTGGTGGGTCTACTGGGTCGGGCCCCTGCTCGGCGGCATGATTGCTGCGCTCGTGTATGAGTACGCATTCAAGCCAAGCCGCAGTCCGTCATAAGGAGCCCGCAAGTTGTCAAAACGGCACACCAGCGTGTCTCCGAATTTCGCTTCATTCTCTCCTTAGGCGAGCCGTAGGCAAACGTTTAAATTGAACCCGACTCTCGGGCCACGCCCGCATGATGCAACAGGAGGCATCAAAGAAGGGCCAAGAGACGCCGAAGCCGGCGTTCAAGGAGCCGCCCCTGAAGTTCCGCGCCGCCCGGTACACGGCGATCGTGAAGGAAGTTTTCGACATCACGCCGAAGTACCCGGAGACGTACCTCATCCGGTTCACGTTCGAGAACCTGCCGCAGGTATTCGACTACCAGGCGGGCCAGTTCATCTCCGTCTTCGCGGAGAAGGACGGGAAGTCGATTTCCCGCCCGTACTCGGTCGCGTCGCCGCCCGAGTCGAAGGAGCACATGGAGCTCGCGATCAAGGTCGTCGAAGGCGGGTTCATGTCGAACTATCTCCACCACGTCGCTCCCGGAACGAAGCTCAAGACGATCGGCCCGCTCGGTCGCTTCGTCCTATTAGAGCCACCGGAGCGCGACATCATGTTCGTCTCGACGGGCACGGGCGTCGCGCCGTTCGTGGCGATGCTTGGCCATATCTTCGCGATGGACTACGACGTCGAGCTGCACGTCGTCTTCGGCGTGCGGTACCTATACGACTTGATTTATCGCGATCTTTTCGAGAGGTGGGCGCGGGAGCACAAGAACCTCCACTTCTACCCGACGATTTCCCGGCCGGAGACACCGGATTGGAAGGGCCGCGTGGGGTACGTCCAGAAGATCATCGAGAATGAGATCGCTGACAAGGAGAACAAGGACGTCTACATCTGCGGGCTCCATGACATGGTGGAGCAGGTGAAGCTCCTCTGCGAGAACCTGAACTTCCACCTCGTCCGGTTTGAGAAGTGGGACTGAGGCGCGGGTCGATCTCGCAACATCGGCACTCGGCATGCAGACGTCATCGGGCCCACGTCTGCCGCCCGCAACGATTAAGTGTAAGGAATCCCTTACATACCAGCATGGTCGAGGTCGCCACCGTCACGTCGAAGGGGCAAGTAACCCTCCCTGTCTCAATCCGAAAGAAGCTCGGTTTGAGGAAGGGAAGCAAACTTATCTTCCTCGAGGATGGGAGGGAAGTTCGCCTTCTCGCAGGGACGGACCTCGAACGGAGGTTCGCTGTCTTCGAGCGGAGGGCTGTGGAAATCGGGCTCACTCGTCGGCGCCTCAGTGCCCTGGTGAAGGAGGCGAGGGACCGCCTCTGGAGGGAGCACTATGCGGGTCGCCATTGACGCGAACACTATTCTTTCAGGGCTCTTCTTCCGTGGCAATGAGAGGGAACTTCTCGTTGAATCCATTCGGGGCAGGGTGACCCTCGTATTCGCGGAGAATGTGATCGAAGAGGTTCATGCGGTGATCCAAGAAACCTTCCAAGCCCATTCCGATCTGCGGACGGCTCTCGAGCTCTTGAACACAGTCTTTCGCGCGGGCGAGCTAGTTGCCCGGCGGGAATACCGCAAGGACGTCGCGACTTGGGAGCCTCGCCTCCGGGATCCCCGTGATGCCGCGCTGATTGCCGCAACGGTAGGCACGAAAGCGGATTGTCTGGTCACTGGCGACAAGGTCCTGCTGGTCCTCGAACGTGTGGGCGGTATCAGAATCTTACGGACGAGGCAGGTGTTGGACCTTCTTGCTCAACGAGGCTAAGCGATTTGTTGCGTCTTGGGCTCAAGGCCCACCCCGGTCGAGGTCACGGGTGTCTTCTGCCACCTCGAAGTTAGATTCTTGAAGCCGAGCGGGATGGAAGAATATTGAACGTCATCGTTCGATCGTTGGTGGCTCTCACACTCGTGGCCGGCATCTTCCTTGTCGGAGTGCCCTACCTTCTCAGATCACTTGGCTCAGGACTGTTCTCGTATCGTGAGGGCGGCTTCGGGCTCATCGGAATCGTCCCGATTGCTGTGGGTGCAGCGATTCTTTACTGGTGCGCCTGGACCTTTGCTCTGCGTGGGAAGGGCACACCCGCGCCCTTCGATCCCCCCAAGATGCTGGTGGCAAGTGGATTGTATCGTGTCGTTCGGAATCCGATGTACTTGGGCGCAGAACTCGTATTGATCGGTCAGGCCGTGGTATTCGGGTCTCTGGCAATCTTGACTTACGCCGCCGCGCTATGGCTGGTGTTCCACCTCTTCCTGGTCTACTACGAAGAGCCCAATTTGAGGAGGAGATTCAGAGATTCGTACGAAAGATATTGTGAAGCCGTCCCGAGGTGGATTCCCCGGCTGATGCGGGCGAAAAGGGCTTGACAAAGTCTCGCGGCGAGCACCTGGGGGTCGAAAGCTAGATATCTCGCTGTCGGCTTGCGGGGCCGGGGGCGGAGGGGCATGGTGGAAGCCATAGACGTGGTCTACATCTCCCTTCGGTGGGTC
>Ga0209640_10001392_pt1 | contig 20412 bp, 21 predicted proteins | sample RifCSP10_1_FD_184018 | JGI IMG/M metagenome (GOLD analysis project Ga0209640, IMG submission 184018) | Soil microbial communities from Rifle, Colorado - Rifle CSP2_sed 10_1 (SPAdes) (version 2) | ecosystem: Environmental > Terrestrial > Deep subsurface > Rock core/Sediment | place: Rifle...
GATACCTGGGCGCGGTCAGCCGTCGAACAGTGTCTTCGGAGCGCGTATTGTCCTCGGAGAGTCGCGGAACTGTCTGAGTGGTTCAGGATTGCCGGACGAACGTTTCGTGAGCGGCTGGACAAGGCGGGCTATCCGGCTCCGCAGCACTGTCTCCAGTGGGGCCGTTTCCTGCATGTAGCAGAGCTGATTGATCGCGGAGTGGTGTCGCCAAGTGAACAGGCGCTTCGCCTCGGGTTCAGCGACTCCACCGACATGCGAAAAAAGAAATGGCAACTCCGAGTCTCAGCTCGCGAGAACGAGCTCGTCAACTCGTTGATTCATAGTCTTCCGCGATTGAACAGCCTGGTGAACGGGAGAGAGCGAGAGTAACGACCGGAGCCATCGTGACGTCAACGCTCTTTGCCTGACGAGCCGCCAATAACGGGACGCTCCGCCGATTTCGGGATGGCGGTATGCTTACGGAGCGCCGACTCTTGCGCTGGCGCCCGCAGACGTGCGTACGCTGACTAAACTCGCCCCACCATCCCTTCTCAAGGAGTAGTCAATGGGATCGCGTCTTCGTGTTGCTGCGAGCGCCATCGTCGTGATCGGTGGCACTGCGCTGACCTTACCATCCAGTTCGGCGGCTGCGAGCAGTATGGATTTCTGTCATTTGTGTGTGCCGCTCATCATGTGTCCGGAGCAGTCTGAGGGACAGGAGTATTGCGAACAGAACTGCGGTCTCGAATGGGTTTTCGAAGGTTGCAACCTCAGCAGCTCATGCGAGCCGTCGACCACCGTCAGCTGCCGCTTCGGGCCCTGATGTAGAGCTTCAGCATCAGTTTGCTTTGATTCGTGGCGTCGGGCCACTATATCCGGGGCTATCTAAGTGTCATCCCGAGTCGAAAGAGCCGCGTCGTCGTTGCTCGTACTTGCGGCGTGCGCAGTGGCCGTGTCTCTAATCCACCGCGAGTTCTTTGTTCGGTCAGCCTCGGGACCGCTAACGACGGCTTCGAAGGCGCCCGAGTTCATGGAGGACTGGCGGCAAATCGTTAGGACTGGGATCGTGCTCGGCAATCCGCAGGCGAGAGTTCACCTCGTTGAATTCGCGGACCTCGAGTGTCCCGCATGTCGGTCGTTGCAAGTTGGTGTCCGAGCGGCCCGCGCAGAGTATGGCGACGACTTAGCCGTCGTCTTTGTGCATTTTCCCCTACCGCAGCACCGCTTCGCGCGTCCGGCTGCGCGCGCGGCAGAGTGTGCGTACGCCCAAGGGCTCTTCGACAAGTTCCAGGACCTGGTCTATTCGAAGCAGGACTCCCTTGGTCTGAAGTCTTGGATATCCTACGCCGAGGAAGCGCGCGTTCCCGAACTGCGGCGCTTCGAGCGGTGTGTTGCCGACACTGCTCCGGTAGCCCGCATCGAGGCAGGGATCCTTCTCGGCAAGCAACTTGCTTTACGCGGAACGCCGACCGTAATCTTGAACGGGTGGCGCTTCTGGAACCCTCCAAGTCAGACGGAGCTCGTGCAGGCCATCGCGGTGTTGAAAGACGGCAAGCAACTGTCGTCGAGTAAGCAGTAGGGCGGATCTGCGATGATGCGTCTCGTCGTCCAGTTGGAGCCGACGGCGGGACCACCCGTGCGATACTCGTGAAGGACTCGCACCAGCAGATGCAGAGGTCCGATCGTTATGAAGTGCATGACTATGCGGATGCGCGCTTTGCGTTGGTCAGCAGCCTGCCTGGCCGGTGGTGTCTTCGTTCAATCGATCCAAGCACAGGTCGGCTCCTTGGCGGGTCGAGTGTTCACGGACTCGTCGGCAGTTCCGCTCGTAGGCGTGGAAGTCGCGATTCCCAGTGCGCAGCGTACCGTTCGAACGGATAACCGTGGGGCTTTCAGGATCACCGGACTCGCACCTGGTCGATATGTAGTTCTGGTGCGCATGCCGGGATACGTCCCGGTAACAGACACCGTGACGATCGATTTCGACACGGACGTCGCCAAGGACTATCGACTGACCGCAAGCATCACGGCGCTTGACTCGGTGCATGTCACCGCCACCAGTCCGGGTCTCTCGGTCAGAATGCGCACATTTGAGCGGCGCCGCGCGATGGGAATCGGATCGTTTATCGTGCCGGAGGAACTTCGGAAGAAGGAGGAGGTGACGCTGCGGTTCGTACTTGCGCGCCTCCCGAGTCTTCGCTTTCTGACGTATAAGAACGCGACCTTCGCTGCGCTGACGCGAGGCACTGCATCGCGGAATCTCCCTCGAGCCATTCCGTGGGAGTCGGGAAGCCCGCGGCAATGCTGGGTGCAGATCTACCTGGATGCGATCCGTATCTATGCGCCCGTGGCAGCAACACGTGGGTCCTCGGGGGAGCAGCCAGTGCCCAACATTGAGGATTTCAGGGTACGTGACCTCGAAGCGATCGAGTTCTATGCTGGACCGGCTCAGACGCCAGCTGAGCTGGGGGGCACTGGTGCAACGTGTGGGACGCTCGTGCTGTGGACACGCGAGAAGTGACCTCGCTTACAAGCGCGAACGTGAGACGCGAGCTGAAGCGAACGTCGCCGGGCGCTGCGCCATGAGGGTGGTAAGCAGTTGTCTGGCGGTGCTTGCGGCTCACGATCAGTGTCTCCTCATATTGAGGCAGAGAGGGGGGCTCAATCGCCCCGTCCGCGCAATCTGTCTATCGTCCGGCGTTCCTTCTTCCCCGGCTTCCCCCGATCCCGAAATACCGGCGGCCCCATCGCCTTGAACTGTGCTGCGAGCACCTCGCGCGCCTTCCTGCTCTCCTCCGTTTCCGAGTAGAGCGTCGCAGCGACGCTCGCAGGGCCCCGTTGCTCGGATTCACCAAGCACTTCAATCACCTGCTCGAACGGCGGCTTCCGGATCCTGAGCTTGTCGCCAACAGTGATCGCGCGCGATCGCTTGGCCCGCTCGCCATTCACTTCAACCCGCCCGGCATCGATCGCTTCCGCAGCGAGCGTCCGCGTCCTGAAGAAGCGCGCGGCCCAGAGCCATTTGTCGAGACGAACGGTCATCGGGCAGCGGGCAGCGGGCAGCGCGTCTGCGGACTACACCTCACCGCGCAGTACCCTCTGCAGCGTCGCGGAGTCGACATTGGCGCCGCTGAGAACGATCCCAACGCGCTTTCCTTCCAGCTTTGGCGCGAGCTTGCGCAGCCCCGCCAGCCCCGCCGCACCTGCCGGCTCCACCATCGAATGCGTCGTGCGGAGCAACATGCGCATCGCCTCTGCGATCTCGGCGTCCGTCACGGTGACGAAATCGGCGAGGCCCTCGAGCAGGGCTGGAAACGTCATCTCGTAGGTCGACCGCGTCGCCAGGCCGTCGGCAAACGTGTCCGCCTTCTCGACCTGCATGGGCTTGCGCGCCAGCCAACCCGCATGCGCCGCGGCTGCACCGGTGGCCTGAACGCCGTACACCCGGACGTCCGGCTTCAATGCGCCGAAAACGGTCAACGCGCCCACCGCCTGAGACCCGCCGCCGATCGCGATCACCAGCGCATCGATCTGTGGCTCCTGCTCGAGAATCTCCAGCGACAGCGTCCCCGCGCCGGCAATCACCTGTGGATGATTCGTCGAATGCGCCAGTGTCGCGCCCTCCTCCTTGACGATTCGCTCGGCGACTTGCACCGACTCGTCGTAGTCGCGGCCTTCCTCGATCAGCCGCGCGCCTAACGCGCGCATGCCGGCGTTCTTGTCAGGATTGTTGCCGATCGGCACGCAGACTGTTGTACGCACCCCGAAGGCTCTACCGGCGTACGCGATGCCCAGCCCGTGGTTCCCGCGCGTGGCCGCGACCACGCCGCGCGCCCGTGCCTCGTCAGGCAGCGCGGTCATGAACGCCAGTCCATTCCGCACCTTGAACGAGCCGGTGGGGTTGAAGTTCTCGTGCTTTACGAAAACCCGGATCGAATGCCCGACGGCATCATCGAGCTCGCGATAGTTGCGGAGCGGCGTCGGGGAAAGCAGGGGCGCCAGGCGGATGCGGGCGGCGCGGATGTCGTCGATGGTTACGGACAAGTTGGGAGAAGGGAGATGGGAGACCTGAGATAAACTGCTCAAATCTCGATGGACGCGGTGAACAAGTCCATCTACCATCAGCGTCCGGTTCCCGGGTGAAACATCAATCGAACTTCGGCGTACTTGTCGCCAAAGACGTTGCGACCTCAACTGGAAACAGAACCATGTCCCCCCTGACACGTCGCGCGCTTGGCGCGCTCCTTCTGATACTGCCATCGCTTGCTTCCGCCCAGCGACCCCGTTTCAGCGATGAACCGATCGATCGCCCGGCGCGAGGCGCTGCGGGCGCGAGCTTCAGCTACGGCCGACCCGTTGGTGACTTCCTCAGCTACGTCGATCAAGGTTTTGGCTTCGATGCGTTCGTCCGCTGGAACGTCGAACCCCAGGGCATCCTGAGCCTCAAGCTGGACGGAGGGCTGCTGATCTACGGCCGCGAGACATTCCGCGTTCCCCTCTCCGGCACCATCGGCGGTCGGATCCTGGTCGACCTGACGACCTCCAACAACATCGTCTGGATGGGCCTTGGTCCGCAGCTCACGATTCCCGCCGGATTCGTTCGGCCGTACGCGAACGCCGGCATTGGTTTCTCTTACTTCTTCACCGAATCGTCGGTCGAAGGGTCGAACAACAACAACCAGCCCTTCGCCAACACGACGAACTACTCTGATGTGGCGTTCCGATACGGTATTGGATGGGGCCTGCTGATCCCGTTCCAGACGAGCACCACCGAGTGGGCAATCGACCTCGGCGCGATCTATCACGGGAACGGCCAGGTGAGGTACCTGCGCGAGGGCGGGATCGAAGACCAGCCGGATGGGTCGATCATCCTGAATCCGATCCAGAGCGACGCCAATCTGTTGACCTATCGCCTGGGGTTCTCGGTGAGCATCAGGTAGTGACTGGTGACTGGTTGACAACGTCCTCCTTGCGACCGCGCATGACCTGAGCGGATTGGCAAGGAACGAGTCACCAGTAGCGAGTCACCACCATTCCCGAAGACGATCTCGACCGAAGCCTGCCCGAACGAATCGCCGGAGCCGTCTACGGCGTTGTGTGGGGCATCCTCCTTGGCGTGCCGTTAGGCTGGTTCCTGAAACTGAGGGGGCCCTGGCTCGTCCTGTTCGTCCTGCTCTCCGCGTGGGCGATTGGAACCGCGCTGAAGCGGATGTCGACGACCATTGTCGAGGGAACGGCGAACGCGTTTCTCCGCCTGGTGTGGCCGAGCGGGGACTCGACGCCGTACGAGAAGACGTACTCGTCGGAGCAGGCGATGGCCGCGCGAGGCGATTACGAGGGGGCACTCGTGAGCTATGGCGCAGCGATGAGACTCAATCCCACCGACCCGAACCCTCGATTTCAGGCGGCAGAGATGCTCTATCGAGGCCCTGCGCCCGAGAAGGCGGCCGAGTTCTTCGCCGAGGGCCGCCGACTGTCAGGTGACAATCGCGCTGGGGAACTGTACGCCACGCAACGCCTGATCGATCTCTACCTCGGTCCACTTCGGAACGACGTGCGAGCGTTGGTGGAACTCAGGCGACTCTCCGATCGCTTTCCGGGAACGCGCGAGGCAGAAGCGGCGCGCGAACTTCTCGACAAACTGAAGACGGACGCCGGTGGAAGTTCCTAGTGGTATGATGCAGAATTGGTGTTCCAAGCCGGCTCGTGTCTCTGAGCCTTTGGCGAAACAAGTTGGAACGGCACCAGCTGTGCCGAGTCACGAGTCACGAGTCACGAGTCACGACTCCACGGTGGCCTCTTCCCGAGCACTATGGGGTAGACCGGGCACGACTCCCGATGCGCGCCCGGCAGGTACCCCGTGCTCACCAGGAACTCGTTCACGATCTCGCCGCCGGTAAAGACAAATGTCTTCTTGAACACACGCCGCCATTCATCCAGCGAAAGCGGATGATGCGAGTCGAGCCACTTCGCGAATGATCCTGCTTCCTTCTGCAACGCCCGGATCCGCCGCGCGTTTTCGATAGCCGCGTTCACCTTGAGTCGATTGCGGATGATGCCGGCATCGCGAAGGAGCCTCACCCGATCGCGCTCGCCATACCTCGCCACGCGATCGATGTCGAAGCCATGGTACGCCTTCGTGAAGGCCTCACGCTTCTTGAGGATCGTGAGCCACGAGAGCCCGGCCTGGTTGACCTCGAGCATCAGTCGCTCGAACAAGGCCGAGTCATCGCGAACGGGGAAGCCGTACTGGGTATCGTGGTACGGGCCGTGGAATTCGAGACTGGCAGCGTCGCAGTAGCTCATGGCGGGGGACTGGGGACTGGGGACTGGGGACTGGGTGACTCGGCACTTCCTGTGGCCGGGCCTGTGGCCTCTGGCCTGCGTTACTCGAAGTCTCCGGATCCACGCTCCCGCTTCCGACGGCCGCGAAGCTTCTTCACCCGCAGACGCTCCTCGCGCGCCGATGTCGAGGGAGCGGTCTTGATCCGCTTCTTCCGCACGTGAAGCGCCCGCGCAATCAGGCCCGCCAATCGCTGCTCCGCCAGCATCCGGTTCTGACGCTGACTGCGGGTATCGCTCGCCGCCACGCGGACCCACCCCTTGCCATCGAGCCGCGATGCCAGGCGCTGCGCGACCCGGACCTTCTCGTCAGGCGTCAGCGCACTCGACTCGGAGGGATTCCAGCGTACCTCGACTCGTGACGAGGAAGTGTTGACATGCTGGCCGCCCGGTCCGCCGGCACGCGTCGCCTTGATCATCAACTCGTAGCGAGGAATGACGTGGCTGGAATCGATGACGATGTCGTCAGTCAAAGTCGTGAATCGTGAATCGTGACTCGTGACTCGGCACTGCAACCACCAGCGCCAGCCCCTGCATGTAGAAAGCAGTAAGAAGCAGGCAGCCCCCTGTTCAAGCCTTGCCCCTGTTGACTCGCACCCCCGCTACTCTGCGACCATCCATCGCAATGACTTCAAGATCCCCACCCGGAAAGGCCACCCTGTCCCCAACCCGGGGAATCCGCCCCAGCCGCGCGAAAACATAACCGCCTAACGTCGTCCAGTCACCCTCCGGGATCGTCACGCGATGGTCGGACCTCACATCGATCAGCGAAAGGTTGCCGGCCAGTTCAAGCACCCCGTTCACCTCGACCGACTCCCGCGACACCATGTCGTACTCGTCGGCGATGTCCCCGATCACCTCCTCGATCAGGTCCTCCATCGTCACGATCCCCGCGGTGCCGCCATACTCGTCGAGCACTACGGCCATGTGGGCGCGCGTCTTCCTCAGGTCGTCCAGCACGCGCACGGCCGGGCGCGTAGCGGGCACGTACAACGGGTCGCGCACGAATTCCCGGAGCGAAAAGGGCGCCTTGCCGTCGTGGAGCCACAGGTCCTTCGCCAGGAACACGCCGACCACGTCGTCCAGCGACTCCTGATAGACCGGGTACCGCGAGTATCGCTCGCGACTCAGCGTTGCCCGCACCTCGGCCTCGGTCGCGCCGATCGACAGGGCCACCATCTCGGTCCTCGGCCGCATGACGTCCTGGACCTTCTTCTCATGGAAGTCGAAGACGCCCGCCAGCATGGCCGTGTCGCTCTCGTCCAGCGTTCCGTGAGCGCGCGCCTGCATAACGAGCATGCGCAATTCTTCCGGCGAGTGCACGTGGCGGCTCTCGCCCATCGGCTTGATGCCAAAGAGGCGAAGGGTCGCGTTCGCCGTGCCATTGAGCAGCGCGATGAACGGCATCATCAGGCGCGCGAAGAGCATGAGTGGCAGCGACACCCACCCGCTCAGCCGCTCCGGCATCACCAGCGCCACGGTCTTCGGCGCCAGCTCCCCGAAGACCACGTGGAGGAATGTGATCACGGCGAAACCGACCGCGATTCCAGCGGCCGTGTGCGTCGCTCCCGGGTTGGGCTGAACGCCAAACAGGTTCAGAATCGCGTCGATCAGCGCGGCCACCACCGGCTCTCCCACCCATCCCAGGGCGAGCGACGCTATCGTGATCCCCAGCTGCGTGGCCGAGATGTACCGGTCCAGGTTGTCGAGCGCTTTCAGGGCGAGCTTCGACAGGCGGTCGCCCGCATCGGTCATCTCCTGAAGCTTCGACCGGCGCGCCCCAACCAGGGCGAATTCGGCGGCCACGAAGAAGCCGTTCAGGAGCACCAGGGCCAGGACCGCGCCGACCCGGGCCAGAACTCCTTGCCACGTCAGGTGATCCGTCACGTCCACAAGGAAACTCCCGGTGACGCGAATCGTCCAAGTTCTAGCAGAATGCGACGGTCAACGCCCCCCTCGGCTCCTTGCACCTTGCAAGAGAAGGCCCGGTCCTCTTCGTGAATACGCCGCTGTCCAAGCCCCCAGTCCAGAGCTCGAAGGTCCTCGATCCGCGCCTCCTGCTCCGGTGGGACTACGCGGGCCGGATCGCGATCACGCTCGCGATCTTCTTCGCGGTCGGGTTCGTGCTCGAGGACCCGACGCCGGCCGATCGCCTGATCGCCACGATGCTGCTCCTGGGCGCGGGGTTCTTCACCGCGGTGTCGGCGGCGTGGAGCGAGTTCCAGCCGCGACCACTGAACGACGCCTTCCTCGGCGGACAGATCCTGTTCGACCTCGTGCTCGTTACCGGGTTGGTGCACGTGACGGGCGGCGCGGCCTCGCAGTTCGCCGCGCTGTACATCCTGGTCATCGCCGTCGCCGCGCTGGTGTTGACCGCGTCGGCGGGGCTGTTGGTCGCAGCGCTCGGATGCGTGTTCTACTTCGCCGACGTCATTCTCGCGCATCGATCATCGCTTGATCTCGGACTCTGGCTCCAACTCGGGGTATTCGCTGGCGTCGCGCTGAGTTCCGGGTACATCGCCTCGCGCCTGCGCGAGGCCCGCGCCGGTCGCGAGGAACTGGCAGCCGAACTGGTCAAGGTGAGACTGCAGGCCGAGGACATCCTGCGCAACATCCGCAGTGGGATCGTAACCGTTGACGCCGCCGGCCACCTCGTATACGCCAACCCCGCTGCCAGCGCTCTGCTTGGGCTCGACCTGGGCGGCAGCACCGGTCGCAAGGTGCGCGAGCTCTTCGGGTCGGTCTCCCCCGAGCTGGTGTCGGCCCTGGAGCAGGCCGCGGCGTCCGGGATCCGGACCATCAGAGCCGAAGGCAAGGTGATCACCGCAACCCGCGGCTTCCCCATCGGCCTCAATACGACGGTCACCGCGCCGGTGGAGCAGAATGGCAATGGAGTGGACGGATCGAGCCGGACTGCCACCGCCATCTTCCAGGACCTGACCGACCAGAAGCGGCTCGATGCCCTTCGTCGCCGCACCCAGCGACTCGAGGCGGTCACCGAGTTGAGTGCGTCGCTGGCGCACGAGATCAAGAATCCGCTGGCGTCGATTCGCAGCGCGGTTGAACAGCTCGGTCACTCGTCGCGCGCGACGCCTGACGAGCGGACGTTGTCGTCGCTGATCGTTCGCGAATCGGATCGTCTCTCCCGGCTCCTTTCGGAGTTTCTCGACTTTGCCCGGGTGCGCGTGTCGCGCATCCACAAGGTCGATATCGCGCGACTCGTGCGAGGTGCGGCGACGCTGGCGGCGGCGCATCCATCGCGTGTGGACGGCGTGCGTGTCAGCATCACCGGGGAAGCCGGCTTCGTGGACGGCGATGACGACGTGCTGCATCGCGCGGTCTTCAACCTGGTGCTGAATGCGGTTCAACTGTCGCCGCCGGGCGGCGAGGTGCGCGTCAACGTCAGGTCCCTGCGTGGGGATGAAGCGCCACCGGGCGTGCGGCTCCCCGGCGGCGGCGTCTCGATCCGCATCGCGGACGAAGGACCGGGGATCCCGGCCGAAGATCGAGAGAAGATGTTCGACCCGTTCTTCACCACGCGGCCCGGCGGCAGCGGACTGGGGCTCGCCGTCGTGCATCGCGCCGTGGAGTCGCACTCCGGCTGCGTGTTCGTGGACAGCGAGGTTGGCAGCGGAACCCGGATCACGGTGCTGTTGCCGCGGGAGCACGACCAACCAGTGGAGGTGACGTGAGCGACAGGAATCAGGTGAACGCCAGCGTCCTCGTGATCGACGACGAGTCCAGCATCCTGGAATCGCTGCGGATCCTGCTCCGGAACGAGGGCTTCACGCCGCACGTGGCGCAGGGGGGGCGGCAGGGGCTGGAGCAGATTGCCTCGCTCTCGCCCGACATCGTGCTGACCGACGTGCGCATGCCTAACGTCGACGGCATCGAGGTGCTCTCCGCGTGCCGGCGGCAGGACCCGGCGGTGCCGGTCATCCTGATGACCGCCCAGGCCACGCTCCAGTCGGCGGTGCAGGCCGTGAACGAGGGCGCCTTCTACTATATCCAGAAGCCGTTCCGGAACGACGACCTCGTCGCGATCCTGCGGCGCGCCGCCGAGCACCGGCGATTGCGCGTCGAGAACCAGTCGCTCAAGCGGGAGATCCGCAGGCGCGAGACATCCCTGACGGGACGTCCGGTCGGCAAGAGCAGGTCGTGGATGGAGGTACTCCGGCTGGCCGAGACCGTCGCTCCGACCGAATCGACGGTGTTGATCCAGGGCGAGTCGGGGACCGGAAAGGAAGTGGTGGCGCGCTATATCCACCAGCTCTCCGCGCGCGTGGAGGGATCATTTCAGTCGATCAACTGCGGCGCGCTTCCGGAGAGCCTGCTGGAGAGCGAATTGTTCGGCCACGTGAAGGGTTCATTCACCGGGGCGGTGAAGGACAAGCAGGGCCTGTTCACCGCCGCGGCCGGCGGAACGTTCTTCCTCGACGAGATCGGCGAGACCACGCCGGCGACGCAGGTGAAGCTCCTGCGCGTGCTGCAGCATCGCGAGGTCATCCCGGTGGGCGCGACGGAGCCGATTCCGATCGACACCCGGCTCCTCGCGGCGACCAATCGCGACCTCGAGGAGGCGATGCGGCGCGCCACCTTCCGGCAGGATCTCTATTACCGGCTCAACGTCATCTCGCTGCACTTGCCGCCTTTGCGCGAACGGCAGGACGACATTCCCCTGCTGGTCGAGTCGTTCCTGCAGCGGCTGGCCGCCACGCGTGGTGGAGGCGACAAGGCGCTGTCCGAAGCGGCGACCGAGGCGATACAGGCCTACCAATGGCCGGGCAATGTGCGGGAACTCGAGAACGCCCTCGAGCGCGCCTGGATCATGACGCCGGGTGATCGGATCGAGCTGAACGCGCTGCCGGAGCGGGTGACGTCCCCAACGCCGTCCCGGCTGGTCGACGACCGCGTCGCGCCCAACCCGACGCTCGAGGCCATCGAGCGTGCCTACATCCTGTGGGTGCTCAACGCCGAGGGCGGGAATAAAACGAGGGCCGCCGAGTCGTTAGGCATAGATCCGTCGACGCTGCACCGGAAGCTGTCGCGCTTCGGCACGGACGGGTGACCGGAGTGAGCGCGGAGACCGCGGCCCCGGCGACCGCCGACGCGGTGCCGGTCCGCCTCCGGCTGGAGCGCCTCGTCCCGGTGGCGCTCGTGGCGTTCGTCATGGTGCTGGCGCTCATGACGGTCACGCCATGGCCCGTTGGCGCATTCCAGGACGATGCCATCTATACCGTCCTGGCGAAGGCCCTCGCGACCGGCGAAGGCTACCGGATGATCAATCTGCCTGGTGCGCCGCACGCGACGCACTTTCCGCCTGGCTACCCACTCTTTCTTTCGCTTCTCTGGCGCGCATCACCGTCGTTCCCGGAGAACATCGTCCTGTTCAAGTTCGCCAATGCCGTGTGGCTCTCGCTGGCCGCGTTAGGCGCTTGGGCGTTCTGCCGTGCCCGGCTTGGCTGGAACCCGTTGCACTCGGCACTGGCTGGGGCCGTGGGTACGCTGGCGATCGTGGTGCTGCTGGTGACTGGTGTCGTGCTGTCCGAGCCGATGTTCATGGCGCTGCTGTTCCCGGCGCTGCTGCTCACGGAGCGCGCCGCCGCGGGCGGTTCAGTGCGGATGGCGATCGCGGCCGGCATGGCCTGTGGCGCGCTGGCGCTGGTTCGGACACTCGGGGCAGTGATCGTGCCCGCCGCGCTGGTCGTCATGATCTGGCGGCGGCATTGGTGGAGCGCCGTGGCGCTTGCGACGGCGGCCGCGCTTTGCCTCGTGCCGTGGCAGCTCTGGCTGGGCTCCTGGCAGCATGAGATCCCTCCGGTCCTGATGGGAAAGTACGGCGCGTATGGGCCCTGGATGGCGCAGGGCTACCGGGATGGTGGCCTCGCGTTCGCTCGCGATGTGGCGGTGGCGAACGTTCAGAGCCTTGACCGATTCCTCGGCTTCGCGTTCATGCCGATGGCCACGGCCTGGCCGCGGGCCGTCGCGTTCATGGCCGCCTGCGTGCTCATCGCCACCGGGGCGCGAGTCCTCGTCAGGCGGGCGCCCGTCACCGCGCTCTTCCTGGCGGCCTACGCTGCCGTGATCATGGTGTGGCCATTCGAACCGGAGCGATTCGTGCTGGCCGTGTGGCCCTTGCTGACGATCTGCGGGCTGGCCGGGATCTCGGCGATCTGGAGCTGGCGGCCGGCGTCGGCAGCGCCGCGGGGTCTTCGATACGTCTCGATCGCCCTGTCGGCGACGCTTGTCCTGGGTTTCGCCGTGTACAACGCGCGAGGATATCGGAACCAGTGGTGGGCTTCGGTTCAGCGGGACGCGGGACAGCGAGCGAAGCCGATCGTCGAATGGGTCGCGGCCAGCACGGCCCCGTCCGACGTCCTCATGACCGACGACGACCTCATCGTTTACCTCTACACTGGCCGTCGCGGCATGCCGACTTCAACGTTCCTGCCGAAGGAGCGCCTGCGGCCCCCAACCGACGAGGATAACATGGCCGCGGTGCGCGAGATGATTGATGCCTACGCTCCACGCTATTACATCACAACGTCCGCACCGGGTCGGCGCGCTGCTGAGGCGCTCACCATGGGAGAAACGCCACTGCTTCGACGGCACCGGTTGATTCCCAACGCCTTCATCTACGAACGCATTGCACCATGAGCGCACGTCCCTCCCAGCAGCGCCCCTTGATGCCGTCAGCGAACGACGAAGTCGAATCGCCGATCCCGCGGCTGCGCGGTCGAACGCCTATTGCCGCCGAGGAGGTCCATCTGTCCGTGCTGATCCCGGTCTACAACGAACAGAACACGATCCGGATCATCGTGGAGCAGGTGCGCTCCGTGCCGGTGCGAACGGAAATCGTCTGCGTGAACGACTGCTCGACGGACGACTCTCGCGCCATCCTCGACCAGCTGCACGCCGAAGGGTTGATCGACGTTGTGGTTCACAAGGAGCACAATGAGGGCAAGGGAGCGGCGATTCGGACGGCGCTCCAACGCAGCAGCGGCAACGTCGTGATTGTCCAGGATGCAGACCTCGAGTATGACCCGGCCGACTGGCCGCAGATGCTCGATCCCATCATCGAGGGGAAGGCCGACGCGGTCTTCGGGTCGCGCTTCCTTGGCACCTCACATCGCGTCCTCTACTTCTGGCACAGCGTGGGCAACTCGTTGCTGACCACGGTCAGCAACATGTTCACGAACCTGAACCTCACCGACATGGAGACCTGCTACAAGGCGATCCGCGGAGATCTGGCGCGCTCGCTCGTGCTGACCGCCGATCGGTTCGGTTTCGAGCCCGAGGTCACGGCGCGTCTGGCGCAGGCCGGCGCGCGGATCTGGGAGGTGCCGGTCAGCTACTCAGGGCGCACGTACGCGGAGGGGAAGAAGATCGGCTGGAAGGATGGTGTCGCCGCTTTCTGGCATATCGTGCGCTGCAACCTCCAGCGCCCCGTGACGCACCGCACATGAGCGATCGACCGTTATGCAGGCTGTTACCCGTTAGGCCGATGCCCAGTCTAGCCACTGTTCCCGGATCGTTGCGCGCCGAAGTTCGGGCGGGACGGCACAGGACCGAGAGGGGATCGGGCGGCCTTTCCAGGGCCGTCGCAGACTGCAAGACAGGTCGCATTTCACGTGTCGCAAAGCGGAATGGCGGCGGTCGGCAATCCTGCTAAGACGTTGTGGCACAGCCGGTTATGGTCGGCGCCCTCGATTGGTCCGCGTGTTGCCCTCCTGATAGCGGCGCCAACTACAACGGCGACTTCCACCTCACCTGGGACCTACGGAGACCACACGCATGAGCAACAAGATTCGCAAGGGTTTCACCCTCATCGAGCTCCTGATCGTCGTCGTGATCATCGGCATTCTGGCGGCCATCGCCATTCCGAAGTTCGCGAACACGAAGGAGAAGGCGTACCTGGCGTCGATGAAGTCCGACCTTCGCAACGTGGTAACGGTTGAAGAGGCGTACTTCAGCGACTTCCAGATTTACACCGCCGGTACCGGCTCGAACCTGGCTGGCGTTGGTGTGCAAATGGCCCCGACGAACTTCGTTCCGTCGGCTGGTGTGACGGTCGTCGCGACTTATACCGCCCCGGGCTGGAGCGCCACCACGACCCACTCGGGCACGACCAAGACCTGCGCGATCTTCATCAATACCCCTGCGATTGCGCCGGCCACGGTCGAAGGCGAGCCGAAGTGCAACTAACCTCGTAGCGATCTCCCACAAGCTTCGAGGTGGAACGGGCGGCGGCCGAAAGGTCGTCGCCCTTTCCGCATTTCGGGATACCGCGGATTGGTACTGAGATTGGCGGTCTGATACGGCGGACGCGGATTGCGCGGGCTCTGCTCGCGGATGACTACGGATACCACGAGGTGGTCAGGTAGCTGTTGAGCGTGAAGCGCAGGGGGTGAAAGGAATGCTTTGCGCTTTGCGCTTTGCGCATTGCGCTACAATGACTCCACCTGCGTTGAGAAGATGATGGTCGCCGTCAGGGGGCCCACTACGTTGTCGCCCCATGAGACGCGCCTTCACGCTGCCGGAAGTCCTGGTCGCCATCCTCGTCTTCGCGGTCGGAATCCTCGGACTGGCCTCGAGCGGCACTTTCATCGCCATTCAGGCGGGTGAGGCGCGCGCCATAACGGAGGGCGCGGTTCTCGCCGGCCGCGTCCTCGATTCCCTCCGGTCCATCCCCTGCGCCACGGTCACCTCCGGGCAGCGGGTGCAATCGCCGGCTACCGTCCGGTGGACCGCATCTCCGGCCAACCGGACCGTCGCGGTCGATGCCATGCTGGAGCTCACCGGCCGGCGCGGACTCCGCCAGTGGCCCGTCACGGTGCTCCTGCCATGCGAACGTTAGGCCGCGATCGCGCGGGTCAAGGGCGCCGCAGTCCCGGCGTCTCGTTGATCGAACTCCTGGTGGCACTCGCACTCTTCGGCGTCATCGGCGCCGCGACGCTCCGTTCCCTCGATCGGCAGGCACGATTCCACAGCGGAATCCTCGCCATCCTCGAGTCGCGGTCACAGCATGCCGCGGCCCACGAGGCGGTGGCGACCGAACTGCGGGGGGTCTCCACGGCCGCCGGTGATGTCACGCTGATCTCCGATTCGTCGATCGTCTTCAGGCTTCCGGTGGGCGCCGGCGTCGCCTGCGACATCACGGCCGGTACGATCGACCTCGCCCCGGATTCCGTTTCAGCCGGACAGTCCTTCGCCAGGTTCAGGACATCACCGCAGCCCGGCGATACCGCCTGGCTCTTCGACGAAGGCGCCACCGATGCGGCGGCGGATGACGCCTGGGTGGGCCTGCCCGTGACCTCCGCAACCCGCGCCCCCGGTCACTGCCCGGGAAGCCCGTTGCTCGATCCGGTCCGGGACGTCGGGCTCTCCTCCTGGCGGTTCGCCTTCAACGGCGCTCCGCCGCCGTCCACCGTGTCGCCCGGAAGCGCGGTCCGCCTGACGAGAATGGCGCGCTTTGCGCTCTACCGGGGCGGTACCGGCGAGTTCTGGCTCGGCTTCGCCGAGGTGCAATCGGCGACGGGCTCGTGGATCACGATCCAACCAGTCAGCGGTCCCTACCTCCCGTTCAACGCGGCGGCGCCGACCGCAAGCGGCATCGCGCTCAAGGGACGGGACTCGTCAGGCACGCTGCTGGCCGGTCCGGGGGTCCCGGCAGCGATCTCCCTGGCGACGCGCACCCTCACCACGCGAGTGGTCCGGATGGACGGCGTAACGCGTGGACGTTATGCCGATTCGCTCCACTCGCTCATCGGCGTGAGGAACTCCCGATGACTCGGGCTCGATCGCGCGCGACATCACCACACCAGCACCAGTCACCAGCTCCGGCAACACGTACCACCATGCGGAAAGCAGCACCCAGCACTGCGCTTCGTCCCGGCCTCGCGCTGCCGGCGGCGGTCTTCACTCTCGCTGTCATCGCGCTCTTCATCGCCGGCAGCGCCTTCGCCGCCACACAGGAGGCACGTGCCTCCGTGGGCGCGCTCGCAGAACGGCTCGCGCTCGAGGCCGCGGAGTACGGGGCCGCCGCCGTGCTTCGCGATTGGGATCCGGCCTGGAACGTTACCACCCCGATTGGACAGACCCTCGGGACCGTGAGCCACACACTTCCCGGCGGCGCAGCGAGCGTCGTGCGTCTCACTCGCACCAGCGCGACGACGTGGTGGGCCGTGAGCGAGGGAACCGCCGGCGGAACTGTCGTCAGGCGCGCGGCGCGGCGGAGCGTGAACGCGGCCTTCCGCCTCGACCTGCCGCCTGACGCGGTCCAGGCGGCGCTCGGAGTGGCCGATAGCGCGCGCATCACAGGGTCCGGCGCCGTGGTCGGGACGGACAGCGTGGAGTTCCTGGGATCGTGTGCCGGCATGACTCCGGCGCCGACCGCCGGAGTCGCTTCACCCGACACGATGCGTATCGTCGCACCCGGTGCAGGAATCACCGGCACTCCGCCGCTGCTTCCCGACAGCACCATTTCCGCGCGTGTCGCGTCGCTCGCTACAGCGCTCGTCGCCGACATCGTACTTCCGGCAGGTGCGATCGTGACCCCGGCGCCCCTGGTCAGCGCGGGAGTGTGCGACACGTTGGCGGCGCTCAACTGGGGTGACCCGGGCGGGGGCCCCTGCGCCACTCATCTGCCGGTGATCAAGGCGCTCGGCGACCTGACGGTTCGTGGCGGGACGGGCCAGGGGATCATCATCGCGTCAGGCGACATCGTGTTCGAAAGCGGTGCGGTGTTCGCCGGTCTGGTCGTCGCACACGATGACTACGTGACCGGCAGCGGTGGGGGAATGGTTCTGGGCGCCGTGCTCGCGGGCGACGCGCGGCGTGGCCCGGGCGACCATTCGGTCGTCGCAAATGGAGGCCTGATCTGGCGTTCGTCGTGCCGATTGCGTCAGGCCCGACTCGCGGCCGCGCCACCGGTGCGGATCAAAGCCCGCTGGTGGGTGGAGTTTGACTGACGAGCGTCCCGAGCCGGATTCGCGCCGCAACTGACTCGAAAATGGGTCACCGCCAGCCGCGATCACGTCGCTCACGTGACCGCGCTCACGTCGGCGGGAAAGCGCAACACGCGACGCAATCTGCTGTTACTCCCCCTCCCGGGCGGTCGTGTAATGGGCAGCAACGACCAGATGACGCTGGTTCAATCTCTTGGGTCGCCGGCTGTGCGGCGACCCGCGAGTGCGAAGAGGCGTCGAAGGCCTTGCTGATCCACCGCGCATGGCGGAGCGGCTCACTGCTGCAAACGCATTGCGCACCATAGTCGGTGTTCACGCCAGGTCACCGCTTCGGAGATCCTGGTAACCGCAGACCTCTCGCACTCGGCCAACTCGTTATGGCGCTCTTCGGTCGCAAGAAGTCGACAATCGGACTCGACGTCGGCTCAGGACTCATCAAGGTCGCGGTCATCGACCACAGTCGCGGGGAGCCGGAGCTCGCCCGCGTCGTCATCACGCCACTCCTGGCGGATGCCATCGTCGAAGGCGAGGTCATGGACCCCGGCATCGTGACGGACGCAATCCGCATGGCGCTGGAACAGTCCGGCCTCAAGAGTCGTGACGTCGTCACCGCCGTCGGCGGTCGCGACGTGATCATCAAGAAGATCCAGATCGAGCGCGTGAAGGAACAGCAGGCGCGCGAGCTGATGCGCTGGGAAGCCGAGCAGCACGTGCCGTTCGACATGGAGTCGGTGGAGCTGGACTTCCAGATCCTCGATCCGGACGGCGGCGGCGTGGACATGAGCGTCCTGCTCGTCGCGGCCAAGCGCGAGCTCATCGAGTCGAAGATGCAGCTCCTGTCGGATGCCGGCGCCAGGGCTTCCGTGGTCGACGTCGACGCCTTCGCGCTGCATAACGCCTTCGAGGTGAACCATCCCGACGCGATGCGCGGCGTGGTTGGCCTGATCAACATCGGTCATGAAGTCACCAACATCAACATTCTCGATGACGGTGTGCCGATCCTCACCCGTGACATCACGGTCGGGACGCGGCGCTTCCGCGAGGATCTGCAGCGTGAACGCGGCCTTGGCGCGAATGAGGCCGAGGGACTGCTCCAGGGTTACGACCGGTCGCCGCACCTCGACGCGGTGATCGAAGGTCGCGGAGAGGAAATCGCAGTCGGTGTCGAGCGCGCGGCCGCCTTCCTGGCGTCGTCGTCGCGGTCGGCCACGCTGCTGCGGTCGGTGTACCTGTGCGGTGGCGGCGCCCGCGTGCCGGGCCTGGCCGAAGCGCTCGGCCGTCGCCTTCGCCTCCCCGTCCAGCTGGCGAACCCGCTGGCCAACATCCGCGTCCGTGACGGCGCCCTCGACGGCCTGGTGACCGACGAGATCGCGCCCCTGCTCATGCTCCCCATCGGCCTCGCGCTTCGCAAGGCTGCCTGAGTCCCTCGCCGACCCTAACGATGATCGAAATCAACCTGACCCCGGGTGCGTCCCGGAAGTCCAAGGGACGCCGCGCCAGCTTCTCGCTGGCCGGCGTCGTCGGCGATGCGCAGTCGTCGATCAAGGATCCCTTCCTGATCGCGGCGATCGTGAGCCTCATCGCGGCGGCCGGCGCGGTCGGGATGCTGCACGTCACGCAGTCGTCGACCGCTTCCGCGCTCGCGGCCCGTGAGGAGCAGGCGGTTGCCGACTCCACGCGGTTCGCCGCCGTGCTGCGCCAGCGTCGTCAGGCAGAAGCCAAGCGCGACTCCGTGCAGAAGCAGCTCGAGGTGATTCGCTCCATCGACGCCGACCGGTTCATCTGGCCGCACGTCATGGACGAGGTCAGCCGCGCGCTGCCGCCCTACACCTGGCTCAAGACGCTCGCCGTCGCGACGCAGCAGGCCGCGCCCGCGGCCGCCACTCCGGCACCCGCGCCGGGTGACACCACGAAACCGGCCGCTCCGGTCATGCCGGAACTGGCGCGCTTCCGGCTGGTCGGCAACACGGTCGACATCCAGGCGCTCACGCGATTCATGAAGCTCCTCGAAGCCTCACCGTTCATTCAGAACGTCCAGCTGGCGCGCTCGGAAATGGCCCTGGTGGATGGAAAGGAAGTCACGGAGTTCACGCTCGACGCGCAGTACGAGCGCCCCGACAGCTCCATGATCGTGACTGCTCCCGTTTCGCTCTCGGTGAGGTAACCGCGATGGCCCTCCTGCCCAAGAACCCGCGCGACCAGAAGATGGTCGCTGCCGCCGTGGTGGCGTTCGCGCTCGCCGCCCTCTACTGGAATTTCGTCTGGACGCCGAAGCACACCCAGCTCGTCGAGTTGTCGACGCGCCTGGACACGCTCGACGCCCGGAATGCCATGGCCCGCACGCGCATCGCGCAGGGTACGGCAGCCGAACTCGAGGCTGAAGCCGTGCGCCTCAGCCGCGACCTGGAAGTCATGCGCCTGCTCGTCCCGACCGGCAACGAGTTGCCGTCGCTGCTCGAGCAGGTCTCCACGGCCGCGCGCCGCGAAGGCCTCGACATCGCCAGCGTCGAACCGCAGCCCGTGCTGCGGGGCGAGACCTTCGATACCTATCGCTACAAGATCTCGGTGACAGGCGGATACCACGCACTGGCTGAATTCATGACGAACGTCGGGTCGCTCACGCGAATCGTGGCCCCGGTGAACGTCAACCTGGTGCTGTCGACCAACAAGAACGCCAACGCGGTGAAGCTGGCCCCGGCGGGCACGGCAGCCGTCGAGTCCAGGTTCGAGATCCAGACCTATGTGATCCGGACCGCGCCGGCGGCGCAGGGAGGCAAGTCATGAAGATCGCGTCGCTGGTATTGGCGCTGTCGGTGGCGGGCGCAAACGTCGCGTCCGCGCAATCGCTGCCGCCGCTCACGAAATCAAAGGCCGCGGCCCAGAAAGCGGTGACTGCGACCAACGAGCACACGCGCCGGATGACGGCGCCGCAGGATTCGACCGCCGATTCAACGCAGCGGCCGATGAGTACCGGCCGGGCCACCCAGGCTTCGGCGGGTTCCACGGAGGTCACGGCGGGAGCGGCGAGCTTCAGTCGCGAGTCCTTCCGCTACGATCGCAGTGGCCGGCGCGACCCGTTCGTGTCGCTCATGGCCTACGGCGAGTTGCGCCCCCTGATCACCGA